>Ga0080004_1101286_pt1 | contig 186216 bp, 180 predicted proteins | sample WasSprMetagenome_FD_69207 | JGI IMG/M metagenome (GOLD analysis project Ga0080004, IMG submission 69207) | Sulfidic aquatic microbial communities from Washburn Spring, Yellowstone National Park, USA - WS (SPADES assembly) (version 2) | ecosystem: Environmental > Aquatic > Thermal springs > Hot...
GGCGTGGAATCGCCGCCAGGATTGCCTGGGAAGAGCTGAAGCCGGGCATCGATGCCTTCGATCCCGAGAATCTCCTCATCTTCATGACAGGTCCCCTAACGGGAAGCCTTGCTCCCAGCTCGGGAAGGACCATCGTTTGCAGCGTATCGCCTAGGATCTATCCAAGACCTTGGTATACCCGCTCAACCTTCGGAGGCTTCTGGGGTGGCGAGCTCAAATATGCTGGCTTTGATGGCATCGTCATCCAGGGAGCCTCCGATAAGCCCGTATATCTATGGATCAAGGATGGAGAAGCCGATATCCTCGATGCCAAGGAGATCTGGGGTAAAGGAGCCTATGAAACTCAAGGCATGCTAAAGAGGCTTCATGGTGAGGGAGCTCAGATAGCTTGCATAGGACCTGCTGGGGAGAACCTCGTAAGGTTCTCTACGATCCAGCACAACCTAACAAATGCAGCGGGGCAGGTGGGTTTCGGAGCTGTTATGGGTTCCAAGAGGCTGAAGGCCATAGCCGTCCGGGGAAGGGGAGGCGTAAGGATAGCGGATCCAGAAAGTTTCCTTAAGGTTTGCACATACGTTAAGGAAAGGGCCCTTCCAGGCTGGATGGTTCTTCGGTCGAAACCAAGCCCAGATCGCATCCAGTGTACCCAAGCATGTACGGCTCCCTGTGGTGCCGTGATGTATAGAAACGTGAGGCGCGTCTTCGGGGAGGGCTTCATCAATGCGATGCCCCTTTGTAACGACTGTAACTGGTTCGGGGAGCCAGAAAGGGGTATGCTCGTCCACTATGAAGGAGATGGACTTAGGGTTAAAGGCTTTCCTGGATTCGATGAGGCTACTGCCGTGGAGCTTACGAGCCTCTGCGAAGATTTGGGTGTGTGCACATGGATTCTACAGACAATGGCTCCATGGCTCATAAAGTGCGTTGAGGATGGGATCGAGGAGATAGAAGGTCTAAGGCTTGATCCTTTAAACCCAAGATGGTGGTGGGAATTCCTCCAGAAAATTTCTAGGAGGGAAGGGGCGGGCGGGCTCTTCGCTGAGGACCTCATTAGGGTAGCCGAGAAGCTTCGTCTAAACCAAAAGGTGGCGAGATTCCAGATGTTCGCATGGGGAGCCCCTGCCCATAGGGATTCTAGGCAGAACGATCGTCATCCAAGTCCAGGCTACATTGTCACAGCCCTTCAATGGGCATTGGCGAGTAGGGATCCCTTTAACAGCGAGCACAGCTACAGTTTGCTGCAGAACTATATAGATCGTTACAATCGGGGTGAGGAGCCTCGCCTCAGAAAACTTTCCCTTAGAATCTATGGAACCGATAAGGCCTTCGATAGGGATACCTATGAAGGAAAGGCCCAGGTTGTCGTCTTTGATGGAAACAGAAGCTGCGTGAAGGATAGCCTCCTCCTCTGCGATTGGATCTTCCCGAGACTTCTTGCAAGCTTCGAGGACGATGAAGCCTTCAGGAGAGCGGAGGACATCACAGGGGATACCTCTATGGAAAGCCTTCTCTTTTCCGCTGCTACTGGTATACACCTTTCCGAGAGCGAACTCGATATGGCTGGAGAGAGAATCTTTAATCTTGAACGCGCGATCCTCGTAAGGGAGGGAAGGTCTAGAAAGATGGATGAATCGGTCATCCCCCACTTCAGGCTTCCAGACAGATACGATGGAACGAGGCTGGATGAGGAGAAGTTCAGGCACCTTTTGGATGAGTTCTACGAGCTTCGGGGCTGGGATGTCGAAACGGGAATTCCTACGAAACGAAAGCTCGAAGAGCTAGGCTTGGGGGATGTAGCTGAAGAACTGGGAAGGCAAAAAATTTGAGGAAAAAATGGTTTAAGACCATCGCCTTTCAGGGAGCCTTTAAAACTTCTCTTTTGTGGAACTAAAAAAAAAGAAATGTAGGGTAACCGCTAAAAGGGAAGATTACGGGGGGAGGAGAAAGTTACGCCAACCTATGTAATAAAAACTCCCATAGATCAATTAGAAGCCTTCAAGGATGCCCTCCTGAAAAAAAGGGGGCTAGTCTACCCCCTTCCTGTAACGAACGAATATGAGGCCTTCAGGGTTAGGTATGGGAAATCCGCTATAGTCGGTTATAGATCGGGAAAGGTCGTGGCCAGCCATGAAGATGCTAAGCCCCTCATTATCGAAATCCTACGAGAACTGAGGCTTGAACCCTCAGGATACGATGTCATCATAGGTTCGGATGAAGCAGGGAAGGGGGAGTGGCTTGGTCCGCTAACCGTCGCCGCCGTTGCCCTAAGTCCAGAAGGAATGCTAACCCTTAGAGCTGAAGGCGTCATGGATAGCAAGGAACTGGAGTCTAGGAGGATCCTAGAAATTGCCGAGAAGATAAAGCAAACTTCTATAGCATTCCATGTGGTAACGATCACGCCTCGACGATTCAACAAGCTCCTTAAAGAACTGTGGGAAGAGGATAGAAACCTTAACGACCTTCTTGCATGGGCTCATGCCAGAGCCATAGAGACCGTCTATAGAATAATTAAGGAGAAGGAGAAAGAGAAGGACGAGGCTACCATCATGATCCTCATCGACGAGTTTGATAGGCTTAAGACTGAGGAGAGGTTGCGGAGGATCCTAGAGCTTAGATCCATTAAAGTTCTTCAGAGCCCAGATGCTGAGGAGATTGTAGCTGTAGCTGCTGCAGGAATCCTCGCAAAGGCTGCCTGTGAAGCCTGGATCGATAGGGAATCGGCAAGACTTTCCTTCGATCTAAGAAAAATCCCACCCATGGAGGCTTCAAAGATGAAGAATCGGGAAGCCTACTTTAAGATATCCTACCTTCATAAAATTCTAGATCGATGAGCTAAGGATAGGGTTCCCCAATTATGTTAAGTTCAAAAAAAGTTTCGTTTATTTGCTTGCACCGCTTGTTTTCGTGGTTATGAGATAGGCTATAGCGTTGGGACCTATTTAATGAGTTTGCGATAAACGAAGCAAGCATTCGGACTTAACTCAATCCTGATAGCTGAGGAAGGGGTAAGAATGGAGTAAGAAAAAGGAAAAGGACATCGTTTATCTTTTCCTTCAAAAAATCAAGGATTGAAATCCAGTTTAAAGAAGATTCTTGGAAGAGGTTGCCTTGAAAAAGATGGACGGAAAGTCGAAGGAAGAGAAAGTGAGGATAATCGTGGATATCCGTGAAGCCCATAACGAGGTGACGAGAAGACTATCTGAAATCGGGGTTTTAGTTGTTCCAAGTAGGCTTGAGGTTGGTGACTATCAGCTCAGCGATAGATTGATTGTCGAGCGGAAGACTACAAGGGATTTCCTTAGTTCTATTAAGGATGGAAGACTCTTCGCCCAGGCTTCCGAGATGGTTAAGTACTTCGAGAAGGCGGTCCTAATCGTAGAAGGACGCCTTCTCTATTCCCTTTCCAGCTTCAGCCCCAAAGCCATAAGGGGATCCCTCAGCTCCCTCATCCTCGATTATGGAATTTCCGTTCTTATTACCATCGATGCCTCCGACACGGCTGGAATGTTAGCCACTATGGCAAAACATGAGCAACTTGGAAGCAAGGGGGCTTTGAGGCACCCAAAGAAAAGGGCGAAGACCCTTATGGAACGCCAAGAAATCATAGTCTCCGAACTTCCTGGAGTTGGTTTAAAGCTAGCCCAGGAACTTTTAAGGCACTTTGGCTCCATCGAAAGACTCGCGACCGCATCAGAGGATGAGCTTATGAAGGTCGAGGGAATAGGGGCGAAGAGGGCTAGGGAGATTCGAAGAGTTATGACAAGTGTTTATGGCTCTATCAAGTAAAGAAAATTTAACGAAAGGATGCATGGAGAGTCTTGTTTCGCTTTCTTTCTACTCATCGAACTTAAAAGGGATCTTGATAAATAATCCTATAGGCTTCATTCACTAGATTATCCGTAATAAGAAGGGGATCTTAGTTGTCAAAGGAATCCAAGCCACGCTTCGTAGTTCAGTTTCATAGGGCGACCCATGACCACTGGGATTTCAGGCTCGAAATGGATGGAGTCCTCAAATCTTGGGCGGTTCCCAAGGAACCCCCAACAACACCTGGGATTAAGCGCCTGGCAGTTCAGGTCGAGGATCATCCTCTGAGTTACATAAACTTCGAAGGAACGATTCCTGAAGGCCAGTATGGCGCTGGTACCGTGGAGATATGGGATTCGGGTACTTATGTCCTTGAAAGTCGTCATCCTTCCAAAATCGTCTTCCGATTAGAGGGAAAAAGGATGAGGGGACGATATGTCCTTCTTCAGCTAAGCCGTGGAGGTGGAGAGAATTGGCTTCTCTTCCTAGCGAAGGAGGGAGAGAAGCCTTAAGGAATCTGCCATAGGATCTTCAAAGGTTAATCCAAAGGAATGAGGGAAGGGAGGATGAATGCCAAGGAAACATCTTCGATAAATTGTCGGGAAAGCCTAAAAGGGAAGGATTGGGAGATCAAGGAAAATTGGACAAACTTAATAACCATGTCCGCAGAAAGGCTATGTAGCATTAACTTGATAGGATAATCGAGGAAGTAGCGGCTGATGGTTATGATAAGGATTGGCATTATAGGAAAGACGAATACAGGAAAAACGACCTTCTTCAATGCCGCAACCCTTCTCAATGCCGAGATAGCCAACTATCCTTTCACCACAAAGGCCCCAAACTATGGTATAGGCTATGCTAGGACCTTCTGCGTTTGTAGAGAGTTTAACGTGAAGGATAATCCTAGGAACTCAGCATGCATCGAGGGATTCCGATTCATACCCGTAGAAATTGTGGACCTTCCAGGGCTCATTAAAGGAGCCTGGGCTGGAAAGGGTTTGGGGAACCAATTTCTCTCGGTCGCAGCCCAGGCTGATGCCCTCCTCCATGTCGTAGACATTTCAGGAAGCGTTGATGCCGAGGGAAAGGTTTGCGATCCAGGAACTGGAGATCCTCTAAGGGACGTGGAGGATATAGAGGAGGAGCTTATCCTTTGGATGACAAAGATTCTAGAGGGCAAGAGGGGACAAATCCTACGCCTTTTAGAAAGTCGTAGGAGCCGCCTGAAGGAAGCCCTCCTTACCGCCTTCACAGGTCTGAGGATCGATGAATTCCAGATATTATCGGCCTTGAAGGCCACTGGTTTAGAGGATCGTAAATTCCAAGAATGGACTTCCGATGACCTAAAGTCCTTCGTTACCGCCCTCAGGCGAATTGCGAAACCTACCGTCGTAGTGGCGAATAAGATAGACCTTCCGACGGCAAAGGAGAACTATGAGAGGCTTATAGCCAAGCTCAGCCCTATTCCCGTCGTTCCATGTTCGGCCGAAGCCGAACTCGTCCTCAGAAGGGCCGAGCAAAAGGGCTTCGTTAAGTACATTCCTGGCGAGGAGGATTTCAAGGTCCTCGATCCATCAGCCCTCACAGATAAGCAGAAGTGGGCTCTTGAATACGTTCAACAAAAGGTCTTTTCTAGATGGATGCGAACTGGCGTCCAGTTTGCGATCAATGTAGCGGTCTTTAAGCTTCTAAGGATGAATGCTATTTATCCAGTAGAGGATGAGAAAAGTCTCTCTGACCACGATGGAAACGTTCTCCCGGATGTCTTCCTCATGCCTCAAGATGCAACGGTAAGCGACCTGGCAAGGGAGATCCACAGCGACCTTGCTAAGACATTACTTTATGCCATCGATGCTAGGACAGGACTGAAGATGCCAAAGGAATATGTCCTTAGGGATAGGGATGTCATAAAGATCGTAGCAGCTTCTAGACGAGGATGACCCCCAGATATCTCCTAAAGAACCTTCTCAGGAAAATCCTTTGGTTTATAAGCCCCCCCTCACTTCATTACCCATCCTTACCGAATCTCTTGCCTTATGAAAGCGATGTAGGAAGCGAAGAAGGCTAGCCCAGAGACTATGGCTAGGATAAGGATGTGCGGTCCGGCATGGATGAGGCTTGCCATTATGGATGCAGCCTCATGAAGGGGTTGGGATTGAAAGTATCCTTCCCTTGTGGCATAGGGATTTAGGATATACTGAGCTATCTTCCCAAAATGATAGTTCGGCGTGATGGAAGATATTCCCTCCACTATAGCCGTGAATTTCCTCATCCTTTCCATGCTATCCTCTTGTCCTGGCATAGCTATTGGCCATGCGACTGTGATGGCGATAAGAGATGCAAGGATGGGTATTACGAAACTGAATAGAGCCCATAAGGTAATCCCTAAGATTATGCCTTGGGAAGTCTTTTTCAAAAGAGTTGAAAAGAAGATGGAGATTCCATAGTATGTCATTGTGAAGAGAACTGAAAATATCAGAAAAAGAACCATCCTGACTCCCTCCTCGGTGGAAGGGGCGACTCCCAGGATGATGATCGCAACTCCAATACTCACCATGGAAGAGAAGACCATGGATAACGATACAGCCAAGGCTGTGGCAAGGAACTTCCCGTTTATAACATTATCCCTGAAGACGGGTTGGGAGAGGACTAGTTTGAGCGTTCCCTTCTCCCGCTCTCCTGAAATCGCATCGCAACCTAAAGCCAAGCCCATCACTGGAGCGAAATAGGACATGGTGCTGCTAAGCGTGAAGGTGATAAGCCCAAGGAATCCTCTCCAGGGCTTCCTCCTTCTTAAGGGGAGGCTCTGGAAAAATTCGTAGAAGCGATCTTAGAGGACATGGAGCCTCCAATCCCAGCCGAAGACGGGGTGAGGGCTTGGAAGATTGTGGGTGCTGCCTACCGATCAGCAAGAACGGAAAGTCCTTCTATTTTTCTTAGTTTTTGGATATCGAGTACCTTAAGAATTCTATGTTTCTATGGCGATTCAATACCGAAAATATCTCGTATGTTGGAAGATCAAGGGAAACAGTTATTCGGAAAGCTTGTTAAAGGAAGCAGCTTGGAGAGACTTACTAAATGGTTCTGTAGAAGCTTTCGAAGAACCTTTATAACAAGCCTTTCATGTTTTGGGGCGGCATAATCCATGATTCCCCTAGATGATAGGATCATAAATGCTGTTGAGAAAGTAACCCCGTCTGTCGTAAACATAAGCACAGTTCGTATCATTCAAGATTTCCTTTTCCACCCACAGCCTGTCCAAGGGATGGGGTCTGGCTTCATCATAGATCCGAAAGGATATGTAGTTTCGAATAGTCATGTTGTGACAGGGAGCCAAAAAGTTACGGTAACCATGGCTGATGGAAGGAGGCTTCCAGGAATCATCATGGGTGTCGACAAGAATAGGGATGTCGCCCTTATAAAGGTGGAGGGGGAAGGGTTAAAACCCGTGGAACTTGGTGACTCTGATGGGCTAAGGGTTGGACAGATCGTTGTAGCGATAGGAAATCCCTTTGGTTTTGTCCTAGGCGGAGGACCCACCGTTACTCTTGGGCTCATAAGCGCCCTCCACCGTCACATCGCAGCGGAGGAAAGAGTCTTCGAGAATCTTATCCAGACGGATGCTGCCATAAACCCTGGGAACAGTGGAGGCCCCCTCGTTAACCTCGATGGGGAAGTCGTGGGCATAAACACAGCTATGATTCCCTATGCCCAGGGCATAGGATTTGCCATACCCATAAACGATGCGAAGAGAAGCGTGAAGGATTTGATGAGCTTCGGAAGGGTCAGGCGCCCCTGGCTCGGTCTCATTGGTTTCACCTTGACTCCCCCATTGGCAGATCAATTTGGAATATCGCCTTTAAAGGGCGTTCTCGTGGCAAGGATCCTTCCCCTTAGTCCGGCTCACAAGGCAGGGATCCGAGAAGGGGATATAATCCTTAGGCTCGGAGAAAGTGAAACCTCTAGCATAGAGGATCTCCGTAAGTCCTTAGAGGCTTTAGAGGTCGGAGAAAAGGTGAGAGTTCTCCTTCTCAGAGATGGGAGGAAGGAATGGATGACATTAAGGCTTGAGGAGGCCCCGCAATAATGGCACAATATTCTGCCCTCTAGAAATTTTTTTCAACCCTAAAAAAGATTATTATCAAGCACTAGCTCTAAGCCCTCAAGAAACGGTAGCAGCTCCAATGGAAATGGAGGTAGTGAAATAATTATGGGAAACTACAGCTCCCAAAGAAAAGGAGAAAGCCTTATAATCAAAAAGTTCGAGATTTTTGAGGAATCCAGGTATGGAGAAGTGATAGGATGGGTGAAACTGGGGCTGTGGAGATAGGAAGAATAACACACTTTTTCTCTAGAATAAGCGTTGCCGTTGTGGAGCTAAAGGATAGGATATCCGTTGGCGATAAGATATGGATTAAAGGAGCGACAACAGACTTCAAACAAACGGTTGAATCGATGCAGATTCAGCATCAAAATGTTGAAACCGCAGGAGCAGGTGAAAGCATAGGTCTTAAGGTTATCAATCGTGTAAGGAATGGGGATATAGTTTACAGGCTTCCGAAAGAAGGATAGCGAAAATTTTTATAGACTTCTTATCCCCACTTGTTCTTACGCATTTTCCTTTTTCTATATTCTTTGTATAATCAAAACCCTCTTAATCAAGGAGTCTATTGGTAATAACTTAAGCCTTTGAAGGCTTGGAGCCAGCTTGTGGCTCTCTGGAAACGGAAGAAGCTTAAGTATAAGCGAAGTCATCCTTGGATATTCCCCCTATAGACGGCAAGCCATGGCTTTAGAAGAGATGCCCTGTTCTCGCAATGATTGACATGTACGACTTCTCTGGGATGTGTAATCCATGAAAAATTGCTGTTCTGAAGGCTTCCCGTGCGTAGGAGCCCTATCCTAACAAAAGGCTTTCCTTCCTTATCCATCCTCTTAAGCTTTACATCCATAAGCCTCCTGTCAAAGCCCCTATACGACTATGTAGATTCATATCCTATCTCTTCTATCTACTAAAACTTTATATATGGATATTTCTCTTTCTAATACTTCCAGTAGAGAATTTGAGACAGCTAAATAATTAAAATATGTAAAACTAGGGGTAAAGAGTATGAATAAAGGAAAAGATTGATTAAATATTAATAATTCAATTATTCTAAAATGAGTGATTTCTATGAAAAATCCCTCTATGAAGATTTTTGAAGAGCTTAAAACCTCTTCAATGGGTCTGAATAGTGAAGAAGCTAAGAAAAGGTTAGAACTTTATGGACCTAATGTAATAGTTGAAAAGAGAAAGAGAAAATTGCTACAAAAATTCATCTCCAACTTTCTCGATCCCTTCGCTTTATTACTTTTTGCGGCAGCATCCCTCTGTGCAATGAGTGATATGATTTTGATGGGTATAGTCATTTTTGCGATTACAATACTAAATGTGATCCTCAGCGTTTTCCAAGAATGGAGGGCTGAGAAGGCTGTGGAAAAATTAAGGGCTTGGATGCCTGAGTATGCAAAGGTGATCAGAGATGGAAGAGTGATGAAAATACCTTTAAAAGAGATCGTTCCAGGGGATGTAATACTATTGGATGAGGGAAGCAAAGTCCCAGCCGATGCCGTGCTTGTAGAGGCTTACGATCTCTGGACTAGTAACGTTCCTCTAACTGGAGAATCTATACCACAACCTAAGAGCGTCGATACGGATGGAAATGAGTATAACTTCTCCATAGATGCCCCAAATGTCGTTTTCATGGGAACCAGTGTAGTAAAGGGTAGCGGCAAAGCGGTGGTCGTCTCGACTGGAATGAAAACGAGGTTCGGGGGAATAGTCGAGTTGACGGAGGAAATAGAAGAAGAGGAGAGTCCATTCCAGAAAGAGATAGCCCGCATGGCTAAATATGATCTAGGAATCGCGGTCTTAGTTGGCTTTACCTTCTTCGCTATTGGTTTGCTCATATTGAAATTGGATTTGATGAACGACATCCTTTTCATGATAGGCACCATGATAGCCCTCGTACCCGAAGGTCTGCAGATAACAGTCTCAACAGCCCTTGCAATGAGCATACTGGATATGGTAAAGTGCAATGTACTCGTGAAGAGGTTATCATCCACCCAGACCCTCGGTAGCGTAACCTTTGTATGCATGGATAAGACGGGCACGATAACCACAGGGCAGATGACTGTCTCAAAGATATGGATATACGATAAGATCATCGAGGTGACGGGGGTGGGATACTCACCCTTAGGCGATTTCCTTTACGATGGCAAGAAGATGGAGGAGGATTTACCAGCTTTAGACATGCTCATGGAGGCTTGTACACTTTGCAATAACTCGGCCCTTGAGCCCCCATCTGATACTAAGAGGACATGGGAGATAATAGGGGACCCTACAGATGGCGCCCTTCTCGTGGCAGCCTTAAAATATGGTATGGACAGGCAAAGCTTGGCCATTGACAAGGAATTGGTGAAAAAGATACCATTCGACCCGAGTAAGAGGAGAATGACCGTAGTCTATCGGTCTGGAGCTAAGACTATTGCTTACACGAAGGGCTCCCCTCGAAGCGTACTATCGGCATGTTCTTGTATCTTTGTCAATGGAAGGAGGGAAAACATGGATGCGAGTCGTAGGATGAGGATAGAAGAGATGATAAAGAACTTTGGAGGTGAGGGACTCCGGGAGATAGCCGTAGCTTTTAAGGAGATCTCTTCTGAGGAGTTCAATTTGGACGAAGGCTTCATATTCTTAGGGTTAGTGGGTTTGATAGATCCACCCCGTCCCGAGATTAGGGATTTCGTAGAGAAGGCTAAAAGGGCTGGAATAAAGATCCTTATAATAACCGGAGATTACGGACCAACAGCCAAGGCTATAGCTAAGATGGCCGGTATCGTGAGCGATGATGCTAAGATAATACGGGGGGTGGATATGGAGGCCATGAGTGATCATGAGATATTATCGGAGCTAAGGAGAGGTGACGTAATCCTAGCGCGCGTCTCGCCGGAGCAGAAACTTAGAATCGCTAGGATACTCAAGAAGGGGGGAGAGGTCGTAGCCATGGTAGGAGATGGCGTGAACGATGCCCCTTCTCTTAAGGAGGCTGATATAGGAATAGCGATGGGATTATCCGGTACGGATGTCGCGAGAGAAGTAGCCGACATGATACTGTTAGATGATAGCTTCACTTCCATAGTGAAAGCTATAGAGGCTGGAAGGGCGATATACGAAAATATAAAGAAGTTTGTAGCCTATGTGTTTACACATAATTGGGCGGAACTCATACCATATTTGCTATATGTCATAATGGGTATACCATTGCCTTTAACCGTAGCGCAGATCTTAGCCATAGATCTAGGTATAGACGTCCTCCCTTCCTTGGCTTTGAGTAGGGAGCCACCTGAGGAGGCGATTATGGAAGGGGGACCTAGGGATAGGAAGGAAAGATTGTTCGATAGATCAGTAGCGCTAAAGTCTCTGTTTATAGGCATAGTAATAGCTACTGGAGCTATGATAGGATGTCTCATGACATGGTTGAAAGGAGGATGGAGATGGGGGACTCCCCTGGATTCAAGAAGCCATGTTTACGTCAAGGGAGTTACTATGACCTTTGCTGGTATAGTAGTTGGTCAGATAGGAAACCTTTTAACATGTAGGAGCAGGGGAGCTTCTATATTGAAGATGAAATTTACCAATAGCAAATGGTTGTTTTTTGCCATAGCGGTTCAATTATTTATTTTGTTTCTCATCATTTACATAGCACCATTACAGGTTGTGTTCACAACTACTGCACTAGAACTACAAGATTGGGCCTACCTAGCTATGATAGGTATATCTGTCATAGTTATCGATGAACTGAGAAAGGCTGTAAGTTGAAATTTATATTACTCTTACATACATGAGCTCTATTTCCTCTATTTCCTGTTGTCCAACTCGAATAGACGATAGATTAAATTCTAATTCAAAATGCTCTTAGCTGTTAATCAGGGAGTTTGTCGGTGATGGAGAGAAATTCCATACATTCAGGCACCCCAACAAGATTATGATTAAGAGCGAGGGCATTTATACGCCAAAAAGCATACAAATTGTAACAATAAGGTGTAGACAATAACATCGTAAAAAATGAATTAGAAAATCAACAGAATGATTAATGGAGCAAAAACCTCAGCCACAAGCGACATCACAGTAATCATTGTATTCAGGGATGGCCCAGCTGTATCCTTAAAAGGATCTCCGACGGTATCCCCTGTAACAGCAGCCTTATGGGCCTCTGAACCCTTTCCTCCAAGAGCGCCAGACTCAATATACTTTTTGGCATTATCCCAAAGGCCTCCAGCATTAGCCATAAATAAGGCGAAGATTATGCCAGTAATGATGCTTCCTGCTAGGAAACCTGCCAAAGCCTCCTTCCCTAGGGCTATCAGTGTTAAAACTGGAACTATTATCGCCAATGAGCAAGGGAGCATAAGCTCCTCGATGGCCCCTTTTGCAGCGATATCCACACATCTAGCGTAGTCTGGCTTTGCTTTACCCTCCATAAGACCTGGAATTTCCTTAAACTGACGCCTAACCTCTTCAACCATTCTTTCGGCATTTCTTCCAACGGCCAGTATAAGAAGTGCTGAAAGGAGGGGGGGCAACATACCGCCTAAAAAGACACCAACGACCACCTCAGGTTTCATCAGATCTATAATCGCTAGGTCAACTAGATGGGCATAGGCTCCGAAGAGGGCTAGAACCGTTAAGGCTGCAGCGCCTATGGCAAAGCCCTTGGTAATGGCCTTCGTCGTATTGCCTGCAGCATCAAGCCTGTCCGCGACTTCGATTACATCTTCCCCCAAGCCGGACTGCTCGGCTATGCCCTTGGCATTATCAGAAACGGGTCCGTAGGCATCGGCCGATATGGTCATCCCAACAGTTGCGAGCATACCAACGGCTGATATGGAAATTCCATAGAAGGGATTGACGTTAAAAGCTATGGCAAGGTACCAGGCGGCCAAAGTGGCGATGCAGATGCCTAAAATGGGCGGGACGATACTCACAATGCCATAGGAAAAACCAGTCAGAATGTTAATCGCGGCACCCGTTGATGAGGCCTGGGCCACTTTCTGCGCTGGTGAGCGATCTATAGAGGTAAAGTAGTCTGATGTAATGCCAATAATAACCCCTGCTGTCAAGCCCGCAACGGTGGGCAAGAAGATCCCGAGCCACATATTGCCCTCCAATCCTGAGAAATATGTGACTGCGAATAGGAAAATGGCGAAGGAAATCCATGTTAAGAAGGAACCCCTGTTGAGGGCGGCACCAGGATTGCCCTTTATACTAAACTTGACAATGATGGTACCTATGATGGAGGCAAAGAGCCCTGCCGCAGCTATAATAAGGGGTAGGGAAACCAGCATACTTAAATGGGGATTGACGAAGGTTTCTTCTGCCCCGATAATCATGGCGGCTACGATACTGGCGATATAGGAATCTACGAGATCGGCCCCCATTCCGGCCACATCCCCTACATTATCCCCTACATTATCGGCAATTACTGCTGGGTTTCTAGGATCGTCCTCGGGAATTCCAAGCTCAATCTTTCCAACGAGGTCAGCGCTTATGTCAGCTGTCTTTGTGTATATTCCGCCACCGGCCTTTGCGAAAAGGGCCAGGGCACTAGCTCCGAAGCTGAAGCCTAAAACAACATTGGCGGCATTCTCAGCACTCCAGCCTAATAGAACATTGTAAATGTAAAAGAAGGAACTAATGCCGAGGAGCGCCATACCTACAATAAACAACCCCATTACGGCACCACCGTAGAAGGCCACAGGGAAGGCCTTTTTCAACCCTTGCTTGGCCGCAGCCGCAGTCCTTACGTTCGCCTCAACGGCAGCCATCATGCCAACGTAAGCGGCGAAGGTTGAGCACAAAGAACCAAAAATGTATGCCACGGCTATGCTTATTCCATAAGAGGCCCCTCCTCGGAGTGTGTAGAGGGCTCCTAGAACTATCGCCATTATTACAACAAAAATAGCCAAAGTCATGTTCTGCCTTTTCAGGTAGGCCTTTGCTCCCTCCTTTATGGCATTAGCGATTTCCCTCATCTTTTCGCTCCCGCTTTCCTGTTTGGCAACATAGATGTACAGATAAATGGCCAAAAGAACCGCGGCTAAGCCCCCTACAGGTGTTATGTAGAACCATTCCATAGGATTTCCAGCCCTTCTTCTTTCTTTTGCTTACAAACCCTTTCGCTATAAAACCTAGATTTAAATTTACTGTACTGTACTGGACTGTACTGAGCTACATACCTCGCTGTTTTAAGGGATACTTTGATAATAGTTCCAGAATCCTTCCCCTCTTCTCTTCTCTCTACAATTCAAGGGAAGGAGGCTGATAGAGCGACATCCACGTATTGAAAAGCGCCACCCTTTCAATACTGGTAAGAAAAGCTTACTATGGCTTCAGTGCCCTATGAGGGTGCTCTATGCTAAATGTAGGAAAAGAGCCATCCTTTAGATTCGACTGGTATTCGAAGTGTTGGATCTTCGATATCCAAATTCAATTTCAATCACTTTCTAGAACGCGAAGGAAGGCTTCAACCCTTCTGATTAGCCCTTCATTGGAAAAAGGCTTTTAACTCCTTTGCAAGGTCTTCAGGTTTCGTGTCCACAATAGTCTCACCTTGAAGCCTCTCCATAAAGCCTGCATCCGAAACATAGAAGGGCTGAGGCAAAGGCCTTGAAAGGATCTTGAAGCTCAGCAAAAAACTCCTTGAGCCTTCAAGGGCTGGTCCGCTGAAGGATGCTAGGTTGAAGCTTTTAACTCCCTGGGCCTGATAGAACTTTAGAATAGCAAGGAGGCCCTCAGAGAGAGCCTTAAGGCATCCTTTATCCATGTCCGTTATCGACGATCTTCCCCTCACAATCGCCATGAACTCCCTATTTCCCTGGGGAGCGAAGCTTGCCAGCCATGCAATGCCATCCTTCTCGGCCACGAACCTTTCCCCAAGCTCCCTCTCAACCTCGATAAGATCTAGCCAATAGTTTGATCCCACCCGCTCGTAGTATTCTTCGCTCATCTTCATGAGGACAGAAACCTGCTTTGTAGGGACTGCATCTGCTATGATTTGAAGATGGGGATGAAGCATGCTCGCTCCAGCCGGAAGACCATAATTCCAGTTAATAGATCCATAAATAAGCCTTGGATACTGCTTCGATGCCACGAGGCGTAAGTAATCGATGGCCAAGGCAAAGCAGTCTTCAAGCAACGATGGCGTGAAATCTCCTAGTTCTAGGAAATGTGGGGTCTCAGTGAAGATGGCTACGGCATGATGCTCGGCAAAGGGATAGAGGTTTGGGAAAAGGCGAGCGGAGTTGAGCCTCATGCGGCCCTCGGGTACGAGATCCTTAGGAAACATGGGGGTGAGTCTTTCAAGGCTTTCCGGACAGAAGTAGCAGCTTTTTTTCGATGCCTCTACGGCTTCCCAGAAGCTTTCCTCGTTTATCGAGCCTGCCCTTCGCATTCTTTCGGCTCTCCGAACGTTGATTCTGCAAGGGTATCCAGAAAGAGGATCCAGCCTTACCTCGATGGGTTGGACCTCCGGAAGAAAGCCTGAGAAGGGATTGAGGATTCTAGCCTCCCTAATCTCTCTGTAAAATCGAATTCGTGGCATAGGGCCTTCCTTCCATCTAAAAGACCCTTTCTAGGAATTTAAGGAAACCACTATATATGCCAAAAAATACAGCAACTGTAAAGTAAAATAAAGAATCAAGAATGAATCTTTGGCAATCGTACCTTCCTTCTGATCATGAATGAGGGGATCAAGGAAAGGAAAGGAAAGGAAGAGAAGAAATCGATTTCAACCCCATTACATATAGGCGTAAGTTCCATCGAAGCTTCTGCAAACCCATTCAGTCTTTTCTATTGCTTATTGCCTTTTATGGCAGCCTCAGTAATCCCTTAAAACGGATGCCCTACCCTTCCGCTTTAAATGGATCCCACTTGACATTTTAGCAATCTAAGATGCGAATTCCTTGAGCTTATCAGGAAGGTACTTGTCAACGATGTAGGTTAAACCGTAACGGCTGAAGGCTTCCTGCTCTGCCTTTCGCCTAATCTTAAGGAACGTATCAATCTCCCGCTTCCATAGATCCCCTTCGTACCTTGGATCCTTCCTAAGCTCATAAAGTCGCTTGATGTCAAGCTCTGTCAATGGATCGCTCGGAAGCTTGTAGTTGATGATGTCGGTGGCATAGACGCCGCACCATTTGGCATCGGGGGTGGTGAGCTCCCTAAGATGGGCAGCGTTGGCAGAGCCCGATATAATGACCATGGCAATATGCATTCCCCATGGATCCCCGTCTGTAAAGATGATGACAGGAAGCCCAAGCTCCTGGTTCAGGCGCCGGATGAGGCGCCTTGTAGCCCTTGGTGGCTGTCCGGCAGTCTGGATGAGAAGGGCCTTAAACCTTTCGTAGGCTTTCTCCTCAACGAACCTCGTGAACATAGCCCCCTTCTCGATGACGATGACCCTCTCAGCATTGCAATGGACGAATTCGGCACTCGTAAGGGTTGGTCCTATGACGAGGCCGTCGGGATGGGACATGAGGTTTAGCCTCCTTCCCTCGTAGCCAGGAACCGTGTATTCGATTGTAAGGTCTCCGAAGATGCTGCTTCGCTCCTCTGGAAAAACGTTAAAGTCCTCCCTGGCGTATCCCGTGATCGTCTCCAGATCCGTTACGATGTTATCGCTCTCCGCCTGATCCTTAAAGTGTACTTCGTCGGCCTGTGCCATATAGAAAAGATCCCTAAGGGTGCTGGTTTTTCCTTGGGAAACGAGGGATCTGGCTACATGGCCAGCCCAAAGGAGCTGGGCAAGGGGTCTCAGATGCCTCACGTTTCTTGCGCTTCTCAAAACCTTCTGTCCCCCTAGGACATACTGCCTCAAATTCGGATCGTAGCTAATGTTCTGGACGCTCCGGCTTGCCATCCTAACCGCCGGAAAGGAGCCTTGCCTTATTTGAGTGTAAACCCCTTCCCCGAAGGCCTTGAGGGTTTCTAGAACATCCTTTCTCCTTAACGCTCGACTCATAGCTATATCCCGCTCCTATTTGCTTCCCTCAAAGGACTTTCTAAGCCTAAGGAGGAAACCTTGGCTAGAAGGGGTCTGATGTCCGGCTCCTTTTTATGACCACTAAGGAGGGTTGAAAAGCGAGCGATTTTTGGAAGATACCTGGCGTAGAGGTCGAGGCGCTTTTTGCCGATTTCAACCCTCCTTTTCCTCGTCAGATAAAGCATAAGGTTTCTGGCTGCCAAGCGCACTCCGTTTAGAATCTCCCTCTCGATCTCCGGTCTGTCGGAGAGGAATTCCTTCCCAACGGTCTTGTAGGGAATCTTCGTGGAGCAAAGGTGGACTATGATTGCCAAGGGATCCTCGGCAGGATTAACCTTGTAGTATCTCCAGTCGATGAGATTATGGATCACCTTCCAACTTACATCGCTCATCTCATCGTAAAGAAGGGGAATCCTGTTGGCAAAACGGTAGAGGACTATGTCGCCCGTTTTTGGGACGCCTCCCCCATAGGCGGCTCCTACCTCCACGATGAAGGGATAGCCCGAGTAGGCGCTGGGCTTACGCTTGGTTACGAAGACAAACTCCGGGTTCAGCTCCTTTCTTATACCCGCTTCCAGAAGCTCCTCCCCTAAGGGGGAAAGGCATGAGGCATCCGGAGGGAGGAAGCCCTCAAAGCTCCTCATCACGTTTGCAAGCTCTGATACCTCTATGGGCGTAAGGGTTTTGGGATTTCTGTTTGGGTCCAGCTTTGCACGTTCCAGAACCTTTCCGGCTAAGGATCTTCCAACACGATGGAAATGCTCCATAAGGAAGGCTGAAAGGCTCTTCGTGTTTGTCATGGATATGAGTCTGTAGAGGGTTTCGGCATCTATTCCATAGGGATGGGGAAGGGTTTCCTTAGGGGGGCTCGGAAGCTTTCTGATGGTCCTTTCGAAGACGTAAAGCCTTCCCCTCGGATCTATGAAGGTTATGTCAGCGTAGGGGTTCACAATAGCCGTCTGCTTGAGATAATCAAGGACCTTTGGCATAGCCCTCGGATAGTCTCCCTCCATGGCGAATTCCACTACTGTTCCATGCCATCCATCAACATTCGAGTGGACCTTGTGTCGGAGAACGTTTGGCCTATTCTTCTGAATGTCGATCATCAGCTCATATTCATGGATGTATCTATCCCCTATGCTGGAGATGATGTGGGCGGGCATCTCTGTGGTAATCTGGCCGTAGAGGATGGCCATGGTGCCCCCGAGGCCGAAGGTTCCCCTCATCTGCTTCAGTCTGAACTTTGATCCAAATAGAACCTGACCGAAGGCCTGAGGTATCTTATCTCCAGGAACGCCTGAGCCATTATCAACTACCCTTACGCTGTAGAAGAAGGCGTCAGTCGGGGATGGACGAAGCTCCCTCAAAATAATGCGAACATCTGGGAGGACCCTTACAGCCTCGCATGCATCCAAGGAGTTCTCAATGAGTTCCCTAAGGGTGCTGTAGATGGCCCTTGATGGGCTACTGAAGCCCGCTATGTCCCGATTTCTATAGAAGAAATCGGCGGGACTTATTTCTTCGAAGACTGTTGCACTCGTCAAGGCTGGGACGATTCCCTCCTCGCCTCGCTTTGCCTCCCTCGCCTCCGCCTCATCTAGTCTCGGCTATTCGCGTTTTCTCTCTTTGTTTTACCTTACCTTATCTTTCTTTAATCTTCTTTCATCGTCGGCTTCAAGGGAGGCTTCTCTTCCCAAAGGGAAAGCTCAGCCTTTCTAATCCTTTTCCTTTCTCGGCTTAGGAAGCGATAAACTGTACTGTGCTGCTTGCCTTCGATGAGCATCTTTATGGCTTCCCTTGCCACCTCGAAGCCAGGGGACCTTCCTATGATCGAAACAGTCGTGCCGTAGCAAGATAGAAAGACTTCGGTAAGCTCCTCGATATTACGCCTCATCTTTCCTCCTCTTCCGATGATCCTTCCTTGGATTCTTTTCACGTCGTTTGGGGTCATCCCGAAGTCCCTCCTCAAGTCTATGCATTCAAAGAACACATCCTCTTCAAGGAGCCGGAAGGCCTTTTCGGGGCTAAAGCCCCTACCTATGGCCCTTACGACATTTCTTGCGAAGAGAAGCTTTGAAATGTCGCTTTCATTCTCATTCATCGAAATCTCCACATCCCCTGTCGAGCTATCAACAGTTATCCTCACGCCGCAAAGCTTCTCAAGCCGCTCCTTCACCCTTCCGGAGGAGCCTATAAGAACACCCACCCTTTCCGCAGGAATCCTCTCATGCATCGTATGGGACGTTTCAATCAACCCCCTGTAATCCATCGGAGGACCGATTCTACATCTTCGACCTCTAGGCTAAGGGCTTGGAAATACCTGTTAAGATTCGATATATCCCTTCTGAGAAACTCTTCGGCATTGGGATGTTGCCTAGAAACGGCTTGGGAGAAATCGAAGAGGATAGGCCATCCTTTCCATATCATGACATTATACTCGCTCAGATCCCCATGGACAAGGCCTGCAGATCTGAAAAGGCGTCTGAGGTTTAAGAGGATGCTTCTGTATACGCGCCTTGGATTCTTCACTTCCACATCCTTGAGGAGGGGGGCCGGCTTTCCATCGCTTCCTATGAATTCCATGATGAGAATATTTTCCTTAACATATATGGGCCTTGGAACCCTTACCTTTGCCTCATAGGCTTCCTTAAGGTTTCTGTACTCCTTGGAGGCCCAGAGGCTTATGAGGGTGCGGGAATCCTTCTTCACATACCGAAACCTTGGATCCCCGTCTATGTACTTTACCATCCCCTTCCTAAATTCAGCCGAGGTTGTGAGAAAGATCTTGATGGCTAGGTCCTCCCCATCCTTCCCCTTGCCCCAAAAAAGCTTGGATTCCTTCCCAGCCTTTACGGCTCCGAAGATCTCGGCAATGATGCCTCGCCTTATGAGATTGTAAAGCGTCATCAGTGTGGGCTTGTCGAAGACTTCCTCTAAAGCTTCGTATTCCTCAGAGCGCTTTTTCAGCATCCTTTGCTCGATTTCATACCTTGCCTCTCTCCTTCGCAACCTAGCCTCGACGTGGGAGAGGTCATCCAAATCCTCGAACCCCTTAGACCTTCAGATATCCGTTCTTCCGAAGCCAGTCTACCTGGTTTGCCTTATAGCGCCAAGTGATGTCGCCCCTTTTATCGAACTGGAAGTCCCATGGGGCAACGAGAAGAATATCTCCCTCCCTAATCCAAACCCTCCGCTTCATTTTTCCTCTGATTCTGCAAAGCCTCGTATGTCCGTCCATACACCTCACAAGGACCCTATCGTAACCCAAGAGTTTCTCAGCTACACCTAAGACTTCCCCTTCTCCAGGAAGGACGAGTTCTTCCAGCTCCTCCTCGGTTTTTACTTTTCTCTTTCCCAGTTAGACCTTCCCCTTGACAATTTTCTTCGAACTGCCAAGGAAAAGATAGCTTGGTCACTTATAAAACCTTCTGGGCCTGTCATAGATTCTGATTATGATTAAGCTAAGATTGCCCCCAAACGGCTCTCGATCCATATAAAGACGAGCGATAAGTTCCCTTTTCATGAGACTAAAGCCAATGAGGAGCCAGAAGACTTGTCGAAGCTGGTTTCGATTATTTAGCAACCTATACATGCGATTTTTCCAAAAGCGACTGGGACAGAGTTGAAATGAAAAGCGAGACGTAGATGGGATGGAATCTATTGAGAAAGGAGGAGGCCAGTTCCTATGGGATAATGGAGAATGGAAACTGGGCAGGTCCAAAAATTCGTTATCCCTATGGGTTCAAGGGAGAAGTGAAGGACTCTGTGGGAAAAAGCATCATATTAGACCTATGAGCCTTGAGGAAGGCAAACCGTAATCTAGAAGCCAGCTATTTCTAAGGCATGCCTAATAGAACCTAAAAGGAAAAAAGATCGAAAGTCGTTAAACAAAAGGTTTTAAAGAACAAATAAAGAAAGAACGGCTTTCAAGCTGTAATGCGAAAAGGGATTTAGATGGAGCTTGTATGCCTTCAATGCGGGGATAGCTACGATTTAGACAATGCCCTTTACATATGTCGTAAGTGCGGCGGTCTCTTGGACATCCGGTATGACCATAAAGATTTTGAAAAAAGATTGGAAGGTAGCTATTGGAAGAACCGCCCTTTAGGGGTTTGGAAGTATAGGGAATTCCTTCCCATTCCAGAAGCCATCGAACCCATAACCCTCGGGGAGGGAGGAACGAGCCTCCATCGCTGTAGAAGGCTAGAAAAAGAGTTTGGCATCCATAGCCTTTACGTGAAGAATGAGGGAGAAAACCCTACGGGATCCTTCAAGGATCGGGGGATGACAGTAGGCGTTACGAAGGCCCTTCAATTAGGCTTTAAGGTTGCTATTTGTGCTTCAACAGGGAACACAGCATCATCTCTGGCGGCCTACGCCAGCCTGGCTGGTCTGAAATGCATCATCCTTATCCCTGCGGGAAACGTAGCCCTAGGCAAGCTCGCCCAAGCTATCATGTACGGAGCCAAGGTCTTGTCTGTGAGGGGGAACTTTGACGATGCCCTTGAGCTTGTAAGGCGCTTTGTCGAGGAAGGGAAGGCATACCTTCTCAACTCCATAAATCCCTTCCGCCTTGAGGGTCAGAAGACTGCAGCCTTTGAGATTTGCGAGCAGCTTGGATGGAGGGCTCCAGATAAGCTCATCATACCTGTTGGCAATGCTGGAAACATAACAGCCTACTGGAAGGGGTTCAGGGAGTTTCAAAGCTTGGGAATCGTTCAAGGCATCCCGAAGATGGTGGGCGTCCAGTCTGAGGGATCAGCCCCCATCGTAAAGGCTTATAACCTAGGGCTTTCTGTCCTTGAGCCAGAACCAAATCCCGAAACCATAGCCTCTGCTATAAGAATCGGAAACCCAGTTAACTGGAGGAGGGCCCTCCAAGCCATCAGGGATTCAGGAGGGCTTGCTACAAGCGTTTCGGATGGGGAGATTCTTGAAGCCCAGAAACTCCTTGCCTCCAAGGAGGGGATCTTTGTGGAGCCTGCCTCGGCAGCCCCTATAGCAGCTTTGAAAAAACTTATCAGAGCCGGAAGCATCGACCCAGAGGAAACGATCGTATGCGTGGCTACGGGCCATGGGCTCAAGGACCCTGAAATAGCCCTAAAAAGCTGTGGGGCTCCCTTGGAAATCGATGCAGACCTGGAGTCCCTGAGGAAGGCAGTGGAGGAGTAATGCGAATCGTTTTGGTGGGTTTCGGAATCGTAGGCCAAGCCTTTGCCAGGATTCTTTTGGAGCAAAGGGAGCCCCTCAGGTCCAAATATGGGCTCCATCCCCAGCTCGTCGCCATCGTCGATAAGGGAGGGGCGATAGTCGATCCGAGGGGTATCGATATCCAGAAAGCCCTCGAGCTGAAACGCAACAGGGGTACGGTGGCATTCCACGAAACCCTAGGAATTCCAGGCATCGATGCGCTTCGAATACTAAAGGAAGTCGATGCTGATTTGTTGATCGAAGCAACTCCTACAAATATCAAGGATGGAGAGCCCGGTCTATCCCACATTCAGACTGCCCTAAAGCTTCGTCGTCACGTAATAACGACAAACAAGGGACCCCTAGCCTTGGCCCTTCCGGCCTTGAAGGAGTTGGCCGATTATAACAAAGTTCAGCTAAGGTTCAGCGGAACCGTTGGAGCAGGAACGCCAATCTTGGACTTCGCTAAGAAATGCCTCATCGGCGACAGGATTCTTGCCGTCCAGGGGATTCTCAACGGGACGACCAACTACATCCTAACTCGGATGGCGGAAGGGGGGATGGACTTTGAAAGCTGCCTGAGGGAAGCCCAAGCCTCCGGGTATGCGGAGGCAGATCCTTCCATGGATGTGGATGGCTATGATGCCGCCTGCAAGCTCGTCATCATAGCCAACTATGTTCTGGGAATAAGGGCTACGCTAAAAGATGTAAGCATCGAGGGGATAAGGCATATTACTCCCGAAGATATCGAAAGGGCGAAAAAGGGAGGAAAGGTCTTGAAGCTTATTGCCTCAATAGACGGGGATCTCAAGGTTAAGCCAATGGAAATCCCTAGGACGAGTCCCCTATGCGTAGGAGGAACCCTCAACGCCGTCACCTTCAAAACCCAGTACAGCGGGGATCAAACCATCATAGGGAAGGGGGCTGGAGGCCCTGAAACCGCCGAAGCTATACTGAGGGATCTTTTAAACATCAAAGAAGAACTTTTGGAAAGGGAGGGGAAGTGGAGCGGAGGGGAATCATGAGTTGAGGGTTATCATGAAATTTGGTGGGACATCCCTAGCCGATGGTAAGGGTGCCAGACAAGCCTTGGGCATCATCCTTAGCTATCTCAAAAAGGGTTGGGAGATCGTAGTTGTTGTTTCAGCTTTAAGCCAAGTAACGGATAGGCTGATCGATGCCTCTGAGGCAGCCCTGAAGAGGGACCTGGCTTCTGTCAAGGGTATAATTCAAGAATTGCGAGAAAAACATGAAAAGTTCCTAGACGATCTCTTCGAAGATCCTCAACGAAGGGCTGAGCTTTCCCTTTTTGTCCAAGAGAAGTTGGAGGAACTCGAGAAGGTCCTCGTGGGAATAGGATATCTCGGGGAGCTTACCCCAAGATCCAGGGACTATGTCCTGAGCTTTGGGGAGAGGCTGGTGGCACCTATCGTAGCAGCGGCCCTTGGCAATCTTGGGATTAAGGCTAAGGCCTTCACAGGAGGGGAGGCTGGCATTGTCACGGATTCCAACTTTGGCGAAGCCCGCCCCCTCATGGAAATGACGAGGCATCAGGTTAGGAATAGGCTGGAGCCAGAGCTAGAGGCTGGGATCGTTCCCGTGGTCACGGGCTTCATAGCTATCGATCAGAATGGCTACTTGACGACTCTGGGAAGGGGGGGCTCCGATTACACGGCGACGATCTTAGGGGCCTCCTTGAAGGCTGATGAGGTTTGGCTTTGGACCGATGTAGATGGCCTTATGACGACGGACCCGAAGGTAGAACCCTCGGCTAGGACAATACCCCAACTTTCCTTTCAGGAGGCCGTTGAGATGGCCATCCTTGGGGCCAAGCGCATGCATCCAAGGGCCTTGGAGCCAGCCTCAGAGGACGGTATCCCTGTACGCATAAAGAATACCTTCAGAAGGGATTTGCCAGGAACCCTCATCACTCGGGAGGCGAAGGTTAGGTCCGGAAGTATTGTGAAGGCCCTTACCCTCATAAAGGATGTTGCCATGATTACGGTAAGCGGATCGGGGATGGTTGGAACTCCCGGAACTGCTGCAAGGATCTTTGATGTCCTTGGCAGGAATGGCATAAATGTCCTTATGATATCCCAGAGTTCCTCCGAAGCCAATATCTCTTTTGTTATCCCTCGAAGCCTTCTGGGAAAGGCCGTCACAGCCTTAGAAACAACCCTCCTTGGCGGAGGTCTCATAAAGAATGTGGAGGCTGAGGCGGATGTATGCATCATCGCGGCCGTTGGGGCAGGAATGAAGGGGACGCCGGGGGTGGCTGCCAGGATTTTTAAAGCCGTAGGAGACGAGGGAATAAACGTGCGCATGATAGCCCAGGGCTCATCAGAGCTCAACATCTCCTTCGTTGTCAAGGAAACGGATGGGGAGAGGGCCATAAGGGCGCTTCATGAGGAATTCAGGCTTCATGAGGCGAATCCTTAGGCTTCTGACTTTTCTTCAGCCGTTTCTGCACCCCTGGGATTAAAGGTTTTAAGGCTCCTAGGCCCATTGCCCTTTGGTGAATTCCTTGAAGTATGGGGCTGTGATCTCTAGGAGGCTTCTGGAGCCTCCCAGTTTTGCAAGGATGAAGTCCTTAGGTTTTGATGGAGTTGAAGTCTTCCTCTGGCAACTGAAGGCTGAAGAAAAGGATGCCATGGTCAGGAAACTCAGGGATCTCAGCATGGATTATGGCTTGCCCATCTCCGACATAGGCGGAGGACCAAGCCTCGTAGACATGGGTCTGCCGGATAGGGCGGAGGAATCCATAGAAAGGGGGAGGGAGTTCCTTTCCATAGCCAGGTCCTTAAATTCTCCTATCAGCCTTATGCCAAGCTTCAGGGCTCCTCCTGAGGTAAGGCGGGAGGAGGTTCTGGAGAGGGCTGCTCAAAACCTTAAGAAGCTCGACCGATTCGCTCAGATGGAGGAGGTGGATATAGTCATCGAGCCCCTGAATCGCTATGAAACGAATCTTCTGAAGACAATGGAGGAGACGGTGAGATTCATAGAGGGACTTGGGACGGAGAGGGTCCGTCTTATGGCAGACCTTTACCACATGAACATCGAGGAAGGCAGCATTCCCTTTGCCCTAAGGCGAACGGGAGGTCTCTTGGATCATGTTCATGTTTCGGAGAACCATGGAGGCCTTCCGGGAACTGGAACGATTCCCTACCCTGAGGTCTTCAGGATCCTTAAGGCTATGGGTTATAAGGGCTTCCTTTCCATAGAATTCCATGGATATGAGGGGGATCTCTTCGAAGGTTATGGAAAGGCTTTATCTTACCTTAGGCTCCTCGATGGAATCCTCTAAGCGTATTATAAAAAAAGAGCTTTGATGGCTAATTAGCCTTCAGATTCAAGAAAATCCTTGAGCTTTTCCTTAAAATCATGTCCTTTAGCCATAATCCTAAGGTAGGGAAGGAACTCGGATCTCACCTTTCTTCTCGAACAATGAAGGAGGGAGCTGAGCTTCCCGAGGGCCTTAAGGGCCTCGCCCCGTTCCCCCTTCGTTCTACCGAGGAGAGCGATGTTGGAAGGATAGGCATACCTCGTAAACTTCCTGTAGGGCTCCTTCTTGGCTAGGGCAACGCCTCCGGTCATAAGGTCCACAGCATAAGCTTCAAGCTTCCAGTTCTGGCGATAAACGACGCGGCTCATGAAAAGATCCGCTCTGCTCAGGGCATCGAAGGCCTTGGCTATTTCAAAGGAATCCTCGTATTCTTCGGCAATGTTGTTTTCGATCCACCAGAAGACTTCTCCAAGGTCCTTATCAACTTCGTTAAGGCTGAGCTTTGCGGTCATGAGGCTCTTAGTCTTGAAGATCGTCTGAAGGGCCTCAAAGATCTCCGTCTGGCGATCCCTAAAGCCAAGGGAGGTAAGATCCTCCTCCCTGATACGCCCTGAACCCCTTCCGAGAACCTCTAGGTCGTTAATAGCCGATCTAAGGTCTCCCTGGCTTCTCGAGGCTATAAGCTTAATTACGGATTCGTCTACCGAAAGACCCTCAAGCTCGGCTATGCGCTTAAGATAGCCCTGAACATCCCTTATGCCCAAACGTCGCAGCCTCACGAGCTGGCAGTAGGGCCTTATCGTTCGAAGCCTTTCGTTGTAAGGATCGTTGGCCGTAAGGACCAAGGGATGCTTCGATCCCTTGATGATCTGGATAATGGCTCCTACGCCCCCACGATCCTCTTCCCCAGCCAAACCGTCGACCTCATCGATGAGAAAGAGCTTTCGTCTCTGGAAGATGGATGCCTGACCCATGGATCTTCCGATCCTAGATTCGATGGCTTCTGCCGACCTGAAGTCGCTGGCGTTCATCTCGATGAGGTCAAGCCCTTCTTCGGCGGCTAAGGATTCTACTATGACCGTCTTTCCGCAGCCTGGAGGCCCGTAAAGGAGTAAAGCCTTGGAGCCTGGCTTCCAGTCCCTGAACCAGGTTCTAAGGGCTTCTATGGCTTCCTTCTGATTCACGACATCCTTGAGGCTTCGAGGACGATACTTCATTGCCCAGCTCAATTTCGCTACCTTCTTCTAGGGGCTTTGGAAAAAAGGAGGAATTGGGCTAGAAGGGCTTCAAGCTGAATGAGCTCATTTCCACCCTCGGACAAGCGGAAATCGTATTCCCCGATCTTATCGATGAGTTGGACCTTTTCATCATCCGTCAGGTCAAGGCTGTACACCTGCCTATGGATCTCGCGGATTATATCTTCTCCCATTAGCCCCTGCCTTAGTAGCATATCTTGGAGAATTCCCCTAGCCTCCTTGAATTGTCCTGAGAGGGCCTTTTCGAGCATAAGCCTCACATCGTCAGGTCGAGCTTGGGATGCCACCTCATAAATGGAGCTTTCGTCGATCTCTTTCCCGAGGGCGGCTGAAGCCTGAAGGAGGTTGGCTGCCTTCCTGAGGTCCCCTTGGGCTAGGTAGATAATGGCTTCTATGGCCTTCTCAGTAACCTTCAGACCTTCTCCCTCTATGATACGCTGTAGATAGGACCTTACATCCTCACCGCTCAAGGGCCTGAATCTGAAAACTGCGCAGCGACTCTGGATGGGCTCTATGATTCTTGAGCTGTAGTTGCAACATAGGATGAACCTTGCCGTACGGGTGAAGGTTTCCATGGTTCTCCTTAAGGCCTGCTGGGCCTCCGGTGTAAGGGCGTCCGCCTCATCCAAGACTATGATCTTGAAAGGAACCTCTCCTATCGCCCTTGTCCTAGCGAAATCCTTTATCTTCTGCCTTATGACATTGATGCCCCTCTCATCGCTGGCATTGGTCTCCAAGGTGCTCTGACGCCATGCGCTTCCGAAGAGTTCTTCGGATATGCAGAGGGCGACGGTTGTCTTTCCAGAGCCAGGGGGTCCTGCGTAGAGCATATGGGGGATGTTTCGTTCCTTCACGAAGACCTTTACCCTCTCTACGACATGGCGTTGGTTGATGACTTCATCAAGCCTCCTCGGCCTGTACTTTTCAGCCCATATCTCAAGGCCACTCATTCCCTACCGCCAACGATACAGTGAAGTCAAACAGGTTGATTATACCCTTTTCTCCATAAAAAGGCGATTGCATAAGAGATTTCCAAGCTTTTCTTTGGTTATATGCAACCATACCTTGGAAAAGCTTCAAGGCTGGCTTAGGTCTATCTATTAGGTCCATCTATCCTTCAGCGTTGCAGAGCATAAAGCGATAAGGCATCGATTGAAGCATCTTTCCCTTGGAAAACACGGTCGTGTATCGTGTAAATCCTACATGATAACAGCAATAGTTCTACAACCCGATGCTGAGTGGAGCTTGGGTTCCGGATTCCTTGGCTCAAGAATCGTAAAACGAATTCATGTATCGTAAATTAAATTAGCCGAGCCCTTCTAAAATGGCATATCCTCCTAACGTCTAATCCCTCGATTCCTTAGACTTAAATTAACATCAAGACTTTAAGTTATATTGGGTCTGCCATGAGCGATCCATATGCCCGTCTTCTCGACGAACTCGGGAAGAGACTACATGAGAAAGAGGATGTCGAGCTCCTCGAAAGACTGCTCGAGGATCTGAGGCAGGGCGGGAAGGAAGCCGCGATCGACAAGATCCAATCCCTCGTAAGGAAACTGGCGGGTCATGAGGAGGAAGCATAGTAAAGAGGATGGGGGAGCTTAGAATGCCCTTTTCCATTACTAGGCTTTCGGCCGAAGGTATACGGGGCATCAACAAAAAGTTCCAATGCCTCTTTGATGATGGCATCACTCTTCTTTACGGACCCAATGGTGTAGGGAAGAGTAGCCTTCTCCAAGCGATCGAATGGTGCCTTACTGGGGAGCTTCCATATCTTTCTGGCCCCGATTTTAGGCTCGAGGATGCCATAGTAAACCTCTTCCATCCCGATGGGAAAGCCACAGTAAGCCTTACCCTCAGCGACGGGACTCGGGATATAATCGTTACGAGGAGCCGAAAGAGGGGAAGATCGACAACAAGGGGCAAGTCCGATCTGGAGGTGAGGATGCCCGAAGGAAGGGTCTTGAGAGACGAAGATGCACAGGCCTTCCTAAACCGATTGTTAGGGTTCCCGCCAGAGGATTTTCCGAGGACCGTCTACCTCCATCAGGAAGCCATAAGGGCACTCCTATCGGAGAGCCGTGAGGAACGGAGCAGAGCCATAGACGAGCTTTTGGGTCTAGGGCCGCTGAGGGAACTGATGGAAGTTTTGGAAGAAAGAAGGAAGATTCCAAGGGAGATCAAGGCTTTGGAAAGGCAAATAGAAGCTTTAGAGAGGGATAGGATCCAGTTGGCCCAACATTTGAGGGAGAGGCTGGAAAAGCGTAGGGAGGCGCTCATCTCTAAGGGCTATCGCGAATCGGACCTCGGTATTCCAGAAGCTTGCATAAGCATGGGAAAGCTTTTGGAAGAAGTTGCCAAGCTTGCTGAGGATATGCGAATTCCTCTAACGCCTAGGAAGCGCCCAGAGCCTTCCTTGGCATCCATCGAGGAAGCCCTATCAGGCTTTCAGAAAGATCTAGAGGGTCTCGGAGAAGCCAGGGTAAAGGCATCCATGGAGGCTGAGAGGAGGAGGCTGCGCCTTGAGGGTGCCTCAAAGAGGCTCCTTGATGCCCAAGGGAGGCTGAAGAGCTTCGGCCCCGTAAGCCTTGAATCCCTAGAAGCTATTGCTAGGGAGCAAGAGGCCAAGATCCATGCCCTGAGGGCAAGGCGTTCTGGGCTTGAAGCTCTAAGGAGAATCGCTTCTAATGCAATTCATGACCTAGGACGCCTTGAAGAGGGCATGCGAATGCTCCAGTCTAGGATCAATGAAATCGTCGAAAGGGTTGGTGACGAGAAGAGGCATGCAGAGCTTATGGAGGAGCTGAGGATGAGACTGGAAGGCATCCGAGGAACGATCAGTTCCTTCTCCTACCTAGACCAGATTATCTCATCTGCCGTCAAATACCTTTTGGATATGAAGCCGGAACGTTGTCCTTTGTGCAACCAACCCATCGATCATATGAAGGTCTTGGATGGACTCAGACGCCAAGAAAGCGAAACTTCAGGAAGGCTTGCAGAGCTTCGTGAGGAAGAGGCCATCATATTGGATAGGATCAGAAGTTTAGAGACTAGCCTCCGAGAGCTTAAGGATTTGATGAGGCAGCGGGAGGGCTTGGAGGAAAAGGCGAGAAAAATTAGGTTCGAGGCAGAAGGAAAGATTGGCGAGAGCCTAGACGAGGGCCTCTTGGCTCGCATGGAAGCCGAGCTCGAAGGCCTAGATGCCCAGATAGAGATGGAAGAAGGGAGCCTCAGGGAAAGGAGGGAGTTTCTAGGGGGCTTCAAGGCAGCCCTCAGGGAGCTCGAGGCAGCCATGAAGGACCTTCAAGCCTTACTTGGAAGCTCCTCGGTAGATGAAGCCCTCCTAATGGAGGCAGAAGCCGAGATAAGGAGCTTAAAAGATGTAAGGGCGAGGCTCGAACGGTCAGAGGAGCTGGAGAGGTTGAAGGATAGCTCGGACAGACTGAGGGAAGTTGTCGTATATCTGAAGGAGGCGGAAGATGTCAAAGCCGCAGAGAGGGAGCTGCCAAGGATCAGGCAACTCATCAGTGACCTGAAGGCCAGGATCGATTCCCTCAGGCAGCTTGAGGGGAGCTTGGCAAATATATCCGAGGCTGCCTCCTCGTATGGAAGGGAGGCTTCCGCTACCATCCTTAGGACTGCTGAGGAAGCCCTGAACGAATACTACAGGTCCTTCATCGGCCATCCGTATTTCACTAGGCTCAGCATCACGATCGAGAGGGAGATGCCCCTTCAGTATTCGATAAAGGCGGTTGGAGCTGAGGAATCCACGTACATATCGACAAGGTTCAGCAATGCCCAGATGAACGCTGTAGCCTTAGCCCTACTCCTCTCGAATCACTCGAAGCCGAAAGTAGGGCTCAGGACGGTCATCTTGGACGATCCATCCCAAAGCATGGATGTGGAGCGAAAGAGGGCCTTAGCATCCGCGATCTCTAGGCTTGTTCCTAGCTGTCAGCTTGTTCTGGCGACCCATGATCATGAGCTGAAGGAAGCCCTTTCACAAAGCATTCCGAGGCTCCATATCCTCGAATTCGAGGGATGGACGAAAGAAGGTCCGAGGCTTGAAAGGCAGCCTCAGCCTCAACCTCCGCCACGGTAGCAGGCGTATGGATAGGTTCAGTTAAGTGATAGGCTTCAGAATGCGTGCATGGATAGGGCTTGGTCTTAGGTTGGTTATGGGCTTGGGCTTAGACCAATACCAGAATCGGGATGAGGACAAAGGAAAAAGAAAAGGCAAATACCAATATGAAGATATGGATGCTAGGCTAGCTAACATAAAGGCTCAATACTTGGCAACATCGAAGGAGCTCGTAAGGCTTAGAGAGAGGCTCGAAGCCTCCAAGGCGAGGACAAAGGGGCTTAGGGATTTGATGGAAGCCATCAAAAGGGGCTCAGGAATTTCTGAGCAGGAATGCCAGAGGCTTGGGATTACGAGAGGCGAAGGGAAGCCTGACGGACTTTTTCTAAGGTATAGAATTCAGGGCCTCCTCAGGGACTCGGAGAGGGAGGAGGCAATCCTGAGCGACAGAATAGCTTCCTTGGAACAGTTGGCTAAAGAGCTTGAGGTATGCCCAAAGTGTGGGGGAAGGGGAAAGATTCAGACGAAGCTCGAATATGAGACGATGGAAGGGGGCATCGTGATTCCGAGGATAGAGGAGGAGCCCTGCGAGTTATGCAAAGGAAGAGGTAGGCTACAGCTTTCCAGCTTTCAAGGTCTAGAATAAGCTTGGGAAGAAAAGGTAAGGAGGAAGGGGAAGGGGAAGGCGAAGGGGAAGGTAGGGGGGATCTCCTTCGAGGACTTTGAATGGATAATTTCCTACAGGTTTTTCTATTGAGTAGCTAGAAAGGAGGCATCAAGGATCGATACCTATCTAGGAAAACAGGTTCATAGCTTCGATGGGTAACAGAACCCGGGCTTTGGGGCTATACTTGTTGTTTAACAAGACTTTAGCAGTATAGCTCGTAGAAAGTTCTACTGGCTTTAGCTAAAGGCCTTGGGCCACATCGGAGTGGGAACGCTTAACTCCAGTTTTGAAGAGGAGCTTGACCTTTTCAAAGAGCAGGCTACAATGCCTATAATACAGTGCTCACAGCCTTCACGAAGGCTATGAAACTCCATTGGATACCATATCTTGTAATTTCTAGCGGGAAGGAATTATATTTAGAGCAGAATTCCTCGCACCTTTCAACCTAAAATCCTTTCTCGATAAGTAATACTTCATTCTTCTGATGACGCTTTCTCATGGGATTCAGCGCAATTTAACGAGTACTAGTATACTGATTATGATCAGGACGATGGATGCTCCAACCGCCAGTATTTGACTCAGGCTTAAAAGTCTAATGAGATAAATTGAGGCTGCACCTATATTCCTTAGATTGCTCGTGATGACGGCTGCAGTTATGGTTAGCGTAAGTCCCATAAATCCGGCAACCAATGCTATTATGCCGAGGATAATTGCTAAGCTTTTAGAACTGTTGGTGGAAGTGGGGGGTGGAGTCGCCGTTAAAGGCTCTTCAGGTATTATTAATGCTGCGATGATGTACAGTATGATTCCGAAACCCCATACTAGGGAAATAGCCACCCATGTCAGCCTCACCACGACGGGATCAATATTTAAGTATTCACCCAATCCTCCGCATACACCAGCTAAAACACGGTTCTTCCTAGATCTGTATAGTCTTTTGAATGGAGTAGTCTGTTCCATACATATTCATATCCTAAACATAGATTTAAAATTAGTCATGGAAGAAGATATATTATTTCAGCGACGCCATTCAAATGAGGTTTTTCTAAAATGAATTAAAGAGCATCGTCAGTTATGCAGACTCCTTTAGGGACGTAATCCTTCACTATGCTTTCAAGTCCTCGAAGCGGGAGGGGGGATGTAGTCGATGGCTTCTGGGCAGCCAAAGACCGCATAATCGTGGCTAGGGCTTCAAGTGGTCAGAAGCCTTAAAGCCCTCTAAGGTTTTTCTACCTTGGCAAAGATTGCATCTCCATACAAGGGAGGAGTTTGAATGCCAAGGGAGATATTCGATACAAAGGAGTTTATCAGACTTTCCTCAGGAGCCGATCACTGCCGGATAAAGCGAACTAAGGATGTCGTAAAGCTCAAACTTCGAACAAAGCGCTTGCTTTATACCATAAAGTTGCCGGCTAAAGAGGCAGAAGAGGTCCTGAAAAGCCTTAAGTGCCCCGTGAAGGAGGTTGAGGAGAAGGGAAAAGGGAAAGGGAAAGGATTAGGAACCGCCAATACGGACAGGGCTATGCTTAGGATTAGGAAGCCTTAAAGCCCCGAAATCCTTTGAATCCATAACGGGAAGAGTATGATTAATATAAAGATTGCACCATCCCTTCTCTCCGTGGAGCCTTGGAGGCTTGAGGAAGCTGTTAGGAGCATCGAAGGGATGGCAGACCGCCTCCACATAGACATCATGGATGGATCCTTCGTTCCGAAAAGGGGCTTTGAAATCGAAACCGTAAGGCGTTTAAGAACCATGAGCAGCCTCCCTTTCGATTTCCATCTCATGATCCTCAATCCTGAAGATAGGCTGAAGGCCTTCGCCGAAGCTGGCGCCGATGCCCTTTTTCTACATCTTGAAGCTTTGAAAAGTCTTGAAGGGGCTTTGGAAGAGGCTAGGAAGCTGGGGATTCGATGCGGTCTCGCCCTGAACCCCGAAACTCCTGCTTCAGCCGTGCCAGAAAAGGTTTTACAAAGGCTCGATCTTTTCCTCGTCATGTCCGTAAAGCCGGGGCTTCCTAGGCAAAGGTTTATGCCTGAAGTCCTCCCTAAGATTGGAGAAATTCGGAGGGCCAAACCCTCTTCGGACCTAGCGGTTGATGGAGGGATCAATCCCTCAACGGCTCCCTTGGCTGTGAAGGCGGGAGCGAACATCCTCGTGGCTGGATCGGCTGTCTTCGATAAACCTGATCCTAGAAAGGCCGTAGAGGAAATCAGGAGGAGCGTTTCGAGCCTTGGTCCCTGAATACTTCATAGGAATCGATAGTGGAACCCAGAGTACGAAGGCCCTAGTCATGGACGGTGAAACGGGAAAGGTTCTGGCAACAGCCGTGGAAGCCTATGGTCTCATCGAAGGCTTACCGCCGGGGCATATGGAGCAGCATCCAGATACATGGATAGGGGCGGTTCGAAGCTCCGTAAAGCGGGCGCTGGAAGAGGCTAATGTGGAGCCAAGGAAGGTGGCTGGCATAGGAGTTTCGGGGCAACAGCACGGCTTCGTCCCCTTGGATGCTGAAGGAAAGGTCATAAGGCCTGCCAAGCTATGGTGCGACACAAGCACGGAGGAGCAATGCAGATTCCTCATAGAAGCCCTAGGAGGCCTCAAGAGGGTCATAGAGCTCATCGGAAACGGCATACCTCCTGGCTTCACGGCCTCCAAAATCCTATGGCTCAAGCAGAGGGAGCCTGAAAACTACAGAAGGCTAAAAACGGTTCTCCTTCCCCATGATTACATAAACTTCTGGCTTACTGGAAACCTTGGCATGGAGTATGGGGATGCCTCCGGTACAGCCCTAATGGATGTAAGGGCGAGAAAGTGGTGCCCAGAGGTCATCGATGCCATAGATCCGAAGCTTTTCGATAAACTTCCGGAGCTTGGTCCCTCAGACAGGGTTATGGGACTCCTTAGACCTGAAGTGGCTAGGCTTTTTGGGCTTAGGGATGATGTCATCGTCAGCAGTGGAGGTGGGGACAACATGATGGCCGCCATCGGCACAGGAAACACGAGGGAGGGCATCGTTACGGCAAGCCTTGGCACTTCAGGAACCATATATGCCTGTAGCGAGCACCCAGTCATAGACCCTCAAGGGGAGCTAGCAGCCTTCTGCGACTCCACAAATCGATGGCTACCCCTCGTTTGTACGATGAACGTAACGGTTGCCACGGAGCTTGTGAGACGCTTTTTTGGCTATTCCCATGAGGAACTGGCCCGAGCCATCGAAAAGGCTCCCCCTGGAGCTGGTGGGCTTCTTTTCATACCCTATCTTAGGGGGGAAAGGATGCCAAACGTTCCTGAAGGAACGGGCGTTTACTTCGGAATAAACGAGAAGACTCTTGATAAGGCTTATTTGATAAGGGCGACTGTGGAAGGCGTTACGATGGGGCTCAACTATGGGCTTAGGCGCATGAGAAGCCTCGGAATCTCGCCTACTCAGATACGATTGACCGGTGGAGGTTCTAAGAATCCATCATGGCGTCAGGTAGTAGCCGATGTCTTCAACACGCCTGTCGTCGCGATGCTTACGGAGGAAGGTGCTGCCTTCGGCGCCGCTATTCAAGCTAAATGGGCATACGATCTATACCTTGGAAAAAGGATTTCCATATGGGACCTGACGGATCGCATAGTTAAAACAGACCCTAGAACTGTCGCTTACCCCAACCCCGATGCCGTTGCGGTCTATGGGGAGCTCCAGGAGTTATACGAAGAGGTCAGCATGGCTTTGAGGATGAGGGCCTTCAGGCTCCATAGGAAATACATTCTAGAGCATCCCTAGGACGGGCTGAAGGTATGTTTCCAGTCTGATGGCTAGAAATCCCTTCAAAATGCTTAGGCTCAAACCTGTCTAAAGTTTAAATAAAGCTGAGCTCGCCTCTTCATCTTGAAGAAGGGTTTTATCTTAACGCATCCTTTCCTTGGGTTCAGCTATGGAGAGAGAGGTTAGGCTCCAGGTTGCAGAGGTCAAGCAGCAAAGGGATGTGGGCAGGTGTAAGGCTAGAATAGGGAGCAAAATCATGGAAAAGCTCCAGATCTCCACGGGAGATATCATCGAAATCAAAGGGAAAAAGGTTACGGCCGCCATTGCCTGGCCCGCCTACGATGAGGATATGGGAAGGAACATTATCCGGATCGACGGCATAACCCGCCAGAATGCCTCCGTATCCATAAACGAGTACGTAATCGTGAGGAAGGCCAATGCCAAGGATGCCCAGCACATAACCCTTGCTCCCTTAAACGTCACCATACCGAACGTGGATGAGGGCTTCTATGAGTTCATCAGAACGAGGATCATAGAGATACCCGTGGTTGAGGATAATGTCATACAGGTTCCTATCTTCGGAAACCCTGTCTACTTTAGAGTCGTCAAGACCAGACCCCATGGAATTGTAAGGATCAGCCCCAATACGGTCATCCAGATCCTCAGCGAGCCCCTTCCAGAGAAGAAGGGGATCGCAAGGATAACCTATGAGGATGTGGGAGGCCTCCAGGAGGAAATCCAAAGGGTAAGGGAGATGGTCGAGCTTCCCCTTAAGCATCCTGAGCTTTTCCAGAGGCTTGGCATAGAGCCTCCCAAGGGCGTTCTTCTCCATGGCCCCCCTGGCTGCGGCAAGACAAGGCTGGCACAGGCTGTGGCCAACGAATCGGACGCGAACTTCTACAGCATCAACGGTCCAGAGATCATGAGCAAGTTCTATGGAGAATCGGAGGCAAGGCTTAGGGAGATCTTCCAGAAGGCCCAAGAGAGCGCTCCAAGCATTATCTTCATCGATGAGCTAGACTCGATAGCCCCCAAGAGGGAAGAGGTGACGGGGGAGGTTGAAAGGCGAGTCGTGGCCCAGCTTCTAGCCCTCATGGACGGCCTTGAGAGCCGGGGGAACATTGTTGTCATAGGAGCCACGAACCGCCCCAACGCCCTTGATCCAGCCCTTCGAAGGCCTGGAAGGTTCGACAGGGAGATCGAGATAGGAATACCAGACAAGAATGGAAGGCTTGAAATCCTACAGATTCATACAAGGGGGATGCCCCTGGCTGAGAATGTAAATCTAAAACAGCTCGCCGACATCACCCATGGCTATACGGGCGCTGATCTGGCTGCCTTATGCCGAGAGGCTGCCATGAAGGCCCTTAGAAGGTATATGCCCGAAATAGATCCGGATGCCCAAACCATACCTCACGAAATCCTAGAGAAAATGGAGGTTAGGATGGAAGATTTCCTTGGAGCCTATAGGGAGATTACTCCCACAGCCCTGAGGGAAGTCGAGATAGAGGTCCCAACGGTACGCTGGGAAGAAATAGGGGGCTTGGAAGATGTTAAACAGATGCTCAGGGAGGCAGTGGAATGGCCCCTCAAGCGCCCGGAAGTCTTCAAGAGGATGGGAATAAAGCCTCCTAAGGGCGTTCTGCTTTACGGCCCCCCTGGCTGCGGCAAGACCCTATTGGCAAGGGCTGTGGCGACGGAGAGTGAGGCGAACTTCATAGCTGTGAAGGGTCCAGAGGTCTACAGCAAGTGGGTAGGGGAATCCGAGAGGGCTATCCGGGAGATCTTTAGGAAGGCCCGTATGGCTGCCCCTAGCATCATATTCCTGGACGAGCTCGATGCCCTTGCCCCTGCCAGGGGCCTTGGCTATGCTGATTCGGGTGTTACGGAGCGGGTGGTGAGCCAGCTCCTGACGGAGCTTGACGGCCTCACGGCTTTGGAGAATGTCCTCGTCCTAGCGGCTACGAACCGTCCTGACATCCTAGACCCTGCCCTCCTCAGGCCTGGACGCTTCGACAGGCTCATCTACATACCGGCACCGGATGAGAAGACAAGGCTCGAGATTCTAAGGCTCTATACGAAGAATATGCCCTTGGCTAAAGACGTGAACCTCGAAGAGCTGGCCGCATTAACCAAGGGCTTTTCTGGTGCCGACATCGAAACCCTTTGTAGGGAGGCTGCCATGAATGCCCTCAGGAAGAGCCCCGATGCCCAATACGTATCGATGGAGGATTTCAACGAGACCCGTGCCAAAATGAGACCAAGCATAACTCCCGAGATGGAAAACTGGTATTTGAACATCGTCCAGACGTTTAAAAGGAGTATAAGGCCCTCAACGCCCGTAACTTAAACCAAGAAAATTCAGGCATCTACACAGAACCTAAGCCTCCTTTTTCTATAGGATTCGTAAGGCTTCCAACCCACTTGTGATGAATGAGGTAGAAAAGGGAATGGGAATGATAGACCTTTTTAGGGCTTTGCCTGAGCTTTTCCCTTCCCTTTTTGCTTTGGATCCTTGTCTTCATCTTCTCTTCTTCCCGGTTTTGTCTTTCTCCCTTTCGCCTTGGCTATGTCTTCCTTGAAGATGCTCTTCTGGTCTCAAGGCTGAGATCCCCCCTCCTAAAGAAGCCTCCACTCAGTAGCATTTCGGGCATATGAGCTGACGAAGCATCCTTTTGGAGAACGAAGCACCTAAGTAAAGCCTTAAAAGTTACTACGAATTTTGGAATAAGTCGGGTTTTAGTCTCAAAGGAACAGCGATTTAAGTTATGTGGCGGCTGGGATTCGTTTTTCATGAGATGGCGTCAGGTCTCTTGTCGGTTTTCCTACCCCTTTACATAGTTACAATCGACCCTGTGAATGCTCTTCTTGATATAGGGATAATGTCTGCGGTTGCGGTGATTTTGGCGATTCCAGCTTCATTCCTTTGGGGATATATATGCGATAAGACTAGGCATTATAAACGCTATATTCTCCTATCATTTTTGTCTTTAGCAGTAATTCTTTATCTTTTCACTCTCACATCAAATGTTTGGTTGTTAATAGTTCTCTACGCTTTATTTTCTATTCTTCACGCAGCTCATGAACCTCCAAAAAATGTTTTGGTTGCTGAGCTTTACCCGCGTGAGGAATGGGAGAAAACTTTTGCCTTCTATGAAGGTTTCACCGAGATCGGATGGTTGGCTGGATTACTTCTTGGATTCTTCTTATCGACTATGGGATTGACGCAGTTTTTCAGCCTGCCCTTATGCAGCAGCCTGAACCTAGCCGCATTCATTTTAACAATTTTTTTGGTGAACGATCCTGTTCTTATATTCGAGAGGGGCCTAGTCGCCATTGAGAAGACAATGGACTTCATAGGAAAGGGAGTATCCATCGTCTCTAAAATTATGTACGGTTTTTCCCCTGACGAGACCTTTAGGGAGGAAAATATAAACGCATTTTGTTGCGGCCTTATCCTTTTCTCTCTGGCTACAAGCACAATTTTCACTCCCCTACCAGTATTCTTTTCTCGTGAGTTAGCCATTCCACAAAGTTTAATTTTTGAATTGTATGCATTAAATTCAACAGGAAGCGTCTTGGCTTACTTCATAGCAGGTCAAAGGTCAGATCGTTCTGTAGAGAAATCTGCCTTATGCAGAATAGCAATCTTTAGAAGCATGCTCGTTTTCTTTTTAATGGTTACTGTTCAATTGCTAATGTTCAGTGCAATCCTTATAGCCATAATATTGTTCTTGATGGGCTTCCTTTACGCATTGTTTCTCATTTACACGCTTGCTCTGTCTATGGAGATCATGCCAGAAGGAAAGGCTGGATTATTCAATGTGTTGATTAGCCTAGGTGGGGCATTTGGGTCCTTCATTGGCCCATTTCTAGCCGATGAATATGGATTCGCCTACACAATTTTAGTAAGCGGCGTAACATTCCTATTTTCCTTTGCAGCCTTCAAAATTTTCTAAGAAAGGCTCTTCTGATTATTATAATTATAAATAAAAGGATTTATTTTCAAATTCGCGATGTGTTTAGCCAAATTATTTGAGGGATTGCAGAATTTAAGCGTTCTACGACAGTACTAAGCATAACCTTCAAGACATCGTCCGTGTTATCAGGAGTTGCTTCATGAATTATAAGGAAGTATTATCCACCTTCGCCATTGGATCACAAACCCAAATGAAATAGGGATCTACGCAGAACCCTCCTTTTTGGAACCCTAGCTCGTCATAGCGTTGCTATTTTCAGCTCCAAGGGAGTATGCCTTACGGATTCCGAAAAACCTGAGACTCTAATTGTCCACCAAGGCAACGACTTTGAAAGCCTAGGGAAACGCTATGATTATATGATATGTAAATAACGATAAGGTAAGAACATAGAATGAGGTTAAGTGTTTAAGTTTTGCTTAACTTTTCTTCTCTTTCCTTTTTCTCCCTTCTTCGTACGCCCTCCTTGCCTCCTCCACGCATCGGACGAAGTCAAAGTCGTCTGCATCCCTGAATTCCATCCCTAGCTCACCATAGAGCTGCCTTATGATCGCTTTCTCTATGGAAATGGCTCCATTACCTAAGAATTCATGAAGGACATCAGTGAATTTCTTGGGCTTCATTACATCCTTGCTAAAGCTCTTCCATAGGTAGTAGAAGAGGATCCTAGTGCCTATATCACCGAAGGTTTGGATGAAGGCCCGTTCAACGCAGTCTTGCATGATCTCCTCGAAGGACCTTTCACCTTCCTTGCCTTCCCTCTTTTCTCCCACGGATCTTTCCTTAGCCATATCCCTATCCTCCCCAAAGTTCTTCATACTACCATCGTTCACCTTTCCCACAATCTTCAGGCTGCCATCGATCAAAGGATCCTCTAAAGGATCGGTGTAAGCTTCGGAAGGGCATATCCCCTTGAAAGATCCGCCTCTACAGCATAGAGACCTGTCCTAGACTTTTTGCCGTAGAGGAGGAGGGCTCCATGCTCCCTAACCAACCTCAAGTGTACGTCCGCGATGCTCCCTAAGATCCTCGAAACCTCCTCGTATCCGGGCTTGGCAATCAGGATGCCCAAGCTTCCATGCTCCTGGATTCTCGTGGCATCGATGTTCCAAATCTTCAAGGAGGCTTCTTGACCATAATTCGTAACGAGGGAGTCTATACCCGTTACCGTAAGGACGGGGCCCTTGCCCTTCTCCATAAGCCCTTCTTCTAGGCTCAGATACCTTCGATAGTCTGCTTCTATATCCTTACCCTCAAAGCTCGCTATGAAGGGCTCTGAAGGAAGGGCTTCCGAAGCTTCCCTTTTGTTGCCCTCTAGGATGCATAGTAGCAGAAGGCCTGAAAGCTCCGCTTCTGCGAAACCAAGCTCTAAAAGGCGCTCCCTTATAACCCAAAAATTGACGCCCGAGGATGGTATTACCATGACACCCCTTCCCTTTGCCAAAAAGTTCGCAACTGTAGGCCTCAGGATGAGATGGTATTGGAAGGCTGATACATTCTCCCCGACTTCCAGAAGGACCTTTGCACCTCTCTCATAACCTCCTCCGAGGACGGCATCGAGATCCTCAGAGCCCGTGGAGAACCTTTTTGGAGGATCCTCTCTAGGCTCAAACCTTTTCGGAGATTTGGCTTCCGATCCCTTCGATCCAGCCCTTAGGGCACCTAACTTTTCTTCGAAACTGAGGTCGAAGGGAGGGAAAACCCTGAAGCCTCCCTCTAGCGAATAGACCAGCCTCCGTTCTGGGAGCCTAGTCCCCCTGAGCTTTACGATCTCAAGATCCCTGATAAGACGTCCCTCAAACTCCCTCGAGCTGAGCCTTATAACCCCATCAGCTACAAACCCCTCGATACCATGGCTTATGTCCTCGGCTGCTGCCCTTCCTTCCTCGGAGATGAGGATCGTGGTACAGCCTTCCCTCCTGACGATCCTCCCAAGGACCGTCTGGAGGACGATCCTCGGGTCGTCCTTCGCCTCCATGGCCTGGGCAATGGCAGAAAAGCTGTCAATAACAAGCCTCTTGGCTCCCGATCTTTGAATGGCATCGATGATGGAACCAAGGATTGCTGCTACGCCTTCCTCCTTCACCACAGCAAAGTCTAGGAATGTGCACTCCCCTGCCTCAACGCACCTCCTGCAGTCTCGCCCCAGGTGCTTGGAAAGATTATTCAAGAAGGTTTCCTTATCCTCGTTAAGGGAGGCGTAGACGCCCCTTTCCCCAGACTGGACGCCCTTACATAGGAAGCTGGCTGCGAAAACGGTTTTTCCGACGCCTGGCCCTCCAGAAAGAAGGATCAGGCTCTTCTTAGGAAAACCTCCCTCGATAAGCCCGTCCAGGCCTTCTATGCCGCTGGGGACCCTCTCAGAACCCATTGGAAGCGTTTCCTCGCTCGGTTGTTGATGAAAAGCATGACTGGAGTGGCTTATTTAAGCATTATGCATTATTTTTTCTAGCGTTGATGTTGAAAATGAGGGGTCCAGGACTGCCCTTATTGACAAAAGGGATGTACAATCGTTCCCGCTATGAGAAAAAGCTAAAAGCCATCGATACAAAATGAAATGAATTTCTACCCTTCTTAGAATCAGAGGTCGTCAACATAAGGCTCAGCATCTTTATGAAACATAAAAGGGGCTTTAGAGAAATTACAAAATTGAACCTAAAGGCTCTTATGGAAGGAGAAGGAGACAAAGCAGAAGGAAAAAGAAGGGAAAAGGAGAGAGGAGTGGAAAATCTTGTGGGAAAGAACGCGTCCATTACCCCTCCATGTCCTCATCGTAGAGGCCCTTTCAAGGCATGGAAATTCCATGTCGGATGAGGAGCTCTTTGAGGAGCTTAAGGCCATCGTCAAGGACCTTTCTACCAGCGACCTAAGAAGGGCCCTCTTCAAGCTGGAGATCGAGGGGGTAGTGAGGGTTACTGGCGTTTCGAAGAACAGGAAGCACATCGAGCTAATCGCCGAGGGCTAGCTCCTCAGAACCATTTGGTTAGGGATGGTTTCCGGTCAAACCTCTTCCTGGCTTCCAAAATAGCATTCAAAGCCTTTTCGACCCTTTCGACCGAGAAGTCCCTTTCTTCACAGAGGAAGGCTTTTACCCCCTCAAGGTCCGGATCCCTCCATTCGAGGCTATAATCCTCCGTAACCTCAGGATTTAGGAAGATCTTTCGAATCCCCTCGATGGGAGTGGGGAACGATGCCTCCTTAAGAAGAGGAAGAACTTTCTCAAGGCTTCCATATTCCTTTATGAGGCTTAGGGCTTTTTTTGGACCTATGCCCTTTACGCCGTCGGGGTTGAAGTCCGTTCCAACAAGGATGCCAATATCGATGAGTTGCATCCTAGTTATGGAGAGATTTTTCAAAGTCTCATTGAGGTCGATAAACTCAGGAGCAATCTCTACGTACAAGTTTCTTCCTGGAAGCTTCCTTCGCCCGCTTATGGTTAGGTTTCTTATCAGGCGGGGCGCCCCGAAAAGGAGGGAATCATGGTCTTGGGAGCCAACGGCCCACACATCCCCCTTAGCCACCATGAAGGCGGCCTGGGCTTCGCCCTCAGAAGGTGCCTGGACCCATGGTATGCCCATGAGAGTCAGGAGCCTTTTGGCATCCTCCACAAGCTCATCCTTCAGGGTGACGGCTGCCTGGGCATAGGTTCTTGCGGCTGCTAGGTCACCTTCCTTCAAAGCCTTTTCATACTTGATCACGGCCTCCTCTCTGACCCGTCTCCTTCGCTTGATCTCGATCTCTTTCTCCACGGGAGGCCTTCCATCGAAAACATATAGGGGTTTTATGCCCAGCTCTATGAGGTTACTATTCCTATAAAGAAGACCGCTAAGATGGCTCGTTACGCGGCCCTTTCTGTCCATGAGGGGCTGGCCGCTCTGGCTCCTTATAATGGCTAGGAACTGGTATAGGGAGTTGTAGGCATCGATAGCAATACTTTTTCCCATGATTTCTTGGAAACTGATCTTCCTCTTCGTTATAAGGTCTCCAAGATCTACTCCCAAATAAGGCACCTGTGGAAGGGTTTAGGGCTTTCCTTCCCCTTTCTCGCTCCTATTCCTTTTCCTTCCCCTTCTATCTCTCCTTCTCCAGTTCTTCCCGTTTCTTTTCCTACCTTATTATCTTATCTTTTCTTTTCTCCCCCTCGCTAGCCTTCCCTATGCCTTCGTAGCTCTTAAATACGAAGGATCGCTTAAAGTTTGTATCCAATCTTCCTGAGGAATTCCTTACGCCAAATTATTTCCTCATCACCCTCGATGCCCTTCGGCTTAAATCCATCCACTACGCCTAGGATAGCCCGTCCCTGCTCCGTTTCGGCAAGGATAACCTCTACAGGGTTAGCAGTAGCGCAGTAGATGCGACAAACCTCTGGAACCTCCCTTATGCTTCTCAGCACATTGATAGGATAGGCATTCTTGATGAAGATGACGAAGGCATGACCGGCGCCTAGGCTAAGGGCTGTTTCGGCGGCCAGCTTCCTAAGTTCCCCATCGTTTCCATCGTGACGGACAAGGCATTTCCCAGAAGATTCGACGAAGCCTATGCCAAACTTTATGCCCGGAACGGAGTTTACAAGGGCTTCATAAAGGTCCTCCACAGTCTTTATGAAATGGCTTTGACCGAGAATGATGTTACAGCCCTCGGGTACCGATACCTTAACGACCTTCAGATCCATCGATCCATCATACTAAATGAAGATTTTGAGAATATAAAAGATGTTTCAGAATGAGGTAGCCCGAATCGGCTGAGGGGATCAAGTCTCCAAGGAATTTCATCCGAAGTTTCCGCAGTCCTCTTCCTTAAAGCTGGAAGCCTTCCCCTTTTCAGGGGGAGTGGCTTCCGTTTCTATGCCATCCTTTTTACGCATGAATAGGGAAAGCTATTTTCCTTCGTTTTCAAGGTTCCTTATCTTCTCCGCAATCGCGCTAAAGAGCTTCATCCCTGAAACATTCACGATGGAGATCTGAACCCCCCTACCGACGTCGTAGAGCCTAGAATAATTTGGGTATTTCGCATAGCATATCTGGTTTATCGGGAAGATGCCCGTCTCAACCTCATGCTCGAAGGCCTTCTCATAGGTTTCCATACAGAGGAGGTAGCCATCTATCCAGAAGAGCTTGGATACTTCCATGGAGACGCAGCACCATACTATGTCATCCAATGGTCTTTTATCCAGTCCTAAGATCTTGACGCGCTTAGTGGGAGTAAGGTCAACTTCCAAGAAATCACCGGATCCCTTCCAAGTCGGAAAGGCTTTTATCTTTTCAGGTTTTCTTAAGACCTTTAATAACTTTTTGCAAAATTTTTGGATAGGAAGATATTCCTTCGCTTCCCTTCCCTTTCCTTCTGTTCCTTTCCCTTTCCTTCCTAGATCCAATCTCCCTATCATGGAAGGTCCAGATGGATGCCCAAGGCTCTGGCTATCTTCCTAAGCCCCTCGGTCGTAACCTTCCCTCCCCGCATCACATCCTCCCGGACAGGATATATAATCCGCCCCTTGTAAAGACCTCCAAGATTTATGATGTAAAACGCCTGAATGACAAAAAGAAGGGTGTTCAATTGATTGCTTTGGAGGCTTCTTTCCAGCTCATGACGATCCTCATCCGTTAGGGCAACCCGTTTACTCAGGGCTTCCATTATGCCCTCCTTCTCCTCGTCCATAACGCTTAGGAGGTCTTGAAGGGTTATACCGTTCTCCTTGAGGTAGTCCTTAAGGGCATCCTTGAGGTCTATGTAATCGTGCTCATAGCCGTAGGTCATATTTCCTCCGACCACCTATTAGCATTACGACCCTTTCATGTTGTATTATATCAATTTCATTTTTAAGTATGGGCAAAGAGGGCGAGCTTCCAATAATCCATAAGTTAAAAAACCTTTTGAACCAATGCCATGGCATCGATATATCGTGCTATCGTTGCCCTTTGCTTGGCTAGGCGGAGAAGATGGGACAAATTTTGAAGACTTGGATCCGAATAAAGAATCATCTACATTTTTTGTTTACGACCTTAGTAGAAGGATTAAAACGCTAACCTTAAATAATTTTAGCCTCGAGCTAAGAACAATTTTCCATTCGGAGGGATTGAGTATTGGAAGAAAAGGCGAAGGCGAAGGCTAAGACTAAAGCGAAGCCAGGAATTCTTTTTACGCCTATTAAGCTTGGAAAGGTTGAGATAAGAAACCGCGTAGCCTTCGCCCCCATGGGAACGGGCCTATACAGCACTGATGGAACCGTGACGAAGGAGACTATTCCATACATCGAGGCAAGGGCGAGGGGAGGCGTTGGGCTCATCATAAGCCAGTTCACAGCAGCCACGAAGTTCCAGAAGTTCCCCCTTATGGGAGCCTATGAGGACAGGCTCATACCGAGCCTTAAGACCTATGCAGATGCAGCCCATAAGTATGGGGCGAAGGCCTTCCTGCAGATAGCTACCATGGGAGGAGCTGACCTTCTAGGCTCCTATGCACCCTCAGCCATAGACCTTCCATGGTATTCGATCCTTCCAAAGGAGCTGACGAGGGAGCAGATAGGAGAGGTTATAGAGGGCTTCATCCAAGCAGCCATGAGGGCCAAGAAGGCAGGCTTCGACGGAGTTGAGCTCCATGGAGCCTATGGCTACCTAATCGCCGAATTCATATCGCCCTTCAGCAACAGGCGCAAGGACGATTACGGCGGAGACTTTGAGGGAAGGATGCGAGTTCCTGTGGAGATCGTTCGAGGGATCCGAAACCTCTGCGGAAGCGACTTTCCAGTAGGCTTCAAGTTCAACGCCTATGAGGATGTTTCCGGGGGCATCGACCTGGAGCTCGCCGTAAGGATAGCCAAGAGAATGGTTGATGAGGGTGTCGTATACCTTCATCCCGTAACGATGGCTACGGGCCTCTCAACCCTAGGGCTTTCCAAATACCCGGCTATGCCCATCTTGTATCATCCTATAGACGTAACGACGCCCGTAGCTGAGCATATAAAGAGGCGTATAGGAGAAACGCCAGTCCTGGCCGCTGGAGGAATCAAGGATCCGTCCTTCGCCGAGGCTCTCTTGGCTTCTGGCAAGGCGGACATGGTGGTTTTAGGAAGGGCCCTTCTTGCTGATCCGGACTGGGTCAACAATGCTATGGCGGGAAGGCCCGTCCGTCCATGCCTCAGGTGCAATGTATGCCACTTCGAAGCTGTTGCTTGGGTGCGAAGGATCGTATGTACTGTAAATCCTTATCTTATGAGGGAGCCCGAGGAACCCCTGAAAAGGGCTACGAAGCGGAAGCATGTGATGGTTATTGGAGGCGGCCCGGCTGGTATGATGGCCTCCATCGTGGCTTCAAGGAGGGGGCATGAGGTAACCCTTTATGAGAAGAAAAAGGAGCTTGGAGGCTTACTGATCCCTGGAAGCCGACCTCCTTTCAAGGCCGATGTTCTCGAGCTCCTAAACTACCTCCGCGAAGAGATTTCCAAAGAAGGCATAGAGGTTAGGCTGGGAGAAGAGATGAAGCCAGAGAAGGTTCGCCAGGAAGCCCCCGATGCCCTTGTCATAGCCATCGGAGCCTCGCCCATTAGGCCGCCTATTGAGGGCCTCGAGAAGGCTAAGGTCCTCTACGTGACGGAAGCCCTTCTGAATCCTGAAAGGGTTGGGAAGGAGCCCCTCATCGTAGGCGGCGGAGTGACAGGTTGCGAAACAGCCCTCTATCTTAGGAGGCTTGGAAGGGATGTCACGATCGTCGAGAAGCTCCCTGAGTTGATGCCTCTGGAAGAGGAGGGCTACAAGTACAACACGGCAGTCCTTACGAAGATGCTGAAGGAGGAAGGGGTCCGGGCCCTCTGTAAGTCCGAGGTTGTCGAGGTAACGCCTTCCTCAGCCTTCATAAGGTTTGGGGGGAGTAGGCCCTTCGAGCTCAGCGCCGATACGATCGTGCTTTCCGTGGGTCTGAGGGCTGAAAAGAGCCTTGTGGAGCCCTTTATGGCCTCCTGCAGAGAGAGCTATGCCATAGGCGATTGCGAGAGCCCTAGGCGAATCCGCGATGCCATCTTCGAAGGCGATAAGGTTGCAAGGTTGATCTAGCTGACAAGTGTAAAGCCTTTACACGATGCGACCGTCTTCTTATCGACTTTCGCATCCCTCCTTTCCTTTTATTTTTCCCAAAACTAAGGATTAATGATTGCCCGTAAGGGGAGGATCGAGATGAAGGTGGCTAAGCGCGTCTTCATGGTCGGAAGCGGGCAGATAGGAATTTCTAATTTCATGGACTGCCACGTATACTTGATCGATACTGAGGGAGGGCTTGCCCTCATCGATGCCGGTGTAGGCATAGAGACCGAGCAGATCCTCGAAAACATTAGGCAGGAAGGTTTCAATCCCGGCCATGTTAGATGGCTTCTCATCACCCATTCTCATGCGGACCATGCTGGCGGAAGCTGGTGGATAAGGCGGGAGATCGGCTGCGAAGTCATTGCCCCAAGGATAGAGGATGAGATCCTCGAAAAGGGAACCGATGAGAAGCTAGGCCTCGATATAGCCAAGCGAAGCGGCATTTATCCGGGGGATTATTCCTTTCATCATTGCCGAGTGGATCGGAGCGTTGAAGATGGGGAGTCCCTGAAATTAGGGAAAGCCCAGATCCTTACAATCCAGATTCCTGGGCATTCATGGGGCTCAGCCTGCTATCTCTTAGAGTTCAATGGTTGGAGGGCTCTTTTCTCCTCGGATGTGGTCTTCTATGGAGGGACCATAGGGCTTGGAAACTGGCCGGGATCGAACTTAGAGGGCTATAGAAAGAACATAGGAAAGCTGGCGAACCTAGGAGTGGAAGCCCTCTTTCCCGGACACTTTCTCTGGACTTTGAGGAATGGTCAGAAACATCTCGATACGGCCGTGGAAAATCTCAAGTCGGCTTGGGTACCTCCAGCCTGGCAGCACAACCATCCTCATAGGTGAAGGCCTCTTCGAAAAGTTGCGGCTTGATTGCTATGAATTCTGGAGGTGAAAGAAGAAAGGTCTTCAGTGTAGCCTGGACAGACCTAACTAACCTAACCTAACCTAATCTTGGTCTCATTTACTTTCGCTCTCCTCTTGCAAAAAGCTCTCTGCATCCATAGCGGCTTTGCAACCAGAGGCCGCCGCAGTAATGGCTTGCTGGTACTTCGGATCGCAGACATCTCCGGCACAGAAGACTCCCTTGACGCTCGTCCCTGTCTCGCCATATCTTATTATATAACCCCTTTCATCTAGGGCTATTTGCCCTTTGAAAAGCTTAGTGTTGGGCTCATGGCCGATGGCTATGAAGACTCCGTCACAATTTAATTCCTTTACAAAGCCCGTCTTTACATCCTTCAGTCGAACGCCCTTAACGGCTTCATTGCCCAGGATTTCAAGGACCAAGGAGTTCCAGACAAAGCGAATCTTCTCGTTTCTAAAGGCCCTCTCCTGAAGGACCATTTCAGCCCTCAGGCGGTCGCGCCTATGGACGACTATAACCTCCTTTGCAAACTTCGATAAGTGTAGGGCTTCCCTTATCGCCGTATCGCCTCCACCTACGACGATAACCCTCTTGCCAGAGAAGAGGGGGGCATCGCACGTCGCGCAACTCGATATGCCTCTTCCCATAAGCCTTTTTTCCGATTCCAATCCTAGCCATCTCGGTTTGGAACCCGTGGCTATTATAACAGATCTACCTTGGAAAAGGTGCTCTCCAACGTAGACCTTGAAGGGCCTTGATGAGAAATCCACTGAGGTGGCTTCCTCTTCGATAAAGGTGGCTCCAAACTTTTCAGCTTGTGCCCTCATTCTTCTCATGAGCTCCGGACCCATTATGGCTTCATGGAAGCCGGGGAAGTTCTCAACCTCCATCGTTAGGGTGAGCTGCCCTCCAGGCTGGGAGCCTGCTATTACGAGGGTCTTAAGACGTGCCCTACCGGCATATATGGCAGCAGTCAGTCCTGCTGGTCCAGAACCTAAGATTAGTACATCGTAAAGTTCGGGCAAGGGATTCATGATATCGTTCTTCTCAAGGAGATTTATAAACAAACCATTCCGCTTTTCCGAAAATGTTCGCAAGCCCCCTTCCAGCTTGAGGGATTCCATTTTTAGGCTTTTTGGAAAGCCTAGCTCCTTTTTCTAGGTTTCTTGCTCTATAAGTGAGGGTAACCACGAACCCAGATGCATCAAAATCTTTTCAGGAAGAGAGAAGGATCAAGGAAAATTAACCCTTATATAAGAGTCCTGAAAATGCTTCATGTTCAGATCAGCAAGGACTAGGGAAGGGAAAAACCCTTGGTCGAAAAGCGAAAAGCCCTCGTTCTTTGGTTCAATGAGATAGGCATGGAGGATGTCCCCATAGTCGGGGGGAAATCGGCCAGTCTCGGAGAAATGGTGAGGCGGGTGGGGGTTCCCGTTCCCCAAGGCTTCGCCACAACAGCCGAAGCCTATAGGCTCTACATCCGGGAGAACGGTCTTGATAAAAAAATTCCTGAGATCCTCTCGGAGCTTAAGGACCCGAATGATACGGCAACCCTTCAGAACGTGGGCGCCCGCATAAGAAGCCTTATCGTGAATGCTAAGATGCCAAAAGTGCTTGAGGATTTGATCGTTGAATATTACTCGAAACTTCCGGATTATGCAGGCATTGATGAGAAGGAGCCCTTCGTAGCCATCCGAAGCAGTGCTACGGCGGAGGATCTTCCTGATGCAAGCTTTGCTGGGCAACAGGAAACATACTTGAACGTTAAGGGAGCCAAGGAGGTTGTGGAGAAGATCAAGGAATGCTATGCTAGCCTCTTCACGAATCGGGCGATCTTTTACCGTATCCAGAAGGGCTTTGACCATATGGCTGTAGCCCTAAGCGCTGCCGTCCAGCTCATGGTATACAGCAAGGCGAGCGGTGTTGCCTTCAACTTGGATGTGAGCAATGGAGATCGATCCGTAAACCTCATCGAAGCGGGCTATGGGCTCGGGGAGTACATAGTTCAGGGGAAGATTACACCAGATGAGTACCTCGTCAGGAAGGGTGATGGAACCATTGTCAGGAAGAACATATCGAAGAAGCTCATCCAGCTCGTCCGAAAGCCCGAGGGGGGGACGGAGGAGGTACCGGTTCCTGAGGAGCTTCAGGATGCCCAAGTCCTCACGGACGAACAGATCAGGGAGCTAAGTAGCTATGCCGATAAGATCGAAGCTCACTACAAGAGACCTATGGACATCGAGTGGGCCTTGGATGAAAGGAATGGGAAGCTCTACATTTTACAGGCCCGTCCCGAGACCGTTTGGTCTTTGAAGGAAGCCCCTCCCAAGCCCAAGGCAGAGTTCGAAGTGGTGAAGGAGAGAAGGGTTCTAGTCCAGGGACTTCCAGCCTCGCCAGGTATAGCCGTAGGAAGGGCCCATATCATTCCAACAGTCGAGAGGATAAACGAGTTCGAGAAAGGGGAAATCCTCATAACCGAGATGACGGCTCCGGACTGGGTTCCAGCCATGAGGAAGGCTGCCGCCATCGTCACGAACTCTGGTGGCATGACCTGTCATGCAGCCATCGTATCCAGGGAGTTAGGAATACCATGCATAGTCGCCACGGCCAGCAAGGGCAAACCTGCCACGGAAGCCATTCCGAACGGAGCCGTAATTACAGTTGATGCAAAACTCGGGGTCGTATACGAGGGTGCCCTGGAGGAGTTTGCCAAGAAGCCTGAGGTCGAGGTCGGCCCAGCAGCCATGCCTACGGTTTCAGTAGCCGAAAGCTATCCTATTACGGGGACAAAGATCTATGTAAACGTAGGGGAGCCTGAAATCGCCGAAAGAACCGCCGCCCTTCCGGCTGATGGTGTGGGGCTTCTAAGGCAGGAGTTCGTATGGGCTTCTGAAATCGGGGAGCATCCTCTATGGCTCATAGAGCAGGGAAGGCCTGAGAAGGTTGTCGATGCCTTGGCAGAAGCCTTCAGAAAGGTTTGTGCGGCCTTCTATCCGAGGCCTGTCGTCATGCGCTTCAGCGACTTCAAGAGTTCTGAGTATCGAGCCCTTAAGGGAGGCGAGAAGTACGAGCCAGTGGAGCCATCGGCCCTTATGGGATGGAGGGGGGCCAGCCGATATTACGATCCAAAGTATGTGGAAGCCTTCAGACTAGAGGTAAGGGCTGTCAAGAAGGTAAGGGATGTCTATGGGCTGAAGAACCTGTGGGTCATGGTCCCCTTCTGCAGGCGTGTCGAGGAGATGGAAAAGATCAATCGGATCTTCGAAGAGGAGGGGCTTCATAGGGGACCAGACTTCAAGGTCTGGCTCATGGCCGAGATTCCCAGCAACTGTCTCCTCGCGGATAAGTTCAACAAGTACGTCGATGGCTATTCCATCGGTAGCAATGATTTGACGATGACAATTTTGGGTTGCGATAGGGACAACGAAACTGTCGCAGCCCTCTTCGACGAGAGGGATTTGGCGGTTAAAAGGGCCATAAGGCTCCTCATCCAACTAGCCCATAGGGATGGTAGGACGGTATCCATCTGTGGTCAGGCTCCAAGCGTATATCCGGACTTTGTCGAGTTTCTTGTCAGAAGCGGTATCGACAGCATATCCGTCAACCCAGATGCTGTAGTATCCGTTCGGAAGCTTGTAGCCAGCATCGAGCAGCGTATAATGGTCGAGAAACTTACAGGGCGTGGTATGGCTGAGGATCCTGATCTAGACATCCCCTGCACCTGTGGGAAAGGGGAAAAGTAAGGGAAGGAAGAAAATAAGAAATAGCTTTCTTTTCCTTTTTTGGCTATGAGGCTTAATTCCGCATTTAGGATTTCCTATTCCCTTTTTTGTTGCGAAACGATATAACATAAGATAACTATCAATACGAGGACGGACTAATTGCTGCAATCGAATTTGAATTGGGCTATTTCTCACGATTTAGCTTACTTTCTCTCCCTTCAGGCAGCGGCTTGTGGCTCCTACGATTCTGACCTTTATCGATTTTCCAAGAAGACTGGAGGCATTATCCTCGATGACGATCGGTCTATAAGCCTTATTCCTCCCAATCCATTGGTTTGGCTTAAGACCGGGCTCTTCTATGAGGCAAGGGCCCTCCCAACCTATCCAGCTTTCGTTTCTTTCTAAGGCTATCTTCTTAGAAAGCTCCGTCAGGATCTTGCTCCTTTTGGCTACAACATCCGATGGAAGTCTTGGAAGCTTTGCAGCCTCCGTTCTAGGCCTTGGGGAAAACCTTGAGATATTGATAACCTCAGGCTTTGCTTTAGCCACGAATTCTAAGGTCTCCTCGAATTCCTCCTCTGTCTCGGTCGGAAAGCCAACTATCACGTCCGTTGCGATAGTTGATTCTGGAAAGGCTCTTCGAAAGGCATTTATGATATCCATAACATCCTCAGGCTCGTAGTGCCTCCTCATGAGGCGAAGAATTCGGGGGCAGGAAGACTGGATAGGGATATGGAGGAACTTGAAGACTTTTTCGCTTCGGTAGGCATCCAAGAGTTCCTTTAAGAAGCCCCTCACGTAGGTCGGGTTCGCCATCCCTACCCTTATCATAAAGTCTCCCTCTATGCTGCATACGGACTTTAGAAGCTCGGGAAGGGGGCTTCCGATGTCGAGCCCGTAGCAGCCATTATCTTGGGATGTGAGCCAAAGTTCCCTACATCCATCCTTTAAAGCCATCCTAGCCTCCGAGACGATCGCCTCTGGGGAATAGCTGTGTAGGCTACCCCTTGCCAAACGAACCTGACAGAAGCTGCACATCCCTAGGCAGCCAGAGGCTATGGGGATGATCCCTACAACTGGATTCCTCCTTATCCTTGGTAGCCCCAGCTTTTCCTCAGCTTTTCCTCCGATGGCTACAAACCTCCCTCCAGAAAGGGCTGAAGCGGCTGCCTCTGCTATCCTTCCTACGGAGTTCGGCCCTAAAAGGGATGCCTGAGGATTTAGGGACTCTAGGACCTTTGCCTCAACCTCGGGCATACAACCAGCGATGATGAGGGGCTTCCCTATGGCTGATAAGGTCTGAACTCTCTGGCGCATCCTATGCTCTGTAGGACCTTTCACGATGCATGTGACGAGGATGATCAAGTCGGCTTTTAAAGGTTCCATGGAAAGTTCGTAGCCGGCTGAGCTGAGGATTCCGGCCATGGCCTCCGAGTCCGATAGGCTGAGGCTACAGCCATGTGTCTCTATGAAGACCTTAGCTCCAGCCCTAGCCTTAGCCCCTAACAAACCCCCTTAAGCCTCCTTCCCTAGCCTAGCTCCCTCTCTTTATGAAGCCCTTGGAAAACAAGGCCTCCACAATGACCTTAGCCCCCTCCTCCGGCTTTGTCCTATCCGTTTCCACTATGACCTCAGGATTTTCAGGCTCTTCGTAGGGAACTTGGATTCCAGGCACAGTAGAGGCCCTTCCTCCCTTGGCTGCCTTGTAAATTCCCTTCGCATCCCTGGCTAGGCATATGCTCAAGGGACATTTCGCATAGACTTCCAGGAACCTTCCGATTTTTCGCCTGGCTTCTTCTCTGTAGCGCCTTTTGTTGGCTGTAGCATCGAAGATAACGTTAACACTATTCTCGACCAGAAGGTGCCCAATATAGATCATGGCTTCGTAGAAGCGATCCCTCTCCTCTTCCGTGTAGGTAGCCTGGGGCGTCAGAACCCTTCGAAGCTCATCGGATTCGAGGATCTGGGCTCTAATCCCAAGCTCCGAGAGCCTTTGAAGCACTTCCCTAGCCAAAGTCGACTTTCCACTTGATGGAAGGCCTGTGATCCAAAGGGCCCAACCCTTTTCGGACATTTTCAACCCTTCCTTGGATTCGGAGCCTTAAACCCTTCGCAGAGGCAGCAGGCTGGTATGGAAATGAAATTTGTGATAAGAAAACCTCCTAGGGTTGCCTCAGATTCTCAAGGTAAGCATTTACCTTATCAAGGTTAAAGGAATCGTCCTCCAAAAGGTTTCTCACGAAGCTCAGAATCTTCCTTCGCCTTCCATTGTCCAATTGGGGATAGTAGAGCGGATGAGCGATGACAAGCCCCCTGAAGGCGAAGAAGGGGGGAAGGACCTTAAGGACTTCCTCATCCCCTGTCCGATCGAGGTATCGGTCGAAGAAGAGCCTGAGAAGTTTTTGGAAGGGCTCCTTAAGGACTCCATGGTGCCAGAGGCTTATGAATATAAAGTTGATGGCAAGGGCGGCCAGATCGTCCGCAGGTTCGCCAAACTCAAACCTCGATGGATCGAGGACTATGATGGAATCGTCCTCCCTGAACCTGATGTTGCCGAAAGGATGGAAGTCCCCATGAATTCTGCGGAGCCTATGGGTAAGATGCTTTATTCTGTTCCGCCATTTCACGGCCCCTAGTTCAATCTCCTCGATCTCACGCCTTGAAGTCCAAGGAAGGGAAGATGGATCCGGATAAGTATCAACGACTCCCATGAGCATCTCCCCATGCCCTATAAGGTCCCGAATGTGCCTCATGTAGAGGCTGGGGCTTTCTAATCGTTCGGAGTGGAGGGATACAAGATAATCGGCGGCGATCTGGCAGCGCCTTATATCCCTTTCCGTAAGGCTTCCCCGCTTTCCGATAGCATGGAGGTCTTGGACATAGGGCGTACCTTCGGCTTCCGTCACTTCCTCGACAAGTTGGAAAAACTCGATGGAGCCCCCTAGGCTGAGAAGGCTCCCATCATCCTTGAGGCAAAGGACGTCCAAGGACTTCACGCAGGTTCCTGGAGGAGCCCTGTTGAAAAGCCTATGCTGAAGGAGTAAAACGGCTGCCCTATCGCTGGGATTCTCATGGCCCCAGCCCGTATCCCCCCTCAGAACCCTTAAGACAAGATTCCTTCGCCTTCCATCCATATTCAAGGTTACCAGAAAGCCCGCCGCATGGAAGCCCTCCCCAAGTTTACGGGTTTCCAAGACCCTTACGGGAACGTTGAAAAGCTTCCTCAAATATTCCTCAAAAAGGTTGTCATCAATCGTGAAAGAAATAGGGCCTACATCGAGTTTCAAAGGATCGACACCATAAGTTTCTAGGGAATTCCCCGCTTTAAACTTGAGGAAAGAATATTTCTTTAATACGGATAACATCTAAGGTTAAAATCAACTTTGGAGGGCTCTTCCTTGCAGCTTCTCATAAAAGGCGGTACGATCGTTACGATGGGAGATAAGGGCATTATAAAGGATGGAGCTATCGTTATCGATGGCGATAAAATCCTTGCCTTAGGAAAGGCTGAAGAAATCGTACGGAGCTTTCAGGGTTATGAGCGCTTCGATGCTCATGGAAAACTCATCATTCCTGGCCTCGTTAATGCCCATCAGCATGCCGCCATGAGCCTCCTCAGGGGCTATGCTGACGATCTTCCCTTGAAAGAATGGCTAGAGAACAAAATTTGGCCCTTAGAAGCCCATCTGAAGGGCTATGAGATATATGTAGGCGCCCTTCTAACCGCCATCGAATCCCTCCTCGGTGGATGTACGACCATAAACACTATGTATCACTATACACCTGAGTTCAACGAGGCAAGGGCTTTCGCCGAGGCGGGCATCAGAGGAGCCATAGGCCATGTCTGCTTTTCTTGGCGAAAGGATGAGGATCGAAAAGCCCTCTACAGGCTTGCGGAAGAATGGCATGGAAAAGCAGAGGGAAGGATTAGGGTTACCGTCGATCCTCATTCCCCTTATACAGTTGATCCCAAGGGACTCTTGGAGCTTCTCGATATTTCCATGGATCTAAACAGAAGGTTTGGAAGCCAAGAACTTCCAATCTTTCAGCATATCCATCTCGCCGAGACCATCGATGAGCCTAGGAAGGTTGAGAAGGCCTTCGGTAACAAGCTGGAGGGGGGCGTTGTGGAATACCTTGAAAGCTTAGGCGTCCTGAACTCCATGGTTACGGCAGCCCATTGCGTCCATTTGGCTCCAGAAGAGATTCCCATTCTCGCAAAAAGGGACGTTAAAGTTGTTCACTGCCCCGTTTCAAACCTCAAGCTAGGCTCTGGGATAAGTCCTGTGCCAGAGCTCCTGAAAGCCCATTTAACGGTTGCCCTTGGAACTGATGGTAGCTGTTCCAATAACAGCTCCGATATGTTCGAAACCATGAAACTCGCCGCCCTTCTCCACAAGGGGACTCGCCTCGATCCGACTCTCATGCCTGCCGAAAAGGTTCTTCAGATGGCTACGATAGATGGTGCTAAGGCCCTACATTGGGAGGGCTCCATCGGTTCTTTGGAGCCTGGTAAGAAGGCCGACATAGCCATATTGAGCCTTAGAAAGCCCCACCTCACACCCCTATACAGTGAGGTTAGCCATTTAGTTTATGCATGCAAGGCATCGGATGTGGAGACTGTTTTCGTGAATGGGCATCTTGTAGTCGAAGATCGTAAGATCATGACCATAGATGTCTTCAGGATTATGGAGATGGCAGAGAAGGCCAAAGAGGAACTTCTCGCAAGGCTGGCCTCCTTCAAGAAGTGAGAGATTGGCCGAAGGCTCCTGCTCTATAAAGATTCTCAAGGAACAGAAGAAAAGGTTTTGTTGGCTTGATTAAGTAGGTAGAATTAGTCCGATCAGCATATCATATTCTGGAATCGCTCTTAATCTGGGATTTGTTGGCTATGGAGAAAGCCTCCATGCGTTTCATGGGCTCAAACAACTTTACGATTAAGAGCATCTGGAATTATTCGAAATCTATCATCTTATAACCAAAAAGAAAAGAATATGTAATCCGAGAAGGCAGAATTAAGCAGCAAAGCAAGCGAAATAAATCCTTCGATAGAAAAGCTCCTTTATTTTTTCTGGATTTTTTAAAACTTATTCCTTGATGAAGGTCTTTCTATAAAGTTCTAGGGCATATTCAACAATCTTCTTGGCTTCTATAGCATCCTTCCATCCTTTTACCTTTACCCATTTCTTCGGCTCCAGCCTCTTATAAACCTCGAAGAAATCCTGAATTTCCCTTAACTTATGAGGATGGACATCCGAAAGGCCTGTAAAACCACTAAACCTCTGATCGTTTACGGGAACGGACAATATCTTCGGATCCTCCCCATTCTCGTCTTCTAGGATTAAGGCTCCTATAGTCCTCGCCTTGACGATGCATCCAACTTCTAGGGGCTCGTAGCTAAGGAGCATGGCGTCCAAAGGATCTCCATCATCGTACCAGCTTTGAGGGATGAATCCATAGTCCACGGGGAAGACCACAGAGGAAGGAATGACGCGATCTAAAACGAAGGCTTCCCAATCGGGTTTGTACTCGTATTTGTCTCTTGAACCCATGATGACCTCAATGACCACATTAATCAAGTCTGGAGGTTCATCACCAGAGGGAATGTTTTTCCATAGATTCATAGGAAAACTAGTCTTACATTCCCTATTTATTGATTTGCTCTTAATCAGGATTTTGATGACGATCTAGAAAGTCCTTCATGTCATTTATTGGTGCTAATCACTTCACGATGAAGAGTGACTAAGGTTGAAAAAAAGAAAAGATTATGGGTTTGCAACAAGTCTTTCCATCTGAGGTTCGAAGCCCAATCCCGGCTTCCTTACAGGAGCCTTAAAAGTTCCTTTCTCGGGCAGAAGCTTCTCTTTGTTGAAAGCCTGCTGATCCACTGCATGCTTAACGAGGTATTCGATCATAGGGCAGACGGAGATGTTCTGGGAGAAAACAAGGTGCTGAGATGGTTCTGTCCAGCTGGCATGGGGGATGAGGGGTATCCCGAAGGCCGAAGCCAGGGCACAAACCTTCCGCATTTCTGTTATGCCCCCAGCCCAAGTGACATCCATTTGAAGAATGTCAACGGCTTGGCGCATGAGCAGTTCCTTAGCCCCCCATCGTGTATACTCATGCTCTCCTCCTGCAATAGGAATTTCTAAGGCCTTGGAAAGCTGGGCATAGCCATCAATATCATCGGGCATGAGAGGTTCCTCCAGCCAGGCAGGCTCGTATCGCTCAAGCTTCTTGGCCATCCTTAGCGTATAGGGAACGGTCCAACTCATCCAGCAGTCGAGCATAAGGTCCACATCGTAACCTACGGCATCCCTAACCGTCTTGACAAGCTGAAGGTTTCGCTCGATTCCTTTCTCTCCATCTCCAGGACCATACCTGAAGAACCACTTCAATGCTCTGAAGCCCTCCTCCACGTACATCTGGCTTACCCTTGTGACCTCCTGGGGCTCAAGGCTACAGCCTAAAGTGCTTGCGTAGGCGGGCATTTCTTCTTTGACGGGGCCTCCGAGGAGCCTTACTACAGGCTCGCCCTTCGCCTTGCCTATGAGGTCCCAGAGGGCACAGTCTACGGCGCTTATGGCCATCATCGTTTCACCTTTCCGACCATGGACTTGGGAGCGGTACATTTGATCCCATAGCATCTCGACCCTAAAAGGGTCCTCTCCTATGAGGATGTTCCGAAAAGCGCCTTGGGCAAAGGATGCTAGGGAGCTTCCAACAGGTCCATAGATGCCGGAAATCCCTTCATCCGTGGTGATTTCCAGAAAGGTTTGCTCCATATAGGGAGGCCTTGGAAGCCTCCTTCCCTCAGAGCCCCTGAACTTTGGGTATATGTCCAAGGGCATTACAAGGCGTTCCTTCCAGAAATCCTCCCCGTAGGGCCAAGGACCCCTCAGCCTAAAGCTCCTAATATCCTTAATTTGCATAGAGACCCTCCGTATCATATTCTAAGCGATTCTAGTAATAAAATAAAAGCGAAAGGCGAGCCTTCAAGGTTCAGGCAAAGGCAAGAAAGGTCTTTTATTCGCTGTACGGTCTTTATTAGGTTAGTTTTATAAATCCTCACAAATTCATGGATGCATGGGTGAAAAGCCATGGTGATGAAGATTGTTTTGAGGGAAGGGGAACTTTCGGACGATTACCTTCGCTTCGCAAAGAAGATCGGGGCAGATGGAATAGACATTCATTCGAGCCACAACCTTCCAGGCATAGAAGAGCAGGGCTATGTGGACCTTAAGGGCTTGTTGAAGCTGAGGGATAGGCTTCGATCGGAAGGCCTTGGCATTTTCAGGGTTTCCCTTCCAACCCCTTCCAAGTTCCTGAAAAATGAGCCTGGGGCTGAGGAAGAGGTCCAAAGGCTTTGTAAGAGCATCGAATGCCTCGGAAGGGCTTCCATCCCTATCTTGGCTGCGCCTGTCCATATGGGAAGGGCATCCGGATTAAGCCCTGAAGATCACTGGTCAAGGGCTGTGGAGCTTTGCAGGACCATCGTACCTATGGCGGAGGATTGGGGAATAAAGCTAGCCCTGCACCCTACCGATCCTCCCGTTCCTGATGGACCCTTCTCCCCCCTTCGATGGCAGAGGATCCTCGATGCTGTTCCTAGCAAAAACTTTGGCCTCCTCTACTGCGTCGGTACGAGGTATGAAGCCGGAATGAACGTTTATGAGGACATCCGATACTTCGGGAGGCGCGGAAAGATTTTCCATGTGCATTTCCGAAATGTTCGCGGAAGCCTTCCAAGGACAGGTAGCTACGAGGAGGTCCCCCTCGATGATGGCGAAATGGATATGTTCAAGGTCCTTCAGGCCCTCGAAGAAGTGGGTTATGATGGTGCCCTGAATCCTGATCATCCAACGATGTACCCAGAAGAAAGCCCCAACTGGAAGATCGATTGGGCATATTCTGTCGGATACATCAAGGCTTTGCTAGCTTCCCTCCATCGATAGGGAAGCTCCTTCAAGCTAACCTCTTCCTAGATTTTTCTAACTTTTCCTCCCTATGGCCTTCGCCATATGCTTCCTCTTTTAGAAGGGCTGAGCCTTAAAGAGGGTCGAAGGGGAATTTCTAAGGCATAAGAGGTGTGGATCGATTTGGAGGTCCTTGAAGCCATAAAGAGGAGGAGGTCCGTAAGGAGTTATATGGAAAAGCCCGTGCCAGAAGAGCTTCTCTACGAAGTCCTTGAAGCCGCAAGGTTGGCTCCCTCCGCCGCAAACATCCAGCCATGGCATTTTATCGTTGTGAAGGATAGGGAGACTAGAGCGAAGATTGCGGAGAGTTGCAGCTTCGGCAGGTTCTTGACGGAATCGCCCATCGTCATCGTTGGCTGTGGAGATATGAAAGCATCCCCGAAATGGTATGCCATCGATACATGCATAGCCCTTGAAAACTTAGTCATAGCTGCAACAGGCTTAGGGCTAGGAACCTGCTGGGTCGGAAGTTTCGATGAAGAAAAGCTTGCTTCCCTTCTCGAATTGCCAAGGAATTTTAGGATCGTAGCCTTAATATCCTTAGGCTTTCCTCGAGAAAAAATCGACCTTGGAGCTAGGCTCCTCCATGCCGTCAGGCCCAGAAAGCGGCTGGAAGAAATTGTTTCCTTGGAAAAGTTCGGGAAGGCTCTACAAAGGTCTCAGTCAGAGGGTAGAAGCCCCTGATGGGGGCTTCCCTGAATCAGCAATCGCTCTTCGCTCTTAAGCAGGGAGTTTGTTGGCTATGAGAATCATCCATGCGTTTCATAGGCAACAACAAATTTGTGATTGAGAGCGCTCATAGATTTATAAAAGAGAGAACAAGCACGAAGAAGGGTTGCTAAAAATTAGGCGATCAAGCTATTTATATGTCCAAAATGAATTTAGCAGTAACGAATCCCTTATTATCTTCAAGGATCTCCATCCTATGGTATGTAACTCCCTTGACAGCAACTTTTTGAGGGTGTCTTTTTGGATCGAAGGGTTCTCCGTAGGCCGTTGCTTTTAAAGAAAGACCTTCCGGCGTAATCTTGATCTCATGAACTTTGAAAGAGGAATAAAGGTTATCCGTAGTTTCGAAGTTTACTAGCAACGCCTCCAACCACGAGTAAAGAAGGTTCTCCTTATCGCTTCCTTCAACCGTGAAGTCTTGGGAAATGATAGGGCGGACTTTTCTAACTTCTGTCATGACTTCAAAAAGGGCAAGGGCCGCATTCGAAAAGCATTCTTCCAAGCATGATCCATAGGCAGCCACATAAACATCTCCTGTATGCTCTAAGAACTCGAAAGGGACGGGTCTCTTCATTTTTTAACCTCCAAAAAGGTTTTGGGATAATTCGGCTTAAGAAATAGGGCATCCGCTGAATTAAGTTTTCTGATCGAAGGTTCGTGGGCTTCAAATAATCGCTATAAATCGGGAAATGTAAGGATACTTCTTAAAATTCTTTCGCTCTTGATTATAAGAGTTGTTTGCGCCCATAAGACGCATGGAGGCTTTCTAGAATTTTCAATTTTTATTGAATATGAATTTTAACTGACGATTAATCTTATCATGGTTGAATGTTAAATCATGCAGGCGGGCGAATTATCTAATTAATAATATCATGAAAGTTATGATATAGAACTGAAAAAACAAAAAGGGAAGGGGGCCTTTGGTGAATTTTTCATTCAGGGTCGAGCGATGTGCAACTCGATCGTGGAGACGTTGATCTTTCGTCCATCCTGACCCGTTAATTCCTGGGTTCCTATGTTGATGCTCTGAATCTCCAGATCTTTTACGAAGGCCCTCCTAATCAACTCCACTGTGTCTACAGCCCTTGATATGACCCGCCCCCTTGCTTTTACGGTAATATTCTTAACCCCGGAGTTGAAGAGGGTCATACAGGCTACAACGTAGTTCATTACGGGCTTCTGTCCTATGAGGACAACATTTTCCTTCTCCGTAGTGGATCCAGACATCGATTTCGCACCTCCTTTTGGTCCTATGTTTTGTTGTTAGGACAACATTAGTTTACTAGGAAGGTCTTATATGTTTTTCTGTTCTAAGGCTTCAAAGCCATCAATGGGGAGCGCGCGAAGGCATAGATACATATGGGAAAAAGGGCTAGAGGTAAATCCCGTATACTTCCCTACGGATGGGCAAACCTAGTCCAGAAGGGATCATGTTCCTATAGGGGGCTCCGTCGTGATTGGATGGGCCTTGGAAGGCTAAGGTTATCAGTCCGGTACTTCCTAGGCTTCTAGCGAAAGCCTTCGTCTTAAGGCTTCCATTGAGAAAAGGCTTGGCTTAGGAAAGTATCTTAGGACAAAGGATTAGACTTATTTAGATCTTGGAGTAATTCATGGATTCGGTGAATAGAAATGAGGGTCATCATCATCGGTTGTGAGTATGCTGGAAAAAGTACCCTCGCCAAGAACCTCTTGGAATGGGGGAAAAAGCATGATATGAGGTTCCATCTAGACGACCATTTCACGATACCCGACGCCTCCTTATCAAAGGAAGATAGGGATGTTATGCTGACACTGAGCCCAGCCTTCAAGGAACGCTTCCAGCGCTTTCAGGATGTCTATCATGTAAGGCTCCTTAGGAACTTTCGCGATGCGATAGAGGTTGGCTTCTACAGCGAGAATACGATATACGGTCCCCTCTATTATGGCTATAAACCAGAATTCTTAGCCATTCGCCATGGTCGGGAACTCGAAAAGGAGCTCCCAAGCGACACGATCCTAGTCCTATTAACAGCCTCTCCGGAAGCTATCATAAAGCGCATGGAAAGGGAGCCCCATGAGTACCAGGTCATAAGGAAGGAGGATGTACCAATCCTTCTGCAGAAGTTCGAGGAGGAGTTCAGGGCATCTACTATTCATGCAAAGATACGAATCGATACAACCAACCTAACGCCTGAGGAAACCCTTCAAGCTTTCCTGGAGCAGGCGAGGCCTTATCTGAGTTCCGAAGATCTTATCCGTATCATGATGAACGAAGGGAAAAAAGGCTCATAGAATCCCTTTGCTTTTCTCTCCTTTTCTTTTGTTTCTTCCCTATCTACATGAAATTAGTCCATTCCTTCCCTTCCATGCTTCCTCGAATTTTCCAGATCTCAGTAGGAGACGATCTGAGAAAGACTGGGCTTTCCAAGGATATCCTCCGAAGCCTTTCCAACCATCTCTCTGTAGGGTTCCTTTGTGTAAACCCTCACGATGTTCATGAAGGATTTTAGGACTTCACCGATCTTCGAAAGCTCCGTAAGGCGTTGCGGAACAATTTTTCCATCCTTCGTTTTCTTAAAGATCGGTATTTCCATGGGTTCAAAGCCTAGGGTAAGGTGATAGGGAACCGAAGGTAGGCTAGGAACGTCTATGAAGACTTCTTCGGGAGGTATGCCAACACGCTCTGCAATTTCGGCCTCAACCTTTTGCCTGACACGCTCATTCAAAAGGAGGCTTACGAGGGTTGTATCTTCTGCGAAGAAGGTTCTGTCATAGGCAGCCTTCAGAAGTTTCCTTTCCTCCAAAGCCTTCATGACAGGTTTTGAAGCCTCTGAACGGAGGAGCATTCCCCAAAGGCTATAATCGTCTAGGGCAAGGTAGCTATCAAGGTCATCTAATTCCAGGATTCCTAGGGATTCTTCAGCTTTCTCGAGGGCATCAAGAATCATTATTTGAGCTGCCCGGGCCGCACGATGGTAATAGATCGTTCTGAAGGATTCTAGGCGGGCGAGGAGGAAGGATTCGAGGGTTGGTAAGGCCGTTGCATCAACGGCAAGTTTTCCATCCATGAAATCCATGGTGTATATGAGGCGAAAAATATCCACAAAACCGTAGCCAGCCCCCGTATGATAAGAATCCCTTACGATGAAATCAAGCTTGTCGACATCTATCGTGCCATGGACGATTTGACCTAAGATGGGTCTTTCCAAGTCCTTAAGCCTTCCTACCGCTATGGCTCCTATCTCCTTAGGATCAAAGCCCTGCCTCCTCAAAAGGTCGGCGAGCTCCGTTTCGGTTATGATGCGAAAGGTCATATCCTCGTGGGTAAGGCCTTTTCGCCTCATCAAGAGGGTCTCGAAGAGATGGCTGAAAGGACCATGGCCAACATCATGAAGAAGGGCTGCCACCCGAAGCTTTTCAACTTCCATGGAGAGACTATCAAGGTTTTCGGCGAGGATTCCAGCCAAGTACATGACTCCGAGGCTATGCTCGAACCGTGTGTGGTTGGCCGCGGGATAAACGTATTCGACACCGCAGAGTTGCTTAATCCTCCTCAATCGCTGGATAGGCCTCGAATCTATAAGGTCCCTTTCACCCTCCGTGATGTGGATGTATCCATAGATGGGGTCTTTGATGAAGCTCCAATATTTTTTCCAATAAGATTTTGACATCAAATTAATAATATCATTAGATGAAGATAACCTTATCGAAAAAGGGCTAAAGGATCCCTTGGGAAGAAAAGCGTCTCTTTAAGGAGGATCTCTCCAGTGATTGTGTCCGCTGAGGGTCTTGCAATCCTTCTTTCGACCATAGAAAAAATAGTTTCCGGGCATCTGGACATATCGGCCCTCGAGGATCTTAGAGCTTCAAGAAAGGACATTCCAAACCAAATTATCGAGGAAGCTTTCTTGGCTACCGAAGAACTTCTCGATTCCATTCCGGAGACTCGCTTGGGAACCTTCATCGTCATAGCGGGGCTCGATAAGTCTGGGAAGGAAACCCAGGCTTTTAATCCCTCAGCCCTTCCTGGCGTTAAGTCGATTCTGAGCTATCTCCAGGAGAAATCCTTCAAGGTCCTTCCCATAAGCCTTCCATCCTATGAAACGATCCTCGGCTCCTTGGTCGGGGCTTACCTCAAAGCAAGAAGCCATGAAGGCCCCCGAAAAGGTCCCTCTGCTAGGATTCTGGGGAACCTTTCCCCCGAATATGCCTGGATCCTCTGGAGCCTCGATAGGGCAAGACAAAACCCCAGGGTTAAAGATTGGCTCGGAAGGGGTAAAGAATATGTTGTCCTCTCAAAGCGATGGACCGAAAGTCAGTTAGCCTACCAAAAAGCTTTGGGAATCGGGGAAGATCGCATTCTGAAGTTAGAGGGTAACATTGTCCAACCAGATTATACGTTTATCTTGGATATACCTCCTGAAGAAGTCGTAAGGAGGGCAAAAAGGGCTTCTATACGCCCTGATAAGTATGAGAATATCTCCTTTTTGAATAAGGTCAGGGAAGGATATTTGGATCTCTATAAACGCCAAGTCTTGGGGAAGATGTTCCTCATCGACGGTGCAAGGAGCCCTGAGGAAGTGAATAGGGAAATCCTTGCAAAGCTGAAGGAAATTGGCATATAACTACTTGAATTTTCTATATGATTGGATAAAAGGTCAAATTACCATAGATTTTTTATATAGTTTATAGTTCAAAAAATGAAAGAACATATTCTTGGAAATGTATTTCTATACTATATTTTCATTTTGTATAAAGGAAGCTTTAGTTGCTTTCAAGAATTTTTATCTCAAGGCTTGGAAAGCTACTAGCCCCAAGTTTTTCGTTTATCTGCCCGATAATGATTCTGAGAAGGGCTTCGAAGGGAATCCTCCTAGGACCTCTATCATGGTACAGGCTCAACTTTAATATTCCGCGTTTAAATTCGAATCGAAGAAAGTGATAATCGAATCTAAGGGGTATCCTTTTTCCCTCTCTTATGCGGTAATAGCAAGTGACCAAGAGGAAGTCCAAGACCTGCGGTTCCCTTATCTCCAGAAGGCTTAAGAGGCTTTGAAGCTCCCTTTCGTCCAGATAGTTGAAGGTATAGCCTTCGGCAACACCAATCTCCATGACTAGCTCCCCTGTCGGGAGCTCGAAAAGGCCTTCTGAGGATGAAGGGGTGGGAAAACTCTTCGCATTCAAGCTATGGAGGGCTTTGAGGAGGCATTCCTGAAGCCCTAGAAGGGGACAATCATAGGAGAGAAGGGCTGTGGCATGGGTCCTTGAAGGAAATCCTTGAAAATAGCCCTTTGACGCCTCCCTCACCAAACCCAACACCTTTTTACGAATTAAAAATGCTTAAATAAAACAGCATAGCCTTTCTTCTTTTCGTGGAAATTTGAAGGTCCCGAAGGTTATCAATACCTATTGCCCTAAATGCGACAAGAAGACGGAGCATACGGTCTCCATCTACAAAGCAGGAAGGCAAAGGGCCCTTAGTCATGGTGCCATACACCATGAGAAGGATACCCATGGATATGGAGGCCAGAAGTTCCCAGAATTAAAGAGGTCTGCCAAAACTTCCAAGAAGGAAGTTCTCAAGCTCCAGTGCAGAATTTGCGGTTATACCCTTCAAAGGAAAGGTACACGCCTTAAGAAGGTTGAAATGGCTGATTAGCAGACATTTCAAAAAGAAGAGGTTTTTCCATCCTTCGTTCTTCAAGGTCCTTCGTCTTGGGCGAGTTCTTATCACCTAATGAAGCCTTAGGAATTGGGGAGTCCAGCCCTCCTTGCATCTGAAAAGAGAAAATACGACACGAATCCTTTTTTCAGAATATGCTCTAGTCTAATTTGATCCGATTGTCCCGATCATTCCTTCCTTCTTGGAAACCTCCTAAGAACTTCGATTCCCAGATTCCTAGCCATATCCTCGGCAGCTCCATTGACCCTTATGCCTGCCATGATGGCTCTTGCAGGCTTCTTAATGGTCCTTTCTACCAGCTCACGCTTCCTAGCCAGATCCCTCACATCATCTCCTCTGATGGTGCTCTTGACCTCTAGGACTATGACCTCTTCATCCCTGAAGACAGCATCTACCTCCATACCCTCGATCTCCATGCTCCTAATTTCCTCTAGGACGAGGCCTCGACGCCTCAGTTCTCCTTCGAACTTTTCCAAGGTATAGTCCTCTACGAGAATTCCCAAGGTTTCTCCTATACCCCCTACTTCCCTCCTCAAACTCCTTAGCTCCAGAGCAACCTCGTTGAACTTCCTGTCATGCTCCTCGAACCTCTTGCTGAACTGGGCGTACATCTGTCCAAAGTCCTCTCTAAGCTTGCTCTGCTCCTTTGCCAGCCTAACCTGCTCCTCTACCAGCTTACCAAAGTCCTCTCTAAGCTTGCTCTGCTCCTTTGCCAGCCTAACCTGCTCCTCTACCAACCTCCTCTGCCCCTCTACTAAATCGTCGAACTTCTTCAGAATCTCCCATAGACCGAGGTATCCTGCAATAGCGTACCTGAACTCCTTGTCCTTATCTAGGAGCTCTAAGATTTCACTTTTTAAGGAATCCATTTTGTGATTTTTTATTCGTATTAGGATATTTAAACCTCTCCCTCCCTATAACGAGACTCCCTATAGCGGGTGCAGCAACCTTAATTATTTCAATACATCCATCTCCATTTGATCTCTCGCCTACATCACCCTCTTAATATCCCTAAGCTAATATTCTTGAGTTCTCTGATAGAGCCATCCTTTCTAAGAAGTTTTTCATAGCCAAAAATTTATGCCAACAAATGGAGCAAAAAAAGAAAAGAAAGGATTGCCCCGTCTAAAACAATGAAGCATTTGAATTATGCATTCGAGGAGGAAATTATCTCCACTGCGCTAGAAGAGATTAAAGATGACTTTTGAGGAGATTACTGAAAACATCAATTCATGATCATTTACATCCTTCAAACAAAAAAGAATATTTCTCCTAACGTAGCAGATATTGGAAAGGGATCGATAGAGTTTATTCTTTAGCCGTCAAGTTTTTAGAGATGCGAATCATCTGAAGATGACTTGAAGTAACCTCGAAAAGGATCTTGGAACGAGGCTTTATATCCCAAAATGAAAATAAAACGGGATTGAGATGGACTGATTAGTATGAAAAGAGGAGGAATCCTAGCGCATCGAATTGCTTAATGGTTTTAAACCACCTTCATCATCCTCATAAGGCGAGGATTATGGCTATGCTCGATCCCTGGGGGGAATTCCGAAAGGAGTGTATCGATGCCCTTAAGCATGCCTTCGAAAGGTCTTTCCCGGGATTGATTTTGGAAACATTTGCCCTTGAAAGGCCTCCATCCTCCGAGCTAGGGGAACTAAGCTCATCGATTTGTCTGAATGTCTCAAAAAAGCTTGGATTGGATCCGAGGGAGATGGCATCAAGGGTAGTTGAAGGGATTAGACTTTACAAGGACAAGGCTGGATCAGAAATCCTTTTCCTGGAAGGAGCTGAAGTTGGAGGAGCTGGCTACATAAACTTCCATGCCCATCATGAACGCCTCTTCGGCGCAGTCCTCAAGGCGGCTTTGGAGCTTGACCGGACATGGGGATTCTTAAAAACTGATAAGCCACTCAGGATCATTGTCGAGCACACCAGCGTAAATCCTATCCACCCGATAGAGATAAGCCATTCCCGGGGCACATTCCTTGGCGATTCCATGGCAAGGATTCTTTCAACGCGAGGGCATAAGGTTTCAAGGCATTATTATGTGGATGATTTAGGAAGGCAAACGGCCATCATCGCCTACGGCTATCATAAGCTCGGCCGTCCGAAATCAACATCGAAGCCCGATCATTTTATCGGGGATATCTATGCCATTACATCCTGCATCCTCGAGATACGGAGGCTGAAGGCTAGGATCGAGGAGGCAAAAGCCAAGGGCGACGAGGGGGAACTCGTGCGTCTCCAGAGGGAGATGGATGACTGGATCGGTGCAGCTGAGGAGCTCAGGAACAGGCAAAGGGAGCTTTTCGAGAGGATATTAACGGAAGTTGATAGGGATCCCGATCCTGATGGGGCAGTTAGGGAGATAAGCCGAAAGTACGAGGAGGGTGATGAGGAGGTCAAAAGCCTTGTTCGAGAGGTCACAGACCTATGCCTTAGGGGTTTCAAAGAAACTCTTCTAAGAGTTGGAGTAGAATTCGACAGTTGGGACTGGGAGAGTGAGCTTTCTTGGTCATCGAGGGTCAAGGAGGTCCTAAGGCTTTTAAGGAATAGTCCCTATGCGAAGCTTGTCTCAGGAGCCCTTGAACTCGACATTGAGGCTGCTGTGGAGAAACTCGAGCTCCGAAGTCTTTTGGGCATTCCTGAGAGCTACCAGCTTCCATCTGTAACCCTGACAACCTCCTTCGGGACGAGCCTCTATCCTGCTAGGGATATTGCCTACAGCCTTCGTAAGTTCGAGTTGGCGGATCGCGTCATTAATGTAATAGGACTTCAGGTCCATCCCCAGCTCCAGTTGAAGGTTGCCCTTTGCATCCTTGGAAGGAGGGATTTGGCTGAGCGACAGACCCACTTCATGCATGGTTACGTGCGATTCCCCATGTACAGGATGAGCAGCCGTAGGGGACGCTATATAACCCTCGATCAGGTTCTTGACGAAGCCATAACTAAGGCTAAGGCGGAGGTTCTGAAGCGTTCCCCGGAACTTTCTTCCGAGGAGAGGGAGAAAATAGGCGAGATCGTAGGTCTCGGAGCCGTGAAGTATGCGATGATCTCTACGGAGCCTAGGAAGGATCTAGTCTTTACTTGGGAAAGGGTTCTGGACTTCGAGAGAAATAGTGCCCCCTTCATCCAATATGCCCATGCAAGGGCCTGTAACATAATAAAGAAGGCCAAGGAGGTTGAGGGAGACTCTCAAATCGACCTTAACATTGATGCAGGGTGTCTCAATAATCCCTTGGAAAAAGATATCCTCCTAAGAATAGCCCAGTTCCCCGAGCTCTTCGTGCGGGTTTCAGAAACCCTAGCGCCAAACCTGATTGCGGACTATGCCAACGAGCTAGCAAACGCCTTCAATGCCTTTTACGATCATCTTCCAGTCCTTAAGGCGGAGCCTAAGGAACTAAGGAAGGCGAGACTAGCCCTAGTGAAGGCCTTTCAGATTACCCTGAGGAATGCCCTTAGCCTCCTCGGAATCGAAGCTCCTGAGAGGATGTAGGGGGCTTTGATTCCGATTTTGGGCATCGATGGTTAAGCAGGCCTTAGCCATCTTCTCCCATGCTTGTTTGGCTGTAACCCCCGCTTTCCTAGGAAAAACCTTGACATCCATCTCTACGATTATAGGGAAGGGGACTGGTGATGCGATTCCCCATACCATGGCTTCATGGTCAGCGAGGCCTGGAAGGTAGTCGCTGAGGCGCTCGTTTCCATACTCGGAATAGCGTATAATGGCTTCCTGATCGTTCCCTGACATGAGCCTGAAGCAAGCCACGGAGTTGCATTGGGAGATGATGGACTTGGAGGCGTAGGCGGGCCTTTGGGTTAGGATGAGGAAGCCCACGTTGTATCCCCCTGCCTGACTTATTGCCTCTACGAGGGCCTTGTCGACACCTATGCGTTCAGGATTACCAACCTCGATTTTAAGCCCCTTCTCAGGGGCTAGATATTGGACTTCCTCGATGACGATGATGACTGCAAAGTCCCCTTCGTTTCTATGGGCCATGGCATTCTCCACGATTTCTTTGATGATGTGCTTGGCCGCCACATGCTGCTGATCTACATCCGTATCGACAGAGAAGTCTATGATGAGAATCTCGTTCTTCCTGATGGCTTCGATGATATCGATGACCTCATCCTTGGCTTCCAGGAAGCCCCCCTTAGTGCGAAGGGTCCAGTCGAGCCTCCTGAGGATTCTCTCCCTATCCCTGCTCAGCACCATGGAAGCCAGACTTTCCGCCTTCTCCATGAGGGATTCCCTCGTGATATCCTTTTCCTCGGCGGCCAAGGCTTCCACCGATTCGGAGATGAGCCTTCCTAGGCTCGTCCTTGGGTTTATCCCCAGCCTTGAAGCGACCGTTTCGCCGTTAAGGAGGCGTGTCCTTGGTAGAAATCTATGGTAGGGCATCATAAGGGCACCAAAGTCGGTAAGGACTGAATACTCAGACCTTCTGTCGAAGATGACGAAGTGGGGCCTAGGGCTAATTTCCTTCGATTTAGCGATCAGGTTTATGGCGAAGGTGCTCTTTCCGCTCCTCGTCATGCCCGAGATGAACATATGTCCCTTAGCCAAGGCATTGAGATCCAAATAGACGGGTATCCTCAGACCCCTGTGGACTCCTATTTTTATCATATAAGCCTGATCATCCCCTGCAACCCTTTGGGCGCTCAAAAGGGAGAAAAATCGGCTGATCTCCTCATCATCGGGCTCAAAAACAGGGTCCCAGGTTCCCGGACTGCACTCAAGCCTGCACCACTTTCCCGTTTCGCTTACATAGCCCAGGATCTCCGCCCAGGCGATCTCATACTCCAGCCTCTTTCCATAGCGGGCAGGTTCCCCTTTCTTTCCGGCTATGGGCCCAAAGCCTCCTATGTCCATCTCAGGGTTGTAGGGCGTAACCTTGTAAACCCTTATGAGGACAGGAACCATGGGCTTATAGCCATCCTCTGCCTTGACTGAATAAATGGGATGGGGTACGAAGTAATACTGGTTGATGAAGGCTTTGGATCCTTCCTTCACAACGAAGGGGGCCAATCTTTGATTGCATCCAGACATGATATAGCCTATCTCCTTCATGCGCCCCACATCCCTCCTTAGGGAATGTCCCCCATCCCTTTTCCATCGAGGGACCAGTCCTCCCCATACTGGAGGAGGAGCATATCCAAGTCTTCAGGGGATATTTCGCCCTTACGGACGAGGTCTAGGGCCTTGCTGAAGAGGACGAGGGTATGAATGTTCGATGTCGGCCTTGTGATCCTTGTATACCTATCTGCTTCATGGATAGGGTAAGGGATCCCCTCCGAGTCAGCCATTGTGTACACGAGGGATACGGTATCGCTGAGGGAATTCAGGCAGAAGGATGGTGTTTCGATTCTGTAGGGAAAGGATCCCGTCTTTACGTACGAAGAGTATATCTCTGCGAGGGATGGGTTGAAGTTTAGATCCTCAGCAAGGCGCCTGTACATCTCTACGACTCTATTTTTGACCTTGAAGGGCTCCGTATAACCACCGAGCTCAAGGAGGGGGTTAAGGAAGATCATATCCCTAACTCCTGGATTCTTTATGAGCCTTCCATAATGGTTCATTTGCGTACGCTTTACAAAGCCAACAAGAACCGTTCCTAGCTCACGGCATGTCTCTAGAAGATCTAGGACATTCATGGCTGCATAGAGGAAGTCGCCCTCATATTGAAGGGAGCTATCCTCAGAGGGGCAGAGCCTAGGGTTTAGAACGATTCCCCCGTCTAGAAGGAGGAAATCGGGCTTCCATCGTAAGGCTGCTTTCTTAGCCAAGTAGAACTCAAGGCTCATGTGAAGAAGATTTTCCCTACGCTTGGGATCCGTTTCAACGGGCCATAGGTCAGGGGGCCCAGAAACGCATAGGGGCTCTTCCTTCAATACCCAGTTTTCTATGAGAATGGCGGCCGCACCATAGATCGGTACATAGGCAAACCGTAAGTTTGTCCCGTTTCTACCCGCATCAACGGCAACGATACGCCTGGAAGCCGGTCCTTTGGGATCGAAAGAAGCCTTTAGGATCTTTATCCGGCCTCTGAGGGCCTCGACGGCCGTTTTACGGCTAATGGCATAGCGCTTAAACCTTTCTAGGAGGGCCTCCGTTCCCTTGTCTATGATTTCCTCATATAATCTTGCATAAGGTCCTTCCTCAGGCTCTATATCCATGGGAAAAGGAGGATGCTTACTATCCGTTCCTGCTTCTCTTACATTTTCCCTTTCCCTTTCTTTTTCTTTTTCGCTTTCTCCCCACTGAAGAGCTTTCATACCCAAGCCCCCTGTTGTTGCGCAATTCTTATATTGCTCATCAACCCCTAGTTTAGCTAAGGGATCGAAGCCCTATATAAATGTTGTTGTGCATTGAAAATGCGCAATCAACAGTGATCTTATGAGCGAAGCCAAGGGAAGGGTGCATATAAAAATCTCAATCGGAGGGGTTGAGGCGGAGATCGATTGTGAAGAGGGCCAGGTCAAGAAGGTTGTTGAGGAGTTCCTAACGGCCGTTCAAGCCCAGCGTTCCCAGGAAAAGGAAAGGGTTGATACCGTCGTATCGATCCCCAAGGAAGCTTCAAGGCCAAGGACGACGAGCAGAGGTGTCATTCTGTCCCTATGGAAGGAGGGATGGTTCCAGATTCCAAGGAGCCTCGGGGAAACGGACGAGGAATTATCCCTTCGAGGATACCACTATGATCGGACAGCCATCGCCCATAACCTAGCCGACCTAGTGAGGGAGGGGATTCTAACGAGGCAGGGAAAAGCGGGAAAGTACCTCTATGTTCAGAAAGTACCGCCGAAGTGATCGCCTCTTTAGAAAATCTGATGGAGAGAAGAAAGGATAAAGGAAAAATAAAGAAACTAAAAGAAAAGAAAAGGAATCCTTCTTTCTAAGATTCAGTATCTTCTTCCTTGCCAATTTTTTCTTCAAGATATTCTTCATAAGCCTTTAGGATAGCCTTTACACTTTCCTTCAGTTTCTCAACGGAGGTTTCGGGGCTCAAGTTTATATTAATTGTGAAGGGAATCCTTGTTTCAGGAATTTCCTTAAAGCCTTTACCCCTCGATGGTTTTATCCCCCTCACCTTAGGCATTGGGGTAGGCTTTTTTGCCGCCGTCGCTTGAAGGATGTTCTCAAGCCTGAAGGCGTAGATGAGCATATCGAGGAAGGCATTAAGACCAACTTTATCAGCTTTGAAATCTCCCGTTATGCGGGGTAGCTCCACGAGAATCGATGACCTATCAGGAGCATCCCTTCTGATCCTTTCGACTAGGCCCCTCACTATTTCTTCCTTGGAGAGGAGCCTTTCGAGGCTTTGCCTCGTAACTTCGGAGTTCGGATCGATCCGATAGGCTGAAGCAAACTCGGCGGCATCTAGGCTGAGCTTATAGCGGCCTGGAGTCTCCTGGCTCTCCTCGAGGAATCCCCAACTCTTCAGAAAGCCATTGTTGCGACTAAGGCTTTTAGGCTCTATATCGACCTTGGCGGAAGCTTCCTTGACACCCACATAATCCTTATCAGCTCCGGCATTAAGATAGGCAACAAGGATTCCACAGAGCTTATCGAAGCTTAGCCTTCTTGGAAGATATTTTGCCTCGCCCAAACCAGGATATTATCTGGCTTCCCCCCTTATATTTATCTTTTAGAATTTCTACGTAGAAAACGTATTTTACGTTATATTACGAAAGGCTTAAATTTCGATGCAGTGCTTTTTTCTTCGAGAAAATGAAGGTCAGGATTCTTTTGAGAAGATCCTTCGGGGATGTTGAGGTCGAGAGCGAAAACCTTGACGAACTCGTTGAAAAGCTCCAGGGGCTTCCGGATTGGCTGCTCGTTATAGAGAAGCTAATAATGGGTTCGGAGGACTTGGATTATGAATCTAAGGAGATCCTCAAGGGTTTAGTAGAGTTTACAGAGAAAGGTCCGATTATCACCGTTGGGCGGGAGAGGATTCATGACAAGGAAGCGATTGGATTAATCCTTTATGCAGGGGGATCGAAGGCCTTTACGGCTAAGGAGGTTGAGAAAATCCTAGCTCTTAGCGGGAGAAGATGCATGGGCTTTGGGGCCCGCCTAAGTGAAATGAGGAGGGAAGGCCTTGTCACTAAGGAGGGGAACGAGTATAGACTTACCTATGCTGGAAGGAAATGGGCCGAGGAACTGGCCATGAGGCTTCATGGGGGTCGATAGGAGGAGATTGTTTTGGGGTCGGTATTGAAATCGGCATCAGGATCTGGATCGGCTTCGGCTTTGGGATCGGGATCTGCATCAGGGTCGGCCTCGCGATCTGAGCAAGAGCCAAAATTGGAGCTTGTGGCAAAATATGCAGATATGGAAGTAAGGTTCACAGGCTCACCCTCCGAGGTTGTCCGAGGTCTCTTGGCTTTCCTAAGCCGAATAATCCCAGCCTTCGAACTAGTTTCGGAATTGACTATCAGTGCCGACCTTGAGGATCTTCTTAAACGCCTGAAGGGAATCATAGCCTTTGCGGAAGAGGGGCCCGTCATCCTCATCCCAAGGGATAGGCTGAGCGAAAGGGATGCCCTCCTCCTTCATCTCGTGAAAGCCTATGTTAGCTATAGACTAGGTAAAGTCGATAAGGAATCCTTATCCATGGCTGAGCTTATAACCCTCACCGGTACAAAGCCGGGAACTGCTGCGGCCAGGCTTAGCGAGGTCGTTTCTCTAGGCTATGTGGAAAGGATAGGGCGAGGGGAATACAGGATTACGACCTTAGGAATCAAGAACTTCCTAGAAGAAATCCTTCCAAGGTTGAAGGTTTCGGAGGTATGATGCCATGGAAGCTGAAGGAGAGCTTAAGGTTACAGTAGAATTCGGGGGCAACAGGGCGGAATTCAAGGGAAGTCCAAAGGAGGTGTTCTCCCTTTTCGTTAGATTCCTGGAAAACATCTATCCAAACCTCGCAATAATTCGGGAAATCTCCTTTGAAACAGATCTCATCTCGATCCTGGATGCCCTTAAGGATTTCTTGAAAATAGCCCCAGAAGGCCCCCTTTTGATGAAAGCCCAAGATCTTGCGACCGATGATGCCATCTGTCTCCTCTTGGCTGGAGAGTATGCTGGTTTTCGGCTTCACAAGCTTTCGAAGGATTCCTTATCCTCTAGTGAGCTTGCCAAGCTTTCTGGCAAGGCGAATAAAACCGTCATTAATAGGCTACCTCAGTTAATAAGGAAGGGCTTCGTGGAGAAGAGCGAGGAGTCTGAATACAGGATAACAAACCTTGGCATAAAACGAGTCCTAGAAATCGCTTCAAAAAACAAGGAAATCCTTAAGGCGAAAGGCTAAAAGGCTAAGGACTTTAGGGCTTAAGGCTCAAGGGCTCATTGGTTGGGCCCCCTCAAGCCCTCTCAATGACTTTTTTAACTTTACGCCCTTATGTGACCGAATTACAGGTTCTAGGGACCTCAGTCCTTTTTAGGCTTTCTTCTTTTGGGAAAAGGTTTAACGATGTTCGGCTGGATTTCATTCATCTTCCTGTTTATTATTTCGAAGATATGATTAAAGAGTTCCATGGCGTTATCAGCAATCTTCTGGACGCCAGGGCCCCTTGAGATCATCCTTGAAAAGGTCACAACCCATGTTATGTAGCTGGGATTTCTGTAGAATTCCGCCATTCCTTTGATGGTTGCTTCCAGAGATCTGACAAAGGGTTGATACTCAAGGGGGATGGAGTGAAGGGAAATGGTCATATCGTCGGGCTTCAGGGCGTTTAAAAGCTGTATTAGCTGGGCATCTTGATTAAGAAGCTCCGAAAGCTCATCCGAGGGCTTAAATTCTGGGAGCTCCTTCTGGAGCTCCTGAAGGATGCTCAAGGGCTTGAATCGATAGGTTTTTCTAAGAAGGCCCTTGCTAGTCATGGAACATTCTAGGCCCTTTATCTTCCTGAATAAGATGGCTGCTTCCTCGTTCATGGCCTCCCTAGGAATGGCTTCGTAAACGGCTGATATATTCCACTTGGTCTCGAAGAGCCCTACCCTTGACTGGCTGAACATGAGGTATGAAAAGTTGGCATTCTTGGGAAGGGCCTGAACGATGGAGGAAGAGCCACCCCAATTACGGATATGGCGCTCGAAGAGCTTCACTATGAAAGGTGTTTCCCCAGGAGGTTTTTTCCACCTCCTAGGACTTCTCGTGCTTTTCCTTTGCTCCATAGGTCATCATACTCCAAGCGTGATGCGAATAGTGGCATCTATAACCCGGGCCGGAAGTTTTGGAGCCTTTTCACGACATTTGCAACCCTTTGATTGATTGGAAATTCGTGGTCGCACCTAGGACACCTTACAAGGCTACAGTAGATCTCGTCTATTAACTTAGGACAAGATTGGCAGCTTTTAGCCCTTGCGTAAAGGATGTCGAACTCAAAGCCACATTTAGGACAGATGAGACAACGCTCTCTGTAGCCCAAGGCCCCCTTTAAAAAAGAAAATTTTCGATTATAAACTTTCACGCGTTTAGCCTTTGGATTTTTCGATTCCATCCTAGGAAGGGATCCGTAAAAAGGCTATCTGTGACAGCCTCAAGTAGGGGGCTTAGATCATAAAGGCTTATTTTGAAAGGAATGGATGTCTCCATATTAGGTGGTACGATGCCTAAGGTCAGATTCGGTTTTTGTGCCCCTATCCTGGCCGGGGCTGGCGTTTCGTACGAAGCACCGGACTTTCTTTTTCTGAAGGAGGCTGTGCTGAAGGCTGAGGAGCTTGGTTTCGATTCCCTATGGGTAGCAGATCATCTCATCTTGGGCTGGAGGGGTGCCATCCTCGAGTGCTGGACAACGCTCTCGGCCCTCGCATCCCTTACGAAGAGGATGAGGCTTGGAACCCTAGTCCTATGCCCTTCGCATAGGCATCCTGCCCTTGTGGCAAAGATGGCCGCTACCCTGGATGTCATAAGCGGAGGAAGGCTCGATCTGGGCTATGGTGCTGGCTGGCACAAGGACGAGCAGGAATCCTATGGATTAGAATGGTTCGAGTCACCAAAGGTGAGGATAGAAAGGATGGAGGAAGCCATAGAGATTGCGAAGCTCATGTGGAGCCAAGAAAAGCCAAGCTTCAAGGGTAAATACTATCGGATAGAAGAAGCCGTATGCGAGCCCAAGCCTATCCAGAAGCCCCATCCTCCCATATGGATCGGGGGAGGAGGAGAAAGGCTCCTCCTCAGGGCAGTCGCAAGGTATGCGGATGGGTGGAACATAACACCAGTATCGGCTGATGTTTATGCCCGGAAGCTCGAAGCCTTAGAAAAGCACTGCAGGGACTTGGGAAGGAGCTTCCAGGATATAGAGAAATCTCTAGAAACGAGGATTATCGTGGCAAAGGATGAGGGGGAGGCTATTCGCATGGCTACGAAGGGTGGCTACTTCATCGGGAAGTCTCCCATAGAGGAGCTCAAGAGAACCTTCATCATCGGCGATCCGAGCATCTGTATTCGAAGGATCGAAGAATATGTGAACCTAGGCGTAAGCCACATCATGCTTTGGTTCCTAGACATTCCATCCATGGATGGAATAAGGCTGTTCGCCAAAGAGGTTATGCCTTCCTTTAGATGACTTATCGAAGGGGTGCCTCGATTGGTTAAGGTTGGCTTCGGTCTATGCGTACCCATCTTTTCCAGTGCAGGGGATACCCATGCCCGAACTCCCTGCTACGAGGAACTCGATTATGCATCCTGCAAGGAGGCCGTAATGAAGGCTGAGGAGCTTGGTTTCGATTCCCTATGGGTAGCAGACCATCTCTTCCTAGGGAAACGGGGTGCCATCCTCGAGTGCTGGACAACGCTCTCGGCCCTCGCATCCCTTACGAAGAGGATGAGGCTTGGAACGATCCATCTATGCAATGTTTTCAGGCATCCTGCCCTTGTGGCAAAGATGGCCGCTACCCTGGATGTCATAAGCGGAGGAAGGCTCGAGTTCTTCATAGATGCAGGATGGGCGGAAAGGGAGGCGAAGGCTTATGGATTTTCCTGGGATCCCGATCCTTACGTGAGGATAGAAAGGATGGAGGAAGCCATAGAGATTGCGAAGCTCATGTGGAGCCAAGAAAAGCCAAGCTTCAAGGGTAAATACTATCGGATAGAAGAAGCCGTATGCGAGCCCAAGCCTATCCAGAAGCCCCATCCTCCCATATGGATAGGAACCTTCGGAGGGGAGGGTGGGCTTAACATAGTTCCTGCGGAGGAACGCATGATGAAGGCTGTTGCGAAGTATGCCAATGTCTGGAACAACACGCCTGCCCCTGTCGATGTTTGCAAAATGAAGCTTGAATCCTTAAGGAAGGCCTGCTCCGAATTGGGAAGGAGCTATGATGCCATAGGAAAGTCCTTGGAGACGGAAGTGATGATAGCCAGGCATAGGGATGGTTTGAGGGACATTCAAAAGCGTATTCATGAACTAAACCCTAGGAAGCTCTTTTATGCCTCTGAGGAAGCATACAGAAGGTTCTACATCATAGGGACTCCCGAAGAGTGCGTAGAAAGGATAGGGGAGTATATGGACCTTGGTATCGATCGATTTATGCTTTGGTTCCTAGACCTTCCCTCTACGGAGGGAATGGAGACCTTCTCAGAGCTCGTCATGCCAGAGTTCAAATGAGTTTTGTAAGCGAGGAACGAAGAGGGAAGAGCGAAGGAAAAAAGCGGAGGGCGAAGAATCAAGGAAAGGGGAAGGGCAAGAAAGCCTGAAATGCCTAAAAAGCCTTCATCCCAGCCATACCGGAGCCTTTCCATTTCATCCTCCATATCCTATATTAGGCAAGCTATTCCATCAGCTTTAGGGCCATTTCCCTCAACTCCATATCTTTTATGGTCGATTTTCTCCTTATCGACTCTTCCTTCACGATTTCAACAAGCTTCTCGAGCCTTTCCCCCTCGAGCTTTATGCCCATCTCCTTAAGCTTGAGGGCTATGCTCGTGGCTCCACTCTTCTTTCCAATGATGAACCTTGTAGCCTCTCTGCCAACGATCTGGGGCATGAAAGGAAGGGCTCCAAGCTCAAAGCCCGCATCCTTACAGGCTTTCCACATGTAGACCACAAGACCAGACTCGAAGGTGAAGGCATTCTCACCTACGATAGACTTTCCAGGAGCAACCTTTATTCCTGAAAGCTTTTCCACGAGCCTCGAAACCTCGAAGAGCTTCTCCAGCCTAATCCCGGCATCGATGCCCAAAAGTAGTTGCAAAGCCACCGCAACCTCTTCTAAAGCCGCATTTCCAGCCCTCTCCCCAAGGTTGTTCACGCATGTATGGAGGACCTCCGCTCCCGCACAGACGGCGGCTATGGAATTGGCCGTGGCCAATCCGAAGTCGTTGTGGATGTGGAGGGCAATCTTCACATCCTTGCCGACCCATTTTCTTACCTGCCTTACCCTGAGCATCTCAGCCTGGGGAAGTGCCATGCCGTAGGTATCCGTTACTACGACACCATCAACCTTGGCATCTAGGGCGCATACTTTATAGGCCCTTTCTATGAAGGCTGGATCGGCCCTTATGGAGTCCACGGGCATGAATATCGTTTCGAGACCATGGTCCTTCGCATAGGCATGGATGTCCCTGATGCGCTCAATGGCTTTTTCCTCATCCCAGCCAAAAACAGCCTTTATCGTCCTAGGGTTCGCCAATGTGTCCGTAACGATGGCATCCACATCGCACTTGAGGGCCAGATCTATATCATCTTCCCTAGCCCTACAGAGGCAGGCGATCTTAGCCTTCAGGCCCAACTTCGTGAGGCTTTTGATCGTTTCCATATCCTCCTTGGAAACGATGGGCATACCGGCCTCTATGGTCGAAACGCCCAGGTCGTCCAAGGCTTGGGCAATCTTCAGCTTATCCTCGGGTGTGAAAACGACGCCTGGAGTCTGCTCCCCATCCCTAAGGGTTACATCATGGATCAAAACCCTTTCTGGCAGGCTGAATTCCTTCCTTATCTCTGGAAGGAGATTTAAAGGACTGTTGATGAACTCATCCTGCGAATAGGTTTTCATGGCTCCCTCAACCTTCGATCAAAGCCTTATCTTCGGAATTGGGGAGTTAAGCTTTACGTAATAGTAAAGTAAAAAATGATGGATGCCATAAGTTTACATGAAGTCAGCCTTCAGCCTTCATAGTTCCTTCATACCCAAGACCTGGCGAAGTTCCTCATGCTGTCTTGGATCCTCCGGATCTATGCCAGAAAAAATTACCCCTTTAAAGCCTTCCTCCTTCAATATGACAAAAAGCCTTGAAAGATCTTCGAGACCTTGCCTTAAGGAAAGGGGAGCATAAAACCTTAGCCTTTTTCCCCAATCCTCTGCAACCCTACGGAACTCCAGGGCTAGTAAATCTGAGGTTGGTATTCCTATGCCCTCATCGATGGAATTGCAAGTCCTCGGAAGCCTTAAGCCCAATCCTTCCAAACGAAGCCAACGGTATATGCTTTCTAGAACCTTCGATTCTTCCAGCCCTTTCACGCAAGAGCATATTTCCCGCGCCCAAGAGGAGGCTGCAAAAAGGGCTGCCGTCTCCCAGCCGACTACGGGCCCGAAGCCGCCAGTTGAGTAGTTCAAGGCTCTAGAGAGCCTTCCTACATCATGCCCAGCTATGTAGGCTATAGATGGAGGGAAAACATCGGAGCCGAAGGGGAAGGAGGAGCCCTTCGATCGAGAGGCAATGCTCCGAAGCCTTTCCATCTGTCTTGCCAGAATGCGGCATCGGGCATCGAACCAATCGGAAACAGAGGCATTGGAAGTAAGACAGGAAAGGAAGCTTATGAAGTCGGGACTCGATTCTAGGAATTCAACAACCTTTGTTGGACTGTAGGACTTCAAAGCCTCTTCGACTTCCTCGGCAGTGATGATATGGTTTAGGCGAACTCCTTCCTCCTCAGCCAATCTTAGGCATTGGGCATCGGCGCACCCGAAGAGGCTGTCGAAGCTCGCTGGAGGCGGATAGCGAGCATGGTCCAAGAAAAGGCCATCGATTTCGTAGCGCTTTAGGGCATCCTCCAAACATGCCTCCAGCCAATTCAAGAGTTCCTGATTACTTGGACAGAAGCCAAAACCCCATCTTCCATACTCCTTCCGGGGCAAATGGCCATGGGCATCCCTGAGGGCATAGCTAGGAAAAAGCTCACCCCCATAGCTCCAAACACCGAAGTGTCCCCAAACGGCAATCCCGTAGCCTTTACAAGCTTTTAGCAAAGCCCATAGCTTTTCATCATCGGCTCCCGAAAGGATTCCGGGAAGGACGGGGAAGGCTTCCTCTGGAAGATGGTGGCGCCTCCTATGCTCTAATAGCCCGGGCTGGCGGATCCAATCTCTAAGGGGGTTGATCGCTTCCACATGGAGCGAGGGCTTAAAGCCGCTCGTATGCCAGAGGGAGCTTTCTGGTATGATCAGGTTCAGGCCAAACTTCTCTCGAAGCCTTGGGAGCACTTGAAGATGCTCATACATGGTATCGAGGCTCCCAAACCAGCCGATGATTTCCATTTCCCTTTCCATTTCCCTTTCCTTGCTCCTTTCCCTTTCCAAGTTACTGACCCCCCTCCCCTTTAAAGACCAATTTACTTTCTTTACTATGGGCTTTGCTTTGAGTTAAGTCCGAATATTTGTGTCATTTATTACGGTTCCTTATGTATCCTCTAGCACCCTCCAACCTTAGGAATTAATACGGATGTGCATCGCATATGCTCTACCTAGAATACATGGCTAATAAACGACATCAATTCTCGGCCTTAAGTTAACTCCTCATACCAAGTTTCTTAAGGGTACTGGAAAGGGTTGTATAGCTTAGGCGGGCGGCTCCGTAGGGATCGTAGCCAGGCTTGGAGCTCCGCATGACCGAAACCTCAGCCGTTACGAAGCCTCCATAGCCTATTCCATGGAGCTCCAAGAAAAAATCCTCGAAGGAAAAAGTTCCCTCGCCAGGAATGAGGAATTCATATTCTGGAAAAATGCCCCTAACATCCTTTACATGAACATGGCGAATGGAATCTTTAAGCTCCCTGAGGGCAGCTCTTAGATCAGATCCTTGAATGGCAAAGTGGCTCTGGTCAAAGGTTACGGCAAGATGCTTTGAAGGAACGATTCTTAGAAGCTCTTGAATCGTTCCAAGCTGGTAAACGAAGTTACCGACATGGGGTTCGAATCCGACGATTATCCCATTTTTCTCCGCATAATCCAAGATCTCCCGAAGGGCTCTTGCCAGAATATCCCAGGATTCTCGATCTGAAAGATCCTTTGGCTTGGGTCCTGAAAGGGTATCTACGATAGGGCATTCGAGTTGAAGGGCTGCATCGATGCATCGTTTCGTCCTTTCGATTCTATTCCGCCTTATGCGATCGTTAGGCTCCAAGATTGCGGTATGACAGCCAAGGGCATTCACGACGAGCCCAGAATCCTGGACGAGGCGCCTGATCCTCCTCCAATCTTCTTCGCTTAAACGATCGACATCTGTTTGATAGCCGCTCCAGGCTGAAACCTCTATTCCATCAAAGCCGATCGTGGACAGGGTTTTTATGATATTCTCGATCGGAGTATCCTTCGGAAAGGAGAAGGAAGCATAGCCCAGTTTCATAAATCTTCCCAAGAAATAATGGGTGTTTTCCTATAAACGCCTTCCTCATCCATAATATCCTGAGGTCTTATAGGCTTCTTAGTATTTTAGGAACCTTCGGAAAAGGGAATTTAGACCTTCGTTTAGTTTCGCTTAAGCTTAGTTTAGTTTAGTTTAGTTTAGGAATCTACAAGAGAAATGGGGCCCATTTTAGATCCCCTCCCCCCTCTTCTAGCGCAAGCCGTGCAAGTAGAGTGGGCTTCGTAGAAATGGCTGGGCATAGATTAGTTACCCTTAGCGAGGAGTGTCCCCAGAAAAGCTTCGCTGCTTGCATCGGTGCATATTATGATTCTGGTTTTTAGGACTGATAGAACCTGTAGGCTTTGTCTTCTTTTTCTTTTTTCGTTTTGTTTTGGCCTCCTTTTTGTCTTCTAAGATGAGCCTTTCCTGAAAAAGCATAGAAGGGCTTTTGGTCTCGTACCGATTCAGAAAGGGTGCCCTTAGGGCTTCAGATCAGATAGACGAAGAAGGCTTCTCATTTTCCCACGATGAGGAAAAGGATTTGAGCCTAAATAGAATCGATGGGATAAAAAGGTAAGGGAAAGGGAGCGAGGGCAATGGAGAGGGGAAAAGGAAAGAGAAGAGTTGTCGTTGTCCTATGAGAAGCATGAGGATAGCCACCTTAGGACATCCTTACACGGAGTTTCCGGAAGGAAGGGACGATCAAGAAACGAGAAACGAAGCCTTCTCAAGGACGTCTGATCCCGGCATAAGCCTTTACTTTGCCTTCGTAACGACGAGGGAGAGACTTCTATGGGCTTCAAAGCTCGTTCTAGTCCTCATTTTTACGATCGGGACAATAGCCCTTAGGGAGCCTCGAGCTTATCCTTAAGGGATCCACGATCTTCTTCGATTGCTATCCTTCCCATGGCTGAGGTTATCGTGGCCTACTACTTCGGGAAGGAGGAGATGGTCGTGAAGCCGTATCAAAGCTAATAGTAAACTAAAAGAAAGGATAGAATAAATGGCATATGGGAGGGAAAGGGTATTAGCGGCTTAAAGCATACGATATCCCTGGGCATCGTTGGATGCGGGGTCATGGGAAGGCGCCATGTCTTCGGCTTGAAGGAGTTGAAGGAAAGGCACTTGAATGCCTTTGAACTCGAAGCCCTTTGCGACCTTGATAGGCGAAGGGCTGAGGATCTGGCTTTGCTTTGCGAATCCCACCTTGGAAACCGCCCAAAGGTCTTTAGCCATGTTGAGGAAATGCTTTCCCAAGTTCCCGGCCTCGAGGCCATCGATGTTGTGACAAGCCCCAAGACCCATCATACGATTGCCAAGCTTGCCTTCGAGGCTGGAAGGGATGTGATGGTTGAGAAGCCCATTGCCTTAACGATAAGGGCAGCGAGGCTTATGGTTGAGGAAGCCCGAATCCATGGAAGGATTCTAGCCGTAGCTGAGAATTATCGTAGGGATCCCCAGAATAGGCTCGTAAAGGCTATCTTGGAATCCGGAGTCCTAGGGAAGCCCTTCCTCATCCTTCAGCAATCTGTTGGAGGGGGAAACCAAATCCTCATAACTCCTTGGAGGCACTTAAAGAACGAGGGGGGAATCCTCATCGATATGGGGGTTCACTATGCGGACCTTCTACGATACCTCATAGGAGAGGTGGAGGAGGCCTATGGATTCATAGCCCTGAAGGAGGCTGAAAGGGTTCGTAGGGAAGGGGGAATCGTTGTTGAGAAGGTTCAGGCTACTGCAGAGGACACGGCCCTGGGAGTTTTGAGGTTCGAAGGAGGAGCCCTTGGACAATGGACCGAGGTCCATGGAGCCTGGGGTGAAGCCCTTTGGCAAAGGATCGTCTACTGCGATAAAGGCTCTTTGAAGGCTCCCCCAGATCGTTCCGGTAAGCCTGTCGAGGTCAGGATGGCTATGGAATCCCTTGATGAGGATGCCTTAAGGAAGCTTGCCGACAAGGCCCTTGATGGAATCACGAAAGAGCTCTTTCAAGGCTACAGGCTAGGCTATGATATGCCCTTTGATCAGATCGATAGGAAGCTCATAGCCCTGGAGCTTTATGACTTTGCTGATTCCATAAGAAAAAGAAGGAGGCCAGAAGTCGATGGTTCGGAGGGACTGAAGGACCTAGCCCTTTCCTATGCCCTTTGCGAGGCAGCAAGATTGGGAAGACCCGTGGCGCTGAGGGAAATCGAGGAGGGTCTTGTAGAAGCCTATCAGGAAAGTATAAACAAGGCTCTGGGCCTGTAGGGCTAAAAAGGCCTTTGGGCTTTTAGGGAATTGAAATAGAATAGAGTAAAAAGAATCAAAAGGAAAAGAAAAGAAGGGAATGGAGGCGGAGCTAGGAGCCCGTAGTGAAGTAAGGCCTTCGAAGGGAAACGGCCTTCTCGAAGAGTTTCACAAGATCCTCTTCGGATGCCCCATTTCTCAAGGGCGTAAGGATGTCCACTAGATTATCGTTCCTCATAAGGCAAGGCTTCAGCTTCCCATCACTCGTGACCCTGAGCCTTGGGCATCGAAGGCAGAATTGGCTGTTATGGGAATATTTTACGAGCTCAACCTGGACTCCGTTTTCGAGGAGATATCGAGGCCTATTCTGAAGGTCCAAGCGCCTTTCAACCTTTACAGCCCTAGCCGTCAGGTAGTCCTCGAAGGAAGATATGTCGACATGATAGCTTTCGTAGAACTCCGACTTTCCTATTCCGGATATATGATGGAGCTCGATGAGCTGGAGGGAAGTCCCGAGGGAAGAGCAGAAGTCCAGCATGGCAGGAATAGATTGATCATTAATACCTTTTAAAACGACCATGTTTAGCTTAACGGGGCTTAGGCCAGCCTTTATGGCTTCCCTCAAGCCCTCAACAACCCTTTCCAAGCTTCCTCCTGTTACAAAACGGTAGACTTCAGGATCTATGCTGGCAAGATTCACGTTAACCCTTCGGAGACCAGCCTTCGCTAGGTCGTGAGCCTTTTGGGCGAGGAGGACTCCATTGGTAACCATGGAAACCTCCTCTACAAAGGGATTAGAAGCCACCTTCGAAACAACCTCCACGATATCCTCCCTGAGAAGAGGCTCCCCTCCCGTCAGCTTTATCTTCGTCATCCCAAGCTTGGAAGCGATCCTTACGATCTCTGCAACTTCTTCAGCCCTCATCAGCCTATCGGAAGCTTCCATGCGATCTATGCGATCTATGCGTTCCATACCTTCCATATCGCAATAGATACAATGAAGGTTGCAACTGTCCGTCAGGGATATGCGGAGACTCGTGACGGCCCTTCCAAAGGGATCGATCAGGACCAAGGAAGACCTCCCTTCTATCGATTCGCAGGATATAAGCCTAAGGATTTTCCTTTAAATGGAGGACGATGTGTCCAGCCTCAGGAAGGATGATGTTCTTCAAGGCTACCTCCACGGCATCGGGAGACCCTGGAAGGATGAAGACGGCCTTTCGATTCACAATGCCTGCCGAGGCCCTGCTCAGCATGGAAGCCAACCCCACCTTTTCGAAGCTTAGCCTTCTGAAGAGCTCCCCAAAGCCCGGTATCGATTTTTCCCAAAGGGACTCTAAAACCTCTACGCTAATGTCACGGCTGGAGAGACCCGTTCCTCCGAGAACAAGGACCATATCGACTTCAGGGTTTCCGACGGCCTTGAGAAGCTGAGCCTTAAGGTCATCCTTCGAGTTTGGAACAAGGGATCTGAAGACGACCCTATTCCCCGATTCCTCTATGAGGGACCTGGCCAGCTCCCCAGACTCATCCGAGTAGGCTTTACCTTCCATCATAGCCCTGAACCTCGTTCCACTGCAAGTGATCAGGGCAAAGCTGACGGATGTGGGAGCCCTAGCCCTATGTTCCCTCGTGGAATGGGATGCCGTTCCTGCATTCATATCGAGGCCCCAGCATCAAATGCTATCGTAACTTAAGCCTTCCTTATCCGCCTTTTTGCTTGGAGACAACCCTTATGTCCTTTATGCAGGCGACGTCGTACTGGCCGTCCTCCGTCTTTTCAAGGTATTTGCACATATCGAAGATGTTAAGGAGGGAGGCCATGACGCCCGCTAGGGCTTCGAGCTCAACCCCTGTCTTGGCAAAGGCTGTAACCTTCACACGGGATTTTATCTGGCTTTGCTCCTCGTCAACCTCAAGCTTTACGTCTACATTGGTGATGGGAATGGGATGGGCCAAGAAGACGTTTTCAGGGGTTTTCTTAACGGCGTTTATGGCCGAGAGTTCGGCTACAGCAAAGACGTTTCCCTTGCTGATCCTGCCCTCCTTAATCGCCCTAATCGTAGAAGCCTTTAGCCTTATCGTGCCCTCGGCTTCAGCAATCCTTAGAATATCGGGCTTTTGAGTTATGTCCACCATGGAAACAGCCTTCAAGCCCCTTTCTCCTGCTTGGGATGACAACCTTATCGCCAATGGATGATGGGTTTTTGAGCTCATAAAGCTTCGGGATCGAAATCGAGAAACCTTTCCATAGAAAGGCAACGATGGCAGTAATCCATGAAAAGTGATGGTTGTCATGAAGGCATCCGAGACGACCTTTATTTTTTATTTTTTTTAATTTCACTCCGTATATTGGCTCCAAAGGAAAAGGAATTCCCTCAAAGCCTTAGCCCTAGGGTTTTCATCGTTGAAGGAGAACAGACGGACCTTTCCAAGTCTTTTCTCACGGATCAGTCCTAGGGATTGGAGGGCTTTAAGATGACCATTAACTGTCGTATGGTTTAAACCTGTCATGCGAACCAAACCCATGATATTTATTTCCTTTTCCTTTGCCAGCGCCATAAGGATTCGAAGCCTTCCTAAGGAAGAGAAGGCTTTTTCTAAGGAGGATACGCCCTTCCCATGTCCCTCCTTTCCACCTTCTCCTTGTCCTTCTCCTAGTCTTTCTCCTTCTCCAAGTCCTTCTCCAATTCCTTCTCCTTCTCTTTGTCCCTCCCCTTTTCTTTCCTCTTTGAAGCTTTCAGGTGCCACCCTTGATCATAGGATCATAGCCCTTAGAGGTTTTTAACATTAGTCATTCATCCCTACATGAGGAGCTTTCAAGCTCCTCGAAGCAAGCTTAATTTGCGATTCTGTTCAAATTTTGGGATGAAGGAGCTTGGTGAGCTTTTATGATGAGCAAAAGGGTTGTTTTTCCAAGACCCCAGGAAGTTACGATAGAGGAGATGGAAGTTCCTAAGCCTCCATCAGGGCATGTTCTCATAAAGACCCTTGTCACCCTCATAAGCACTGGTACTGAGCTTACGATCTTGAGTGGCGAATTCCCTCCGAACTCAGCCTGGGCAAGGTATGGGCGTTATCCCTTCTTTCCAGGCTACTCGAACGTTGGGAAGGTAATCGAAGTGGGGGATGGAGTAAAGTCTGTGAAGGTCGGCGATAGGGTTGCTAGTAGCGGTCCCCATGCCCAGCATTTCATCGTCGATGAAAAAGCACTAATGCCCATACCAGAGGGCGTTTCCGATGAGGAGGCATCATTCCATACTTTGGCAGCGGGCGTAATGAATGCTGTAAGGCTTGCAAGGGTTTCCCTAGGGGAATTTGTTGTCATCATGGGTGTTGGCCTCTTAGGGCAGCTCGCAATAGCCTTCAGCAGGCTTTCCGGTGGCTTTCCCGTCGTAGCCATCGATCTATCGGAAAAACGCCTAGAGCTTGCGAAGATTTCCGGATCCTCCGAAGTCCTGAAGCCCGAGGGATCGGAAATGGATCTTGAAGCCAAGATCTCTTCCCTTTCAAGGGGAAGGATGGCAGATGTCGTCTTCGAGGTAACGGGAAACCCAAAGGTCATTCCAAGGGCTCTAAGGCTTGTAAAGCGTCAGGGAAGATATGTCCAACTCAGCTCTCCTAGAGGACTGAGCGAGGTTGATTTCCATGATGAGGTTAACGCTCCCAGCAGGATCATCATCGGAGCCCATTTCAGCAGCCAACCAGCCTTCGAGACTCCCTACAATCCTTGGACAAGGAAGAGGAATACGGAGCTCTTCTTCGATCTTCTCTTATCAGGAATGATGAGCGTTAAGCATTTGATAACCCATCGCTATCCTTGGATGGAGGCTCCCGAAGCCTACAGGATGCTCCTAAAGGATCGTTCCCAAGCTATGGGCGTCCTGCTAGACTTCAGGTAGCGATTTTTCAAGGTTTTCAATTAGAGAAATGTCCTTGAAGCCATTAGCCGTCGAAGATCGAGGATTACAGAACAGAATTTCCCTTTTCTTAAGAGTTGAAGCATTCAATGCCCTATGGAGGAATCGAGGACTGAAGGGCTGTTCTTTTTCTCTTCCTTTTCCTTTCCTTTCCTTTCATTTTTTGGCCCGCTTTGATGCACAGCTTCGAAGCTACCAAGAAGCCTTAAGAAGCCTTAAGCGAATGATGCCTCCGTGAAATGGTGCCTTGAAGCCTATGTAATCGAGAATGCCTAATCGAAATGACTGCCCAGCCATTTTCATGGACGAGGTCTCCCCGTCCCCACTAGGAAATCACGCTTGAAGCTATGCCTGGCAGAGGCGGCTTTGGTTAAAGGAATAGATCCTTTAATGGGCTGTAATGGCTATTGTATTGTGTTGAGGAGAGGGGAAAGGGAAAGGGAAAGAGAAAGAGAAAGAGAAAGAGAAAGAGAAAGAGAAGAAGAGGAGGGTACGGCTGCCTTGCATCTTGAATCGTACTTCGAATCAAAAAGAAAGCCGTCGAAGAGCGAGTTTTTCGTGCTCGAAGAAGGATGCATTATAGGGATGCGGTTAAAGCCTTCCGATACTATTCTATGCTATTCTATGTTTCAGGCAAAGCCTTTGGCTCCTAATAATGAACGAAAGATTCCAGTTTTTCCTTCCGAGGCGATGGGTGAGGGCTCATGGCATCCCTTTTGAGCTCCCAGGTGAAGCGCTTCGGCTCGCTCCTTAGGTTCGGAGCAGAGGAACAGGTCGAGGAAGCCAGGAACAGGCTTGAGGCGACCGTAGGGCTGTACAGGGACTTCGTATCCTCCCTCATCGTATCGGGCTTTGACGCAGGAAGGGCCCTCGAAACGGCTAAGAAAATCTGGAGCTCTTCAAAGGTTAGGTACGTCGCCATCGATGGCTCCCAGGATCAGAAGCTCGTTTCGGGTTTAGCAGTCTTCTGGGGAGGGGCCTATGCCGTGATGGGAACTGTGGAGTTTACGGATCGGGGACCGATTGTAGAGTATGCCACGGGCTTCACGGAGCATAGCAGAGGGGTCTCAAGCTGCGTCCCCATTTACGTGGACCAGGTCCAGGCTGTGGACCAGTCTATCTTGCGTGTAGGGCAGGCAGGGGAATCGACGACTACAAGCCCCCTTACGGAGCAGGCTGTCGTCGATAACTCCACGATTGCCAGCTGGATTATGACCTTCTCGGAGCTCTATCTTGCCTATAGGATGGTCGTGGAAGAGGATGCCAAGATCGTCCTCTTGGACCGAAGCCTTTCGGCAACCCTGAACAGCCTCACCCATGATACATCCCGCCGATCCAGGTGGGCTGAGGAACTTACCATCCTAGGGCTTGAGGTTGATGGCATACCCATAGACTTGAACGACCTGGCCTACGCCCGCCATCACATCGTCAACGAGGACCTTAGACTCCCTCCCCCCAGGGGAGACTATCTCCGCTATGCCTTGGTTTTGTACATCCAGCGCTCCGGAAGGGCCCTGAGCCTCCAAGAGATATGCGAAGGATTGGGAATCGAGGGAAAAGATAGAATAAGGAGGGCCGAAACCTACCTAGAAAAGTCGGTAAGGGAGGGCTATATAAAGAAAACAGGCAGCCTTTACGAGGCTGTTCCTCGATACATCGGAACCTGGTATCGTATAAGGAAGCTCGTCGATATGATAGGAGCCCAGCTCTTCGAGGATGCCATCCATAACCCTATGAGGATAAAGAAGGGCGAAGATTACAAATGGCTTACAACCAGGGATATTGCCTTCCTTTCGCTTTTCTGTTTCGAAGCCCTTATCGAAGAATGCTGGCGCCGGAAGGTTCTCCTGATCGGCATAACAAAGGATACGACGGCTACGGACTTTAAGGCTCATCTTGCTCCCGTATGCGGAAACGAGGGCTTGTGGCCGGTGGATGCGGAGGGCCTTAGGGCAATTCCCAGCACAGACAGGATGCTTTTGCAGGCTATGAGCATCTTTGCCTACAAGGACATCCCCGTACCATGGTCCCTCATCGAGTACGATACGGCCTTCCAGACCATCGTTCCGGACTTCAAGGGGAGGAGGGGCTATGTCAGCGGAGGACGCCGCAACCGCATTAGCCGGGAAAGGCTCTTTCTCAAGTCCTATGTCCAGCTGGACCAGTCGGCTAGCGATCCAAGGTTCAGGAGCAACGTCCTCCTTATCGACCGCCTCGCCTTCCCCGAATTCGATGCCAACAAGATTGTCCGGTTCAAGCAAGAGTATGGAGGGGCCGAGGAGCCTATAGAAGCCTTACTGTACCCAGACAGGAGCGTAACAAACGAAGTCCAGAACCTTATTATGGTTCTTCTCTCATCCATGGGTGCGAGGAGCATCCCTGAGGTCTTCGGGCATAACAAGCCCCTCTTCATAGCCGACAAGATCGCGAAGGCCCAGCGCCGAAGGTTCAGCGGGATCATAGAGGGTACAGCCCTTTGGCTTATGAATTCCCCAAGGCTTCGGAGCTTCTGCTTCTACATGAACACTTTCAGGGAGAGGAGAGAGGAGGTTGAGCATACGAGGAGAAGATAGGCGAAGGGATGCGAATAGAGATGCGGATATGGATACGGATATGAATGCGAATACGGATGAGGATACGGATATAACCCAAGATAGGGGTAAAGGGCTTATGGAAGGGGAAGATAGGTACTTCACGGACCTTGAAGGGCGGTTCTCTGCGAGGCTGAGCCAAGTCCTGGCAGTCCGGAGGACAGAGGCACCATCCGAGACGACAGGCATAACAGCCAAATACCACTGCATCGTGAAGGTCGAGTACCAGAAGGACCTGATGGGGCTCCTTGAAGAGGGCATGCTTCTGGCGGTCAGGAACTTCAAATCCAGCGAATCCGAGAACCGCTACACGCTTCTGGAGATTTCTAGAATCTTCCCGGAGCATTATGGGCTCAGAGGTCTCTCTGACGACAGCTACTATCCATACCAGTTCGAGATCATCCAACAAACAGTGGGAGACTGGAATACGGATGACAAGGCAACGATGATGATCCAGCTCGATGCCATACCCTTGAACTACGACCTTGTGGTGCCTAGGGGTTCTGAAGCCAAGTACGAGAAGGGCTTCTCTTATCCAGTGATTGCCGAGAAGGTTCGAATCTTGAACAGGAACACGATCCACCAGATGTACAACCGCCCCGTTTTGGAGAGGATGGGGCTCCCATGGGAAAGGATAGCCACATCACCCTTTGCGAGGGACGATCCTAGGCTTGGATTCGTGAAGATGTTCGAGTCGGATAGAGAGCGCATCCCCATCTATGTGGACTTTGACCGCCTTGTACGCTACCACTTCGGAATCTTCGGGTTCACGGGCTGCGGAAAGTCAAACCTTCTCTCGAACATTATTAGGAGGCTCATCTACCATACGAGGGCTACGAAGGTCGTCATCTTCGACATATCGGCTGAATACCCCTTCCTCCTTCAAGACGTCCTTGCTGATTCCGGCATAACATCGAGGCTCATCTTGGACACGCCCATAGAAGGCCCAGACCAGCTTTACAGGATCATCGTAAAGCCCAGAGCCTTCGAGAAGGATGCCCGTTCTAAGGCTGCCTTCGAGGAGATCCTTAGCCAGGGTAAGGTTGGATACTACGTAGAGCCTGAAGCCATCATTCCGACCTATGAGGAGATCCTAAACGAGATGAGGGTTATGAGGGAGGAAAACCTCAATCGCCCGATTTATGTTAATGCCTTGGACTCCCTTCGTTTGGCGATCGTTCGATACATGAGGAGCGAAGGCATTGAAGCTACAGATATGATAGACGAGGCCTTTGTAGACTTCTTGGATCATGAAGCCAGGCAGGTTGTAGAGAAGTTCCGGGTGAGCGAAAAAAGCAACCTGTATGGCTGGTGTACGACCAGGAATGAGCTAAGGGATCGCTTCGCCTTGGCGGCGGAGGGCAGGAACATAGAAAAGTCGGCATACCCGACAAGGAAGATTCTAGAACTGCTGCAAGGCGATACGAGACTTGTCCTTTTATCCATCGTGGAGCCCTCCATCATAAAGCGCCTTGCCATAGATCTTACGAGCCGGATCCTGGCCCAGAGGAAGAGGGAATTCAGGGTCGAACCCCCTATCCTCTTCGCCTTTGATGAAGCACAAGAGTTCATCCCAGCCTACGACAGGGCAAGGGGTATCGAGAGGGAGTGCACAGAACGGGTGGAAACCCTTCTCAGGCAGGGAAGGAAGTATGGGCTCGGTGGTTGCATAGCAACCCAGAGGATCGCCTACCTGAACACGAATGCCCTCCAGCAGCTCCATACTTACTTTGTAGGACCCTTGCCTAGGCCTTACGACCGGACCCTCGTCAGTAGCACTTTTACGATAGATCAGGGCATCCTCGAGAAGACCTTGGAATTCGGGCCGGGGGAGTGGCTTCTTTCAAGCTATGTGGCGACGGGCATAGAGAACGTCCCCATATTCATAAAGGCGGATGATGCTGAAAGGGAGATAGAGGCCTTCCTATCAGGGGCTTTGGGATCGAGGCAAGGTCTTGCCAAGTAATAAAATAAAAGCTAAGTAAAATAAAAAAACAAAAATAAGGTAAGGCTTGAACCTGCTTAAGGAACCGATGTAGAAAATAAGTGTCTTGTCCGTCTCGAACCTCTTTATGAAAAAACGAAGAACCCTCGCCTCCAAGGCTAAAACTCTTCCTTTTGGCTATGAAAAAATCGGGGCGACGCGGGAGATCGTGATCGTCTTAGTGCATCCCGGGAGAATGCTCCCTTTGGCATCCTCCTTCCGGGCGGGATTTGAACCCGCGTCGGGAGCTCTCTCCGAAACCCATGAGAGGCTCCTATGCTTGACCGGTTTGTGCAGAGGCCTTCTACACCACCGGAGCACTGTTCAGAAATTCTCAAGCCCTAATTAAAGCCTTTGCTCTTCGCCAAGCGAAGGCTTGAGAAACCCGAATTGGAACCCTTGTGATACCTTTTGGAAGCCTATTCCCTGATAATTCTCTTGGCAGCAAGCCTGATATCCTCAGCCCTCACGGTCTTCCGACCAGCATGCCCGGCAAGGATGGAGGCTTCTCTTCCTAAATTAATCGCTACTTCCTCAAGAACTCTCCTGAGCTCTTCAGCAGCCCCCTCGCTGACCCTATCCGCACCAGCCTTGCTTAGAAGCCTGTGCATGGGAGCCAATTGAAGCTCTGCATCTTGCATTTTAACACCGAAATAAAATTCTCAAAAAACGTTGTATTTAACCTTTGCGCAAAGCCTTAAGTTCCCTTTTTAAAAATCTCCCTTAATCAGGGATTTTGTTGGCAAGGGAAAAAGCCCCCATGCACTTCATGGATACTAAGAACTTTATGATGAGGGGCATGAATAAACTCGATCCATGCTTTTATCCAATCCAGTATCCTGAAATCTTTCGCCTCTCCGGGCTTCCTGGTAAAGCAGTCTAAGAATTCCCAGTAGAACGAGGGCGAAACTTGCTCGATCCTATGCCCATACAAGAAAGCATAAAGTTTCCTTAGGAATTGAAAGACCGTCTAGAGGGCATAGGGGAAGGCATATCGGAGGAAGCTCCATAATCCTCATCCCCGACTACGAAGCCTCCCATTCGAAAGGGTGGAGTCCTTAGAAGCTCCCTAACCTAAACTAACCTAAACTCAAGAAAAGATCCATTAGAGATCCCAAAGGAAGACCTTCCATAGAACTCTGCTGGATCGATCCATCGCTTCCCTCTTTGAATTCTTAAGTAAGTTTATTAGGGGATTGGCGAAAAAAGATGCTGAAGCCATGGTAAGTTTATTTCATATCAGACGAAAGATGATATGAAGCCCCCATGCCTATCTCAGAATCGAAGGGATAGGGGATGGTAAGGAAGAGCAATGAAACGATGGAGTTAAAAAAGACGGAATCCTTAGAAAGCCTGGAGGGTAAAGAATCCCTTAAACAGATAAGCATCCAAGGAAGGCCCGAGGCTTTTACGACCAGCATCGAACGAATGCTGAACCCTAGCACTGTTGCCTTAATCGGAGCAACGGAGCGGGAAGGTTCTGTAGGTCAGGCGATTATGAAGAATATCCTTCTTGGCAAGGATCGAAGGAAGATCTATCCTGTTAATCCAAAGAGAGAGGAGGTCATGGGGATCAAGTGTTATCCGTCTATATCCGATGTTCCGGAACATGTGGACCTTGCCATCATCGCAACACCTTCCAAGACAGTTCCAGGCATCGTAGAAGAGTGCGGAAAAGCGGGAGTGAATGGGTGCGTCATCATTTCGGCAGGATTCCGTGAGATCGGAGAAGAAGGATTGAAGCTGGAGGAGGAGATAAAGCAGATCAGGTCGAAGTATGACCTCCGAATCCTAGGACCGAACTGCCTCGGTTTCATAAGACCCCATTTGGGCCTCAACGCCACCTTTCTTAGGGATAATCCAGAGCCTGGCTCCATCGCCTTCATATCCCAAAGCGGAGCCCTTGGTGCAGCCATCCTGAACTGGGCTGTCAATGCCCATATAGGCTTTAGTTTCTTCGCCTCCTTAGGCTCCATGCTCGATTTGGATTACGGTGACCTGATAGACTACTTAGGAGAGGATCCTGCAACCAGAAGCATCATCATATATATGGAGAATGTGGGCAATGCGAAGAAGTTCATGAGTGCTGCTAGGGGTTTTGCGAGGACGAAGCCTATCATCGTTATCAAGGGTGGAAAACATATTACGGGCGCCACAGCCGCCCAATCCCATACTGGAGCCATGGCTGGAGACTTTGAGGTCTACGATGCGGCCTTCAAAAGGGTAGGAGTCGTAAGGGTTGATGAAATAGCGGACCTATTCAACTGCGCCAGTGTCCTTGATTCGAGGCGCCTTCCTGCCGGTCCAAGGCTCGCGGTCATCACAAACGCAGGGGGACCGGCTGTTATGACGGCCGACTCCATCGCAGATCTGGGCTTAGAACTAGCCAGGCTTTCTGATGATACGATAAAGGTCTTAGATGGGCAGCTTCCCCACTATTGGAGCCATGGTAACCCTGTTGACATTCTTGGAGATGCCGACATCGGAAGGTATGAGACGGCCTTGAGGGCATGCCTTGCTGATTCAAACGTTGATGGTGCCATCGTCCTTTATACACCCCAAGGTGCCGCCTCCCCCCAAGGAACTTGCCGAGCTTGTCGTGGCGATGGCTGCAGACAAAAGGAAGCCCATCCTCACGGTTTGGATGGGTGAAGGCGATGATATAAGGGAGGCAAGGGCAATCTTCTATAAGAACGATATCCCCACCTACCCAACGCCGGAGCAAGCCGTAAGAACCTATGCCTATATGTACATATACCGAAGGAATCTAGACCTTCTCTATCAAACCCCGGCTGAGCTACCCGTGGATCTTTCGCCACCCAAGAACCATTTAAAGCTCATGATCCGGAAGGCCTTGAAGGATGGGCGAAGAATGCTTAGCCAAGAAGAGGCTGACAGGTTCCTTGATGCCTATGGCATTCCTAGGGTAAGGGGCGCCCTGGCGAGGAATGTCAATGAGGCATCTATGGTGGCATCCCAGATAGGATATCCGGTCGTTCTTAAGATATCCTCCCCTGACATCGTTCATAAAACGGATGTGGGCGGAATCCTAACCGGCATCGGCTCCGATGAGGAGCTTAGGGAAGGATTCGGAAGGCTCCTAGAGCGTGTCCGAAGGGAAAAACCTGAGGCAAGGATTGAGGGAGTCTATGTTCAAAGGATGCTGAAGAACATCGATTATGAGCTGATCCTAGGTTCTAAGAAGGATAGGGACTTCGGAGCCATCATCCTCTTCGGTCTTGGAGGAATCGGAGTCGAGCTTTTCAGGGACTTTTCGATAGGGCTTCCTCCCCTCAACCAAGTCCTGGCAAGGCGAGTGATGGAGGAAACGAGGATCTACAGAGCCCTTTCCAAAGGGCTTAGGAACAGGCCTCCTGCCGACCTCAGGTCCCTTGAGGAGATTATGGTACGCTTTTCGAACATGATCGTGGATTTCCCCGAAATTGCTGAGATGGATATCAACCCCCTAGCCATTTCCGATGGAAAAGCCTTCGCCCTCGATACGAGGATCCTTCTAGACCCGAGCTCCCTCGATAACAGGGACCCCTACCAGCACTTAATGATCGTTCCCTATCCGACGAGGTACGTAACTCCATGGAGGCTTAAGGATGGAACAGAGGTCATCCTCAGACCAATAAGGCCAGAGGACGAGCCCATGGAGCTGGAGTTTATCAAGGGGCTTTCTGAGGAAACAAGCCGCTTCCGATTCTTCCAGATCATAAAGGACCTTCCCCATGAAGCCCTTGTTCGATTCTGCAACATAGACTATGATAGAGAAATGGCCTTCATAGCCGAGACAAGGGAGGGAGATCGGAGGGTAGAGATCGGAGTCGGCCGTCTCATCATAGAGCCAAACCGCCGGAGAGGAGAGTTTGCTGTTGTCGTAGCTGACAAATATCAGAGGAAGGGCCTCGGAACAAAGCTTGTCGATATGCTGATAGAGGTTGCCCAGGAGAAGGACTTGGAGAGCATATATGGTATTATCCTCCCCGAGAACCAAGGCATGATAAGTTTATGCGAGAAGCTGGGCTTCCGATTAGAAAAGAGGGCTGAAGGAGTCATCGCTGAGCTGAAGCTGAAGTAGCCTTCAGGAAAATCCCCTTAGAGCCTCCACTAGTCATCATTACCATCATGAATCCTTTGCGACAACTATTGAAATAATTTGGGAAACGAGAAACCTCTTTTTCTTTTCTTTTTTCTAATCCTAATCCTTTCTCTTTAAACGCATCCTCTCTTCGATCCTACTCAATCGTCGCATGCTTCGCCTTCATTTCTGCCTCAGAGGTTTCCAGCCTTTTCATAAGTTCCACTACAACAGCATCGAGGAAGATCATACAAGTGTCCTCAAAAATTGTTCCAAGGGGGGCAAGGGGCTCATGCTCCCCCAAGAGCTGCCTGGAGAAGTACTCCTCCACTTCTCTAGGCTCCCTTCTTCTTCCCTGGATGACGACCATCTTCTCAGCCAATTTTCCTAGGGAGGAATCGGGAAAGCTTGTGATTGCAAGGACCTTGGCATTAGCTTTCTTGGCTATGGCAGCAGCCGTCACGGGAATGGTTGTGGAGCCAGACCCCGATATGACGATGACTAGATCTCCCCTTCCCATGGCGGGGGTTATGGTTTCTCCGAGGACGTAAACATCGAAGCCAAGGTGCATGAGGCGCATGGCAAAGGCCCTTCCCACGAGGCCGCTCCTTCCAACTCCTACGATCAATACCTTGCTTCCCCTAGCCTTTGTGATGACGAGAGTATTCAGCATATCTTCAACTTGGGAAGGATCTATGGCCTCAAGGGCCCTTCTAATATTATCAAGGATCTCCACCGACGACTCCTTTACGGAGTTCAAGTCAACATCGACTCCAAAGGATTTGTTGTAATGAGGATTTAAAAACCTTACTCATAAGCAAAAAATGGTTAGAAGATTCTGTTATTATCGAGACTATCGTTTCCTCTTTTTCATCTAACTGAATATATGTAGCGATATTCTCATTAGGAAAGCTTCCTCAGGATGTTTTCGATAAAGGCCTTTCCTCGATGAAAGGCTTCTAGACCCTTTGGAGTAATCTCATAGTACCTTCGTTCAGGCCTTCCGGAAACCTCTACTCGATCACCCCTTTTCACGAGGCCTTCCTGAGCCATCCTGTAAAGGACAAAGTACACTGTTATGGTGGCTGGTGAGAAGCCGAACCTATGCCTTAGGGCTTTTTTAATCTCGTAAGCATACATGGGCTTCTCTGTGAGCATTTTTAGAATATATATCCAGAGATTCTCCACAGTGAGCTTCTTGGCGAGTCTTGCGAAAGCCAAGGATGCTCCCCGATTGTACTATACTAAATAAAATAAACTTCCATACCATAGTATCGCAAAAGCCTAGTAACGTCTTGCTGACTTTCTCTCCTCTTTTGACCGAACCTTTACGATCCTATGAAAGATGGCGCAGGAGATGCAGTAATTCTTTACGATTTTTTGACTTCCGATGTATGCCCCTTGGGCTCTGAGCTCCTTGGCAAGCTGTGGGTCTAAGAAGGAAACGTTTGTGGTTACCCTTTTTACCTTGTCCCTTGGAACGAGGGCCCCGCAGGCGCTGCACTGGACGAGTTCGCTCCTTCCCTTCCCGCCTCCTCCTCTTCCTCCAGACTTACGCTTTTTTGGCATTTGGACATCGCTCTGTCTAAGAATAGCATACTGGTGTAAAAAGATTATGGAGTTGATAGTGCCTTGTAGGCTGTTGAATGCCCTGCATCAAACGCCCCATATGCCTTGAGTCGAGAATTCAAGCCCCTTGATGCGAATGATTTCCGAGGCATTATCTATAAGTCATCATGCGACTATACATAACATAATAAATATCCTTCTATAGGCTACAAACGGTCCTAGGTCGATGGATATGGCATCAAGATACGAGGAGCTTGGAGTCGACGTAAGGAAAAAGGGTATAGAAGCCTTCAAGTCCCTTCTCACGAATATTTTTCCCGATGCTTTCTGCGTCGTTTCTGAGGATCCAGACCTTCCTGGGTATGGTACTGTCCTCCATACTGATGGTGCAGGAAGCAAGCCCATCATAAGCTACCTAGCTTGGAAAGAAACGGGGGATCTTAGGTTCTTCCATAGCCTTTCCCAGGACGTTTTGGCCATGAATGTGGACGATATCCTCTGCGTCGGCGCCAAGCCCTTGGGCTTCGTGGACTACGTAGCCCTCAATCCCTTCAAGGTACCGAAGGTCGAGCTCCTCCAAGAGCTAAGTAGAGGATTCGAGAATAGCCTATCCCTTCTCAAAAGCTTCGGAGTCCCCATAGCCTTCCTCGGAGGGGAAACGGCGGACTTACCCGATCAGATAGAAACCCTGGATGTTTCTGGCACGATCCTTGGAAGAGTAAGGCTTGATGAAGCCATTACGGGAAAAGGGATCCAAGCTGGAGACCTCATCGTCGGTCTTGCAAGCGATGGGAAGGCAAGATACGAGGAACGAACGAACAGCGGGCTTATGTGCAACGGGATCACTTTGGCTAGGAAGAGCCTTCTCAAACCGGATTATGGAAGGCTTTATCCAGAGATCGTTGCCTCCGAAGGAAAGCCCTACATGGGAAGGTTTAGCCTCGACGATCCCATCCAGGGCTTCGAGGATGATATGACTATCCTTGAAGCCCTATCATCGCCGACGAGGCTCTTCGCCCCTGTGGTCGTGAGGATCCTAGAAAAGGCAAAGAGTTGGGTGAAGGGGCTTATCCACAACACAGGAGGGGGCCAGACCAAATGCCTAAGGCTTGGGAAAGGCATCCACTATGTAAAAGATAGAATCCTTCCCATCAATCCCCTCTTCCGACTGATTCAGAAGGAAAGCGGCGAAGGATGGAGGGATATGTTCCAGGACTTTAACATGGGAATAGGCTTTGAGGTCATAGTGGATCCCGAGGGGGTGGAGGAAGTTCTTAGGGCTGCCGAGGATTTCGGAATCGCGGCCGACATCGTGGGCAAATGCCATGAATCCCATGATAAAAACAGGCTAACGATCAAAAGCCCCTTTGGAACCTTTCATTATGAGGCTTAAACCTTTAGCCTCATAAGCCTCGGAACCTTTATTTTTCTGTGAGAAAGCCCTTATTCGGGCGTTCAAGATATGCTTTTTCGGGCCACTGTATACGTAAACCTGAAGGAGGGATACTCGGATCCTGAAGGCGAGGCTGCCGAGAGGTCCCTCTTGGACTTGGGCTATAGAAGCATCCATGATGTAAGGGTTGGAAAGATCTATAGAATGATCGTCGAAGCCCCTTCGCGGAAGGAAGCCGAGAGGCTTCTGGATGAGGTCTGCAGGAGGCTTCTGGCCAATCCAGTGAAGGACGACTATCATTTCACCATAGAGGAGGAAAGGAAGAGCCTATGAGGGGGCTAATCAGGGAGCCTGTAAGCATAGGCGAGCGATTCGGATTCGAGGTCTATCGTTTCAAGATCAGCCATGCCAGCGATGATCAGCTCCTCGAGCTCAGCGAAGCCTTGGGAATCGGCCTAAGCCTCGAGGAAATGAAGGCCTGCCAGCGCTACTTTGAAGCCAGACAGCTCGATCCCACGGATGTGGAGCTTCAAACCATAGGACAGACCTGGTCGGAGCACTGTTTCCACAAGACCTTCAAGGGAACGATTGTTTCGCCCAGGGGTCGAATCCTGGCTAGAAACCTCCTCAAGACCTACATAAGGCGCGTGACGGAGGAGCTGGCTAAGCCTTGGTGCTTCTCCGTCTTCGAAGACAATGCAGGCATCGTGGAGTTTGAGGGGGATTATGGCATAGCCATAAAGGTTGAGACCCACAACCATCCTTCCGCCATCGAGCCCTTCGGAGGGGCCGCCACGGGCATAGGAGGGGTCATAAGGGATATCCTAGGCGTATGGGCAGAGCCCATAGCCAACACAGATGTGCTTTGCTTCGGGCCCCTCGATTATCCCTTGGAACGCCTTCCCCAGGGGATAAAGCATCCAAGGTATATCTATCGGGGCGTAGTGGCGGGCATAGGCTCCTATGGGAATAACATGGGCATCCCGACGGTTAATGGAGCCATCTACTTCCATGAGAGCTATGTGGGCAATGTGGTCGTATACTGCGGTTGTGTAGGAATCCTTCCCCTCAGCAGATATGTCCGCAATACGAAGGCGGGCGATGTAGCCATTCTCGTCGGTGGAAGGACAGGAAGGGATGGGATCCATGGGGTTACCTTCGCCTCCGCAGACCTTTCGGAAAAGTCTGAAGAGGTCTCAAGGCCTGCTGTTCAGATACCAAACCCCATAGAGGAGGAAAAGCTTGCCAGGGCTGTCTTGGAGGTCAGGGATCAAGGGCTTGCTTCAGCCATCACAGACCTGGGAGGGGGAGGGCTATCCTGTGCCATAGGGGAGATGGCCCATAGAAGCCATCTGGGAGCGACCGTTTGGCTCGATAGGGTCCCCCTCAAGTACAAGGGATTGGCTCCTTGGGAGATATGGATATCGGAAAGCCAGGAGAGAATGCTTCTCTCAGCCAGGCCTGAAAACGTCGATGCCATTCTCGAAATCTTTCGGGATGAGGAAGTCGAGGCCACGCCTGTGGGAGAATTCGTGGATGGGCACTACATTAGGGTCAGCTACATGGGCGAAGAGGTTGCCAACCTGGATGTGGAATTCCTCTTCAATCCTCCGGAGGCTAGAAGGGTTGCCAGATGGGTAAAGCCTAGGATTCAGGAGCCCTCCTTTCCCGAGCCCAAGGATCTGAAAGGACTCCTTCTTAGGCTTCTCGCCTCCCCCAACATAGCCAGCAAGGAAGCCGTTATAAGAACCTATGATCATGAGGTGAAGGGTTCCACGGTCATAAAACCCCTAGAAGGTCCCTATTCTGGTCCGAATGATGCAGCCGTCTTAAAGCCCCTTGAAGGATCATGGAAGGGTCTAGTCATTTCTTCAGGCATGAACCCCAGCTATGGATTCTTGAACCCTTATTGGATGGCCGCCAGCGCTGTTGACGAAGCCATAAGGAACAATGTAGCCGTAGGCGGGCGCAGAATAGCCCTTTTGGATAACTTTACTTGGGGCAATCCCGAAAAGCCCGATAGGATGGGATCGCTCCTAAGGGCTGTTCAGGGATGTTATTGGGCGGCCAAGGCTTTGGGAACGCCCTTCATATCCGGGAAGGACAGTCTCTACAACGAGTCGCCCCTGGGACCTGTGGCGCCGACCCTACTCATTACTGCTGTAGGCATAATACCCGACGTACGCAAGGCTGTTTCCGTCTCCTTAAAAAGCCCTGGAAACCCTGTCTACTTGATCGGAAGGACATATGAGGAGCTTGGAGGCTCCCAGTATTTTGAAATCCTTGGAATGAGGGGTGGAAAAGTGCCAAGACTTAGACCGGCCCAGGCAAGGGCGAATGCGGAAGTAGTTACCAAAGCGATAGACGAGGGCTATGTCAGGGCTTGCCACGACCTGTCGGAAGGAGGCCTGGGGGTTTCTGTGGCGGAGGTTGCCTTATCGAGCGATTATGGCTTGGAATTGGGTCTGGAGGCCTTCGCTCTACAAAAAGCCCCTCTTCGGGACGACTTCATCCTTTTTTCAGAGTCCAACAGCCGATTCCTCCTAGAAATCCGGAAGGATCGCCAGGCGGAGTTCGAGAAACTTGCGAAGGGAATCTTCTACTTGAAAATAGGCGAGGTCATCCAAGAGCCTAGGCTAAAAATTCGAGGCTTAAAAGGCAAAGAAATCGTTAATCTCTCATGCGAGGAGATTAGGGAAGCTTGGCATAGCTATCTTAGATATTGAGGTAGATAATATTCATTATCGCATCGAATGTCTATTTCCAATAATGGCATTTGCTCGTTTAATCGTTCTTTGTTCTAATCTAAAAAGTTAGATAGAAAATGCAATAAAAATGGACAAAAGCTTTATTCCATCCTAAGTGATTTTTTGATCTGGACATGGTGTACAGATCATGGATACCGTTGTGGAGGGCCTCCTTGCAGCCCTGGGCATTGGTTTTGGCGTTTCCATTCCTCTTCTGGCCTTCCTTCTGATGAGGCTTATCCTAGGGATCTGATATAGTTCGAAGTTTCAATAATATGTGATGGCAGTATGCGAAAGTAATTCCAGTACCAAAATTAGGAAGAGCTTACGAAGCCGGCATCTCCTGTCACTAGAGCCCTCATTATTTACCCATTGCAAAGCCATTTATCGCCAATTACATCTAATTCTTGATTGGTTTGCGCTTATTCAAAGATTAAGTTAAGATGCGCTGGATTGTCCCTAAATTATGTGTTGAAGTATATTGGTGAGACTGCTTTCCCCATCTTCCAATGTTTTCTGCCGCTTCTCTTAATAGAATTAGTTCATTCTCGTATTGAATATTATGAAATATCTTTCAAAATATATCATCTTATAACTAAAAAAGAATGAGCAATCCGAAATGGCAGAATTAACCACAAAGCAAGAATGGCCTCAAAAGATGAGAATTTAGGGACAATCCAGGGCGCTATAAAGTTCAAAAGAGCTGTAATTCTTTCCTACCACTATTTTGTTCGTCGAAGGGTCCAGCTTTACATCGTAAAATTCCATCACTTTGATCCCTATGATTAGCTCCTCCGCCAATTCCTCAATAACGTAGGCTATGTCATCTATTGGCGAGCCCTCAAGGATCATCGAAATCGGAATGTAACCCAGTACTTTGAGCTTCGTCTTCCCATCTGCCAGCGTAACTTCCTTTATGTTGGTCGGAAGGATTTGACCAATTTTCTCAGCTACCTCTTTTTTCACAACCGTAAACGATGCCCCTGTGTCGAAAAGAGTCTTAACATCCAACTCACCCTTAGAACTCCTTATCTTCAAGCTTCTATAAATCCTCATTTACGATCGGACCTTTTTTAATTTCTAAATGGCGTTTAACCACCATTTTTTAAAATGATAAGTCTTTTCCTATCTCTAAACCCTTTTTGGATGCTCAAATTTTCTCAGCTTAACCTTGCTCTTATGCTCTTCATGCAGGTGCTTTATCAACTCATCCATGTTCTTAAACTCTTTTCCACAAAACTTACAAGTATGAGACATTGTAGAAAAAAGGAATAAGGGTGGTTTAAAGCTATCGCCCATAAACCGCTAGAAGTCCATTTATGTCTCCAATTCCAAGCGTTCTCTTATATGTTTCTCCATAGTCCGCATATCCATACATCGTCAACCAGTAATCAGCATCCTCGTACAGGTCGTCGAGCCCGCACCAGTGTCCGAACTCGTGCGTCATGATATCTTGAACGTCGAACTTATTTGCCTCACCAGTCAAACTCCATTGGTAAAGGGAGTTTAGCCTAGTATCTGTTTCTAAAATCTGGTCTCCGGTATACCATATATACGTAACTGCTATTACACCTGCTCTATAAAGACCCCATGCTACCACGTTATATCCATCGTAAACCCCCGGCTTAGGCGCCGTCTTACCGGATACAGTTTTTTGAAATGAAAAAACATCTTTACTTGTTTGGCTATCCCATGTGTATGCTGAAGCAGTTATCGCTGAAACTACTGCATCTGCAGAGAATCCATACTTGTTCGAAGGATTTATCCAGTATTTTGCCGTAGTATGCCAGTAAAAGCCTAGAAGCTTGTAATGATAAGCTAGGCTTGTGTCATTTGAATTGTCGTAAGATGAAATTTGATAAGAAGTGGTACGTTTAGTGTTTGAGTCGTGTTCCGGTGGAATCGCATATTTCTGGACTGGCTCAGCTCCCTCGCGTAGCACAAGCTCTATTACGACAAGCCTAACGCCCTGTTCCCTGGCAGCCGAGGCAAGGGCCGGAGTTGCCGTTATGAAGACCAGAAGGAAGAGGCAAAGGAGAACCTTCCTGAGATCTGTCATCCCGATACACCTTAAAGGAGGTGATCGATTCTGGCAAGATAAGGTTTTTGTCTTGCAATATGGATGGGCATATTTATGGATACTGGAATAGGCGATAGAGCAAGGAATGAAGCGAAGAATGAGGCTAGACTGTATTGGCGGCTAGGCCCGACATACTCGATGGATCCTTTAGGATTTACAGTCAATCGCAACTTGAAGGACGCAAAAGTATGCATCATAAGGGTCGGAGGAACGAATTGCGACAGGGAAACCAAGAGGGCCTTAGAAGACCTAGGCGTAAAGGCTGAAGTCGTCCATTTGGCAAGGCTGTTGAGGGAAGGAAACCTCTTGGAGTACCAGGGTCTTGTAATCCCAGGAGGCTTCTCCTATGGAGACTATGTGAGGGCTGGGGCAATCCTTGGAAAACAAATAGCAGCGAAGCTGGGAAGGGAGCTAAAGGCTTTCATAGACGATGGAAGACCGGTCTTAGGCATTTGTAATGGCTTCCAGGTTCTCGTGGAGGCAGAAATCCTTCCAGGCTTGAAGGGTTTTGAGGGCTTCCAGATGGCAGCCCTAACAACCAACTCCTCCGCTAGGTACGAGTGCCGATGGGTCCATCTAATCCATGAAAATAGGGGAAAATGCCTCTTCACGTCCAATATACCTTATAGAAGGGTTTTGAGGATACCGATCGGCCATGCCGAGGGAAGGTTCGTTCTACTAAGGGAGAAGGAAAGGGAATGCCTCGATCGATTGATCGAGGATGATCAAATCGTCTTTCGATACTGCAGGCCCGATGAGAAGCCAGCGGGGGGCGAGTATCCCTTCAATCCCAATGGATCGATTTACGACATCGCAGGAATCTGCAACCCATCAGGAAACGTCCTTGGATTGATGCCCCATCCTGAGAGGGCCTACTTCGGCTGGCAGCTCCCAGATTGGACGAGTCTCGGGGAACCCCCCGCCTATGGGGATGGAAGGCTTATCTTTGAATCCTTCGTGGACTATATGAAGAGGCTTTAGGCATCTGGGAAGGGAGCCTCGAAGGGGCTACTTGGTCTCTTCCAGCTCCTTGAGGTCCCCAAGGTTTAGGGCACTCTGAAGTCCCCTAACCCTATTCCTTAGGGTAACATCCGTAACTCCAGCGGCTGAAGCAATCTGCTTCTGGGTCAGCTCCCTTCTCGTGAGGGCGCTTGCGATGTACAGGGCCGCGGCAGCGATTCCCGTGGGATCCTTTCCAGTGGTGTGCTTGATGGCTTCCGCACGCTTAAGGAGCTCGATAGCCTTCTGCTGGGCCTTCAGATCGATGCCAGCCTTAGAAGCAATCTTGGAAACAACTTTAATGGGATCCTCGATGGGCATCCTCAGCCCTAAAACGCGGGTAAGGAGCCTATAGCATCGGGCGATTTCCTTCCTTCCCCTTGTGCTTGCCTGGGTAACCTCCCTCAAGGTCCTAGGAGTCTCCGTCAATCGGCAGGCGGCATAAACGGCGGCGGCTGCCATAGCAGCAATAGACCTTCCCCGAACCAAATCCTCCTTAAGGGCCCTTCGATATATCACAGCCGCCGACTCATGGACATTCGATGGAAGGCTCAGCATGTCCGCGAGGCGATCGATCTCTGCCATAGCCCTGCTAAGGTTTCTTTCGACGGAGGATTGGGATCTAGCCCTGATATGCCACATTCTTAGGCGCCACATTCGCCTCCTCATGCTGGGAAGGAGAGGCTTTCCAGAGGCATCGGAACCAATCCAAATAACCGTAGAAAGCCCTTTATCATAGGTGGAAAGGGAAGTTGGAGGCCCTGTCCTAATCCTTTGTTCTTTTTCCTCAGGGGTTAGGGCCCTCCACTCAGGCCTTCGATCCAGTGCCCGATCCTCAATAACGAGCCCGCACATTGAGCAAACAAGCTCTCCCGTCTCCGGATCCCGGAAGAGCTTCTCGCTCCCGCACTCCGGGCACCTCTTTAAGGTAATGTCTTGGGACATTTTTCCTCCCCCCTGAGATTTCTTTTTTTCTACAGCCTATGAAGGGGCTGTAGAAAAAGAAGGGCTTAAATTAATGACTAGCTTATATATAAGCTCTTCCCTTTATAAACCTTGGGATTTTTTAAAGGTCTCTTCTTAAGATGGCTAATCTCCTAGCCTACAAGGATTCTCGAAGGATAAGGAGGATCAAGACCGATTGAGGATGGGATGATATGCCCTATTCAGAGGCTTTGCTTGCCTAAGATGCGATAAATAAAATGGGGATGGCGGACCTAGGGCTTCTTTGAAACATTCCCCTTTATTGACAAGAGGATATGACCAGGCTTCACATGGTAAGATGGCTCGTTAGGACCGAAGGTTAGGTAGTATTTCGAGGGCTAAAGGAGACTATAATTTAATGGTTTTACGAGGCATTCTTTTTTCTTCCATGATCCCTTTCTTTCCCTTCATCTCCCTTGCCTAGTCGCGAAAAGCCTTAGTTACAGAGCGAAGATATCTCCTAAAAATTCTTTTCTTTTCTATTTCTTCCTCCTTTTTTAGCTATATCGAAATTCTATGAGTAGGACTGGGTTGAAGAAAAGCTTAAGTGATTTGAAGATTAGTTCACCATGGTGTTAAAATGGATGCTTTTAATCAGAATAGGAGATTGGGAAGAGGCGTTAATATCCTTGGCTACGATCCAATATGGAGGTTTAGGAATAAGGCACGTATGAAGGAGGAGCATTTTAGGCTCATAGCTGATGCTGGCTTTAACAGCGTACGTATTGCACTTCACCCATTCCGTGACGAAGCCATGAATAAGGAGTATAAGCTTTCAGATGCATGGCTGGAAACATTGGACTGGGCTGTTGATCGGGCTCTTGATAATCGTCTTATGGCTATACTAGACTTCCATGAATTTACAGCTATGGGAAGAGCTCCGTTGGAGAATAGGGATACGTTCCTCTCCTTCTGGAAACAGATTGGAGAACGATACCGCGAACATCCGGATGAGGTTTTATTTGAACCGTTGAATGAGCCCAACGGTGAATTGACACCAGAATTATGGAACATTTTCCTTAAAGAGGCCCTCCATGTGATCCGAGAAAATAATCCAGAGAGAACGGTTATCATAGGTCCCGCATACTGGAACAGCATCAACCTCCTCAGTAAACTCGATCTACCTGAGGAGGATAGAAACATCATAGTAACAGTCCACTACTATGAGCCAATGGACTTTACACATCAAGGTGCTAAATGGGCTGGACGGGAAAATAAAATTGGCGTAGAATGGAGGGGGACGGATGAGGAGAAAAAGGCAGTTGTAATCTCCTTTAGTAAGGCTCAATCATGGGCGAAAGAACATAAAAGGCCGATATTCCTCGGAGAGTTCGGAGTCTACGATAAAGCTCCAATGGACTCTAGAGTTCGCTACTTAAGCTTTATCGCCAGACTGGCGGAAAACATGGGTTGGAGTTGGGCCTACTGGCAGTTCGACAGCGACTTCATACTCTATGACATAGCGAATAATAGGTGGATAGAACCAGTATTGAACGCCCTCATCCCAAAGGAGGAGCTCGGCTCCCTACGGATATCGATCGAATGAATAGAAAGCTGAGGAAAATAGCGCAGAATCACATTTCATTACATTTCATTTCATTTCATTTATGGTTTTATGTTTAGGGGGCGTGTCCAAAAAATCGTTATTGCCCATAAACTGAAGGAACGAGGTCATGAGTCCTATAAGGAGGATAAGGCTTAGACAAAGCCTCCCAGCATCGAGAAACCATGGCTCAGTTAAGGTGATGTCCAATTTTTGGACACGCCCGTTTAAGGAAATATTTAAAAAAGAATAAATTGGGGCCTCCTCGTAAGAGGCTGGAAAAATCTTACATGAAGATCATAAGAGGCGTTTTAAGGAAGTTTAGCAAGAAGTTAGAAAACCCGTTAAGCTTATCGTATTCGCGCAAGAAGTTGAATGGCTCCTCTGCGCCCAAACCGGAAGCCTAATCGAAGAATTGGCACATATAAGCGATAAGATGATAGTTGATGTATATGATTTCGTTAAGGATTCCGAGAAGACATATTTTACTTGATAAGGTTTTGAGCGGTAGCCGTAGTGGGGCTAGGGATTAGGGTTTAAGGTTCTATGGTCTACGGTACTGCTAGAGTTTCAAGTTCTATTGGAGGCTTTCTTCTATGCTTCAACTAGAAGGGCTATTTTTACCATTTCCTCTGCTCCTCTAGAAAATGCCCCGACCTTCCACCAAGACCTAACGATGAGAATGGAAAATGCCTTAAACAAGAAGGTATACAATCTCTAAATTGCCACGTCCCAAAGCGTGGAGGGTTTTCTTATGATAGAGGAATATGCGGAGAAAGACCTAGCTTTATACGGCGGGGAGAAGTCTATCAAGGGCTTTGAGGGTAAGGGGAAGCCTAAGATCGGCGTTGAAGAGTTTCTTGAATTAGCTGATACATGGGGATACAGCGCTACAACTATAGCAAAGATTAAAGAGATCATTGAGAAGGAGGAAATACCTCCCCCACATCTTGCTCGCTACTATAATCCACGCCCATCGAAAGTAAAGGAGCTTGAAGAGTATGCGAAGAAGCTTTTTGGAGTACGCTACGCTTTGGCGGTAAACTCTGGTACTTCTGCTTTGAGCTCCGCTTACATCGGTTGCGGAATAGGACCTGGTGATGAAGTGATCGTTCCTGGATATACCTTCATCGCAACAGCGGCTGAGGTTGTGGCAGCGAAAGCCATTCCAGTGATCGCGGAGGTAGACGAATCGCTCACAATGGACCCTAAAGATATCGAGAAGAAGATCACTTCGCATACTAAGGCTATAGTCCCCGTCCACATGGTTGGAAACTGCTCGAACATGGATGCCGTAATGGGAATCGCAAAGAAACACAACCTTATGGTGATCGAAGACAATGCTCAAGCCTGCGGCGGCAGGTATAAGGGGAGGTTTCTGGGCACAATCGGACATGCGGGTTGCTTCAGCCTAAGCAGTTACAAGATAGTCGGTGCCGGTGAGGGCGGCCTCGTCCTTACAAACGATGAGAAGATCTACCTGAGAGCGATCAGCTACCATGATACCGCTGCATGTTGGAGGCCGGATAGGTATGCCAGGGAACGTTTTCCAGGCGAGCTCTTCTGCGGACAGAATTACAGGATGTCGGAGTTGGAAGGGTCCGTCATCCTCGTTCAGCTTAGAAAGATGGAAGAACGAGTTAAGAGGTATAATGCCAATATGCGTAGAGTGCTGAACGGAGTTAAGAAATTCAAGAAAGTCATACCTAGGAGGAGCAACGACATCTACGGAGACGTAGGCTACTGTCTGATCTTCCTTGCGGAAAGCCCGGAATTGGCTGGAAAGCTTAAAGAGGCGCTTCAAGCTGAAGGGGTCCCTGCGGGTGCTCGAGGCACGAGAATGGCTCGCGATTGGCATATCTATGCTTACTGGGAACATATCCTTGAGAAGAAGACACCTACTCCCGAAGGATGCCCCTTCACATGCCCATATTATAGAGGCAAACTTCCAGACTACTCCCCGGACATGTGTCCGAACACATTAGACTTGGTTAACCGTGCCCTCTACATATACATCGATGAGTGGTGGACCGAAGAAGACTGCATGAACGTAGCCCGTGCTATCAATAAAGTCTTCAGCGTATACTGCGATTGATGATGGATGATTTGGAAGGGGACTTTTCCTCGTTCAGGCAAGTATACCCGGACTACCGACCGGATACGACTTATCCCAGATACTTGGGATACAGCTATTGCTTCCAAGGTTACGTATCCTAGAAGGTAACGACTATTGGTTCCATCATGATAGCAAGTATGGTTATTCGTTTCCTTCCAAGGAGTCGCAATCCTGCTTGCCGAAATGAAATAAAATAACTACAGTTGTTATTCTTGGAAAAAAATAACTACAGTTGCTATCGTCTCGGACTTTCGCAGCCTTATTTTTTATTTCGCTCTTAATCATAAAGTTGTTGATGCCCATGAAACGCATGAAGGCTTTTTCCATGCCAACAAACTCCCAGATTAAGAGTGTTTTATTTTATTTTTTTATTTTTAGCCCTATCTTAAGGCTATTTGAGGCCCTATTTTTGCCTACCCCCTTCACCCCCTTGCCCCTTCCCCTTTGAGTTTTGAGGATTTCCTTTCCTAGGTCCCTGTCCAAGGGACCTCCGAGGTTCCTAGGAGGCCTCTATGTCCTTACAACCATGGGAAGGATGAACTCCGACTACATCCGCATCCCAATTCCTATCACTTATCCTGAACTTAGCTTCGGAGCCCCCAAGTTTAGCCAAACGGGGAGAAAGGGTCCTTTTTCAAAATATGCCCCGAGAAGGTTTCTTCCTAGGAGGGTCCTAGGCTAGGATAGGCTAGATAATCCAAGGTCCCATAGGTTCCTGAAACATTGTTCCTTCGATGATTTCACTCACAGAAATTTTTGGGGAAAAATTTCTGTTGCAGAAATTTTCCATCATGATGGGAAGGGGTTAGGAGCCTATAGGTCCCTTAGAAGGGAAAAGCCTCCTTTCTAGGATCCTTTTGTTCCTTTTCGAAGTCCAAGGATCCATGATCTAAGGAAAGGTCATGGAAGGGTTATTTACACCTAGTGATGGCTCATAATTACGACTGTAAGCGTTGTTTTCGGTCATTCTAATAGAATGCTTAATACATGATGGTAGTCGGAGAGCGAGTGGTGGAGGAAGCTATAGCTAGCGATAGGTCCTCCACAATGCCTTTGAAGCTTCATGGAGGGTTCATCGATGAAAATCCTAGTAACTGAAGAAAGCGGGTTGCTTGGGGGAAAGGTTTCTAGGTTAGCATCAGAAAGGGAAGCATGGGGGTCTTCTGATATACAAAGGGCACCTATAAAGGGCACCCCTCAACCGTTGGCACCACGACTAAGCTTGACCTCCCGGACAGGGGCGCAATCGACCTCATCCATAAGCTGAAGCCCGAAGTGCTAGTCGATACATATGTCACCTATCATACTCCGCCTATACGGATGTCGATGGCTGCGAAGTCCCAAAGGACTTCGCCCTTATATTTCCTATCGTTCTTTTCTATTCTTCTATCGCATCCTTCAAGCCCCTTAACAAATTGAGGCTTAGGGAAGGGGAAGTAAATGTTGAGGTATAGTTAAAAAGCTATGCAAGAAAGATAGAAGTCAAATTTGGAGGATGATGGGAAAATGGAAAAGAAAATCCTCTACTTTGAGGAGCCTGGGCCCCAGAACACGGAGGCAACCATCGAGGCGGCGAGGAGGAGAGCCTCAGAGCTGGGAATCAGGAACATCGTCGTGGCTACAACCCATGGGAGGACAGGATTAAAGGTTGCTGAAGCCTTTGGACCTGCCTTCAACATCGTTGCCGTAACGATATGCCAGGGCTATCAAGACGAAGGCTGGACGATGAATCCCCATGAAAGGGAAGCCCTGAAGGCTAAAGGGGTAAAGGTTTTCACGGGGCTTCATGCCCTGGGGACGATGTCAATGCCGCCCTGGCCGAAAAGCTTGGTGGGAACGCCTATAATACCGTCGTTGCCCATACCCTCTACCGTTTCTGTCAGGGGATGAAGGTCTGCGTCGAGATTGTCCTCATGGCGGCCGATGCCGGGCTCATTCCCATCGATGAGGAGGTGATCGCCATAGCAGGAACTGGGGAAGGTGCCGATACGGCCATCGTTGTGAAGCCTTCCTATCCTAGGAAGTTTTTGGATCTCCAGATCAAGGAGATCATAGCCAAGCCTAGATAGCCTGGGGGTATTCCTACATGCGAATCACAGACATCGAAACCTTCCTAGTCGATGCGAGCCTCCATGGCTGGGCAAGGAATTGGCTTTTTGTAAGGGTCTCCACGGACGGGGGAATCTATGGCTTAGGCGAGGCCTCTGGGTGGCCGGTTGTGGTCGAGAGGGCGATCCATGATCTGAAGCCCCATCTCATAGGGGAGGATCCCTTCGACATAGAGAGGCTTTGGCAGAAGATGTTCTTGGCCTTCATGGGTCATGGAATGACGGGTGTCGTAGGTGCAGGCGCCATGACAGGTATCGAGGTTGCCTGCTGGGACATCCTAGGGAAGGCCCTTAAGGTTCCTGTTTACAGGCTTCTTGGAGGAAGCTGCAGGAAAAGAATAAGGGTTTATGCCCATGCTGGAAACGCCAAAAGGGCCCTTGAGCTCGTAGAAAGGGGCTATACAGCCATAAAGACGGGTCTGGGATCCGTAAAGGCTGTGAGGGAGATCAGGGAGGCCGTTGGGGACGAAGTAGACATATGCATAGACATGCATGGTCCTCCATGGCTTTCGCCCTCTGATGCCATAGCCCTTGGAAAGAGGCTTGAGCGCTACGATCTTCTTTTCTACGAGGATCCCGTACCTCCCGAGAACCTGGAAGCCCTTTCCGAAGTAGCTTCCAAGGTGAACATTCCTATAGTCGCAGGGGAGCGATGGGCAACGATTTATGGTTTTAAGGATCTCATCGAGGGGGAGATTGTGGATGTCATCCAGCCAGATATGGCGAGGGTCGGAGGCCTCATGCAGGCCAAGAAGATCTGCGGGATGGCGGAAGCCCACTTTATTTCAGTAGCTCCCCATGATGGCTCCAACGGTCCCATCGCCGAAGCAGCCGCCGTCCATCTAATGGCGACGATACCCAACTTCCTCATCCTCGAGCATATAGCGGATGATGTACCATGGCGGAAGGAGGTCGTAACACCCTTGGAGGTTAAGGATGGTTACATAGAGGTCCCCGAGAAGCCTGGTCTAGGGGTTGAGCTAAACGTAGAGGAGTGTCTTAGGCATCCTCCCAAGAAACCTGTACCGGAAGCCGAGCCGGGGCGGGAGTACCTCTACTGGAGTCCCCGCTACGGAAGAGCTAAGGAACTTAGGGTTTAGCCTGCCTAAATCCTTTTGACTTCCTTTCCTTCTCAAGGTTTTTCTCCAAAGCCACTATGAAGCCTTTAGGGACCAGAGGAGGCCTTTCTTCTCGACCCTTCCATCGCGAAGGAAGTCCTCGAGGACGCATCCAACAGAAACTCCCTGAATTCCTGGAATCCTTCCTGGAATCTCCTGAATGCTTAAAGCTCCCTCATTCCTTAAAACCTCAAGGACCTTTTCCCTAAGCTCCTCGACAGCTTTAAGGCTTTCCTCTATGTGACTGATAGCCTCCTTGCCTTTCAAAAGGGCTTCCTTAAGGGGTGGAAAAGGATGCCCAAGGATCAAGAAACGGGGATTTTCCATGGACAGTTTTCTCATCGAGCCCAGATAATCGGAGGAGCTATGGAATAGGAGGGGGCGTCTCTCCCCCCTTCCCTGTATCGAGTCGCCTGCTATGAAAAGTCCGAGCTTCCTCTCAACAATGCAAACGGATCCCTTTGAATGTCCTGGCGTGTGCAGGACTTCAAACTCATGGCCGCCTAGGATTAGACGATCCCCATCCTTCAAGGCCCTGTCCACGGATACGGCTTCGAAGGTCGCCTTACCTACTTGGGGATAAAGATCAGGAAACCTCCTGTGGAGTTCGCGATCTATGAGGCCCGGATCCTCGACGAAGCCCCTATCAGCCTCATGGATGAGAACCTCGGCTCCTGAAATCTCCTTTATCACTCTTGCTCCTCCACAATGGTCGAAGTGTCCGTGGGTTAGGGCAATGTGAGAAATCTCCTTGGGATCCCTTCCAAGGTTTCTTAGGAAGGGTATGATGGCTTCTTCTGGGGAGGAAGGCATTCCCGTATCCACTAAAGCGATGGTATCACCAACAATCGCCACGGCACTCGTAAAGTAGGCTGAGAAAGGACATTTGATTAGGTATACATCTTGGACAATTTTCATGAATCTCCGCCCCGTCTATTTATGGGTTAATGGCTTCATAAGCTTTCTTGAATTCCAGTAAGCTTGCGTCCTAAAATATGGAAAGGCTAAAAAGAAAAAGAAGGGGAAATAGAAAAAGCGTAGGGAAGGCTGCTGACGATTTGAGGAAATCCTCATCCAGCGATTTCGAGGACCGAACAGTTAAGCATATATAAGCCTACGAAATATAACAGTTGAAAAGTTAATAGAGGAGAATGGAAACAATCCAGGATGGAAGTAAGGAACGGTGGCCTCTATGGAAGAACTCCTCGATAGGATCGAAGGGATCGAAAAAAGGCTCGAAAGGATAGAAAGGATCCTGAGGCTCAGGGATCATGGGTCCGAAGAGCAGAGGTTTCAAGCCTCTGTTGAGGCAGCCTTTGAGCTTCCGGATAGCCTCAGGAGGACGATCTTCGCCTTAATGGAGATGGGGGAGGCGACTGCAGAGGAAGTTGCCGAGAAAACGGGAAGGACGAGAAGCATCGAAACGATTTATCTAAATCAGCTTGTAAGGATGGGCTTCCTTTCTAGGGAGCGAAGGGGGCGAAAGATATACTTTAAACAACAGGTGGCAAAGTTAAGCTAGCGATCTTGGCGATAAAAAGGAATAAGATGAGGAAAAGATCGCCAACCTTCTATGATTTATTTTTTATTTTCATTTTGAGCAGGAAATCCCCATTCAGCGATGGCATGAAAGCTAAACGCATAGAGGCTTGTATAGGCTCCCATCTTAGCCTTCGCTTGCTCTACATGGAGGCATGAAGTCTGAGGCCCAATCGCCGCTCCAAGCCTCGCATCTCGTAAAGCCGAGGGGATTCGATTTGGATTGGATTGGATCGGAGCGAAGAGGGGAAGCGAAGATTTAAGGATGTAGTAGCCCCGAAAAGCCTCCGGTAAGCCTTTGAAAGCCTATGAAGGGCATAGCGCCAATAGGTTTGAGAGCGAAGCATCCATGAGAAGAAGCCCATGGCTTCAGCCATTGTTAGCCCATCAAAATAGCCTTTTACCTGTTAATGGATGCAGGAATAAAGCCACCATAGATGGCGAAACCCAATTATTCCGCGAGATAGCAAGAAGGGCATGTTTTCCTACCTCAAGAGATCACCTCCTTCCTTCACTTTTCCATGGATTCATGAAAAATTCCATTCTGAAGAACCCTTATCCAACTCATAAGTCAAGCTCCGAAGGGGCTTGAGTAAGGATGGGTCTCATGATCCTTCAGCCTTACGGCTTCCAAAGGGAAAACTTCCTAGCCTTGGGCGGTATTCGTTAGCTTAAAATATGGGAATCTGATAGGTTTCATCGCATCAAGAGGGGTCTTTATGACTGAAAAGTATCGGGTTGCCATCATAGGGTGCGGGGGCATTGCCAATGCCCACGCTAGGGGCTACAAAGCCCTAGAGGATAAGGTCGAAATCGTCGCCATAGCCGATCCCGTTCCCGAAGCCCTCAAGGAGTTTGGCGATAGGTACGGCATTGCAAACCGCTATGCGGATGCGAGGGAAATGCTGGATAAGGAAAGGCCGGATATCGTAAGCGTATGTACATGGCATAAGCTCCATGCCCCTATGACCATTGCGGCCTGCGCCCGTAAGCCCAAGGCCGTTCTATGCGAAAAGCCCATGGCAACGAACATGATGGAATGCGATGAAATGATGATTGCTGCCCAGAGGAATAAAGTGAAGCTCGCCATAGGACATCAGAGGCGTTTCAATGCCTCCTTCAATGAGGCGAAAAGGCTCCTTGCAGAAGGGGCCATAGGAAAGCCAAGGCTTGTCTTCTGCAGCGGGACGAACCAAGGGCTCCTCAACGATGCTACCCATTCCATCGACTTCATACGCTATATTTTGGGGGATCCCAGGGCCTTATGGATCATGGGGAACATCCAGCGTAAGACCGATCGCCATGAGAGGTCGATAAGAATCGAAGAGTGTGCGGAGGCAGTTATGTACTTCGAGAACGGTACGTTGGCTATTCTCATCCAAGAGCTTCTATGGCCCAGTCTGCTGAAGGGCATGGGTGCCATCTTCTATGGATCCGATGGAGTTATGGAAGTCGATGAGACGACGATTCGCCTTCTCAACTCAAAAAAGGAAGGTTGGCAAATCTTTGAGCCCAAGGGGGAAGATCCCTTTGTTGCGCAAGCCAGGGAGCTCATAGATTGGATTGAAGGGCGTGTGGAGCATAGGGGTAAGGCTGAGAACGGTCGGGCAGCCGTAGAAATTGTTATGGCAATCTACGAATCCGCCAGGATGCATGAATGCGTAAGGCTTCAGCCTATGGCTTCACCTCTCGATCCATCTTGCCGCCTTGTGCACACGAGGCTCTCTCCCCTCGACCTTATGATAGATTCAGGGCACCTAGCCGTTGAACGACCAGGCCGCTATGATGTACGCGCCTTCCTCCTTAGAGGGGAAGAAATGTTTGGATAGAACCTTCCAGAGGCTTCCTTAAAGCATCAGGAAGGTTTGAGGATAGCCCAGGAAGGAAATTTTACCTCTTATTATGTAACCCTTATGATATCCTTGGAAACTTCTTCGTCTTGGCTATTCCCTGCCATAAGACCAGTAAGGCTTCAGCCCATCATGGAGACGATTCCCCTAGCCCGTTTCGCTTTCAATGTTTCTAAATAGCTTCTATAAGATGTGATCATGGGTTTGGATAAAATTTGTGTATATACATCCTTGGAAGCCCTATCTTCCTCTTGTCCTTGGGCCTTCTTAAGGATCTCTTCTAGGTTCTCTGGAGGCAAGCGCTTCGCGTATTCCGATGCCAAGTAATCCCTTCCAAATCGGTACTTTCGGGCGATGTCTTTCTCCTCGCTCATCAATCAATATATCCCCCTATATTCCTTAAAAAGCTTACCTCATTTCCTTTGGTTCATAGAACCTTTCTCTTCTCTTCTCTTCTCTTCTCTTCTCTTCTCTTCTCTTCCCTTACCTTTCTTTTCTTTTCTTCATGCCTCCTTTTTAGAAAGGATAGATCGGCCCTTCTTCCAAACCGAAAAAAGAATAGCGGGTAGTGGAAATCCCTAAAGGAAGGGCATTCCTTAGCATTCTAGAAAAATGCTCGGGCTTTCTCGATGATTCCTCGGCTCCCTTTTGCCTCTTAAGGTAGGAATCTTTTCGGAAACTTCGCCACAACCGTGTAGAAGGGATCGACCACATTCCCGACTCGACAACGGCCTACTTGGGATAGAAGCTGTAATCCCTCCCATCGATCGAAGCCATAGTCCTTTTCAAGCCAGTTTAGGAGCTCATAATGGGCGATCTTGAAGGCTTCCATAAGGGGTCTGGAGCTTCCGGCGACCATAATCCAGTCTTCATCCTCAATCCTAGGCCATTCTATCCCCTTTCCATGGATCACATCGAGGCGAAGCCTTACTTCAGCCGTTGTTTCAAGGGCTACACCACAGATCTCCCCGTCTCCTTGGGCAGCATGAACATCCCCGAAGGCCAGGTAGGCACCTTTAACAAAGACAGGAAGGTAAAGGGTGGCCCCCTCCCTCGTCTCCACGCAGTCCATGTTTCCACCATATTCGCCCGGCGTCAGGGCCGTCTCAACCCTTCCAAACCTTGGAGCAACCCCTATGGAACCTAGGAAAGGATGGAGGGGGATCTCAACCTTTCCGAGACGACTTTTGGGAAGGTCGAGGATGCCAACATTCCTTCGAAGGTCAAGGATCCACTCAAAATACCTTTCCTCAAGGGGCTCGTTTAGGAGGAGGCGCCTCCCTGGGACTTCTTCAGTAAAGGAGCCAAAGTTCGCCCTGATCCTCGACCATGCCATAGGACGGTTTAGGGCTATGCGCTCGATCTTTACAACTAAAGCATCTCCAGGCTCCGATCCCTCCACGAAGAAAGGTCCGACCAAAGGATTCGATGGGCAGAAGATTGTTGAGGGGCTGCTCTGCCTCGCCTCATCAGGGATCTGAATGCCCCTCGAATCGTATCCTCTTGCATCCACCGTCGGAGCCACTATGATATCACCAGGCTTCACATGGTAAGATGGCTCGTTAGGACCGAAGGTTAGGTAGTATTTCGAGGGTTTGAAAAAATGCTCCATGGGGTTCGCCATCCTTCGCTACATTTTCTTTTCTTCTTCCTAAAGTCCAATTTACTTTCTTGAGAGCCTCAGGGCCAAAAGGGCAAGGTTACGACCCCTTTCTCTACAAAGCCTTAGATCTTCAGGGTTAGGGGTTCCAGTAGAGGCGGGTCCATAGTGTTTATCCTTGGAATCCCCTTGGACGATCATTCCATGGACCAGGAAGGCCTGAAGAATCGATAGGATCGTCGTTTCCGCACCCGTGGCCGTACCTCCAGAAGAAGTAAAGGCCATTCCAACCTTTCCCTCAAGCTTTCCATGAATCTTCACGCTTTCATCAAGGAGGATCTTCACCTGAGCTGCGGGTAACCCATAGTAGGTTGGGGAACCGAGGGCTATCGCATCAGAGGCTATCAGGTCTTCAAGCCTCGTCTCCTCCACCCTTTTAATCTCCACCTGAACGCCATGGACTTCCTTGGCCCCTTCGGCTATGGCTTCGGCCATCTTCTCCGTGTTTCCGCTCTTCGAATAGTAGGATACTAATACCCTGACCATACTTCATCCCTCTTCATAAAAGGAAATAAGGGAAGATCCTTAAAAGTCGAATGGCGAGGGAGAAAAATGAAGGAGATATTAAATTAAAAAAATAAATCCCAAACCCAAATTTTCATTCTATTTCTTATTTCTCTTTTCACTTTTCTCATTTTCTCTTTCTGACTAAGTAATGGTGTAGAAAGGAGTAAGGCAGTTGGAAATACTATCCTCCCTTAGAACATTATTGACTCTCCTTGTAGAATACCAGGAGAGAACCGGGCGCCTGGTCAATCGTCAAAGTTATACCTTCCATCAGCTGCTTTCCAGCCAAAACTTGTCTCGCCTTCTCCAACTTATCGTCACAAATCAAAAGCTCATAGCAGGAAGAGGAGTTAAGCCCCTGGAATTTCACGATGAAATTCTTCATCGGACAATTCTGTCTCCTGAAAATGAGAACTATTCCTTCCTCTAAATCATCCCTGTGAAATTGGTAAGCCATCCAGGCATCATCGCTTGTACTGTAAGGAGATAGGGGATAATAATCTCCGTAAAAGAATGACCTTGCTTTCCTGAATTCCTCTACTAACCTTTTCGCAAACTCTAGGGGGAATGGCTTCGCCGGATCCCAATCAGCGATTGAGGGAAGGAATTTACGATATATCGAGTAAGAGGCATTGGGACTCCAGGGAACCCAAAGAACCACTCCATTTCCCATAGCGCTTCTGAAAAAGTAGGCGCTAGGATATCCGCAACCAGTTCCTGTTGTTGGGAGATAAAAGCTCATTCCATATGTGTGGCATTGCTGTCCGTTTGGCTCAAAGTATTGATAATCCGTTCTCCAAAGCATAACACTTCTGGAGATGGTTTCAAGGTCTATTCGTCTCCCCCCAGAAGAACAGTTGTCTATGATTAACCTAGGATGGCGCCTCACTAGCTCATCCCAAAGTCTATATAATCCCTCTACATAGCGAATTTCCGTTATTCCTTGTCTATCCGGAGGGTCAGCCGAACGCCAGTATAGAAGAGGATCTATATTGAAGTCTTGCCGATAAACGCTTATTCCCTCCCTTTCTATCATCTCAGAAAGATGCTCCGTTAACCACATGAGAGCTTCCTCGTTTCCCAAATTCAGAAGACCATTAGGATTGCCAGGAATACGAAGAACCCAATCGGGATGCTCCCTATCGATCCAAGTTCCCCGATAAACTCTCTCTGGCTCAAACCATAAAATCAGCCCCTTCATTCCCATCTTCTCTATCTCTTGAACGAGAGGACGAAATCCATTAGGAAAGCCATCCTCTCTAGGGAACCAATTGCCAACTCCGTTTGGCCATCCGCCCACGAACCAACCTGCATCTATCCAAAGATATTCAATGCCATAGTGCTTAACGAAAGGAGCGACGAATTCGAGTTGATTTGGTACACTTGCATTATTAGCTTCATCAGGAGGTCCAGATGAGCTACAAGAGAAAGGTAATGTAACAGGCAGACCGTTAACCTTTGGAATATGATGCGCTATGAGGAACTTGCGGAAAAGATTTTGGGATCCAATATAGCCATCTCCATGCCAGAAAAGAAGCAGTATGCGGGGCGTTCTTATTTCCTCACAAGAGTGAAGCTTGAGATGGACAAGCTCCATTCCCACAGATACTCTTACTCCTTCTTTCTCCCTTGCAAATTCTGCCATCCATTGTCCTGACCAGCCCACTCCTACGATTACGCCTCCCTTTCCCTTGTTCTCAAGATTGAAGAAAGGAAGAGAAACTGCATTAGAGGAACGGCCGCCTAAAGGGGTGATTCTGAGTTGTGTTTTTGGTTGTAACGATTCTTCTACGGGAGCAAAATCGTCTCTTTGAGCGTTGCTTCCCTTTGCCCTGTGAAGGATAAACTCCCCATATCCCTTGAACATATAATCAAGGGCCTTTATTTCAGCAATTATCGGCGTATCAGTTTTCCCCTCGTTCTTGAGCTTCAGCACCCATTCAATTGCAGGAAAATCCTGGAATGCCACAGCTTCGCAACGGCCGACTAAATCATCGTTCGAGGCTGAAAAGGTGAAAATCCATTCTGCTTTACTTCCGTCTTCACTAATTTTTTCTTTTGAAAACCTCCAATTCCTTATGAAATCCCTTGAATGTTGCCCATTGTAGACGAAGGAAAAAGGTGGAAGAACATTTCTTGAAAAGTTCGCATTTAGCCAAGCTTCAATAATTCTTCCTGGAGGCTGGTCTTTGATTTTTTGCTGGCTCATATTTTTTTATCGAATAGTTTTCTATAAAAACTTTCATGATAATAATGTTGTGGAATGGGGTAGAAGAAAAATGAGAAAAGAATATGAGAATGAATTTGGGTTTGGTGTAATTTCCCCTAATTATTCCGCATCATCTTTACGTCCATGTATTTGGCTCTCTTCTGCAGAAGCCCCATCGTAGGGATTCCTTGAATTAAGGTTGGGTCTTCCGAATCCCTCCCCTCAAGCTTCCCGGAGATAATCGAGCGTACCTTTCGATCATCAGCCTTGGCTAACTAGGAGCCTTGTCCAATGCGAAATGATTTCGGGAAATGAGATGAATTTGGGTTTTGGGATAAAGAATGAAATAAAGAGAAGGAGGCCTTCCAAGGTCTTTTCTCTTGCCTTGGGAAGTTGGGAAGATGCTAGAGCCGAAAGGCAGTTATGAAAGAGTTAAAAGGCGATTCGGATATATTAGAAAGCGATGGCTATGGATAAAACCATCATCACGATCGAGGATTTTAACAAGCTAGACCTAAGGGTTGGAAAGGTCGTCGAGGCCCAACCCATCCCTGGTCGAACAAAGATTCTGAGGCTGAAGGTTGACATCGGAGGCGAGGTGAGGCAGATGATCGCCGGAGGAGCGGAGTACTATCCGCCCTCCTATTTCGTAGGAAAGCATTTTGTCGTCTTGGCAAACTTGACGCCACGAACCATAGCAGGCGTTGAGTCGCAGGGCATGCTCCTGGCGGCAGTCATCGGGGAAAAGCCCTATTGGCTGACAGTCGATGAAATGGTCCCTCCTGGAACGAAGATCAGGTAAGCTCCCAGGAAGTCCTTGAAATAAAGAGGCAAAGGAGGTGGTGAAACGCAGGGCTTAGTTCACTCGATTCCCCTCGCCCTCCATAAATTAAAGGGGCATTGTCTCCAACAGTAGTAGCTTCCTTTATGGGAGCATCCCTTGCACTCTATGCTACTGAAAGGGCTAGGCTTCCGTTTTACGGGTCTCGGCCTTTGATCGGCGCTCACGAATCCTCTAACTCCTAAATTATAGTAAGGAGTATGGCTATCTAAAACCTTCTTTCCCAAAACCCCTTAGAGTTAGGTTTCTTATGAGAAGTTCCACACATAGCCGGGAGAAATCGATTTCAAAGCTATGATCACCAAGGGAAAGCGAACTTCTTCTTTTCTTCTATTTTTCTTCGCTCTTAATCAGGGAGTTTGTTGGCATGGAAAAATCCTCCAAAAGCCTGACGTATGCCAACAATCCCGAGAATAAGAACTTTTCTTTTTTTTATTTTTTTATTTATTTTTATTTCCGTATTCCTCAAAAAGGAATGCTCGCAAAGGGGCAAAGGAACGAAGCCCTTCATGGATTTCCCCTATCAGCGAAGCCTTCCCCCCTCCTTGGTATATACCGCATGATGAAGGCATCCTCCCCATCTGAGTAGTAGCCCTTCGCTACACCCTCGATTCTGAAGCCCATTTTCTCATAGAGACTTATAGCTGCTTTGTTACTCCTTCGAACCTCTAGGATGATGGAAGAAACCATCCTTTCCAGAAGGATCTTCAGAACTGCCTTCAAAAGCCCCTCCCCGATTCCCTTGCGCCTTTGATCTGGATGGACGGCTATGGAGATAACATGGCCTTCCTTACCCCTCACTGAAGCCACTACATAGCCCACGATCTTTCCTTCCAACTCGGCTACAAGGAAAGTCTTAGGGCTAAGGTAGGCCAGAGTTTCCAGATAGGAGGATGGGAAGGGCTTTTTGAAGCAAAGCCTTTCGAGGGCTACTATCTCTCTTAGATCCTTAGGATTTACACTCCTCAGGATCACTGGTGCCTTGGCTTCCTTGCCCTTTCCAGAGGAACCTGATTTTTCCAACCTGAAGGAGGAGCGATAAACCTCCGTATAGGTTTTTATCGGTTGTCAACCCTTTCTCCTTAGGCGAAGGATTTGAGGCTCCTCCTTTGGGACAAGAAGCGAAGCCATGTTAAGCTCGTTCCAGAATCCCTGGATGACCTTTGGCATCTGCTTCACCTCATCAGCCCTGGTGACCTTGTTTACGGAAGAACCACAAGGGAAGTCAAGGTTAGGGAATCGACAGGGGAGATCTCTGAAGGGAGGCGCTTTCCCATGTACTTGGGAATAAGGGTGAAGGAGGCAAGCCTCGATCGTCACATGGGAAGGCTGAGGGTGAGAGGAATCGTCGTGGAGGCTCCTGAGCGCTTCAAATGGGTTGAGGGAGACCATCATACCATCACCATAAGGGTTGGGGAAAGCCTTGATATCATAAAGCCCAAGTGGATGAGGTTCGAGGTTGAGAGGCTTGAGACCTCCCTGAAAAGCAGGAGAACGAGGATTGCCATCCTTTCCATAGACGATGAAGAATGCTGCCTTGCTCTCCTCAGAGACTTCGGCTTCGATTGCAAGGCTGAATGGAAGCTCAGGTTGCCAGGAAAGGGAAACCCCGAGAGGAGGGAGGCTCGTTTGGCAGAAGCCTTCAAAGAGATTGCCTCAAGCCTTCCAGCAGTCCTCGGAGAAGAGGTGGCAATCCTTCTGATCGTAGGGCCGGGCTTCCTGAAACAACACCTCGCGGAATACCTTGAAAAAACCCTCCAGAAAGATAAAGGAATAGGGGAATTGAGGGTTGCCCACGTAAGTGTAGGAGGCCTAGGGGGGGTTAACGAGGCCCTCAGATCGGGCCTCATCACAAAGTATGTTTCTGAAGCCATGGTCAGCATCGAGACAAAGATGGTAGAAGATGCCTTAAGGAAGCTTAGCTCCGGAGGTCTGGCAACCTATGGTTATGAGGAGGTACAAAGGGCAGCCCTTCAGGGAGCCGTGGAAAGCCTCCTCGTTTCGGATCGAATCTTGAGGGAGGCAAGTATTGATAGATGGGAAAGCCTCTACAATCTTCTCAGGGAGGTGGAAGAAAAGGGGGGACGCGTTACTTTCATATCATCGGGGCACGAGGCAGGGGAGAAGCTATGGGCTCTAGGAGGCCTCCTTGCCCTCTTAAGGTTTAGGATGCCAGAAGAAGGGGCGGAAAGCCATTCCCCAAATCCCTAAGGATGGGCGCGGATTCCTGGAGAACGTAAGGAGGGATTAGTAAGGCTAAGGATAAGTCTAAGGATAAGGAGCTGTGGAGTAGGGGGAGGCTGTATGAGAATCAGCCCTCGAGGAAAGGAGGATGCCCTCGAGGAGGCCTTAAGAAGAATACGGGAGCTTCGAACAGTCCCTAAGGAAATATCCGATGAGCTTTCGAGCCTCTTTGGAGGACGATTTCGATCTGCCCTAAAGGCCGTCGAGGAGGGAAGGGTGAAAAAATACGTCTTCAAACCTAGCAACAGGGTCCTGTGGATTGTGGTAGGAAGGAAAAGGGACTACGAGGTTATGCCCGAGGCTCCCTTCTGTAGCTGCCATGACTTCTACTTCAAGGTCCTTGAGGGGGAAGCTCCCCTATGCTACCACCTCCTTGCCCAAAGCCTGGCAGAAGCCATGGGTAAATACGAGGTTTTCCATGAGGATGATGGACTTTATGAGAGGCTTATGGCGGAATGGCGAGAGCCAGAAAAAGGGGGAAGGGCTGCTTGGCTAAGGTATGTGGATGAAGTGAGGGATGTGGCGGCTAAAATCCTTTTGGAAAGGAGCTGCACCCTCAGAGAACTTTATAGGGAGCTTCTAGCCCTAGGATTCGAGATTCCATCCCCAAGAAGCCTTGCCTCAGCCCTCCTACTAGATCCAAGGAAAAGGTTCCATAGTATCGGCGGACGCTGGGAGGCTATAGGCTAGTCCCTGTAAGGCTGGAAAGGATCTGCCGCTCTGTTATGAGGGTGATGCCCCTTCGCCTGCTATAGGCCCTTACGTTCTCGCTGAAGCCCCTTCCCACCATTATAGGATTGGGGATCCGAACATCTTCGGCAGCCACATCAAGGGCTATGACTACGTTAATCCCTACATAGCGGTTCCAATCTTTGACCCAGACGATCCTCCTCTCGCCATCCTTTCCCTTTAAAAGAATATCGAAGCTGTAGCTTCTCCCTGAGATTCCCTTTAACATTGCGGGAGATTGACAATGGAAGCCCTTTCTCCTAAAATATTCGATGGCCATCTCTACGAGGGAGAGATTTTCAAGCTGAAGCATCAGCTATAATTAAAAATCTCGCGTTAAAAGCCTGTCTTCAGATTTCCACGGATCTCTTTTGTTCTTTTTTCAAGATTTCCCTTCTTCTTTTTGGTTTTGCTTCATTTCCCTTGTTTGATGAAGGAGGGACAATACAAGATGGGATTAGGAGGAAAGCTTAGGGATGAAGGATGCTAAACCTTTGCAAGGGAGCCCTTAAGGGTAGGGAATTAGGGCGGGAAAGCATGACTAGAAGATGGGGAAGAAGAAGGAGAAGAAGGACGAGAAGGAGTAGCGGCAGGACCAGAAGAAGGGCCAGAAGCAGGATCAAAACGGGACATCCTTTCCAAGAAGCTCCTCGTATGGGCTTGGCACTTATCCTTCCTAGCGAAGAGTTCCTGAAGGTCCTCCACCGTATCGATGTCGAAGGAAAGGCCCTCCGATGAGGCTATGTAAACCCGAATGCCCAGCTCCCTTGCCCGTTTCAGATGGGCCTCAAAGCTTCCCTTCCCGAAGAGGGTTGGTATTACGTTTGGAGGGGACCTCAGGAGGGCATTGGTACCCTCTCCCCGTCTGCAAGGCGATATTACGACCATTCTTTCGCCCGATAAGTAGGAGAAAAGCCTTTTCACATCTTCGCCTACCAAGAAGGGGAGGTCTCCCGGAAGGATGAGGAGGGCCTTGGCAAAGTGGCTTATGCACCAATCCGTAGCCTGAGTTAAAGCTCCATTAAGATTCCCTTGATGCTCTTCCATCAAGCCCGAAAAACCCCTTTTATTGGCAGCCTCGAGAACAGTGGAATCGGGGCTTATGACAAGGCATTGATCGACAGCTTCAGATTTTGCGATGGCATCCAGAACATCCCATAGCATCGCCAGGACCAGCCCCTCCCTTTCCTTGGGCTTTAGAAAGGAGCCTAGCCTACTCTTGGCGAGGGTAAGGGGCTTCATGGGAACGACGGCGTAGGACGTAAGCCTACCTCCCCAGCGAGTGAAGGGTGGCTTCTGCAAGCCTTTTTTTGGCTTCGAGGCTTGTCATGAGGGTATCCGTAACTATAACCTTGATTCCAAGCTCCCCCTCTATCCTTTTTGCCAGCATAGAATCCCGAAAATCTATGATGAAGGTATCGAGGAAATCTGAATAAAGGGAGGCTACGCTGAAGGCGGAAACCTCGAATCCTAAGCCCCTCATCAATTTATCTGCCGGGCCTTTCACGGGAGCCCCCATGATGATAGGACTTATGGCGACTACCGGAGCCCTTGTCCTCCGAAGGGCCTGCCTTATCCCATAAATGGATAGAATGGCACCGATGCTTACGATGGGATTGCTAGGACATACTATAATACCATAGGCTTCTTCGATGGCTTCAAGAACCCCTGGGCTAGGCTTGGCTTCTTTGGCTCCAAGGAAATCCACACCCAGAACGGCATCCTTGGCTCCCCTTTTCACGAGGTATTCCTGGAAGTGCATGATTCCGGCTTCCGTCCTTATCATCGTTCTTACAGGGTCGTCGCTCATGGGTAGGATCCTTACCTGGACACCTAGACGATGGCATATATCGGCCGTCACTTGGCTGAGCCTTAGACCCCTCCTTAAGAGCATCGTTCTATGAAGGTGTGTCGCAAGATCCCTATCTCCGATTCTGAACCAAGTCTCATAACCGTATCGTGATAGCATATCTAGGAAGCCAAAGGTATCGCCCTTTATCCCCCAACCCTTCCCTTCGTCCACTAGGCCTGCCAGGGTGTAGGTTATGATGTCGAGGTCTGGCGAGACGTAGAGACCATAGATTTCGAAGTCATCCCCTGTGTTTACGATCACCGTAAGGTCCTCAGGAGAAACGACCTCTAAAAGCCCTTGGAGAAACCTTGCTGCCCCCACGCCTCCAGCCATAGCCACGAACAAAGGCATCCTCCGCTTTTTTTATTGCAGGAAAAATAAATCCTCAAAGCCAGATTTCTACCTTGCGGAGGCTTCCTTAGCTTCAGTATACGAGGATCTCGGCATCGTCAGCGTTTACAGCTATGCGTTGCATGTTTCTGAATTCAAAGCATTCAGGCCTATCTACCATAGGGATGCCGGCCATAATGGCACCAACGGCTACGATGGGCTCGGCCTCAAGGCATATGATGGCTGCTGGTGCTTTTTTATTCTTTGCGAGGCCGTATAGGACATAGGATCCAACAGTCGAACCCCTTCCGTAGGGAAAAACAAGGATACGACCCGAAAGGCTCTTTCCATAAAGATCGTGGGACCTATCTATAACAACCCCAGTCTTTGGATCGACCATGCCGAAGAAGCTGATGGGCATGTTCGACACCAGCGCCAGCCCCTCTGCATAGCCCTTAGAAATCCTTCGGCATTTTAATCTCAGGGCTATGAAAATCCCCCCCCTTTTACGATCATTCTCCTTTTTCCCTTCTATTCTATTCAATTCATTCTTCTATTCTGTTCCTCTTATCCCTCGCTTCCCATCTTTGAAATGGCTAAGGAGATGCATTTTGCTGTGGGAGCAAGGAAAACCCTGGGCTTATTGGAAGCCGATAGATAGACAGCTGCCTTTGCCGAGTTGACAGCAACAGCTTGGAAGCCCATCTCCTCCAAGGGGGCTACTACCATGCATGTGTCCGCATAGACCCTTCCTCCCGCAGCCTCTATAGGAGCTACATAGCCGCATCTTTCAGCCGCTCTTCTAATACCTAGGGATGTGAAGACCCACAGTCTTACGCCCCTTCTCAGCCTTCTACCCTTAAGGAGTCTGGCTATGCGCCCAACCTCCTCTAGGGAGGCATGGGGACAGCCGAAGGCGATCAGGTCTACCTCATCCTCCGATGCCGTTGAGAGCTTTTCCCGGGCCATTTCAAGGTCTTTGCTTTCGATCCTGAGTGTTTCGAATTCCTTTCTCGAGATCAAGAGCTTAAGGCTCTTCTTGGCTTTTGAAGCCTCAGGAGTAATACCTTCCATATGGAAGAGGGCCACGGAGCCGGAGGCCGCCAGGGATGCGGAAAGGGCCTTAAGCTCATCCTTGCTTATGGGATGTCCCCTCACCCCTTCTATAAATGGGACACGGTTTTTGGCTTCCCTTCCTATGATATAGCCTAGGAGACTGAACTCAAAGCTTTCCTTAAGGCGAAGGGGAGCATCAACCCTTAGAGTTGGCATCCTGTTCTCTGGGAGGTGGTATCCGTACCGAGGGGTTCTTCCTATTAAGGCCGAGGCGATGGCTGATGGTCCCCCCTCCCGATTTGTCATAGCTCCAAGGACGGAATTGGCGAAGCATACTGCCGATGATTCGGACCATGCCAAATGCTCGCCTGGACGTGGAAGATTCCCAAGGAGGTAGGGGGTACATGTGCAGAGAGGTTGGATTCCCATGCCCTGAAAAGCCCTTACGATCCTAAGCTGCCCTTCGGCAAAGCCCTCAGGAATACCCATTTCCTTCCATCGCTCGAGATCCATTCCTGCAGGGTTCAGGGTTGCAGGGACAACTGCCTTCCCGTCGCTTAGGGATTCTAGCCATTCTAGACCTTCCTTTCCTATGGTTTTGTAGCTGACGCCCGATATCTGAACTGAGCCTACGGGGATGAGCCTATCAGCCGAAAAAATTTCGCCTAGGGCGACAAGAATCTCCATAGCCTTCTGGGCGGCAAAGCCCCTCTCTCCTTCGAGAATCCTCTCCTCTTCCCTTGAGAGCCACATAGGCATCAGGTTCATAGTTCTTTGGATTCCGATTCCTCGACCTTCATGAATTCTTCCCTTTTACGGTCCAAGGGTATGGTGGCATCGATGATCCATTTTCCCGTCAAGCCCATTTTTCCGGAAGATGGGTCTATGGTAGAGCCATGGGCTTCCGGTATTATCACGATACCCTTAGAGGGCTGAAGTCTCGTGGCTATGGCCCATTCTATACTTTTAGCATCATGGATGTCTATATCCTCATCCACTACGATGACTAGCTTAAGGCTTGGATGGGCTGCAAGGGCAGCCAAGCCCACATTCTTTCCCTCCCCTTCTACCCTTTTCTTTATGGAAACGACGGCATGAAGCCAGTTGCATCCTCCTGGGGTGAGGGCAACCCCCCGAACTTCTTGCGCAACATTCTGGACTGCCCTGTAAATCCTTGGCTCTTGGGGAAGCCCCATAAGAAGCCTATGTTCCTCCCCTCCGGGAAGGATGACCTGCCATATAGGGTCCCTCCGCATGTACAATTCTTCGATTTCTAGAACGGGCTCCTGGCGTATGGTATCCCATGTTCCCGTAAGGTCGACAAAGGGTCCCTCCTCGACCCTCTCATCCTTAAGGATCTTCCCTACCATAACGACCTCAGAATCCGCTGGGACGTCTATGCCTCTAAGCCTTACACAAGAGAATTCGTGGAATACTCGGGCTAGGCATAATTCGTTAAGGTTCGGATAGGATGTGGCAGCCGCTAAGCAGATGGCGGGATGGGAGCCGCATACGACGGCTACGGGTGTATCGGATCCGGCTTCAGCATTCTTTTGAAAGAACCGATAAAGGTCCCTAGGAACGATCCTTATAGCGAACCTGTTTCCACCTACATACATCATTCGATGGAAAGAGGCATTCTGCCTTCCATTTTCAGGATCCCTAGCCAAAACAATAGTGGCGGATGTGTAGAATCTTTCCATACGACGATAGTACATGAGGAGGGGAAGGCTTTCGAGAAGCTCCGGATTTCTTTTGAAGGTTTCTAGGAAGGGTGCCCTCTCTACGATCTCATAGTCCTTGGGTCTTTCTAGGGCGGAGGCTATAGCTGATGTAAGTCCATCCTCCGAAACTCCCAGGCCTTTAGCAATAAGACCCCTCGAGGCACATAGATTCCCGACGACTCTAAAGCTAGGATAGCCTTCGATGTCCTCAAAAAGGATGGGGTTTGGATTCCTTCTTAGGTATTCGGATATTTCAAGCTTCGTAGAAACCCTTTTCGAAACCCTCTGGACATCTATGGATTCGAGGAATCTTCTCATAAAGTATCAGCCTAAAAAAGGTTCCTTTATGTCTTTATTAAAGTATGAAGCCATGGAATTTTTATTTTTATTCTTATGCTCCTGCATCATGATGAATTTATCTATAACCCAGATCCTCGGAAAAATGTTAATTGTACAGCTTACTAGGCATATAGCTATTCCCATGTCTCTTATCTTATACTCTAAAACTCATCAAAAAGAAGGAAGGTTATTCCTCTTTGTTAGCGATTCAACCTTTAGGCGAAAATGCCAAACCTTGGGGCTTCCCATCAAGATCCATGGCTATAACCGTATCGTAGGGGTCTGGAGGCTTCGAGGGCAAACCTTGGAAAAAGACCCTGCTCCCCTTCTTGGAAAACTTAACGGGTTCTCCCGTGGCCAGCATATAAGCATCTTTGACATCGTTTCCTACGCCGGCTATGCATATTTCCTTACCAGGCCATCTGAAAACGTGCAGGTAAGCTCTGTTGCCTTTTGCCGTAAAGGTTCCTACGGATGTGCTGAAGGGGCATCTTTCGGAACCATATATGGATTCGCCATTGACCTTCATCCAGGAGCCTATCTCCCTTAGCCTCCTTACTGCTCCCGCTGGGAAGGTCCCATCAGCTTTGGGGCCAACGTTTAGTAAGAGGTTTCCATCCCCGCTGGCGCATGAAGCTAGCGTTTGGATCAGCCTTCTCGCAGATCTCCAAGGGTCTCTTCTACAATAGCCCCAGAAGTGTTCAGTAGTTGTCATGCAGGATTCCCATAGCCTGCCCTCAGGGGAGGCTCTGATGTATTGCTCTGGGGTATCGAAGTCTTCTGGAAGACCTGAACGGTTGTTGATCAGTATTTCGGGCTGGAGTTTCCGGACTTTCGCATTGAGCTCAGCCGATTTCCAGTCTTCAGCCGAATATGGCCATGCTCCATCGTACCATAAAATGTCAAGCCTTCCATAGTTGCTGCATATCTCCTCAACCTGGGTATGAACGTATTCCAAAAACTTGGACCAGCCTTCCGGATCCTTTTTAGGACCCTTCCAATAGGCTGGCCACCTCCAGTCTAGAAGGCTGTAGTAGAGACCTACACGCATCCCAGCCTTTCGGCATGCTTTTAGGAATTCTGCCACGAGATCCCTGCCAGCGGCGGTTTTGCTAGCTGTATAATCAGAAGCCCTGCTTTCAAAGAGGCTGAAGCCATCATGATGGCGGCTGGTTAGAACCATATAGCGCATGCCAGCCTCTTTGGCATAGGAGACCCATTCATCGGGGTTGAATTTTTGAGGATTGAATTTTTCAGAAAGCTTTGAATATTCGCTGGTTGGTATTTGCTCTAAGTACATGACCCACTCTCCCCGACCGAGGAGTGAATATAGCCCCCAGTGGATGAACATTCCGAAGCGGGCCTCTCTAAACCAAGCCCCCCTCTCAAGACTCATAGGAATCAAATTATAAATGCCTGAAGAAGTATTTAACTTTAGTGTATGAGAATAGTTTTTCCTCTATCTCTTTTCGTCTTTAGTATTTTAATGATAAATGCCATCTAACTATTTAGAGCAGAAAAGCTATATATTGTTAAAGGGTATCAGAGTTTGCGAAAGAACTTAAAACTAAATAGGAATTTTTTATGGATAAGATTAAATCTCATACTCCTTATACATCCGGAAAATTAATATGTAATTCTTCAAGCGGACTTCTTTCGTCTCAAGTAGGGATAAATCCTATTAAATACTATGGATGCCGGAACGAGGGTAAAGAAATTATGAATAAAGTTGTATAAAGCCGTTAAGCATAGGATTGCTATGATACCTACCCCATATCCCATAGTGCTCGTAAACCAGTCAACTATTTGATTAGCGAAAGGAAGCCTTGGCAAAATATAGGTCAAAAAGAGTGCATTGGGGAATGTCATGGCTACAGCTCTTATAAGACCGGAAAGGGATAACACAGCCAGAGATATTCTTTCCCTTTTCATGTATTTAGAAATTGCATGAAGGCTAAGGATTGTTGAAACTATGGCCAAACCCTTCATAAAAGGGCCGAAGAAGGGTATGCCAGTATGGGTTAGAATGAGAAGGCTAAAATAATCGATGTTTATGGAAAGCCCCAGGACAAGGATGAAGGTCGTCAAAAGCGAAGCCCTTAATCCCATGGAGAGGTATGCTAGGGCTACAAAGATCTCGGCCGGGTCGAAGAGAAGATAACTCAGGATGGGAAAGGGCAAGAAGTGGCTTAACCCTGAGATCTCCAAGGCATAGGTGAGGGCTCCGAAGATGGCCGAGCCAGCTACGAGCCTTGATGCACTCCCGAGCTTTTCTAGATTAGCCCCTCCACGGGTTCCCATTTCAGATCGTGGCTACAGAAGGCTAAGACTATCATAAAAATGTATCTACTTATTTTTGAGTAAAGAGTTTAGGATCTCGTCTCAAAGCCCTTTAAGCGTACATCGATGAATGCCTATTTATAAAGCCCGTAATAGCAATGCTGGCTTCGCTTCCTCTCACGGATAATCTTTTTAAAATCCCGAGATATTTTAAGCCCTATAAGAGTTCCTAAATCCAAGGCTTCTTGGCGTAGAGTCCTATGCCTTTTTCAAGGCTTATGCCTCAAAGAAGAGCCTTCCCATAGCTATGCTCCCCATTCTGCGCAGGAATGTGTTGAGTAACCTTGGGATAGGATTTATGTGAAGGCCTGAGCACCAAAACTCCAAAAACCTCATTATTCGTCCGCTTTCAGACCCGACTAAGTCGTAGGTGGATAGTGAACGCTTTCGCCAGGCTTCAGAAGGATGAGCTTTGTAGCAGGAGCTAGGCGCTTTAGAAGCTCGGAAAGTGCCTCTACATCAGCCCTCTGATCTGGAAAGGTTCCGAAATGCATGGGAATGAAGGCATCGGGTCTTATGAGATGGGCTGCATAGGCAGCCTCCCTTATACCCATGTTATACTTTCCACCAATGGGCATGATGGCTACATGGGGGGCATAAAGTCTTCCTATGATCTCCATATCGCTGAAGACTCCTGTATCGCCTGCGAAATAAACTCTGATTCCATCCTCCGATACGAGGACGAAGCCGCAGGCCCCTGACCCAACAGTTTCCTCTAAATCGCTTATCATGATATCTGATGTATGAGCGGCGTTCGTCATGATGACTTCGATACCTCGAATAAAGGCCGAGCCCCCGATGTTCAGGGAACAGATTTCCCCGCCTTCGGATGGAATGCCCTTTCTTTGGGCGAAGAAGCATATCTCAGGCGTGCTGACAAAGACCGCTCCTGTCTTCTTAACGATCTCTAACGAGTCGCCCAAGTGATCCACATGACCATGAGTCACGCATACAATGTCGGCCCTCGTCACATCCTTCAGCTTCATAGGGGAAGCTGGGTTTCCCTCGATCCAAGGATCTAGGAAAACAACCTTTCCCGAAGATGTTTCTAGCATGAAGGAGCCATGGCCAATCCATCTGATTTTTATGCCCATAGCCACAACCCCTATTCGCATTATGCTTTGAATCTATTTATTTTATTTGTTGGGGATAGTTAAAAATTAATGCCTCTTTCTCCATTATCTTTTTGGGTTTCGTTGGTTTAGATAGGAAGTGGAGCATAATCGAGGTCCCCCTTCTTCGGAGTCTAGGAGGCTTTAGAAGAGTAGAGATATAATCGAATGGAATGGGCAGAAGAGTAGAGTAGTATACTTTTAAGTAACGCAATGCGATGGAATGGAATCAACTCTTCGGTAGGGATCTATATGGAGTCCCTATGTAGGATCCAAGGCTCCTTATGCTTCTTAGGGAAGCCTTTCATGATTTTGAGGACCTTCGAAAGTCGGGATCTAGACTTTCGTTCAGCTTCGTTCCGTTAAGGGATCTAATTTGATGGAGAAATGGATCCCATTTTAGACCCTCTTCCCCTTCCTTTACCCTTTTCTTTTCTTTGATCATTTGAAATAAAGCTAAAGCCTGGAACCATTCAAAATCCTTTGGGGCTTTATCCTTTTTTAGTCTGAGAGCCAAAGATTTGTCCATAAATAGGCCTTAAGTTTCCATTTCTTCCCTTTCTTTTCTTATTCTTATGACTATTAAGAGCTCCTCTATATTTGATAGGTTAGAGACATAGACTCGGGATCTGAGCCTCGGAGTACGGCCTATGGTCAAGATCTGAAAGGAGGATGGATGGAGAACAACGGTTTTTATCCGCGCCCATCTTTTTCTAATTTGGACTGATGGCTTTGTCGAATGATAAGGATAGCATGTCGGCCCTTGATTTTGTGATCGAAGTCCTCAGGGAACACGAAAAGGAGCTCAATGGATTAAGTGAGAAGCTCGAGTCAATGATAAAGGATCTTACGGAGGGAAAGATTAAGGAAAGCCTCAACGAGATTCAAAAAAACCTAGAGGCCCTCCTTAGGAGCTTTGAAGGTATCCACCAAAGCTTATCATCCTTTAGGGAGTTGGATAAGACGCTATCTGATTCTCTAAAAATCTTAGAAAACATGATAAAGTCCCTTAAAGATGTTTTAGAAGCCATCCCTTCTAGGGCTGAGATCGAGAACCTCGCCTCAGGAATAAGAATCCTCCAACCCCCCATACCCGAAACAGTTTCTCGATCCCTTGATGAATGGGCAGATTTTAAGCGAGAGGCCTCTGAGGCAAATCTCATCGCCTATCAGGTTAGGGGAAAAAACTTTTGCGTAAAGGCCTTCAGTCGCGGTATAATATACGCATATCAGGAATCCTTTCCTCCACCCCTTGAGGTGAAGGCAGGAGCCCAGGAGCATCTTCAAGTGAGGCTCAGGTGCGGCTTAAGTCTCACAAAAATCATCGAAAGGATGGATCCTACTAAGGGAACCGTGAGGGTAAACTTCTCGATTCCCAAGGATGTTATGCTCTGGCTTTCAAGTGAGTTTAAAGTTCATCCGAACAGTATTGTGGAGGGGGATATACTTCTATAGAATTTCTTCTTTTATCACTTACTAAATTCAAAAGGAATAAATGCGATAATGCCCGAACCCGTTTGTATCATATTTTCGTTTTATATTTTTAAATTTAAATCGCTTCGTAGGCCTAGGACAATATTCCTTTTTCTGTAGATGGCCCTTTCAACTTCGTTAAAGTATCTGACCACGGAAACTCCAGCCTCCGTAGGAATGAACCTCTTCTTCCCGTTTTCATCGACTTTCTTAACGAGATCCCTTTCCTCAAGAAATTCTAGGCATTTCATAACCCTATCGTAGGAGAGATTTGCAGCGTACCCGATGCGAAGGGGTGCATGGGTCCCATTAACTACGGCCCTTAGAACGTCGACGTAAAGCTCGAGTTTCGAACGCCTGCCCTCCATCTATTTCGCCGTTTTTAAATGGCCCTTAAACTCTTTTAAGCCTTACTCTCCGGGAGAGAGCGGATGAGGCTTGGAGCCTCATATAGGTATTTATGTTTGGGACGCAATCTGGAAGGCTAAAGGTTACATCCCTCCTACCAGCTTACAAATGGATCTTTAGATCCAATGCCATTGGATGCTGAGATGCTTACGGAAAAAGTTCTAAAGGCAGGGAGAAGTTCTTCAAGCCAACAGGATAATATGAGAAGCCTCTAAAGGCTTTTTGGTGAATGGTCTTGAGGACTCTTTTCATAGTGGGAATGGCGGGTTCTGGAAAGTCCCTCCTCACGGGTTCCCTTGCCCAATTCTTCATGGATGAGGATCAGAACGTTATAACGGTCAACCTCGATCCTGGAGCCCTAAGCCTTCCCTACAACCCCGACATCGATGTGAGGGATGAAATAAATGTCACGGATCTTATGGATAGATATGGCTTAGGGCCAAATGGTGCCCTCATCATGGCTGCCGATCTCATAGCGACCAAGGTGGATACGCTCAAGGAAAGTATCGAAGAATCAAAGGCGGACTATGTTATTATAGACACTCCAGGACAGATGGAACTCTTCGCCTTCAGGCATAGCGGTCCTTTCATAGCCACAAACATCGCTGAGGAACCGAAGGCCGTTGCCTACCTGTTCGATGCCCCTTTCTCCAGCGATCCTTTCAACTATGTTTCCAACCTTTTCATATCAGCGGCCTTATACATGCGCTTCAGGATGCCCCAAGTCCATGTCCTCACTAAGATCGACATGATTCCTCCAAACACCTTGGATGAAATCCTCAATTGGTCCGAAGAGGAAGGGGACCTTGAGGGAGCCATTGAAAGCCGCCTGGAAGGGGAGGCTTACCTTCTCAGCCGGGACCTGCTCTCAACTCTAGCGAACTTAGAGATGGCCACGGAACTGATCCCTGTTTCCGCCAAAACGGGGGAGGGGCTTTTAAACCTAGCCGCAGTCTTAACAAGGATCTTTAGCGGAGGGGAAGAAATACTCCGTTGAGCAAAGAGCCTATAAGCTTCCAAAAGTAATCGGGAAAATAATTTTTTGAAACTTAAAAGATTCTTTCTAAGGGAGCCGTGTGCTAGGGGGAATGTATACCCTTAAAAAGGCTCTGAACCTTGAGCTTAAGGAAGCCCTCCTCCTTTATGCTCTAAGATACTGGGGACCTATGGGTAGGGGGCGTCTCAAGGAAGTGTTGGAGCTTCCCGAAGGTATAGTACGAGGGCTCCTAAAGAAGGCCCAGGCGAAGGGATGGATAAAGGCAGAAAGGGCTGGTTGTAGCATTACGGAGACTGGGAAGGATGCCCTTGATGAAAAAATTAGGAGCATGAGAATTACCTATGTTTCTAGGGTCTCTGGTGAATGCCTCGGTATAGGGCCTCTATGCTATGGAGTTCTCATGAAGGGGGCCGCTACTAGGATAAATAAGGGAATCGAGCAGAGGGATGCGGCAGTAAGGGTTGGAGCCAAGGGAGCCGTCAGCCTAGTATTCCGAGGAGGGAGCCTCATTATCCCTGGTGTTTGTGAGAATGTTGGCTTGATGATGCCAGAGGTGGTAGGGGCATTATCAGCTTTTAATATCCAAGAAGGCGACCTATTAATCATAGCCTTCGCTGATAATCATTGGAGGGCTATTGAGGGGGCCTTCTGTGCAGCCTTATCGATAGGATGTCCATGTGCGACTTTTGAGTAAGGAAAGAGATTGAAGGGAAGGGAAGGGAAGGGAAGGAGGCACGGAAATCAATCCATCGTTAAAAATCGCGAACTGCAACAAAATATCAGACTGGATTATGCCTTGGAGTTATCGACTTTGTCCTCGAAGGTAGAAAGGTTTAAGAAAGGCTTTTAAGCATTCCGAAATGGGCCGGTAGATCAGTCTGGTATGAACGGTCCGTGAAGGGCCGATACATTCGATCGCTTGGCATGCGATAGGTCGTGGGTTCAAATCCCACCCGGTCCATTTTCCTAGAACCTAGTAGGTTCTAGGAAAGAGGGCGATGTACATCTCCCTCGCTCAAGGAGAACGCGAACCTCCTGGCGAGGGACATCAACCATATCCTCCTCTTCCTACAGCAGTATCTGCTTAAGGGGGGTTATCCTGAGGTCGTCGCTGCCGAGGACCTGTTACGGGCCTCGGAGACCCTTCGAAACTACCTCCACCTGACCATCTACAAGGACATCGTCAGAACCTTCAAGATTAGAAACCCTGTGGCCTTCGAGGGACTCATATCCGTCTTAGCGAAGGAATGCTGTCAGAGATTGAACTACTCGAAGCTCGCCCGCACCCTAGGCTTGAAGAGAGAAACCTTGAAAGCCTACCTATACTACCTAAGAGCAGCTTTCCTCGTATCTGAGTCCGAATACTGAAGCGGTAGCCGGATGAAGAGGGTGCGCCGGGAGCGGAAGGTCTACATCAACGACCCTAGAATACGGAACGTCGCCGTCGGAGCCCTCAACGAATACCTCCTATGTAACCCCTCAGAGCTGGGAAGGGTGGCAGAGGGCGTAGTCGCGGACCGCTATAAAAGGTTAAACTTTAACCTTGAACCCGCTTCTGAGATGCAGCTATTCTACTGGAAAAGCCAAGGATATGAAGTGGATATCGTCGCAGAGCTCTTTCAGAAACCAGTTCCTATAGAGGTGAAGTACCGCGACGCCATCGATGAGAGGGTCTTGCAGGGGTTGAGGGAGTTCGCTCAGACCCAGAACCCACCCCTCAGTATCGTCGTTACCAGGGAGAGACTTGACCTATCGGGGAACACAGTGTTCATCCCTCTCTGGTTGCTCCTCCTAATGTGCTAACCGCACCTCCGTGCCGCTCTTCTCCCTTCAACGATACTCGGTAAGGCTTCTTTGACCTTCAATAGACTGCAAGAGCTGAGTCGATAGTTTTGTGGCTTAATTCTTTTGGTTTGGGCCCCCTCCTATTTTTTAGATGCTTGCCTTCGATGTTTACCGCATTTGACGCATTTCTCCCTTGGGAATAGGCTGCTTACTATGCGATCTACTCAGAATTCTTTTGTTTTATTTCGATTTGAAATTTCGGAATTATTACTAGCTTCTTTTCTGTTTCCTCCTCTTTTTGTGCTTTCAAAATTACTTCAGAAAAACAGGGTCGTCCTTAATCAAGAGTTTGTTGGTGGCGTAGGGTTAATTTCTCGCTCACCTGACCTTATCGCATGCTGGCAAAAATAAAAAAGTATTACAACTTCAAAACAACCCTCAATAATAGACAGACCGTTTTGCTCAACACGATCTAAAATCTTTCATTGATCCATGGCTTGATAAAAATCTCGAAACACTCTAGCCAGCAACGATAAAAGTTCAAAGGCTCATGGGTTATTGGCCCGCTCTGTGAGGTCCGTATAAAAACGGAAAAGATGGGGGTGCGGGAGCTTCGTTCCTGCGTCTTTAGTTCAAGTCCGATCGGCGGCGCTTTCTCCAAGGTTTCACCAAACAGCGATCGTTTTCACTGGTTGGTAGTTCGTCAAAAAGTAAGCGTTTATATGAATGCTTTCTAACTCTAATTTTGGCGATTCTTTTGGGCGAAACACTTCTGGAAAAGGTTGAGGAAATTGGAAGGAAGATTGATGAGTTAAGGGATTTTCTTGAAGATGTTTTCTTAACTACTGAGGAGTGCATGTTGGTGAAGGAGACTGATGAAATCGTTAAGAACAAACGCTTTAGCGAGTTGAAGTCCCTCGATGTAGTTTAGGATTCTCATCCATAAGAGGGCATATGAGTTCTTAAAGGGCCTAAAATCTGAAGAGAAGCAGCGCATAGTTGATAAGCTTAAACAGCTTGAGGATTTTCCTGCAGTTAGACTGGGCATCGTTAAGATTGCAGGTGAAGCGGATACTTTCAGGTTACGCGTAGGAAGTTATAGAGCGCTATTCAAGGTTTACGAGCAAGAAAAAATAATAGTCGTCGTTAAGATAGACATCAGAAAAAGAATTTACCGATAAATCCCTCAAAAATTTTACTAAACATTCTTGTTACGAGCTAAAATGCAATGAAAATAGAAAAAAGTGGATTTTGCGGGGATTTCGCCATGTCAAGATAGGTTTCAAAACCCACCCATCCACTGAAAAGGATATATGTAACTTCGATGTGGTAAGCGTTGAAAAATCTCAGAAAGCACCTACTTTGAAACCATAACAAGTGATGAGTCCTACCATTCTTTTATCGAATGAAATTTTCTCTATCTAAATGTAAGCATTAAATGGGACTTAGCATCCCTAACTCTTATTTCTGTATTTCGCACGCCCTTTCCGAAAATTCTTAATAAGTAGCTGAACTATCACAAGACTTAGGGTATAGTTATGGCTGAACATTATCTTAATCTAAATCGTGAGTACCTCAAGGAGGCTAAGGTTTTCTCAATCAGAGGCGATCCTGTTCAGGCTTTAGAGAAACCCCGGAGTGCGACCGCTGAAATGGTGAAGGCTGTCGCCCTAAGCGAAACATCGGGTTGAGAAGCCATAAGGATCTCTGGGAATTCGTAGATAAGTTAGCTGATGAGCTCTACGATCCTGATGTTGTTAGGCTCTTTTCTATAGCCAATGCTCTCCACCAGAACTTCTACGAAGCTTGGATGCCGTTGAGTGCGGTGAAGAGGGATGCCGAGGCCATTGAACAACTAAATGAAAAGCTAGAGAAACTTATACAGTAGATTACGACTATTGTAATGTCAATCTCATAAAGTGAAGGTTCAAAACGAATGTAAACTATCCTCGCACTATGCCTAAAGAGTTTATGGTTTAATTCGCTAATGAGTCGCACTAAATTAAGCATGAATACCACTGGATCCTTTTTAACGAACCATCTTAATTCTTGTTTTTCTTTCTTAAAGAACTTAATGGAAAGTTACAGGGCATTCCAGACTTCTACGGACTTGAGATGACACTCATATCTATTCGATAAAAATACAATAAAGGAAGAAGGTTCCAAGCCTCTGGATAGATATGGAGAAAGGATGGAGTATTGTAAAGCCTGTTGATACCCTATTCCTTTTTTTCTTTTTCTTTTTCTTCTTTTATATCCAATCCATTGCAGGCGAGACTTCAGCTTTCTTGCCTTCATTCTTTTGACAATTTCATATAAAGTTCAAAGGCATAACGAAAAGCTTAGTCAAGAAATAAATTCATGAGGGATGAAATATGTTTAAAAGGATGGAATTCTTTTTAAAAATGCAGAAATAATCTTAGGTTAGAGGTGTTTCTATAGCGATGGACCAGATAGTTTTAGTTTCAGAAGGGGAGGGAAGGGCGATCATAGTGGCACCCAGGGAGGGGCCGCTGGCTTACGCTGCAAGCCAGTTGCAGTTTTACATACAACAGATGAGTGGGGCGAAGCTGACTATCCTAGCTAAGGAGGAGAATGACAAAGATAAAGTTGAGGATGAAGATAAAGAAAAGACTCATATCGTCTTTCGCGTGAGAAAGGGTGCCGCCAACCATGATGGTTATGCGATACGAATCGAAGATCGGCAATTGGTAGTGGAAGCCTCCGAGCCTCGAGGATGCATATATGGAGCCTATGCGTTGCTTGAGGTCCTTGGATGCCGTTTCTATGGACCTGGGCCCCTAGGCATCATCATTCCTAGGCATAAAACCCTTGCGCTACCAGCCGATTTGAAAATTCTCCGCGAACCGGCCTTTGCCAACTGCATACCATCAGGGGGTAGCCCCGAAGAACAGGTTCAGTGGGGCTTCAATTTCATTGCAGTAGCCCGCACTCCTGAACAGGAGGAAATGGCCAAGAAGCTTGGAGTGAAGCAGTTTCGATGGGGGCATATATGGCCAAACCTGATTTCCATGCAGTATTTTGCCGATGGCCGCCATCCAGAAAAGATGGATTATGGAGGACGAGAGGACTGGCTTCCAGCAGACGAATTTGGCGTTAGACGCTATAACCCGGCTAGCTATCGTCCCTGGGATGGAGGGCAATCCCTATGCTTCTCCAACCGGGAAGCCTTCAACTGGTTTACCGATAATGCCGTAAACTGGGTCCTGACGGAGTGTAGGAACGCCGATTATGTAAGCCTATGGCCGGCGGATACAAGGGAACTGGCCCTATGCCGTTGCCCCCGTTGCAGGGCCCAGTATTCCACTAGCGGATATACGTATCCTACAGACTGGTATCTTCATGTACATAACGAGATAAGGCGAAAACTCAACGGGCGTGGATGGAAGGGCATCTTCGGCTGGATCGCTTATCATGGTTCGGAAGCTCCTCCCGTTTACGTAAAACTCTATGAAGGAGGTCGAAAGATGGACTTCCTCTACGCACCACGCCCTAGAGGGGGTGGGCAGCATGGACCTTTCACCAACGAACATCCGATTAACATAAGGTATCGCCAGAATCTGGATGGCTGGATTCGTTACCTGGAAGCCCAAGGGTACGAAGGCACGAAGACGGTCTTTGAATACTACTTCGACCTTGTCCTTCTTGGCAACCTGGCTGCCGGAAGGACTTTCTTAATTCCTAGGCATGATGTAATGCAAGAAGACATACGGTATTACTATCAAAGGGGCTTCGATGGGTTCTTCGATTGCAATCCTCCCAGCAATACTTGGTTCCCGGATCCCCTTTCATGGTGGCTCTATACCCGCCTACTCTGGGATGCGGGCCTCGATATAAGGGCTGCCCGTGAGGACTTCTTCCGCAACTATTACGGTTCCGAGGCGGAGACGATGCGGAAAGTACGGGAGGCAGTGGAGGACATGATGTTCCAAGAACCTTCGCAAAATATTATCGATCAACTGAGAAGCCTTGAAGCCGATTGCGAGGAATCCCTAGCCAGGGTCCGTAGTGACGAGACCCTTGCTAAGCGCATTGAGGGCATGCGGCTATGGGTACATTACTGCTCTTTGTGCAAGGAGAGTGAGTTCCACGAGAAGGTTACGGTGGATAAAGAGAGGGGGAAGGCTGTCGAATACAAGATACGTGAGTGGCTAAAGGATAACAAAGAATTCCTCGTAAGCAATCGATTCATGAGCGAGCAAGATTTAGCCTACTTAGCGGGACCTGTTGTGGAACGACATCTGAGGCTCTTCGATCTTCTTTAAAGGAAAAAAAGAGGGAAAGGAAAGGCTAAGAAATGCCTTTCTTATCCGCCTGAATTGGACGGAAGGCTTCCCTTGATGGGGGGATTAGGTTAAGGTTATAACCTTCTTCTCCAGGGCTGCCTCGTTGGCAGCCAAGGTGACCTGAAGGGTTTTGACGGCATCTTTGAAGCTCGACCTTATTCCGGACTGATCTCCCTTCATAACGGCATTTAAGAATACCTTCGCTTCTTCCATATAGGGATCTACGGACGGCCTGAACTCCCTGACCTCTAGGTCCGTGTAGAGCTTTACATAGCCCCTGTGACAGCCATGCTCCACAACAACATCCTTCGAAAAGATCCTCAGCTCCGTATAGGACAGGGTCCTTTTGCTGGCGCAGGTATTCACGATAACACCCATGGCTCCGTTTCTGAAGCGCAGGGTTGTTATGGCTATATCCTCCACATTCATTTCTGGTACCCAGGTCACGATGCGCCTGTCCATCTCCGTGTAGACGCGCTCCACATCTCCTGCGAAGTATCTGGTCAAATCAAAGACATGGGTTGCCTGCTCCACGACTTGGCCTCCCCCTCTTTCTTTCCTAAGCCACCAATGACCTGAGGGGAACCAGAAGGGATCCACATAATGCCCTTCCAAGAAGCCCATGGGGCCATTCCCTTCGATGGCTTCCCTCGCCCTGTCTGTCGTGTCATAGTAGCGCCACATATACCCTACAGAATTAATGACTCCAGCCTTGGCTATGGCTTTCTCGATCCTCGAAGCCACTTCTAGGTTTAAGGCTACGGGCTTTTCGACGAATAGGTTTATGCCTCTCTCCACGAACTCAACCTCAAATCCCCTGGCAAAGGGAGGGACGCATACGAAGATGGCATCAAGCCTCTCTCTAGCGAGCATATCCCTATAATCCCCATAGGCCCTTCCACCATACCTATCAGCCGATGCCTTCGCCCTCCCATAGTCTATGTCGCAGAAGGCGACCATTTTGGCTTCAGGCATTCTGGAGAGGCTTCCCATATGCCTATTCGCTATTCCCCCGCATCCAACGATCCCTACATTCACGGACATGGCTATCACTGTGAAAAAGTTCCTCCCTGAACTCTTAAGTTTATCTATGGAACCGAAGTCTCTGATTGGCGGGCTCTGGAAGCCTAGGCATGATGATCAAACCTTCCTCTGGATCGCCAAGGGGAAGGTAGGCACCCTCCAAGTAGAGCTTTCCCACGAAGGCCGATGTTACGGCATCGAGCTCATGGGGATTGAGGCTTGAGGGCAGGTTCTTGAGCCCTAGCCTTTCAAGGCCTTCCCTTAACCCTCTTAGGTTAACCTTCGCTCTAGGAAGCCCTAGGATATCTTGGGCTCCCCCTGGATAGACCTCGATGACCCTAAGGCCCATCGATTCCAAGGATTCTTTTAGCCTCATTCCCCGCTCCGTGAGCTTCCGCATAGGACCTAGGCTGATAGGGAAGAATTTTATACCCATCGATTGGAGGTCCTTATCACATTTTCTTAAATGGGGGCCTCCTGGGACTTGGAGGGAGGCGCGCCCCTTTGGTAGACAAAGCGGGGCATCCACAGCCACAACGAGGGGTTTTGTCCCTATGGTTTCTTCCAAGATCTCCCTGTCGGAATGGAGGACCTTAACCTTTACATCGAACTTCTCTAGGACACAGAAACCCGTTTCCCTTCCTTCTACGCCTGCCAAGTCTATTCCAACAATCCTCAAGGCAGAATCCTTCTTCAGCGAAGGCTTGGGCTTCCTTTAGTAAGAATTTGAATTTATTAGGAACGGCGAGTTACTTGATCGCCAGATATTTTTCCTCGATTCCCTTATCCGTAATGATCATAAGGTCTATACCATCGCCACTGGCAGCATCCCTTGCCATGGCGGCCTTCATAGCCTTTATTACGAGTTCCTCAGCCTCCTGGAGGCTTAAACCCTTCTTGTAGCCCGCTTCAATGATTCCTATGGCAATTTCCGAGCCTGAGCCCACGGTGGCATAATCGTCCTGTATGACGGAACCGAGGGGATCGAGGACGTAGAGGCTTGGACCGTTCTCATCGACTCCTCCTACAATCGTCTGGGTTAGAAGGGGGATGAGGCGATTTTCGAAAAGGAGGGTTGAAAGGAGCTTGGATGCCGATCGGACGCTGATCCTTCTTTTCACCTCAAGCTCATACAGCTTAGCATAGGCTGTTGCTTCGTTAGCCAAGGACTGCATATCAGAGACAAGGCCTGCACAGGCAGCGCCCACATTATCTACAATCTTAAAAGTCTTCTTAACGGCTTTGCTCAGAACAAAGGAACCGTAGGCCAACCTCTTCTCTGATGCCAGAATCACACCATCGTTGTAGACCAAGCCGATGGTAGTGGCTCCTGGTAGATATACTTCGCCCATGAAATCCCCCTCAATAGAGGCTTAGTAGGGAATATTAAGGTTTCCTACCTCGGAAGTCCAACCTCCTCGATGATGACATCAGAACCTTTCAAGGAAGAGGGGGCCCAGGGATGATGGGAAGCGGAAGGGCTAGTGTGAGGTGAAAACCGCAATGTATTTATTTGTTAAGAAATCTAAGCGAATTTGAAGTGACTTAGAGGAAAAGAAAAGGCGGATACAATAGTACAGGAAGGGAAGGGAAAGAAGGAAAAGGGAGAAAGAAAAAAAGAAAAAAGAAAGGAAAAAGAAAGGGATCGCTCGTGGTCAAGGCTCCTCTATGTGCCTTTGATGTGAAAAGCGGAATCTTTTGTGCAAAATGCGAGGCGAAAATACGGTCCGGAGAGGTAACGGACGTAGATGTGGCAGTGATAAAAGCCCTTGTGGACCTAGAAGAGGAATTCCCGATCCTCCAAGACGTGAACTTCCACAAAGCCGTTAGGGTAGGTAAGACCATAGCAATCCTTGTAGATCATGAAGACGTGCCCAAGATGCTTAGCTCCGGTGGGAAGATCCTCCGAGCCTTAGGGGATAGTCTGAAAAAGAAGGTTCGAGTCTTCGAGAATAAGGGGGATCTTCGAACCTTCATCGAGAGCCTCTTCTCTCCCCTCAACGTCTTGAGCGTTAATACAATCTGGGTTCCCGATGGTAGCCAAGAGATTCGTGTGATCCTGAGCGGTCCAGAAAGATCCCTTCCTATGGATGTCGAATCCCTAAAGAAGCTCGCTAAGGAGATTAGAAACATCACCCTTAGGGTCGAATTTGAGCATCCTAGGAGTCGAGGCTATGATTCTCGCTGGCGATCTTCGCAGAGGAAACGCCCGAGGCGCTAGCCTCCCCCTAAAGAGCTTCTTCGTGGGTCTTCTAATAAAAAATAAAATAAGATAAATAAATCATCGGACAATTCATCGAGGTTATTCTTGCATCATTTTTTCCTTAGGCATGAAAAAACGATGTCTGGCTTATTACTACCTATAGCATCAACCCCTAAATCAATCATCGCATTTATATCCTTGGGTTCATCGGCATTCCAAACCGTTACTTGAAGCCCCTCCCTATGCACCTCATCAACAAGTTCCCTATCAACGGTCATATAGTTAATATGGATTGCATCGGCCTTAGCAACCTTGGCCATATGGACAGGGTCTAGGGGCCTTCCTACTATGAGAATTCCCGTCCTAATACGGGGATTCAGATCCTTAACCTTCTTAACTCTATTGTGAAAGAAAGATGTGAGGACTACCCGATTCACGAACCCCCTCTCTTCGATGATTCTCAGAACAGGTTCTTCCGTTCCTTCCCCCTTTAGCTCGATTTGCAGGATTGCCCTGTCCTTAACCAAATCCATCACTTCTTCAAGCAATGGAATCCTCTCTCCCATACCAGCATCGAGTTTTGAAAGCTCCTCAAAGCTTAAGTCTCGAACATAACCATGACCATTAGTTGTCCTATCGACTGTAGGATCGTGAATGACCACGACCCGACGATCCTTACTGAGATGCACATCTAGCTCTATGCCATGAACCCCGATCTCCAATGCCCTCCTGAAGGATCTGAGGGTATTCTCGGGCTCATAACCTGCTGCGCCCCTATGGCCTATGACTCTAATCATAGGCTTTTGAAACCTAGGCTTCTATTAAGTCTTGTTTCAAAAAATTTAGGCATCGATCTATAGCGAAACTAAACTCTGTGTGGCAAAGGGATCCTTCCAAGAAATCAAAGGCGGAAAGGGCTCCGATCTTTATGGATTGGAAGGCTGAAGGGAACTTCCAAAATATAATCTTTTGGAAGCTTCCTAAGAAACTTTTTTGAATCATGGGCCTTTAGGAATTTTTAAATAAGAATGGGTTGTAGCAATACAAGCTGGTAATGTCCATGTATGATCTTGTGGTCAAGGGTGGAGTTCTCATCGATCCGGCTGTAGGAATCTATGAGCGCAAGGACATAGGGATCCTTGATGGGAGGGTTGAGGTAGTAGAAACACGCATCCCAGCAGAAGCTAAGCAGGTTCTCGATGCAGACGGCCTCATCGTTACGCCAGGGCTTGTGGACCTTCACGTTCATGTCTGCCATGATATTGCATCCCTGGGCATCGATCCAGACGCCTTCTGTCTTCACAGGGGATCGACTACGGTTCTCGATGCAGGTTCCCTTGGGCATCTCCTCTTCAAGATTTTTAAGACACATGTGATCGATGTCTCCAAGACTACAGTCTACGCTTTGCTCAACATCAAATCCCTAGGCATGATCGAATTCTCCAAGAAGGAAGGCTGGTCCATGCTCATCGATGCCCTCGACGGTCTCTTCGCCGAACTCTTCGTTAATACGGAAGAAACTCTCCGCACTCTTCAGGAGAATAAGAATGTCATCCTAGGCCTGAAGTGGGCTCATAACGGGCTAGAATACCTTCGTCTGGCGAGGAAGGTTGCCGACGAGGCCGGATGTCTCATCATGGCCGAGAACCATCGTCAGCCAGATGCCTTAAAATATCTAAAGAAGGGCGACATCGTAACCCATCTGTATCATGGTCTAAAGCCGAGGCCCCATGATGGGCTCCTCGACGATGATATGAAGGTTCAGCCTGAGTTCTATGAAGCCATAAAAAGGGGTGTTATACTGGATGTAGGCCATGGTGCTGGAAGTTTCTCTTGGGATGTTGCTGAGAAGGCACTGGAACAGGGCATAAAGCCTCATACCATAAGCACGGATCTTTACACGCTCAGTGTTAATGGTCCTGCCTTCGATATGCCAACTACTATGGCGAAGTTCCTTCATCTGGGCCTTTCCCTTGAAGAGGTCGTAGAGGCTTCAACAGCGTCGCCAGCCAAGGTCCTTGGAAAGCTTGGGGAAATCGGTACCCTTAAGCCCGGTGCCTTTGCAGACCTTGTGGTTTTCAAAATGGAGGAGGGGAAGTTCCCCCTTACTGACACTATGAAACAGACAAGGATTGGAAGAAAAATGCCCCTTCCTGTTGCAGTAGTAAAAAGAGGGGAAGTTTTAAAACTTCGGTGAGGCTGGAGAAAAGAACATACACGGATTAGGAATCTATACTCCAGAAAATAAACCAATCTTTCGAGGCTAAGATCGATCTCCTTTAAGCGGAATCCTGAACTATTAAAAGCGTTCTAAAAAGGGTTCGGGTGGGCGAGTGAATGTGCCCATGGAAGAGTTTTACAAGATTGCAGGATCCTTGAGTCCTGAAGTCGAAGATCCTGAAGGAAGGATCTGCTTAAGCTGAAAACCTTGAATACTAATGGCTTTTGGGCTCTTGGGCAAGGGCCGATACACGAATTCAACCTCGACAAAAGGCATATTTATTACGGTTTTCCTTTTTAGTTAGTTTTAGGCTGCAGGCGGGGGTAGCCAAGCCTGGTCCAAGGCGCGGGGCTTAGGAGCACCTTTGGCTTAGAGACCCCGTGGCGTAGGCCTTCGTGGGTTCAAATCCCACCCCCCGCATCAATTCTAAGTTTTTAGATGGAGTTTGAAACATGACATCAGCGCGGCTTTTACAACAAAGCATCAACTATTTCAAGGAATTTCCAAGAGTTTTCCTAGAATGAGGAAGATTTTTCGGAAAGAAAAGCCGTTACAATAAAGCAATTTTTTGCATATGGATAAATCAATCTTCCATTTTTCATTTAGGATAGTTGTCTACCTTGCTCAATTACGAATAAATGATTCCTACTGCTTGATCTCCTTTCATTACAAGGATACGATATGATGGTGCGAGGATCTTTTAGAATCTAAGCGTCAAAATTCCAATACCAACTAAAGCAAGTAGAAATATTATTCCTATGAAGATTATTACTGAAATGATAACTATAAAGAAAGCTTTTAACCATCCACAGTCGAAAAAATGTTTAATCAATGCCAACCAAAGTATAAACATTATAACTGCAGCAATTATTCCGCTTGCAAAATGATTCAAGATAGCTCCTAAAACAGCCCCTAAGACGACAATCAAGATAGCATCTGTGAACTTTGCTTTATCTTTTCCTACAAGAAGTCTACCAGAAAACCAAAGCATTGGAGCAAGTACTAGAATATTCACTATTATCTGTATCAATATAGTTGTTAAACTCAATCGTTTATCTCTCCTTTTGAATAATTGGGCTTCACTCTTAACTCCGTGATTTAAACCTTCCTTCAAAGAAACCAATTTCAGTCATTATAATACTTAGATCCCCCTTTCTTCCTTAAGGCTTCCTGATTTAGCCATATACTTTTGAGGGGCTTTTGGAGGCCTTGAGACTCATGAGCTTTACAAGTGTAATTAAATCTTCCTTGTGGAGAATCGAAGCTGCAACCTTAAGCCTTAGGCTCTGGAAAAAGGGTTTTCTTTAGAGGGCTACTATAACCATGTAAACCTTTATGAGCCTTTGAAAGCCTCCTTGCGAATCTGGAGATGAAGCCTAGAGCCCTATAGCATGCTATCCATCGTTGAGGATGCGATGGGGGAGTCTTAAAATTATAGCACCATCCCTTTTACTTTTATTCTTCTATCTTATAATTGCCCTACACCTCTTTGGAAGAAGATGAGGAGTGTTGGTATGGAGAGATGTTGGTATGGGGAGGGCTTGGGATCGTCTTAGGAGAGGGATTGGGACCCAACGAAGCACTAAACGATTTAACCCCGCAACCGTAAATTTCAGAGACCTAAAAGTGGAAGGCATTTTCCAGATAGAACGCACCATCCCCTTTCTGGAAAAGTTTATCTACCATCGCATCGCAGTAAGGATGCGATTGTCTATATTTGAAGAAGAATTAGGTGAGGGAATTTGTTCGCTCCTCCAGGCGCATACGATAGGGTCATTACGATTTTCTCACCAGAGGGAAGACTCTTCCAAGTTGAATATGCCGTAGAGGCTGTAAAGAGGGGGGCCATGATTGTTGGCATCGTCTGCAAGGATGGTGTCGTTCTTGGTGCCGAAGAAAAGGCCCCTTCAAAGCTTCAGGACCAGAACTTCTCCTGGAAGATCTTCCAGATAGATGATCATGTAGGCGTAGCCATCGTGGGCCTCGGGGCCGACGCGAGGGTCCTGATAGATCAGGCGAGGATTTACAGTCAGAGCAACCGATTAATATACGACGAGCCTATAGATGTAGAAGCCCTAGCCAAGAGGATTGCCGATCTCAAGCAGATCTATACGCAGCATTCGGGAGTCCGGCCCTTTGGAGTGGCTATGATTTGGGGTGGAGTGGACAAGAATGGCCCAAGGCTCTTCGTAACCCTTCCAGGGGGCGACTACTGGAGCTACAGAGCTGCAGCCCTTGGAGCCGGAAGCGAAACAGCTGTTGAGGTCCTCGAGGCCAAACATAGGACGGACATGAGCCTAGACGAGGCCCTCACCCTTGCCCTTGAGTGCTTTTCCAAGGTTGTCGAAGGAAAGCTTAGCTCCGATAGGATAAAGCTAGCCATTATTCCTGCGGATACTAAGAAATTCAGGAGGCTCAGCAAGGCTGAAGTTGACGCCTGCATCTCCAAGATGTAGGATCCCGGACAGAAGCGGAAGATGCGATGAGCGGGAAATTCACCCTTATCAGGCTTTCCATCGCTGGAGAGAATTTTGAAATCGTCGTTAAGCCAGACAGGGCCCTGGATTACAAGCTAGGAAAGGGAGGTGACATCCGGGGCATCCTTATAGTGGACACAATTTTCTCGGATGCCAAGAAGGGAATGAAGGCCTCCTCGGAAAAGCTCATAAAAACCTTCAAGACAGAGGATGTCTACGCAGTCGCTGAGGCCATTCTGAAAAGAGGGGAACTCCAGATAACGGCCGAGCAGAGGAGGCGCCTCATCGAAGATAAGCGAAAGCAGATCATCGCCTTCATTGCGAGGAACTGCATCGATCCAAGGACAAACCTTCCTCATCCTCCATTAAGGGTCGAGCAGGCCATGAGTCAAATCAGGTTTTCCATAGATCCCTTCAGGGATGCTGAGGCCCAAGCGAAGGATGTCATCGAGAAGCTCCGCTCCATATTACCCATCAAGTTTGAGAGCCTCCGAATTGCTGTCAAGATACCTGCAGAGCATGCCGTCAAGGTCTATGGAGCCCTCAAGGGCTTCGGGACGATTAAACAGGAGGAGTGGCAAAAGGATGGTTCCTGGGTAGGCATCATAGAAATGCCAGCAGGAGTCCATGCTTCGTTCCTAGAAAAGCTTGGGAACCTGACCCAAGGAACCATGCAGACAAAAATCCTGAAATGAAATGAGAAATGAGGAAAGAGTAGGAAGGTTTCAAGGGGAAGATTACCGATGGCAACTCAGCAAGAAGATAGGAAGCTCGTATTCCCAGGCGACCTCATCGCCGAAGGGGATTACTACGCGGGGGATAATACCTTCAAAAAGGAAAATAGAATCTATGCAACTCGCATAGGCTTAGCCACGAAGGATGGTCGAAAGGTTTCTGTCATAGCCCTTCGGGGAACCTATGAGCCTAAGATAGGGGATGTAGTCATAGGGAAGGTGATCGATATAGGCTTCACGAACTGGACTCTGGACATCCTATCGCCATACATAGCCATCCTCAATGCTTCCGATGTCTTCAGGAGGGGCTTCGATCCTCATAGGGACAGCCTTTCAGAGGTCTTTGGAATAGGGGACATAGTCCTAGCCGAGGTTTCCCAGTTTGATAGGACAAGGGATCCCCTCCTTACGGTTCGAGGGCCTGGATTGGGCAAGCTTGCAAAGGGAAGGCTTGAACGCATAACGCCGGCTAAGATACCGAGGCTCATAGGGAAGAAGGGATCGATGATAACCCTTCTGAAGGCAGAAACCGGTTGTCAGATTACCATCGGAAAAAATGGGTATGTTCATATCCTAGGAAAGAGTCCAGAGGCCGAAGAGTTAGTAAGCCTAGCCATAAGGAAAATCGAAGCAGAAGCCCATATCCCAGGCCTCACGAACAGAATCACCGATTTCCTCAGGACGAGGATGAAAGCAAGTGAATCGAAGTAAAGTGAAGCTGAATTGGATCGAATCGAGTCGAATCGAATTGAATCGAGTCGAAATGAAGTTAAGGGAGGTAGAATGGTTTAGATGATCTATAAAAGAATCGATGGGAGGGCTCCAGATGAGCTAAGACCCATAAAGATGGCTCTAGGGGTCCTAGATAAGGCTGATGGATCTGCCTACGTAGAACATGGTGGGACGAAGGTCCTCGTGGCCGTCTATGGCCCTAGGGAAGTCCATCCGAGGCACTTAGCATCCCCCGAAGGCGCGATTATAAGATGCCGTTATCATATGGCTCCCTTCTCAACCCAAGAGCGAAAGAATCCAGCTCCCTCTCGGAGGGAGATAGAGCTTTCCAAGGTTATTAGGCAAGCCCTCACCCCCGCCATGTTCCTCGAGCTTTATCCAAGGACGACGATCGACATCTTCGCCGAGGTCCTTCAGGCCGATGGTGGGACGAGATGCGCCTGCGTGACAGCCTGTAGCCTTGCCTTGGCGGATGCTGGCATTCCCCTCAAGGGCTTGGTAGCTTCCTGCGCCGCCGGAAAGTATCAGGATCGGATCATACTAGACCTGAACGATGTAGAGGACAAGGGATGCCAAGCAGATCTTCCCGTTGCTTGGCTTTCCACGACTGGGGAGATTACACTCCTTCAGCTCAACGGCCTCTTAACCGAAGAGGAGTTTCAGGAAGCCCTCAACCTTGCCCTTAAGGGATGCAGACAGATCTACGAGAAGCAAAAGGAGACCCTTATGAACTACTACACGGCTCCGGCTAAGGAGCTTGTTTCCGAAACGGGACAGGAGGGATCGAAATGAGCATAAACATCATTCCCCAGATAACGAGGGAAAGGATCCTCGAACTGGCAGGGAAAGGCAGGAGGATCGATGGAAGGTCCTTAACGCAGTTTCGCCCGATAAAGATCGAGAGAGGTCTTATAAAGAAGGCTGATGGCTCGGCCATGGTTTCCATCGGATCAACAAAGGTTCTCGTCGGGATAAAGATCGAAACAGGAGAGCCCTTTCCCGATACTCCTGATCAAGGTGTCCTCATGGTAAATGCGGAGCTCGTTCCCCTAGCCTCCCCAACCTTTGAGCCCGGGCCTCCGAATGAGGATGCCCTAGAGCTTGCGAGGGTTGTGGACAGGGGCCTTAGGGAATCTAAGGTCCTTCGCTTTGAGGATCTCTGCATAAACCCTGGTAAGAGGGTCTTCGTGGTCTTCGTCGACATCTACGTCCTTGACTATGATGGGAACCTCTTCGATGCCTCAGCCCTTGCATCCATAGCAGCCCTCATGGATACGAAGATGAAGCCCTACAAGGTCGAGGGATCGGAGGTTGTCTGGATCGAAGGGGAGCCCGTTCCCCTAAGCCTCCAACACTATCCTGTTTCCGTAACTATGGCGAAGGCTGATGGTTCCCTTTTGGTCGATCCATCTTTGGAGGAGGAGCAGAGTGCGGATGCCCTCATCACGATTACGATGGATGAGCAGAACAGGCTTTGTGCAATCCAGAAGGGTCAGGGAAGCTTCACACCAGAGGAAGTGTTTAAATCTGTCCAGATCGCTAAGGAAGCCTCGAGCTATCTTAGGGAAAGGCTGAAGGGGGGTTGAAATGCCAAAAAGGAGGTCTATGGGGTTCTTTGGGGCAAAGTACGGTCTAGCCCCTAGGAGGCGTTACTCTGCCATTATGGAAACCCTAAAGGCCTCCTATGAGTGCCCCAAATGCGGCTCTAGGAAGGTGAGAAGAGAAAGCGTTGGCATATGGAGCTGCAGTAAGTGTGGCTATACTTTCGCTGGTGGAGCCTATCAGCCCTTCACGGAAATTGGCGAAGCCTCTAGGCGATCGGAGAAGGAAGCCTTAGGCTCCAAGGTTAGAGGGTCCGGGCCAGTTGGGGTAAGCCCCACCGAGGGATCTGGGGTCCAAGGGTCGAAGGGGGGTTAGGGGAAATGTCCTATCCCTATCCAGATGCCGGGGTGGCCGAGGGGTTAGGCGGCGGGCTGCAGACCCGCTTTACGCCGGTTCAAATCCGGCCCCCGGCTCATAAATCAGGACCCTATGCCCCTCAAACCGGATGGCTCGTTCGCCCTTCGATCATGAAAGTTCAAAAGCCTTGAGGGGAGTTAGATGGGTCTTAGGAGCTTCTTCGAATCCAGCAGGAGGCTTTTGAGGCTTTCTAGGAAGCCTGGTCTCCAGGAGTTCTGGCTTTCTGTAAAAATATGCAGCATTGGTATAGCAATAATAGGTTTTGTGGGGTTCCTGATCAAACTGATAGGATGGGTTTTGGGCCTTTAGATTTGATGAAATACCGGAGGGCTTAGATTGGGAGAGGCTGAGGTAAGCCACATATATCTGGTTAAGACATCGGCAGGTCAGGAGAAGGGCGTAGCTCGGATGATAGCTAGACGGGTGAAGTCGAAGGGAGAGCCCTACACCAAGTCCATTAAAGCCATCCTCTGCACGGATCAGCTGAAGGGCTATGTCTTCGTGGAAGCGAGCAACCCTTACCAACTAGATGAGGTTATCTATGGGATCAGGCATGTGAAGGCGAGGCTCCAGGGCTTTGTTCCCCTTGCAGAGCTTGAGAAATATCTTGTGACCAAGCCTCCTATAGAGGAGATAGCCGTAGGGGATAGCGTCGAGATCACGGGAGGCCCCTTCAAGTCCATGAAAGCTAGGGTCGTAGCCGTGGACAGGCAGAAGGGGGAGGCAACTGTAGAACTCCTAGAAGCCACCTTTACGCTTCCGATCACGATCTATGCCGATTACTTGCGAAAGGTTTCTCCTAGCGAAGGAGGAGGCTAAAAGCCATAGGCTTTGGAGGTTGAGATTCTGAGCCTAAGCGAAGAAAAAGCTTTGGAATTCCTCATCGAAGGAGGAGCCGCCACTGCAGGCCCGCCCATAGGGCCTTCTCTAGGGCCCTTGGGTGTGAACGTACCTGCCATCGTGGAAGCCATCAATAAAGAAACGAAGGCCTTCTCTGGCATGAGGGTTCCTGTGAAGGTCATAGTGAATACGAGGACCAAGGCCTTCAGGATCGAGGTCGGGACTCCGACAACAGCTGCCCTCATAGTGAAGGAGGCAGGCCTGACCAAAGGCTCAGGGAAGGCTGGTTCTGAATTCGTAGGAAACCTAAGCCTTGAACAGGTCTTGAAAATAGCAAGGTTAAGGCTCGGAAAGAGCCTTGCTGCATCCCAAAAGGATGCTGTGAAGGAAATCCTTGGAACGTGCCTAAGCATGGGAGTAAGCGTGGATGGAAGGAGCCCAAAGGAGATTTTGAAGGAAATCGCGGCTGGAAAGTACGAGGATCTTTTTAAGGCAAAAGAAGCATCCTAAGTCCCATAGGACTTCTGGGCTGAGAAAATTTATTTTTATTTTTCATACAGCGAATAATCCTATCAGGGAATGCTATGAAGCTTAAGGTAGTCGGAGGACCAAGTTCAACAAAACTCGCAGAACAGATAAGTCTTCAAGGAAACCTTCCGATGGTAAAGGTGAGCTTCAAACGCTTTCCTGATGGGGAATTCTACTTCAGGTTTGATGAGGATATCGAAGGTCAGGATCTCCTGATCGTACAAAGCCTCTACCCTCCCAGCGATGCCCACATCATCGAGCTCCTTATGATCCTCCATGGAGCAAGGGATCTAAAGGCTGCCTCCATAGGGCTCTTCATCCCTTACTTGGCTTATAGCCGCCAAGATCAGCGATACCTAAGCGGAGAAACCATAAGCTCAACCCTTCTAGCGGACCTAATCCAGGCACAGGGAGCATCCTATGTTTACACTGTGGATGTTCACAACAAGGCTGTCTTGTGTCGATATAGGATTCCGGCCTTCAACCTCACAGCCTCGAGGGAGCTAGCCCTCTACTTTCGGAAGAAGGGGTTGAGGGATCCTGTCGTCATCGCTCCTGATGCAGAGGAGGATGCTCGAGAAAGGGCTAGGATGGCAGCAGAAGCCATCGAAGGCGAATTCGATTGCCTAACGAAGCAAAGGGATCGCCAAACCGGGAAGATAAGGACCCTTGAGAAGAGCCTGAGGGTTTCAGGAAGGGATGCCATTGTTATAGATGACATCATAAGCACTGGAGGAACGGCCGCTAACGCAGTTAGAATCCTCAAAAAGCAAGGGGCGAGAAGGGTCTTTGTTGGCGCAACCCATGCCCTCCTCATGGGGAATGCCCTTGAGCTCCTTAAAGAAGCTGGAGCGGAGGAAGTCGTGGGAACGGATTCTGTGCCAAGCGAGGTGGCCAAGGTTACAACTGCTGGGCTCATACTCAAAGCCTTGGAAGGGGCTCATTGAAGCTTATTGAAGGCCTCTAAAGTCCCCATCCGGTGAAAAGCCAGAAAAAGACAATCCTAAATCCTTTCCTTTCATCCATAAATAAAATAAGAATAGACCTTCCAGAAAGCACCCCTCCCTTATCATCGCTATCGTCTGATCGTGGCAAAAGATTATTAACCATCGCCTTTGTAAGATAGACATAGAACAAAATAAGGATGCCTTTGGTGTAAACCTTGCCAATCGAGGAGCTCCTAGCCGACCTTTGGTATAGCCTTTCAAACCTTATACCTAAGATCCTTGGAGCCGCCATCATTCTCATCATAGGATGGATTGCTGGTCAATTGTTAGCCAAAGGCATCGCCGGCATCATCCGAAGGGGAAGGGTCGAAGAAACCTTCAGCAAGACAGTTTTTGGAAAAGCCTTAGAGCGCTCAGGCATTACCCTTTCAACCTTCTTTAACCTCCTCATAAAATGGCTTGTGTACTTGATAGCCCTTCTCTGCGCCATAGATATCCTTGGCATAAAGGTTCTTGGAACCTTCATGAATTTCGTCATCGAATACCTTCCAAGCCTCATAGGAGGAATCCTAATCTTTGTCATAGGCATTATAGCCGCAGACTTCATAGGGAACGTTTTCTCTAATGTCTTAAGGGAAGCCAAGATATTTTATGCGAACGTCTTCTCCGTTTCCTTAAGGCTTCTCTTATACTTCATCGTTACTATCATAGCCCTGACGGTGATGAAGATAGACGTTTCCATACTCCATATCTTCGCCAACGCCCTTGCTTGGGGTCTTGCCATAGGGGCGGCCGTAGGCTTAGGGATCGCCCTAGGATGGGGTCTCAAGGATACGGTAGCCAAGAATGCCGAGGGATGGCTGAAGGCGGCAAGGAGTAGCCTTGAAAGCGTCGAGGAGGCGACGGTCATCGAATCCCTAAAGGGCAGGGTAAAGGAGCTCGAGGCCAGCCTTAATGCCTACAAGGAAAAACTTGAAGCCATGGAGAAGGCTAGGAAGGCTAGGATGGAGGAGCTTATGGCTCCCATTCCAGACCTCGACTCTAGGCTCGTGGAGATGGTTGGAAAGGCAGGAAGGGTTTCGGCGGTCTACGGAGGCTATGAGATCGAGGTTTTCGATCCCGTAACATTTCCTTGGTTTGTAGCCCTTATTCTATTCAACAATGGTTTTGACGTTTGGTTCTCAAAAAGGGGAGACAAGCCTATTATTCATTGTAAGCCCCGAGAACTTTGAACGATTCAATTTAAACGAGAATCTGATACTCTTTCAGGCTAAGGATTTCAGGGAAGCCTGAAAAGGCTCATACTTGAATCTTCTCACACCTCGCTTTGAGGAAATAGAACGCCCTTACTCAGGGATTTTGTTGGCAATGGAAAAGCTTCCATGCGTTTCATGGGCACCACAACTTAACTTTATGATTAAGAGCGAATAGAAGTTTTAACAAATATTATTTTTTTCCTATGAAGCTTGGAAGATTATCGATTCTGATCGGTCTATCTGGGCATCATGGGCAACTGAAGGTAAAGAAGGATTATCGCCGTCGCAAGGGTTGGTATTGCTATAACGGCTCCAGCTTTTAGCCATTGGGTAAAGGTGATATGTCCCCTTCCTCTTCGCTCAACCATGCCGATGGCTACAATGTTTGCCGTACTCCCAATCATGGTTAAGTTTCCGAAGAAGGTACCTGCGAAAAGAAGCCCCCACCACAAGGGGAAGTTGTAGACCCCCATGGATCCGAGATCGTGGACGATGGGTATGAAGGTTGCCACTGCAAGGACATTGTCCATGAAGGCGCTAAGAACTGCAGCTACAGAGGAAAAGAGCAAGAGGATGCTGAGCTCGCTTCCTCCGGAGACCTGATGAAGGGCCCTTGCCAAAAGCTCCGTGGTACCGACATATTTGAGGGTTCCCACAGAGGCGAAGAGAAGGGTGAAAAAGGTCAGGGTCCACCAGTCGACCCGACGCTCGATGAGCTCCCTGGCTCTCTCCCTTTCGATAAGAAGAACTATGCCTGCAGACGTGAGCGCCGTTCCGATGAGCATCGTATTCCTCTCTAAGTGGAGGAGCTCCTCTATCTGGTGGTGAAGAGCCAACGAGGCGATCGTTCCCAGAAATACGATCCATGCTACCTTTACATCCCTTTGGTTTATGGGCTTCGATCCTTCTTCCTCCCCCTCGTCCTTAGAATGGCTTCTCGCATGTTTCATGGCTTCTCCAAGCCTCTTGATATCCTTGGAGAAGAGCCTTCTCGAGAGCAGCATCGTTACTACAAGGGCTAGGATAGATATGGGAGTAGCCCACCTAACAAAGTCTGTGAAGGTAATGCCAGCCTTGAGGGCTATCATAACGGCTACAGGGTTTCCTACGACTGTAGCACTGCTTCCAATGTTCGTGGCGAAGACGATCATCATGATGAAGGGAAGGGCTTCTAATCCATAGAGGCTTGTTAGTTGAAGGACTGCTGCCGACATGAAGAGTATGGAAGTAACTTCGTCGACGAGGGCTGCGAAGAGGGCTGAAGCCCCCATCAGGACAAGGACTAGCCCCTCGGGCTTAGAGCCCACTATTCCTAGGATCTTATCGATAAGATACTCGAAGAAATGCTTCTCTTCCAAGAATCCTATGACGGTCATCATGCCTATAAGAAAGAGGATGATATCGAAGCCCGCGAACTCGATGAGATGAGGAATGTCTAGGACTCCTAAGGCCAAAAGGGCAAAGATGCCGATGAAGGCGAAGGGAAGCCTAAATCTCCAGAAGAGAAGTGTTGCATAGGTTTTGAAGGCGAATATGGTCGTGGAGATAAGTTGATTCGTAGATAAACCTAGGATCGCACATATCGCAGCTGTCGAAAGGGTTAAGATTATGATGGCCATTGCCCTTATCTTGGAGTCCGAGATGCCCATATTCGCACCCTAAATGTGGGTTATTTTTAACCAATCCAACCTATTTTAATATTTTAATGTTGTATCCTAAGTTTTTTCAAAAAGAGAATTTGAAAAAAAAGAAATGCTTCAGGAACTAATTCATAGGAGAATGGATAAGAACCCTTCGCCTCTAAATGCGAAGACTCGAGAGGCTTCCTATGATAAAGTCCGCACCGAAGTAGATTAGGAAGGCTCCGCATAAGAAAAGGATGCCTTTGTAAACCCTGTCGCTGAGGATCCTTCTTCCCTTATGGATGGAGAAGGAAACGGCCGTATACCAAGACAGGTCGGACATCCAATGGGAGAGAGCGAAAACTGCCAAGCCTAGGATTCCCCCAACCCGAAGGGCTTCCAGCGTAAAGCCGTTTCCTACTGTTGCCCACCAGACGAAGAAGTAAGGGTTCGAAAGGCTTGTAAGGAGCCCTGCCACTATGGGTCCATACCTAAGAAGGACAAAGCCTTCGCCTTTGCTTTCCTGCTTTAAGGAGGCCTTTCCAGCCATCCTAAGAAGGTCTATGGCTGATATCAGAAGGAAGATCCCTCCCAGAAGCCCCACGACGAGCCTTGTCGTAGGAAGCTCCATAACAAGGCTTAAGCCAATTGCCAGAGCCAGAATGGCGAAGAATTCCGCCATAGCATGGCCGATCACGAGGAGGGGCCCTGCCCTTCCTCCGATTCTGGTGGATTCCATAACCGTAGCTACGAACATAGGTCCTGGAACGATGGCTCCAGAAAAGCCAGCGATGAAGGATGCCCCGGCTAAGAGAAACAATTCCCCCAGGTCTAATACCATAAGCCCTCCGTTCCCTTCCTCATCCTTCTTTTTGCCTTTTCCATTGCAAAGTAAGGCATCAAAGCTAAAGGGTAAATAAGGATAGGATAGAAAGAGGGGAAAGATAGGTCGAGGCTACCAAAGCCTTTTCCAAACTTTAATTGCCCTTCCTTACCTTAGCTCTTCGAATCCTTCGATCCCCTTTCCAAGCCTGCAAGCCTCTGGTAATGCAAAGCCTTGTTCAGGGCGTTTATTAGGGCATTCACGGAGGAAGTGACAATGTCTCCATGAACGGCTCCAGCCTCGAATTGGTTCCCCTGGGCATCCTCAACCGTCATCATCACGGATGCCAAGGAATCGGTCCCTCCCGTAAGGGCTCGAAGGTTGAATTCCTTCAGCTTCAGCCTCGAGATGGGTCCGACAATGTCCTCGATGGCTTTGGCGGCCGCATCCACGGGTCCCACTCCCGTTCCTTGTCCAACCCTCTCTACGCCGTCTATCAGGAGCTTTACCGTTGCCGAAGGAGTCACATTAATCCCGGTTACGACGACGAGCTCTTCGAGCTTCACCCTAGGCTCGTAAAGCTTAAGGCTTAGGACATCCTCGGCTATCGCCACGAGGTCCACATCGCTGACAAGCTTTTTCTTGGCTGCCAGATCCTTTATCCTTGTCGTAATCTCCACAAGCTCCTCATCGCCAACATCCTTGATGCCAAGCTCCTCTAGGGCCGCCTTTACCGAATGCCTTCCTGACTTCTTGCCAAGGACGATGCGCCTTCGCTGTCCTACATCTTCTGGTGATATGGGCTCGAAGGTCGAAGCCTTTATGAGGACTGGATGAACATGGATGCCGCTCTCATGGGCAAAGGCATTCCTTCCGACGATCGGGGTGCAGGGTGATAGGGAAACTCCAGTATACTGCTCCACGAGGGCGGATGTCTCCATAAGGTATTTGGGGTTTATGTTCATCGGTATTCCATAGATTGCAGAAAGGGCTACGGCAACGGGCTCCAAAGCTGCGTTTCCTGCCCTTTCTCCGATGCCATTGACCGTAACCTGAACCTCATCGGCCCCGGCCTCCACGCCCGCTATGGTATTCGCCACAGCAAGCCCGAAGTCATTATGGCAGTGAACATCGAGGGTTACGGATATGTTCTTCCTTACCTCAGAGACGAGGCTTCTCATGGAGCTTGGTGTCATAACCCCTACAGTATCGGGAACGTTAACGGCATCGGCCCCCGCCTTCTCAGCCTCCTTTAGAACTTGGATGAGATAGCCCAACTCTGTCCTCGTGGCGTCCATTGCCGAAAAGAGGCACTTAACCCCATGGGCCTTCACATACTCTACAGCCTCGACGGCCATGGCTATGATCTCCTCCCTCGTCTTCTTCATCTGGTATTTTAGGTGTATGTCGGAGGTCGAAACGAAAACGTGGACAAGGTCCACTTCGCAATCGAGGCAGGCATCGATGTCTGGTTTCAGAACCCTCGCCAGGGCGGCTATGGTTGGACCTTGGACCTCCTTGGCTATACGACGAACCGCCTCCTTCTCATCGCTGGAATTGATGGGTGTTCCGGCTTCTATCGTATCCACGCCCAGCTTTGCCAATTGCTTGGCTATTGTAAGCTTCTCCTTAATCGTAAGGGCGACCCCTGGGGTCTGCTCACCATCCCTTAGGGTACAGTCGTAGATAAGGACCCTTTTGGGAAGGTTCAGTCCTTCTAATCGAATGTTGATAAGGTTTTCCTTCTCGCTAGGCTTTACCATCATAGAAGCATCTACTCCGCCTTTCCTTTCATCTTCTTTGGGATCTAGGCTAGGCGTTTGATCTCAACGGCAACGGCATCTCCCATCTCGGAGGTACCAAGCTTCCCTCCCAGATCCCTTGTCATATTCCCCCTTTTCAAAGCTGAAGCCACCCCTTCCTCAATGGCTTCACCAGCCTTTTTCGCCCTATCATCGCCATATCGGTCTCCTAGCCATCGAAGCATGAGGGCGGTTGCCAGGATCATTGAGCATGGATTTGCATACTGCTTGCCGGCATACTTTGGAGCGCATCCATGGACTGGTTCGAAGATGGCAAACTTCTCGCCTATGTTAGCTCCCGGCGCCATCCCCAGTCCACCAACCGTCTGGGCAGCCTCATCGCTTAAGATGTCGCCGAACATGTTCGTCGTCACTATGACATCGAAGCTCTCGGGGCGCTTAATAATCTGCATGGCCGCCGTATCGACAAGGAGCTCCTCGTATGAAACGCCAGGATAAGCCTTCGCTACAGATCGACAGGTTTCGGCGAATAAACCGCATGTAAGCCTCATAACGTTCGCCTTATGGACGGCCGTGACCTTCATTCCCTTCCTTCGCCTCAGGGCTTCCTCGAAGGCATACCTTGCAATCCTCTCGCATCCCTTGCGGGTTATGACCCTCAGGCATACGAAGTCGTCAGGGGTGATCTGGAACTCCAGGCCCCTATAAACATCCTCCGTATTCTCCCTGACGATCACAAAGTCTATGTGTGGACGCAGGGCCGGGATGCCAGGATAAGCCTTGATCGGTCTTACGTTGGCGTATAGATCGAAGAGAAGGCGAAGCCTTACGATTACATCGGCAGCCGTATTCCCTACGGGTCCCTTGAGGCAGGCATCGGAAGCCTTTATGGCATCTATGGTTTCCTGGGGAAGGGCAACCCCTCGGCGCTCTAGGCAGGCATCTCCCGCTTCCACTCTAATGGCCTCGAGCCCCACGCCGAAGGTCTCCTCAACGGCTTCCCAAACCTTCATGGTAGCCTCCGTAAGCTCAGGTCCTATACCATCCCCAGGTATGAGGGCAATCCTGTAGGCCTTTCTCATGTTCCTATCCCCTCATCCTCTTCCTCATGTGTTCTACCAGCCCTCCGTCCATGAGGATCTGCCTTATGAAATCCGGAAGGGGCTTGACCCTGTAGGTCTTTCCACGGCTTTCGTTTTCGACGATCCCTTCGGCCAGGTCTATGGATAGCGTATCCCCTTCTTCGAAGAATCTATCAGCACCTTCCAGCTCCACGACGGGAAGGCCGACATTTATCGCGTTTCGATAGAAGATCCTTGCGAAGGAGCTTGCCACGACGCAGAGGACCCCAGCATTCTTCAGGGCTATGGGAGCCTCCTCCCTGCTGGAGCCGCATCCAAAGTTCCTTCCGGCTACGATGATGCCATGACCCCCAAGCTTCTTCGGAAAATCGGGGTCAAGACCGGCCATGGCATACTTGCCAAGCTCTTTGTGGTCCGTAATGCCCAAATACTTGCCCGGAAGGATCACATCCGTATTGATATGGTCCCCGTACTTCACAACCTTTCCTCTGATTCTCAATTTAAAAGCCTCCTAGGCTCCTCGGATCCTTTATTCTACCCTCGATGGCCGAAGCCATAACGGTTGCGGGGGAAGCCAAGTAAACCTTTGCCTTCGTACTACCCATGCGACCGATGAAGTTACGGTTGATGGATGCGATGCAAACTTCCCCATCAGCCAAAACACCCATATGGGCCCCTATGCAAGCCCCACAGGTTGGATCGCAGATGAGGGCTCCAGCTCCGATGAGAGTTTCCATAAGCCCCTCCCTCAGGGCCTGGAGATAGACCTCCTGGCTTGCGGGGACGATGATGGCCCTCACACCATCCTTCACCTTCCGACCTTTGGCTATACGGGCGGCAATCCTCAGGTCCTCAATCCGGCCATTCGTGCAGGACCCTATGTAGGCTTGATCGATAGGGATTCCTTCTACTTCTTCCACGGGCTTCACATCGTCCACGGATGGAGGGCAGGCGACCTGGGGACCAAGGCTCCCGACATCGAAGGTATAGGTTTCGGAATAGGAGGCATCAGGATCGTTCCTTGGAATCGAAGCCTCCAGGGAAGTCCTTGAAGCCAGATAGTCTATGGTCTTTTGATCTGGCTCGACGATGCCCGTTTTGGCACCCATCTCGACAGCCATGTTACAAAAGGTCATCCTTCCGTCTATGCCCATCGCCCTTACAGCCTCGCCTCCAAACTCTATAGCCTTATAAACCGCCCCATCAGCCCCGATCCTTCCTATCGTATAAAGGATTAGGTCCTTGGGGGTCGTGAGATCCTGGCATTGCCCTTCGAGGTTCACTTTTATGGTTTCCGGTACCTTGAGCCATGTTTTTCCTTCTAAAAAGACGGCAGCCATATCCGTGGCACCCATCCCTGTTGCAAAGGCTCCTACAGCTCCATAGGTGCAGGTATGGGAATCGGCTCCAACAACAAGCTGACCTGGCTTCACATGCCCCTTCTCCACCATAACCTGATGGCATATGCCTCCCCTTCCGACATCATAGAACTTTCCTATTCCCTGTTTCCTCACGAATTCTCTGAGAATTTTCTGGTTGGTAGCCGCCCTTTCGCTGTTGGCTGGAACCAGATGGTCGAAGATGACGACGATTCGATCCTTATCCCAGACCTTCGTCCCTCCCATTTCGGCAAAGGTCTTTACGGTCAATGGACCAGTTAGGTCGTGGATCATTGCGACGTCTACTCGCGCTTCGATAATCTCTCCTGGAGTTACCGAAGCCTTTCCTGATGCCCTGCTCAAGATTTTCTCGACTAGGTTCATGAAGGTTCCCTCCATAGAATATCCGGACTAGCATGGGATTTCAAGGGAGTTTTGAAAGAAGAGCCTTTTGAAGCAATATTTGCTCCCTCTTAGACGAGATAGGCTTCCAAGGTCATATAAAAGGCTTTCCTATAAGCCCTTTCAAGGCCAGAAAATGAAAAAGGAGAAATAAAAAATAAAAAATAAAAAATAAAGGATCAGGGGCTCCTTATCCCTTAAGGAGGAATTCTACGATGGTTCCATAGGAGGCTTTAAACCTTTCCGATGCGTTTCCTTGATTTATGGCGACTTCGAGAAAGCCGGCACTTCCGATCAGAATAAGGGGCTCCCCTCTTTTTACGAAGCCATAGCTCCTTGTATAGGTAAGGGTCTCCTCTATGGAGCCTATCCTTGAAAGGATTCTTTGACCGATAGAAATCCTTCCGTCCAAAGCCTTTCTAGGAATATTCGTTATGAGGTTTCCGAAGGAATCGATGTATATCACGGAGCCAGAAATGCGGTCAGAGGTTATTGAGGCTTTTGGAAGCTCAAGCTCCCTCAGTCCTTTTAGCCTTGGTCCAAGCTTTTCTAAGGGCACCCCTTTGGCTATATGGGCCGCCACAGGAGCGAAGACATCCCTTCCTGCAAAGGTGGGAGCCTGTCTCTTGGAAAAGTAAGATGCGTTTTTGAGAGCATAAATTTCCTTCAAGCCCAAATTCCTTGCAGCCAGATCCAAAACCCCGTTATCAGGACCTAAAAGGACTCCCCTTCTTGTTGATACGGCTATGGCTAACCTTTCTGTTCCGACCCCCGGGTCTACTACGGCTACATGGATCGTTCCTTCGGGAAAGAATCCAGCTGCTTGGGCAAGAAGGAAGCCTGCATGGGCTATGTTGAATTTTGGGACTTCATGGGAAAGATCGACTATGATCGCCTCGGGGCATATGGATAGTATAACGCCCTTCATGCATGCTACATAGGGATCCCTTAATCCAAAGTCTGTGAGGAGGGTGATGATGGGTCTTTTCAGGATTTCGGAGGCCTTTCTTTCCATATCTTACTATAGCAGTTGTGTGGCGCATAAGGATTAAAAGTAAAATAAAAATAAAAAAAAGCTAGACTCGACGCTAGCCTTTGGCTATGCCCTTGATTCGCGGCAAAACTCTTTTCAGGGGCGGAAGGACGATGGCCGTTACGGCTAAGGAGAAGGCTGTTTGGCCAAAAAGGTCCCTCGCATAGGAGATGATAGCAGGTCCAAGACCCTTTATGAATAGGTTCACGTAGAAGTATGTGGAAGCCATCAGGAAGCCCCCTAGGGCGCATAGGGCTAGCTGAATAGGAGGGGATCTTCCCCTTCCGAGCCCGGCTACGAGCCCCTGGATGCCATGGGCGGGTATTGAAATGAACCATCTAGGGTATCCTGCATAAAAGTCTGCACCAAGGGCTCCTAGGATTCCTATGAAGGCTCCGCTCTTCGGCCCCAAGAGAAGGGAAGCTATGTATATCACGGAATCTCCTATATGGGTATAGCCTCCAGTCGGAGATGGGAGGAATTGTCCTGTCATAGCCGTGACGGCTGCTGTCAGGGCTGAAAGGGTGGCGATGAGGGAGATCTCCAAGGATGATAGAGGCTTTCGTCCTATCGGCTTCGAAGGAATCTTTAATGTCCCTAAAGTCCCAAGGATGAGAAGGACCAAGCTTAAGACCCCGCTCACTAAGGCCAGGGGCGTACTGCCGAATCCAGCTTGGAAGGGAAAGGCGACAGAAGAAAGGGCTAATAGAACCGAGCCAAAGCCTAAGACGGAGCCCAGTTTTGAAAAACCTTTCCATGTGGCATAAGTTCCTAGAAAGGCAAAAAGAACTGCCATGGCACCAAGGGTTGCGTGAAAGGCAAGGTTGATGGCTTGGGCTGAACTGATGACTACCTTTTCAAAGATCGAAGCAATTCCTAGGTTGCTGAGGGAGTTCATAATGCCTAAGACTGTTGAGGCGATTACTGCGATCGAGCCAAGGAAATTCAGCATGGCAACCCAGCGCATATTTACCATTCGAACTCCTCGCCTCATGAGGAAATTTCCATAATTTGATGGACTAATCAAGTTTTATCTTTAATATAAAGTTTTTTCTTTCATACCTTTCTTTGGGGAATACAGGGATTTCTGAGTCGAAAGGAAGTCAAGAAAACTTCTTCGCCCTTCATAATACTTTCGTTTTATCCATAAATTTCATGGAAACTTTCTAAACAAAAAATCCCTGATGAGATGCCCTTCTTTCCCTTCAAGAAGGGGACGGAGGGTTAATTAAAAAGGAATGGAAAAGGGATTACAGAATACATTAAAGTAAAAATAGACAGCAAAGGAATTCAACAAAAATGAAATGGGATGGGGAAGTGGTTCCATACACCCTTAAGTGCGGGCTCTGTGGTAATTCTTTAGCTTCAGCCCTTCCTTGGAGCCGCTGTGAAAAATGCGGCTCCCTCGCAGAATACGTCTTCGACCTATCGCCTCAGAAAGCTTTAAGGTTTAAGAATGTGCGTTCCATGTGGCGCTACTTCCAGCTTCTTCCCGAAGTGAAAGAGGAAAAAGTCATTTCCATGGGTGAGGGTTTTACACCCCTTCATGGAGCTTCGAGGCTCGGCAGGGAATTGGGAATTTTAAAGCTCCATCTGAAGGACGAGACAAGGAATCCTACGGGATCCTTCAGGGATCGGGCAGCATCCCTCATCGTATCGAATGCCCTTATGCTTGGCTACAGATCCATCCTCTGCGCCTCTAACGGGAATATAGGGGCTTCCTTAGCCGCCTACTCAGCCAAGGCAGGCCTAAGCTGCCAGATCGTTGTACCGAGGCTGGTCGATGAAGGAAAGCTTGCCCAGATGCTCATATACGATGCAAACATCCAACAGTATGGGGATTACGTGGACGATGCCATCGAAAAGGTGAAAGAAATCGCCCAAGAAACTGGTTGGTACCAAGCAACCCCTGAACTTAACGCCCTTACCATCGAAGCCCAGAAAACCATCGCCTTCGAACTCTTCGAACAGACGAAGGGTGCCTTGGACTTGGTCATAACTCCCATGGGAAGTGGAAGCTCCATCTATTCCCTCTGGAAAGGCTTCAAGGAACTCCAACGGCTCGGGCTCATGGAAAGTCTTCCTAAGATGGTGGGAGTTCAGGCCAAATCCTGCGCTCCCATCGTTGAAGCCTATAGGAGCAATAGTAGGATTAGGGTCCTAAAAAATCCGGAAACAAGGGCTTTGGCAATTCTCGTGGGAAACCCCCTTATGGGAGACCTTGCCTTGAAAAGCTTGAGGGAATCGGGGGGGATGGCGCTGGATACCTCGGACTTCGATATGTTCCAGGCGGAGAAGAAACTTGCGAGGCTTGAGGGAATCTTCGTCGAACCCTCCAGCGCCTCCACCATCTCTGCTGCAGAAATGATTGTAGAGGAGGGGCTCATGGGAGTCGGTAAGGATACATCGATCGTCTGCCTCCTCACTGGAAGCGGCCTGAAGGCTCCCGAGATCCTTGATATGCTCGCCAAAAGACGTAGGGCTACATACCTAAAGCCGGAAGTTACCATGAAAACGAGGATCCTTGAAATCCTAGAGGAGGGTGAAACCCATGGCTACGAACTATGGAGGAAGCTTGGGGAAGTTGTAAGCCTTCAGGCAGTGTACCAGCACCTGGGGGAACTCGAAAAGAAGGGTTTGGTGGTAGGACGAACTGTTAAGGAAAGGAAGCTCTACGATATAACTAAAAAGGGGAGGAGGATCCTTGAAGCTCTGAAGGAGCTAAGGACCCTATAGGAAAATCTTCAAACTTTTCCTATTGAAACGTTTAGGACTTTAAAGTTTTTAACATTTCCTTTCTTAATAAATAGCAAAGGAAGGGAACCGAAAGGAAACGAAACGAAAGGAAAGAAAGGAAAGGTGCCAATTATGGTAGAAATCATTTTTCAGCCTATAAAAGAAATCGTTATAATGGAGCATGTAAGCTATCCATCTCCGGAAAAACTTGCCCTAAACCTAGCCGTTCTTATCAGGGCTGGACAAATGGCCGTTCTTCACTGGGCTGAGGGCATAGTATTTGTTCATTTTCCCTTGCCGACTACTACGGAACTCCTCATGAAACATTTTCTCGATGGTAGGGTCTACTGGTCCTCCGTGGCATATGCGCCAATGCCTAGCTATAAACAGATCGTTAAGGTCGATAGCATGGAGATACCAGTCATCGATGTTACAGCCAATCCTAATCTTCGAAAAGTTGCCCTTTGGTTGAGGGAGAAGCTCTCCAATCCCTCATCCTAGCTTATGTCTAGCAAAGGGAGCTTATGGGATCTCCGAGCCAAAGAAGGGCAAATTGTTGAAGAAGCTTAAGCCAAAAGGGGGAAAATTTGGAACCTTGCATAAACGGTAAAAAGGAAGCCTGGATTGGGCTTGAAAAAGCTTTTTTAGCCTTTCGCAAATTAAGCGTTTCAGGATTTGAAACGAGATGGGCAGACCGACAGTATGCGTGGTTAGGGCTGAGGACCCTGTCAAGGGAGTGATGGAAGCCCTAGAAAAAATAGAAGCCAGAAGGCTCCTTTCAAAGGAGGATAAGGTTCTTATAAAACCCAACTACATAACTTCCGACCATCCTTCAACCGGAGTTACAACGGACGGAAGGGTTGTTGAAGGCCTGATCCGTTTCCTCAAAGCCTTGGGCATCGATTCGATCATCGTAGGCGAAGGAAGCGGGATGGCGGACACGATGGAAGCCTTCAAGGTTGCAGGGCTTCTTGAGATTTCCGAGCGCTATGGGCTTCGTCTTGTTGACCTGAACAGGGATGAGCTCATAAGGGTCGATGTTCCTGGAGCCGTTGCCCTCAAAAGTGTGAAAATCGCCAAGACAGCCCTAGGGAGCACTTTCATCATCAGCGTTCCCAAGCTTAAAGTCCACCGGATGGCTGGAGTAACCCTAAGCCTGAAGAATATGATGGGTGTCGTATCGCCTAAAGGAATCATCCATTCGCCCCTCGATGAAAAGATCGTAGACCTGAATATGGTCGTCAAGCCGAAGCTGGCCATCGTAGATGGGATTACGGCCGGTGCTAAGAGTGAGTTAAACAGTATACCGGTTCCTATGGGCATCATCATCGCTGGCGAAGATCCCGTGGCCGTTGATGCCGTGGGGGCGGCCATCATGGGCTTCGATCCTCTGAGCATTGGCCACATCAGAAGGGCCCATGAAAGGCATCTCGGCATAGGAGATTTAAGGCAAATAGAGGTTGTTGGCGAAGCCATAGAAAGCGTTCGAAGGGATTTTCGGTCCATCGATAGCCGTAGGCGCTTCTGGGTTTGATGAGCTTTATGGTATGGAGACGGAGAAAGCTCTGATAGGAAGGATGGAGAAAGCAGATCTAAACCCGTTCCATCCTTAACCTAATTTAACTTCCATCGAACAAGAACTAAGGACTTCCCTTCTTCCCGTATCTGTTGTAGTGGAGGAGGGCTTCCACGGGAAGCCTCGACCTAGCAGGAGGCTGCCGTACAGGATAACCTATTGGGATTATGGCAATGGGCTTCAAGTGTTCCGGCAAACCTAAGGCTTCCTTGACTTCCTCGTCTCTATAAGCACCGACCCAACAAGCGCCTAGACCTAGTCCATGGATGGCTAGAAGCATATTCTCGACAGAAGCTGCAGCATCGAGGATACAGTAAAGGCTTCGACCCCTTTCTCCATAACGGCTCGAAGATCGCTGTTCGTCGGCGCAGACCACGATGCTTATAGGAGCCTGTAAAATGAACTCTTGATTCCAGGCAGCCTCGAAAAGCTTCCTCTTGACTTCCGAATCATCCACGAGAATGAACTGTCTCGCTTGGCAGTTTCCAGCCGAGGGAGCGAGCTGTCCTGCCTTAAGGATTCGCATGACCAATTCCTTCGGAACAGGCTTATCTAGGAAGGATCTTATGCTTCTTCTCCCTTCGATCGCCTCGAATATGTCCATAAAACCACCATAGAGACTTGATAGCCTAGGGCTTCCTTTCCATCAACTCTTCAACGTTCTCCCTTATCTTCCAGACGGCACCAACTATGTCATCCATATCCTCCTTGGTTCCGAGGAAAATGCTCTGCTTAAGCCATACGGCTTCCTCGTTGCATGCCCTTTCTGTCACGGGAAGGCTTAAGGAAGCATAATCGATTTTTCTGCCATGATAAGGACATGAAAGGGGGCATCGGCCGATGGATTCAAAGAAGGGCATCCGGTAAAGGGGCGTATAGCCCGGGGAGCAGGGAATCCCTTCGGCATTCAAGGCTTGAATGAAACGCTCCCTGGGAAGCCCTTCAAACTCCCTTGCATCGTAGCGGAATATGTAAAGATGATAGGCATGGCTTGTCACCCTTGGATCCCTTTTCAAAGGCCTTATGCCCGGAATTTCGGAAAGGCGCTTGGATAGGTAAAGGGCGTTTTCATTCCTTCTCTTCGTCTGTTCCTCAACCCTTCCAAGCTGGGCCAAAAGGATTGCCGCCTGGAATTCCGTCATGCGATAGTTCCCGCCGAGGATAAAATGCCTATACCAGGCTTCCTCCTTTCGCCTTCCGCAGTTATGATAGGACCAGGCTAATTCATAGAGGTTCCTATCGTTTGTGAGGATAATGCCCCCCTCACCGCTCGTGATGTTCTTGCTGGATTGGAAGCTGAAGGTACCTAGGTCGCCTATGGCTCCAACCTTCCTTCCCTTCCACTCGGCGGCATGGGCTTGGGCAGCATCTTCGATAACCTTCAAGTCATGCTTTCTTGCGACATCCATAATGGCATCCATATCGGCGGGGCATCCTCCTATGTGGACAGGAATTATCGCCTTCGTTTTATCCGTGATCGCCTCCTCAACCTTTCTAGGATCGATGTTATAGGTTTCAGGATCGATGTCCACGAAGACGGGACAGGCGTTCACATATAGCACGGAGGAGGCCGTAGCCAAGAAAGTATAGGCGGGAACGATGACCTCATCACCAGCTTGAATGCCTGCAGCCCTCAAGGCAACCTCAAGGGCTGCCGTTCCATTGGTTACGGCAATGCCATATTGGGCATTATGGAAGGATGCGAAACGTCTCTCGAACTCCTCAACCTTCTTCCCCCCGATGCCCCAAAAACCGCTATAGAGAACCTCCTTTAAAGCCCGAAGCTCCTCCTCCCCATAGACAGGCCAAGAAGGAAAAGGCTTTTTCCTATAGGGCTCCCCGCCTTTCAAAGCCAGTTTACCCATAAGCTATCATCCGCATTTCATGTTTAACTAAGGCTTAAGGTTTCAAGGCTTTTATTCCTTTCCTATCCCTTCTAACCCATGGTATGGCACAATATTCAAGATTCATTCAAAATTCAAGATTCATTCAAAAATTCAGGAGGCTTCTAGGGCTTCGATCTGCCTTAGGGCACTCTCCTTAACAGCCTCGCCCACTTCCGGAGCTGTCTTGTTCCACCATGTCCGCGTGGGTTCATAGCCACCCTCTTCGAAGGCCCTTTTCGTAGGCATGTAGCCTACATAGCCTCCAGCATAACCGACTATGAAAGTATTTTTCAGGGCAGACTTCGCTTTGATTTCGAGCCCTATCTCGACGAAGAGTTCCCCAGGAACTCCTACAAGGACAGCATCATTCAACCTCAGGACCTGGACTTCCAAAGGTACCTTCAGTTCCTTAGGCTCCTTCCTCAGGAGTTGGAGGTTCCTCTCATAGTATCGAAGAATCGCCTCTTGCCTCGCCAGATCCTTTTCGGAGGCTCCCTCCCTCCTTAATTCTTCAACCTTCTCCTTCTCCTCCTTTACATAACGCTCAGCCTCAGTGATCGGAGGTTCTCCAAGGGTAATCCATTGGACTTCGCTGCTCGTCTTGATATTGGCTTCTCGAGAAGTCTCTGATTCCTCAAGAACCTTCAGGGCTTCTCCTGCCAAAATGGAGCCAAGACGCTCGGCATCCCTGAAGCTTCCTGGACAAGCGTAGCCCTTGCATGAAAGGGGATTGATATCCCCATCGGCACCGTTGGTGAATATGGAAATGAAGTCCCCTCCCTTAGCCCCTTCCAAGGCTTTGTTCATGAAGCCCGGATAATCGGCCGATATGAGGAGGTTTTCCGACCCTAGGACCACTGGATGGCACGCATAGTTCACGACGGCTGCCTTCGGGACTCCAAGGGGATCGTCCAATCTTATGATGCCCACTTCCTCATCCACTGGCCCTTCTGGCCTTCGTCTGTTGAAGCCTATCCGAACCCTTCCTTTTCCAAATCCAACCATGGCTTCGTTCATACCATAGGATGCCATATAGGCAACCCCTGCGAGTTGGGCTTCAAGGACTTTCATATACGCCTTTAAAAGGGGCTCCTCTAGACTGGCGGAGATGCCAAGGGTCTCAGGACCTGAATGCGTATGGGTGGCGGCTACCAACACGTTCTTCGGAGGTATGCCCAGACTCCTCTGAAGGGATGCCCTAACTCCTTCCACGAGTTCCCTTGGAAGCGTAAGGACATCGGCAACGATGAGGATCGCCGTCATCCTTCCATCGTTAAGGGCTAAGGCCTTTGCATAAAGCCCATCATGTAAGCCCTTAGATGGACCTATCCTAGCCGCAAATCCCCCTAGGGATATTCCTATTGGAGGCGTCACTTCAATCCTTGAAGCGCACGCCTTTAAACTGCCCATAAGCTTCCCCGATTTCTTATTCTTAGATCTCAGTTGCTTTATCAAAGTTTCGCCAGAAAACCTATATCTATATCTTTTAATGTATGAGGAACATGGGTTTATGAAACTATTTTGGAAAAATATTTGGGAACTTGAGGCTCTATTCTTTGGTATCTAGCCAGAGTAATCCCCTATCGCAGCATCTAACCAGCCATACTCACGAATGAAGCTTTTCTTCACAAGTTTCATGAGCATCTCCGTATCTCCTTTTTTCTCTTGGTTATCATGACTTCGTTTTCCTTTATCAGCCATAATGAAGGGACTTAACTTAACGAATCCACAAAACTTCTTTTAGGCGCTTCCGGGCTTATCCGCTAAATAATTTGAAATTACCTCTTAGTTAACCGTTATGCTTATGCTCGCGCATAGCGATATATATGGCGAAACATAATGGATCATGAATGAAAAAGCCGTCAAAAATCTTGATGGGGATCGTGATATTGGCAGCTGTGATCATAGGTGCATTTGCCTACGAGCAGTATGTGAGCAGCCAAAAGTCCATTATTGTTTTGGCGACGACCACGAGTACCTATGACTCTCGATTATTGGATTACCTAATGCCTCTCTTTGAAAGAAAATATAACGCTGAGGTGCACATTATTTCTGTTGGCACAGGCCAAGCCATAGAGACGGCTAAACGCGGCGATGCGGATCTCGTGCTTGTACATTCAAGGCAGCTCGAGCTTGAATTTGTGAACAGCACTTATGGCATCCATAGGGTTGGCGTAATGTACAACGACTTCATGATAATCGGCCCTACAAGTGATCCGGCGGGAATAAACGGCTTATTAAATGCCACGGAAGCCTTCCGCAGAATTGTAGAGGCAGGTGCTAAGGACAATGCCATATTCATTTCACGTGCGGATAAGTCTGGCACGAACATGCTGGAGCTAAGTATATGGAAAAGGCTTGGAATACAACCTTCCAACAAAACCCAGGCATGGTATATAGAGGCTGGAGCTGGAATGGGCACTGTGCTGCGTATGGCTAACGAAAAGAAGGCTTACACGCTTACGGATAGGGCTACATGGCTATCATTCAAAAACCAGCTAACAAACTTGAAGGTTCTCGTGGAAGGCGATTTAGCCCTTCTAAACCCCTACGCCATAATCCTCGTCAATCCAGAGAGGTATCCCAAAAGAAACTATGAAGGGGCCCTAAGGCTTGCAAAATGGATGATTTCCGAGGAAGGCCAAAGCCTTATAGCAAATTTCACAAAGGGAGGCGATACGCTTTTCAAACCTATGGCAAGGAATATCGAATTGGCCCATAACCTAGGTTTTCCGGAGCAGGAAAAGGAGCTTGCATGGTATGATGCCCAGAAAACCTAGCCTCTTCCCTCCGACCCTTCTTTCCTTTTGTAGGCATAGAGGAAATGCTGGCTGGTGATGGGAATATGGCGGAGAGCATTTTTTGGGAAGAAATTTTGAGCATAACTTTGCTATCTCTGAGGGTTTCGGGAACGGCGGTTCTCATAGGGGCTTTGATAGGCATACCTGTTGGAACGGTCCTTGGCTTTCGGCAGTTCAAAGGAAAGCGTATATTGATGCGTTTCGTGGACATCATGCTGAAAAGTCTCATAAACACTTTTATGGGCCTTCCGCCCGTTGTTGTAGGGCTTTTAGTCTACCTTTTGCTCACGGCCTCTGGACCCTTAGGCTCGCTAGGGCTTCTGTATACGCCCACGGCTATGATAATAACCCAACTTATAATGGTTGTTCCTATTATAATAGGCGTTACGATGTCTGCCGTAGGAAGCGTTGAAAAGGCAGTAAGGGAAAGGGCTCTGTCCCTCGGGGCAACCGAAAGGCAAGCCGCATTATTGATACTGAGGGAAGCTCGCATGGGGGTTCTTACATCGATTATCGTAGCCTTTGGAGCAGCCATTTCGGAGGTTGGAGGCATCATGATTACTGGTGGAAACATAAGATGGTGGACTCGAACCCTTACAACAGCCATAGTTGTTGAAACGGAGCTGGGCGATTTTCCTATGGCTCTGACCCTAGGGGCTATTCTTCTATCCATCGCTTTCTTGGTCAACCTAGCCCTAACGATCGTTCAGCTAAAGGGGGCGAGGAGATAGTTGCCCGTCGTGGAGGTGCAAAACCTCTTCAAGGAATACTCCGGACGAGAGGTTTTGAAGGATGTTAGCTTCAGGGTTGAAAACAAAGAAATTTTTGTATTAGTTGGCCCCAACGGATCTGGAAAAACAACGCTCCTAAGAATTCTTGACCTGCTTGAGGAGCCTACAAAGGGCAGAATATTTTTCAACGGACAGCCAGTGGAATATTCTTCAAGGAAAAGGGTCATTCTGCGAAGAAAAATTGGCATGGTTTTTCAACAGACCTTTCTCTTCAACATGAGCGTTTTTGATAATGTGGCTTATCCCCTAAAAGTTAGGGGCGAAGATGAAAGAAATATTTTGGAAAAGGTGAAAGGAGCCCTCGAATTGTTGAGGCTGAAGGGATTCGAGCGTAAAAATGCCCTGACCTTGTCCGGGGGAGAAGCCCAAAGGGTAGCCATAGCCCAAGCCTTGGTAGCAGAGCCTGAGCTTTTGCTTCTAGACGAGCCAACAGCAAACCTCGATCCTATGAACGCTTCCATAGTTGAGGAGGCCATATCCCAAGTCAATGAGGAAAGGAAAACGACGGTCATTATGACGACCCATAACATGTTCCAAGCAGAAAATTTAGCCCATAGAATCGCGGTTCTTAACAATGGAAGAATAGATTCGATAGGAACATTCCAAGAAGTTTTCGGAAAAGCATCGGAGCCCCTTAAAAGCTTCACCAGATTGGAGAACGTTTTCCATGGCTTTTCCAAGATTACGGAGGAAGGAACTTCCCTCGTTGACGTAGGCGAGGGCTTGCAGATCGAGGCTACATTTAAAAAAGCGGGGAACACGATGCTATACGTTCCACCAGAAGATATTATACTAGCCCCTCAACCTCTTTTTTCAAGTGCAAGAAACACTTTTGAAGGAAGGATAGTCCAAATAACGGATATGGGACATGTGGTAAAACTAAAGGTAAAGGTGGGAGGAAAAACATTCGTGGTGCAAATAACTAAAAGGTCTTTTAACGAAATAAAACCCAGCATCGATTCGAAGGTCTTCATAGCCTTCAAGGCATCCAGTGTTCAAAAAATAAACATCTCATAGAAAAAAGAATAGGGAAGTATAGGGAGACGGGGCTTCCATTCTCCGTAGGCTCGATCAACATAAAAGAAAGTAAAACGTTGAGGCCTCGAGACTAAGGTTTCATGAAACGAAAGCCTTAGAATGGGCTAATAATGGCTAAGGCTATAGGAAGGCGATAACATCCGCATCTTTATCAGAGCGTTTCCATAAAAGATCCGATGTGGAAAATCTTTTGAAAAATCGATGGTGGCCGCATATGCCTCCATTCCTTATCCGCCTTCAGGATGTGGAGGCAACCTCTGTAGGCTTGGAGGGGGAACTATGGTATAGAGTGTAGTATCATATAAGAGGATTTATAAAGCCAATATCGGATCGAATGGATGGGAGCCTCTACATCCCGGTGAAAGCTTTGGGAAGCGTAAAGGATTTGGAAGTCCTGATGAAGCCAGAAAAGGAAAAGATGGGCATTGCTAGGTTCCATTTTTCCGACCGCTATTCCGTTTTTGATTGGGGAGAGATGCCCGATCATATAGCTGGGAAGGGAGCTGCCCTTTGCATCATGGGAGCCTACTGTTTTGAAAGGCTCCAAGAAAAGGGAATTCGAACCCATTACCGGGGACTGGTTGATACTTCTGGAAAGGTTGTGAGCTTTGATGAATTGGCGAGTCCATCAAACATTATGGAAATAAACCTAGTAAACGTGTATAGACCCAAAGCCTATGTCCAGGATGGGAAGCTTATGTACGATTATAGCTTGTATTCCCCATCATTGAGGAACTTTCTCATCCCCCTCGAAATTATATATCGGAACGGGCTTCCTGAGGGCTCATCCATCTTTAAGAGACTTGAGAAGGGCATCCTTTCCTTGGAAGAGCTCGGTCTCGATCATTTTCCCCTCCCTAACGAGAAGCTCAAAAGACCGATTTTTGATATAAGCACGAAGCTTGAGGAATTCGACAGGTACGTTTCCTGGAAGGAGGCGAAAGAAATGGTTTCGCTGTCGGATGATGAATTGGAAGAAATGAAGGATGTAGTAACGAAGGTTAATGATACGATTACAGAGATGGCTTCGAGGGCCTCCTTGGAAAATGAGGATGGGAAGATCGAGTTGGCCTTCGACCCTTTCAGGAGGCTCATGGTCGTGGACGTCGTAGGCACATTGGATGAATGCAGATTTACTTACAGGGGATTGCATATAAGCAAAGAAATATTGAGGAAATGGTATAGAAGGACGCCATGGTATAGGGATTTGGAGGATGCCAAAAGAATATCTCAGGAAAAGGGAATTAGGGATTGGAGAAAGCTCTGCAAATCGAATCCTCCGAAACTTGAAGAGGGGCTTAAGAGAATAATAAGCCATATGTACCTTTCTGCAGCCAACTCCCTCGTAAATCGAAAGATGTTCGATGTTCCCAAGCTTTCGGAGGTTATAAAAGAGTATTTGGAGTATGCTGGTGAAATGGATGGCTAGCCTTTATGATATAAGGGAAATCGTTTCGGAGTACGATAAAGGAAATATAAGGATAGGGGTCCTGGGCTCCCATTCAGCCTTGGAAATTGCCTATGGCTCCAAGCAGGAAGGTTATGAAACTGTCGTCGTCTGCCAAAGGGGAAGGGAAAAAACCTACGTAAAATACTTTAAAAATCTTTTCGATCATGTAATACTTCTTGATAAATTTTCTGAAATCATAAAAGAGGAAAATTTAAATAAAATGAGGGATTTGAATACAATTTTTGTTCCAAATAGATCTTTTTCAGTCTATGTTGGCTATGAGAATATAGAAAAGAAATTTTCTGTCCCTATCATGGGAAATCGGTATATGCTGAAGACTGAGGAAAGAAATGTGCCTAAGAACCAATATTATCTGCTCAAGAAAGCGGAAATTCCTACGCCGAAGATATTTCAATCTTATGAGGAAATAGACCGTCTTGTGATAGTGAAAGTTCCGGAGAAGGCTAGGACGATTGAAAGGGCCTTCTTCTATGCCTCCTCCCCAGAGGATTTTGAGAGAAAGGCGGAGGAGAGGATAAAGAAGGGCATCATCGATAAGGAGGCTTTGGATAAAGCCGTCATCGAAGAATACATCCTTGGAGCAAAGTTCAATGCGAATTTCTTCTGGTCTCCCTTAACCGATGAATTGGATCTTCTCGGTTTTGACAAAAGGATCCAGACTGATTTGGACGGGATCCTCGACCTTCCTGCATCCGAACAATTGGAAATAGGGGCGATTACCCAGAACATCGAAGTGGGGCATTTTGGAGTGACTATGAGGGAAAGTCAGCTTGAGAAAATATTCGAATCTGGTGAGCGTTTCGTTAAGGTCTGCAAGGAAGAATACCCTCCAGGAATAATAGGCTTATTCGCTTTACAAGGAGCCCTCACAAAGAATCTAGAGTTTTATGTTTTTGATGTCAGTCCTAGGGTACCGGGCTGTCCATGCGTTGAGCCCACATCACCCTACATGAAATACAAGTACGGTATGGAGGTAGGTCCTGGAAGAAGGGTTGCGATGGAAATAAGGCGGGCTGTAGAGGCTAACAGGATCGAGGCGATAGTGACATGATAAAAGAAGAAATAAACGAAATTCTCAGAAAATACGACAGGAAGAAAATTTCTGTTGGAACCCTTGGCTCCCATTCCGCCCTAAACATCTTCAAAGGGGCAAAAGAAGAAAACCTAAGGACCGTATGCATTTGCAAAAAGGATGATGAAATCGTGTATAAAAAATTTCCTTTGGTGGATGAAATCATTTTCGTAAGCGAATTCGGAGAGCTTCTAGATCAAGATATGCAGGAGAGGCTCAGGAAACTAAATACTATATTGATTCCCCACGGATCCTTCACAGCCTACATCAGCGCTGAAGAAATAATAAGCAATCTTCTCGTGCCGATGTTTGCCAATAGGGAACTTTTGAGGTGGGAGGTTGATAGGGAAAAGCAAAGGGAATGGCTCGAAAGGGCTGGTTTAAGGCTTCCAAGGACCTTCAAAAATCCAAAGGAGATAGAGGGGCTAACCATCGTAAAATTTCCGGGGGCGAGGGGAGGGAGGGGCTATTTCTTGGTGACGTCCCCGGAATCTTTCTACGAAAAAGCAGAGGAGATGAAGAAAAGGGGGCATTTAACCGAGGAAGATCTTGAAAGCGTACACTTGCAGGAATACATAATCGGAGCCCATGTCTATCCTCATTATTTTCGTTCGATATTAGAAAATAATGTGGAATTTTTGGGCGTCGATAAGCGCTATGAATCAACCGTCGATGAGCTTGGAAGAATCCCCGCCTCGGAACAGCTTCAGATCGATCTTCACCCAACCTACACGATCGTTGGGAATATACCCATCGTTCTGAGAGAATCCCTTCTTCCAGAGATTCTAAGGATGGGGGATAGGGTGGTCGAAGCCTCCATGGCGATCTCTCCCCCTGGAATCATAGGCCCCTTCTGCCTAGAAGCCGCCATTACAGATGATCTCAAAATCTATACCTTCGAAATATCGGCCAGGATCGTTGCGGGGACGAATGTGGGCATAGGGACTTCGCCTTACTTATACCTCAAATATGGGGAAAGGATGTGGATGGGTAGACGTATAGCCAGGGAGATAAGGAAGGCCATCGACAGCGATAGATTGGAGGAGATATGCTACTGAGGGGCTCCTTTGGAAATTAAATTTATTCTATTTATTCTATTCTAGGGCTCCAGAGGCCACTTCATACCTTCCCTGGATCCCCTTCACAACCTTCGTATCCATTCGCCTATAAAGGCTCCCGAAGAGCGATGAGAGCCTCTTGGCTTCTTCGGGAAATTCATCGATCAAGTTAACCCTTTCCTTGGGATCCTTAAGGAGATTGTAGAGCTCATCGGGCTCGCCCTCGGGTCTTTGTATGTAGCTCCATTCCTCATCCCTTATACAGCGATCTATGCCCTCATGGTAACCCATTATTACGGCTTTCCTATGCTCATCGGTCCTCCCTTCAAGAACGGGAAGGAAGCTCCTACCATGCATGGAGCCTATGTTTCCCTTAAGTCCTAGGATTTCGAGGATCGTGGGAAGAAGATCGGGAAACTGGATAATGGCTTTTGTCCTTCTAGCCTTTTCGCCTCCAGGGAGGCGAACCATGAAGGGAACCTTCAGGAGTTCGTTGTAAAGTCTATCTGTTCCCTTGAGGAACTTTCCATGGTCAGCCAGGGGATGGCCATGATCCGCTAGAAGGATGATGATGGAATCATCGTAGTACCCTAGTGCCTTAAGCTCTTCAAAAAGGAAGCCCAAGCAATGATCCACGAAGGAGACTTCCCCGGCATAGAGTCCCCTGATGTACCTTATCTCCTCCTCGCTAGCCCAATCCCTAGCCCTTCCTCCCATAGGAAGGATCAATCGCTTGCCCTTATAGTCCCTGTCCGTATAGACATCGAACCTTTTGGGAGGATCCCAGGGCTCATGGGGATCGAAGGAATCGATCCATAGGAAAACCTTCTTATGGACCCTATTCTTCCTCAACCATTCGATCGACTCCCTTACAACCTTGGCGGGGAACCAGTCCTCCTCGCCATCGAAGTCGTCCGTGTTGGCTAGAAACTGGCGGACCCTACTCTTCCAGAGCTCCGGGTAGTTCTCGTTCACGTAATCCTCAACCCTTCTTTTTGGAGGATGGGATGCATAAGGGTCGTATTCCTGACCCCTTATCCATCGATAGGCATGGAAGCTTCTATGGAAATTCATACCCGGAGCCCTGTAATGATAAGTATCGGATATAAGGGCGCAAACATAGCCCTCCCTCCTAAGGATATCGGCTATGGTGATATCCCTGGGAGAAAGGGGTTCCCAAGGTCTGAAGGGAAGGGTATCCTGGCCTGTCATGAGCTCACAGCGCACGGGGATTGTGGGCAAGCCGCTCGGATAGGCATTCTCGAAGACAATGCATTCCTTGGCGAAGGCATCGATATTGGGCGTTTTACAGGCTTCGATGGCCTCGAAGACGGGCTTTCCTAGATTGTAGAAGCTTACATGGTCCTGGCGGAGGCTGTCGAGCATGATAACTATTACGTTCAATTTTCTCACATCCATAGAAGCCCTTTTCCTTTTTCCTATAAACTATAGAAAATAAAAGGATAACTATTAAGCCGAGAACCAATAGAATAAAAAATTCTTTCTATATAGGCTTCTGTATAGAGGCTGAGTCTTAGCTCTAAGAAACGAAGGAATTGGCGATATGAGGAAAGGAAAAGAAAGGCTTGTAATGAAGGAAAGATCTTATGAGATCAGTCAAGAATTCAGAACTTTGGTGCTCTTTGGCATACAATTGGGCGAGCTAATTTGGAGCATGAGCAACCTTTCCTAATTCCATTACCGATTCATCCTTATCGAGGGATATTTAAAAAAAGATGCAAGAATTGAAGAGAAAGAGAAAGAGAAAGAAAAAATGGATAGTATATTAATAGTTTTAAATCTGAATTTCTTTTAAAAACCATAGATTCTTTCGACAATCATCGCTCTTAATCATAAAGTTTTTGGCGCCCATGAAACGCATGGAGGCTTTTTCCATAACCAACAAACTCTCTGATTAAGAGCGAATTTTATATTCCTGCCAAGCAATGTATATAATTCATTATCTGAACCAAGAATAAATAAACTAGGGTAAAACCAAAAATTGTTGTTATGATGGTTGTAAAAAGTAAAGATAAAGACATATCACTCACCTCCTTTATTTGGCTTCTATCACATTCCCTTCGGGTACTTCCAAGGCTTCACTCAGCCTCGCCCTCGAAAGTTCTGGGTCCAAGGAGACCTCCAACTTCAATTCTAGAGGGCAATCAAGTCTAAAGGCTGGGATAGGCTCCACATACCTTCGAACGGTATTACCGACAAGGGCGGAGACCGTAACCATACCATCTTCGACCTTGTATGCGACTAACCTAGCCTTTCCTCTAACCTTCCTAACGAAGGATTCCCAGTTTGAGAAGCTCCCCGAACCCCTCTTAGCGATCCCTTTGGTAGATCTGATCGCTCCTTCGAGTCTTTGGGAGAGTTCTTCAAGATGCTTCTCATGATCCTCCAGGGCCTTTATGAAAAGGTCCAGGAGCTCAATCTGTCCCCCCTTTGCTTTCAAAGTCTTTGAAGGTCTCATTTCCTTTCCATCCCTATCTTTAAAGCCTAATTTTTGCTCTATTCTCTAATAGAGGACTATTTAAAGCTTATTGACGAAAAATGGGCTCAATTTACGCCTTTTTGTTCCTAGTAACGATTTTTTGGCAGAAAAATAAAAGGATCGTAACCAATCACAGAAATCCGTGACTTTTTCCCTCCCTAAATATAATCCTTGGATAATTTGGAGGCTATCAGCTGATAATCCAAGTCGCCTCTCCGGTGAGAGGCATTCATAAAGATTCTTCGGAGGTTACCATAGAGCTATGGAACCTACAGTAAAGCCTAAGGGAAGAAGGAAAAGAACGGGGTGAAACAGGTGAAATGGGACGCTTATATCTCCCTCTGGATTCCTAAGGAGTTGAAGGGTTGCTAGAGTCATGAGGATGGTGCATGGAAACATGAAGATAAAGAAAAGATAGTTGACTATAAAGATGAAAGGAGTAACTGTTACCATGCCTAGGACTATAAACGTTGTAGGAGCCATGAACTTCGCAGTACGCCTTCTTCCTATTAGTAAGGGCAAGGTTCGAATTCCAGCGACCTTATCTCCTTCCATTGTCTCGAAATCCTTTATCGGAAGTAGTCCTGTTACCATAATGAATATAATAACCGCTAGATATGTAGCCTTCGCCGTTGGAAGGGCGACTGTCGAGCCCATAAGAGTCGATAGGAAGAAGCCGCTTCCTACGACAGCGTAGGAAAATATCGTCCTTTTTAATCTTATGGGCGGCACGGAATATGCGATTCCCAGACTGCAGAGGAGGATGTTTAGGAATAATGTCAGAGGTCCTACTAAGGATGACAAAACGAGGCTCAGCAGAAAGTAGAAAAGGACGAGGATGTAGGCTTCCTTCACTGTCACAAGACCAGAGGGTAAGGGTCGATAAGGGGCATTAATTTTATCCTCTGAAATATCGTAAATGTCATTCAGGGTATAAATTCCACAGATGGAAAGTAGATTTGAAACGGTAGCCAAAAGAACATTCTTGAAGGGAAAATGGATAAAGGAGGCGAGTTCAGAACCACAGAGGGCATAATAAGCGTAGACAAAGCTCGTCTTCCTTGGGTCGAGCATCTTTGTGAGAGCGATATAAGCCCAAAGCCTTTGTTTTATGCCTTGCAAGACCGAGGTATACCCTGAGCTCAGCAACTACCCCTCAACAACCTCTCATTAACTAATGCTCTTAGTCATCACCTTATAAATCCTTCCTCATTAGGTAAATTCTGGACATTAAACAGATTCTAGATAATAGCTAAAACGAAATTTAAATCTCTTTTTGTGGAAAACTAAAAAGAATTTGAATTTTTGGAGAAGGTTTTTTAAATTCTTTTATTTCTCTCAAAGAAGTCTTGTAGGAAGTTGAGAAAATAAATCTTTCGTATTTGAAAGGATTTCTCGTTTCCCGAAATTATTTCACTAGTCATCATAAAGGATTCATGGTTAAGCTTAACGACTGTATGGTGTGTCGGATCATCCAGCAGAAGCTGAGGGGAATGGGTTCTCGTGTGGTGAGATAGCGTTGATCTAGGTGGTTCCCATAGGAGGGTTGAGCAACTCTGGAAGGCTTACAGGAGTAAAGGCTCCAATAGAAATAGAGGTAGTGAAATAATTATGGGAAGCATTTAGAAGGATTGGAAAGCAATACATCCATATGAAAAGTAAGGGTTATAAAGAGCACTTGCCTAGCTTATCTCTCTAAAACTTTTGTTGTTCACGCAACTTCACGAAGGAGAAATGCCCTTAACAGCTTCCATTATGGATGGGGTGATAGGCGTTGATCTCCCCCAACTTTTCCAAAAGATACCCGTCATTCTATCGATCAGCCTTTTATCGTCCACAAGGATGGCAATTTCAAACTCCTTTGATTGAGGGAGCAGTTCAAGGAGGCACCTTTTACCGTTAACGATCAGGAAAGACATCGGTACCGAACCCTTCCTAAAGGATACCTTTCCCGAGGAGAGAAGCTTTAAGGCTGATGCTGAAAGACGAAAATGCGTAAGGAAGTTTCTCATAAAACTAAGGACTTCACTTAAGTCGAATTCTACAAGGATGTACATCGTTATGTTCTTTTCTTGAATATCGAGAAGGCTCTTCGAAACCGAAAGGTCGAGATACTTCGAAGCGAATAGAAGGCTCGAGTTGGCGTTCTCGATTTCCTTACAAACCTTAGCAACGAGGTCATCATAGCGCGTGATGATATCCATGGTAACCCGGGGCTCGAGGATGTGGCTTAGGGAGAAGGCCTCGTCCCTGCTGAGTTCAGGCATCAGCTTTCTTATATTCTCGAAGCTGTTAAGTCCCAGGTCAGAGAGGTTCTCAAGGATTTGGGCATGGGGAAGAACTTTTAATAGCTCTTCGTACAGGACTCGCGTTGCAACCTTTCCTATAACCGTAGGACAATAAGAATCCTCCTTTTTTTTAAGGAGACCCAAATCCACAAGTTCCTTAAGCCTCATGTAGTATCGGCGCTTTGTCATGCCAAGGCTCCTTGGAGCCTCTAAACCTGATGGAAGCCCCTTACTAGCCTCGAGGAGGATCCTAAGGGCATCCCTATCCGAGAGGGCCCTCAGTATCGGAAGGAGTTTTGAGACCTCATCGGAAAAAGCCTTGGTACTCATTGGCTCACTTTGTCCTTTCTCCCTCCCTTCTTGGAAGCTCCTTATATTTATTTTTTCGCTCTTAATCAGGAAGTTTGTTGGTGATGACTTAAGCCTTTACTATGAGCTTAAGCCTTTGAAGACTCGGGATCTGGCTTGTGGTTCTTTGGAAACGGAAGAGGCTTAAGTATATCCCAA
>Ga0080004_1131836_pt1 | contig 185775 bp, 179 predicted proteins | sample WasSprMetagenome_FD_69207 | JGI IMG/M metagenome (GOLD analysis project Ga0080004, IMG submission 69207) | Sulfidic aquatic microbial communities from Washburn Spring, Yellowstone National Park, USA - WS (SPADES assembly) (version 2) | ecosystem: Environmental > Aquatic > Thermal springs > Hot...
CTCCTTTTCGTGCTCAAGGCACATTCAAGATGAAGGTTTGCCAGACACCCTGAGGTTTTCAAATTCCATTGTAAATAAAAGTAAATCAAATTGCTATGCATATAATTAATATTATGGGAGTCAAAATGCTAAGGAGTATGACAGGGTTCGCAAAAATTGAGAAGGAATTTCCAGAGGGAAAGATCTACGGAGAGGCAAGATCATTAAATAACAGGTACCTTGAACTGAACATAAAGATTCAGAAGACCGATTACTCACTGGAACAAAAACTGAGGGAGATCGCGAAAAAACATCTGAAAAGGGGGCGGGTCGACATATCCTTAAAATGGGAAAGGCCGGAAAATTCATATCCTGTCCTTAAGGTCAATGAACAGACGGTCTCTCAATATCTTAATCTCTTAAAGGCGCTCAAGGAAAGATATGAACTTGAAGGTTCACTAACAGTGGAAACCCTTCTCACGTTCAAGGATGTGATAGTATCTGAGGAACAGTCGGCAATTCAGGAGGAAAGGCTACTTCAAACCTTTGAAGAACTGCTTATAAGCCTCGACTTAGAAAAAAGGAGGGAAGGTTGGATTATTCAAGAGGAGCTGGAAAAGAGGATGAATAAGATTAAGGATATTGTTGGGGAATTAGAAGCACACTTTCCTCACGCGATGGCTCAGTATGAGAAGAAGCTAAGAGAAAGACTAAAGGAATTGACAACTTCTATAAATGAGGAAAGGCTGCTTCAGGAAATGGTGTTTTATATGGAAAAGCACGACATAGCTGAGGAGATTTCAAGACTAAAGGGCCATATAGATAACCTTGAAAAGTCTATGAGAGAGGAGGCTCCAGTAGGGAGAAAGCTCGACTTTATAATCCAAGAGATGATCAGGGAGGCAAACACGATAGGAAGCAAGTCTCCCGATTACTTTATAAGCCAAAGGGTTGTGGACATAAAGGTAGAAGTGGAAAAGATGAGGGAACAGGTACAAAATGTCGAATAAGGGAAAGATCTTCATCGTTTCAGGACCTTCTGGAGCTGGGAAAACAACGATTCTGAACCGCTTTCTGAGGGACGATAAAAAATCCGCATTTTCCGTCTCATATACGACGAGAAAAAAGAGGGAGGGAGAAAAAGATGGAGTCGATTACCATTTTATCGATAGAAAAGGGTTCAATGAGCTCATAAGAGAAAATGCCTTGCTTGAATGGGAAGAAGTGCACGGAGAGTTGTATGGAACTCCTAAGGACGAAATATTCAAGAATATGGAAAGAGGCATCGATGTCTTCTTGGACGTGGACGTAAACGGAGCTTTAAGGATCAAGAGTATGGTCCCCCATGCGGTTTTGATATTCATAGAGCCCCCATCGAAAGAAGAACTGATAAAGAGGCTCAAAACAAGGGGTGAGGAAGAAATAGTAAAGAGACTCGAAAGGGTAGAGAAAGAACTTGAAGCAAAAAAGTTTTTCGATTATGTTATAATTAATGGGTCACTCGATGAAGCGTACGAGAATTTCAAAAGAATAGTAGAGGAGGTGAGGAAACTAAGTGGCAAGGATAACAGTTGAAGATTGCATGAAACATGTGGAAAACAGGTTCGAGCTCGTTCATCTGGCAGTAAGAAGGGCCAAACAACTCATAAAAGGGGAAAAGCCGCTTGTCAAAAGTGAAAACAAAGAAATAGTAACCGCCCTTCGTGAGATTGCGGAAGGCCTCGTGTACTTCGAGAAGAAGGAGTTACCACCTAAGGCTGAAGAGCAGTACCAGCTTTCAAGCTTTACACCTTAAAAAAGTATACTACTTTTTCCCCTTCCCCACTTTATTGATCTCTATCCCAAAATTTGTGTACCTTGCCCTTATCTTATCTCCCGGTGAGATCTCCCTTATATCCTTAAATCCTTTAAGACTCGCATTGCTAACGTCTAAAGTCACATTCCCTCTCCACCCCTTGACTGTCATAAGCTTTGCGTCCTTATTAATAGACACCACACTCCCATAAAGGTATAGGCCTTTTACAGGTTTTGCTTTGGGAGTCGCTTTCTTTTCCTCCGCAGAGACAATCGAGGCAAAGGATATGAAGCCCACTATCAGGACTAAAATTAAGCATGTTAGTCTTAGACCTCTCATCTCTTTCCTCCCTTCTTTTTTTTTACTTTTAATTACTTTTTCCTCCCCCTGTCAAGAAAAAATAAGCCATTAATAATGTGGATGTCACACTTCTCCGTCCATAAATCCCGCATGGGTGGTCTTCACGCGGTCTTAATTTCTTATTTCGAATCCACCTTTGAGATATCCGAACCATTCCCTGTAAGATACCCTTTGTACTAGCCCCCGTTTAGACGGAACACCCTCCTGACCAGAATAAGTTGTAGTAATAGCCATAGAGTTTTTACTATAATTAACAGGTAAGAGGGGGAAAAGAACTATGAGTCCGATAGAGGTCATCACATCGGTTCAAAGAAGGAGACGATGGACCGCTTAAGCAAGAAAAGGCCATGGTTGAGGAGCAGAACAGCACGGTCCCTATCGCAGCGGAGATGATAAGAGATCTCATGGCAGAATCCTTTATAAAGACCTCTAAGCGCGTTTATGACATATCTATGATTTGTCTTATACAAAGACTGTTATGGGATTATTGCCCTTGTAGTTCGAAGACTATAATATATCCCAATGAGGGGCTTAAGATGAGATCACCAAGGGAATACAAGATGATGCAAAATAAGTTATAAGGGTGTCTGGTTTGAGGGGGACAACTCCAGAAGATTCGGATGGAGCTCATGACTAGTTTGTGGTTACTTCTTGTCATTGTTGCTACCATGGTTGTCGGCACTTCTGTCGTGATCATAAGCTACAAGAAGCGCCAGAGGCAGAGCGCAGTGGATGAGGTACTACGCAAAGCAATAGAGGAACAACGCTGCGAGGTGGAACAAGAGGCCGGGCAACGAGCTGAGGAAGAGGAAGGACAGCGGGCTGAGGCAGAACGTTGCCGGCTTGAAAAGGATTCGCTTAGAGCGGAAGAGGAACATCATAGAGCCCAGGAACCACGCCAGCATCTCGACCAGGAAAAACATTGTAGGGTAGAGGAAGAGCGCAAGCATCTTGACGAGGAAGCACATCAGAAGGCAGAAACGCAACGCCAGACAAAAAAATCCGAGAAAGCCGAAAAAGAGCAAGGGCGTCTTGAACATGAGGCAAAGTGCAAAGCGGAGAAGTTACAGTTGGCTGCAGAGGAGTATCGCAGATCAGAGCTGGAAAGTAAGCGACCCGAAGAAAGGCCTGGCCGTAAAGATGAGGTACAGCGGAAAGTCCCAGGGAATGGGCACTTGGAGGTAAAGGTTGAGGGCAAACGATTGGAACCTCCTAAAAGGGGAGGAAGGCCTCGTGTTCCCATTAAAGCTCAGGAGAAACCTGCAGCGCGAAAAATCGAGTCTCGCCGTCCGAAGCCAGAAATCATTTGCTGGAAAAAGGAACGACAGTGGATACCGGCAGTAGAAATCCCAGAGGAGCTCCTTGAGAACTCTGGCTTGGCGGTCCTTCAGGATGGATTACCCCTTAGACAAGAAGAATCAAAAGAAGCTTGTTGGCCTTTGGAACGAGTTTTTGGCGAAGTGGTAGTCCAGTGGATCGAAGGTGAGGGCGTGCAAGAAATCAGGGTCGCACTCGGCCAGGATGGTTACTTGCTATTCAAACTGAGCGGCCAAAACCAGAACCGGGGGCGTTGTGTTAAATTCCCTTCCTCTGGGTCGTATCTGGTGATGGTTCCAGACGACTGGGTGCGTGATGATACGTTGTCAGGGCCTCCGCCAGTGGAACCGGAATCCGTGTTCCTCACCGGGTATAAAGCTCACTTCTTCGAACTTGAGAAAGACGATGATGGAAAGATTGCTTTTTGTACCCCTACGGGTGAGCTATTCGAAATCGAATCGAAGGCACCACGGTTCGAGCTGGTCGGGGATCGGCTATGTGATGCAACCGAAAAGATAGGGCCTCTCTTCGGAAAGAGACCTCCCCAAATTCGCGCTCCGGACGATCAGACCTGGAAAGATGTTGGAACAATCGTTGTCGGTGAGGAGGGCAGCGGAAAAGGGAGATGGCGTAAAGTGTTCTATCCCAATCCGGGAGAAATCCAACAGGACTTGCCTTCCGAAGTTGCAGACAGAAAAGGGGGATGGTATTTTCTCAGACTTTACGACACGAACGATGACCTTATAGAGAGCCTGGACTTTAGATTCCTATATGCCCTTAAAGAGATCAGATTACCTCAGCCTTCTCCCCTTCCCTCTGAAGATGGGCATAGGCCGGTATGCGTCGAGTTTCTCCACGAGCCCGGTTGTGCTGTGCAACCGGCCGACAACCTCACAAACATCCATATCGAACGCCAGGATGACGCAACGATTCTGACCATCCCTCCCGATCCTACCTGCGACGAGACCCGTTGGATTGTGGGGGCTGAAGACGGGCCCCAAGCAGAACTGACCATCCTGGTGGAGAGGCTTTGGTGGGGTATAGGGGAAGAGCATAATGCACCATCCGAATGGAAAGACCGACCCCTTGCTCTCCAACGTGACGACTTCGCCGCTACGTCAAAGGAGGCGTTATGGTTGCGACTTCCAAGACACCGCTGGGTGGATAAAGTCCTTGTGGGATTCGAACGATCGAAAGCTAGACTTTACAACGTAAAGGTAACGGAGAAAACAATTGCTGTCCCTTTACGCGAATTCAGCGATTCCAAAGAAGTGGGAGACCATACGCAAGACCATTCCCTTAAGGTCTGGATCGAACGCGACGGCAGGTCTACGGACGCGGTTGTTGCTATCATCCCGGCGTCAGTGGCAGCACCTGAGCGCAGCCAGGTAGTTTCGCCACCAACAGCACATTGGGCCGGGTTCGGAAGAAAGAAGACCGCCGTGGCGGAAGCAGTTTTGCGACACGGCTCCGCCAAGATCGAGGTTAACGGGCATCCCATCGATGAATACTTCAAAGACACGCCATCTAAGGCAAAACATTTTTTGTATCACCTCCTCGAATTTGATCGAGTCCATGACGCATTGTCGCAGATGGAAGTGCGGATTACTGTAACAGGAAGCAGTCCAGGCACAATGCGGCAAGCAAAAGCAGTGGCGCATGCTATAGCACGTGCTCTAATGAGTTATGACCCAAAGCTGAAGCCATTGCTGAAACAAGCAGGATTCGGAGGGATCAGAGTGAAAAAACGGCCAGTGAGCAACAGGAGGGGTAATCGATGAACCCAATAGAACTGGCGGATAAAATCAAAGAAAGATATAGGTGCTATCTCAAGACCACCTTTTACTTCAAGGACCCGGTTCTTCGAGCGTCTTTTGAAGAAGGCCTGGGCTCAGGACATCTGAGCAAGGGGCCATTTCTCGAGGCGACGCCGGTGTTCAAACGGGGCCAAACACCACGCACCTTGTTCCAAAGACGCCTTGGATTCCAGCCCGATGAAAGATTCCTAAAAGCGGTGCAGGGCGACAGACCGCTTTACCAACATCAAGAAGAGGCAATCCGGAGGGTGTTTCAGGGGAGCAACGTAGTTGTAGCTACGGGTACAGGCAGCGGGAAGACCGAGGCTTTTCTCTACCCCATCCTGCTTCACCTTTATCAGGAATTTCAAGCAGGCAAGTTATGTCCAGGCGTACGCGCTCTCATCCTCTACCCGATGAATGCTCTGGCAAATGACCAGCGCGAACGCCTTGGTGAAATCTGCAAACGACTTAAAGAAGAGCATTCACTTTTCCGGTTCACCTTCGGACAGTACGTTGGGGAAACGCCAGAGGATGAAAACGATTCTCAACGGCACGCAAGGGATCACATCGCAGAGCGGAACCAAAAGGGTCATTCCATAGTTGAAGACGGTCATGTGGTACACGGGGAACTTGTCCTTCGGTCTGAGATGCTGAAGACACCCCCTCATATCCTCCTGACCAATTACTCAATGCTTGAATATCTACTGCTCAGACCCGACGATAGCCCGCTCTTTGACAATGGGCGCGCTCGGTGGTGGACATTTCTGGTGCTGGACGAGGCACATCAATACCGGGGTTCTCGTGGCATGGAGATGGCAATGCTCCTGCGCCGTCTCAAGGAAAGGCTGAGAGAAGGCGGCCGTTCGGAACCGTTCCGATGCATTGCCACAAGCGCGACACTGGTTGGAGAAGAAGGAGATAAGGCAGCCGTCGCTCAGTTTGCCTCTGACCTGTTTGGCGAGGAGTTTCGCGAGGAGAACGTGATTTTAGGGGCGACTGAACCAATCCCCGAACCTAGTCCAATACGCCTTCTTCCAGATGATTATCATGCTCTTAAAGAGGTTCTTCATGGAAATAGCTCAGAAGCTACAAGGGGCCTTGCTGAATTGGCAAGTAAACTTGATGTGGTGCTTCCAGGCAACCAGGACCCGCCGAAAACTGTGGGCTTGCTCCTTCAGCGTGACGGCCGTGCAGCGGACCTCCGACGCCTGATCGCAGGTAATCCCGCGGAAGTTCAGGAAATTGCCAATCAGGTCTTTGGGGACTTGCCAGAGGCCAAGCGCGTGTCTGCTCTGGCCGAGTTAGTTGAACTTCTCTTACAGGCGAAGGACCCCTCATCCGATGCGCCTCTTTTGTCTGCCCGTTACCATCTATTCCTCAGGTCACTCGAAGGCGCTTTTGTCTCCTACTGGCCTGAGAAAAAGGTCTTTCTCGACCGTAAGGCAGTGGGCAAGGATGTCACGGCCTTTGAAGTTGCACTGTGTCGGGAGTGCGGGCAGCATTATTTTGTAGGTCCAAAAGATTTCAAGGGGGGCAGATTAGTAGAGGCAATCCGTGATCCGGGAGATGTTAATTTTGGAGCCACCTTCCTTCGGCCTATTGAGAACGGCAAAGACGAAGATGAGGGAGGCGAGAGTGGCGAGGCCACTAACAAGGTGGTATTTCAACTTTGTGTGCGGTGTGGTGAAATGCGGCGAGGCAAACCGCAGTGTGGACATGATAACTTGATCTGGGTAGTCAAGGAAGAATCCCCACCGGACGAAGATAGGGCAGACCAAATGGCGAAATGCGGTGCCTGCGGGTACAACGCCGCTGGTCGTGACCCCGTGCGGGAGGTAGTGCACGGTACTGATGGTCCCCACGCCGTGATAGCCACGACCCTCTACCAAACCCTTCCAGAGGAGCGAAAAAAGGTACTTGCCTTTGCCGACGGCCGTCAAGAAGCCGCATTTTTTGCCTGGTATCTCGAAGACTCATATAGAGATATCCTGACCCGCAACTTGATCCTCAAAATAGCTCGAAGTTTCACGCAATATCCTGTAGAGGGCATTAGCCTCTATACGATTGCTGATAAGGCTTTCCGTGACTACCGTGATGCCTTCAAAAGAAAGGAATCAGATGATGAGCCAACGATTCGCAAGAACATCTGGAGGGTTCTCTATAGAGAGTTTCTGACCGAGGAACGGCGGATTTCCCTTGAGGGTGTCAGTCTGATTCGCTGGTCGGTCAAATGGCCTGATTGGTTCAAGACCCCAAAAGTGCTCAAAGATCCCCCTTGGTCGCTAACCGAACAAGAGGCACTCGACCTGATATTTCTCTTGTTGGACACGATGAGAACCGACAGAGCGGTAGAACTGCGAGCGGAAAATGGCATCTCACTGAATTGGAGCGATCTTAATCTTCAGGGAGCCCAAATGCGATTCCGGATTGGTGCCCCTAGAAGAACGCAAGATGTGCGCAGTTGGGATGGCGAGAGAGGGAAACGGGCTCGTTTTCTGGCCAAGCTTTTTATGAGGATGAGAGACGGCCTTTCAGAACAGGAGACACTTGATCAGGCAGTGAATGTCTTGAGAGCCATCTGGGAGATTTTCAGACAATCAGATGAAAATGCTCCTTCGTCCCACGACCGTTTGCTCATCTCTGTGGATGACGCGCGGAGGCTGAATCCTGACTGGTGGAGACTACGTCTCATCACGAACGATGATACGATCTTCCAATGCGACACCTGTGGTCGTCTGCAGGCGATCTCCGTTCGTGGAGTCTGTCCAAGGCACCGTTGCCCCGGCACACTCAAGCCGGTAAAAGTGAGTGACTTAGAACCCAACCACTACCGCCTCCTCTATGAGGAGGATCTGCCAGGTTTTCTGCGCGTTGAAGAGCACACGGCGCAACTTGACAAAGAAAAGCGCGGGAGTTTCAAAGAGAGTTCAGGAAGGGCAACATCCATGTCCTGAGTTGCTCGACCACTTTTGAATTGGGCGTGGACCTGGGTGACCTCGATACCATCTTCCTGCGCAATGTTCCTCCAGAAGCGTTCAATTATGCCCAACGAGTGGGGCGGGCCGGGCGCCGAAGTGGATATCCCGGATTCGCAATCACATATTGTCGCCATGCGCCCCACGACCTTTACCACTTCTCCGAACCTCAGCGGATGCTCAGCGGGAAAGTTCGTCCCCCCGTGCTGAGTCTCCGAAACGAGAAGATTATCACACGCCATATTGCGGCAGTGGCGCTATCACGCTTTTTCCGAGCCTTCCCTGAAAGGTTCGAGACCGTGGAGAAGCTATTCAAAGACTTGCAACATCCATCCGGCGTTGCCGATTTCAAAGCCTTTCTCTACGAGCACCAGGCTGAACTGGAAGAATCTCTGCGCGTCATCGTTCCATCGGATATGTTGAGTGAAACTGGATTGGACAACGGAGGATGGATTGAAAGAATTGCTGGAGAGGAAAGTAGATTCTCTCTCGCCGAGGCCGAGATCTCAAGTGATTACCGGATTGTTAAGGATCTTGAGACAACGGCCGCGAGCAAAGGGGACTACGACACTGCTAAGTGGGCTAAGGCACGAGCGAAGACAATTGCTGAAGAGGATGTTCTCTCATTCCTCTCCCGCAAGGTCGTGATCCCGAAGTATGGCTTCCCAGTCGATGTGGTAGAGCTTGACACTCAAAGAACACAACAAAACCAGGAAGCATTTGAACTCCTGCTCCAAAGAGACCTTAGCATTGCAATTTCCGAGTTTGCTCCATCGAGTAAGCTGGTTGCCAATAAGAAGGTATGGACTTCTTATGGGCTCAAAAAAGTGGCTGAGAAGGAATGGCCAAGGAAATTATACAAACGATGTGTACGGCACAACGTATTCATCCACTGGGAGCGAGGGCAACCAGAACCTGTGACTCCATGCGGCGATCGGTTGACGGTGTCCCAGTATGTTATTCCCCGTTTTGGGTTTGTCACTGATCGTAATAAGCCAGAGGAGCCAAAATCTCGCCCTCCGAGAGTATTTACAACGCGTCCCTATTTTGCAGGTTCGCTCGGCTTCGACCCTGGCAGCATCACTATACATCCGAATTCTCCGATAATCACGATGAAGAAGGCATCCCCAGGCTTGATGGTTGTGCTCTGCGAAGGCCGACGTGGAGAGGGATTCTATATCTGCAGCACATGTGGTGCAGGATTCAGGAAACCCGAAAAGCGCCATAAAACGCCCTATGGTCAGGACTGCAACGGTACACTTGAACAAGTCTCTCTTGGGCATGAGTTTGTGACCGATGTGGTGCAAATCCAGTTTCACCCGAAACCCGATGGGGACATGGAGGCTGTTTGGTTTGCCTACTCTCTTGCCTACGCTCTGGTTGAGGGAGCTGCGGAAGTTTTAGAAGTGCCCTCCACCGACCTGAGCGCGACGGTAGCCCATAGTGAGCAATACCCTCTACCTCCGATCATTCTCTACGACAACGTACCTGGAGGAGCAGGCCTTGTCGCTCGGCTTGAGGAAGAGGAAGTGCTTAAGGCTTGTCTGGAGGCTGCGAGGAAGAGAGTCAGCGGCAACTGCGGATGCGGTGAAAACACAAGTTGTTACGGGTGTCTGAGAAGCTACAGAAACCAATTTGCTCATCGATACCTCAAGCGAGGACCCGTGATGTATTACTTGGAAACATTCCTCTCAAAATGGGAGTAACTCGAGTGACTCCAAGTTAAGCGGATGGCCAACAACTCGCCGGCGCCAACGCCACTCTCGGCGACGTGGCTCAGCTCGGCGCCGTCCGGCGGCCGCTGCCAGCCGGTTGATGTCGGATCTGACGGAGAACAGCGCATGAAACATAAACTCAAGGGTGCGAGCCGAGACGACTGCTTGGCACGCTTATCAGCCGACGCACGAGTGGTGCTCGAAGAGCTGCGAGGAACGATCGTAGCTGCGGCCCCGGTGTAGAAGACTACATCAGCTATCAACTCCTCGCATTTCGGCTCGATGGGAAGGCGCTGCCGCTCTACGGAGCGACCGCTGATCACCGTGAGGGTGTCTCCAGGACCTGTGCGGTGACGCGGCCGGTATTAAACCCAGTCTTCACGTTCGAAGTCAGGGTCGCCGCCGACGCCGTAACGGAAGCAATACCGACCCTCCTTGTCAAGCATGACATGAACGGACGGTGCGATTGGCTGCTGTGGTTCGGGCAGTCACATTGGAGCAGGCGGTCGGATTCATGCAGGACGTGAGCGTTGTCGTGACGTCCGAATGCCGTGCGTGCTCGCCTCAAGAATGTCTATTAACTCCTGACCGGTCGTCACAGGAACACGGATTCCTCCAGGCGACCTGCATCCGGCAGGGGAGAGAGGAATGCTCGGTGGTCGTCCTGTTTCCTCTTTCTGGCGTAGTTAGAGATAGCCCACCAATCCTCGCGACGAGAACGATGAAATGCACGCTGGTTATGTTCTTGCATGTCAACCTGATTTTGTCGCTTGCGTGCCTGCATCAGCGCCAACGACAACACCCACGTGCAGCGTCACACTGATGCCTACAGCCAAGCGCACGCCAACAAACACCGCCGTGCAGACAAGCACCGCTAAGCTAACCGTCACGCCCACGACCGCCCCCACAGCCACGTCGACGCCCATCCCCAGCGCGGACGGTATTGCTCAATGTCAATGGATAAAGGACATGATGGATAGATATCATAAAACGTTTTATGTATATGCGGATTGGTTCTGGTGGAAATCACTTTCCTGCAAGGGCAAAGATGTGGGATTATGGTTCACCTGATACTATGGAAACGGACCGAGGCTTCACAGAAGCTCCACAGCTACACCAAAAGAGCACACCCTACATAAAGGCTACATTCAAAACCCGAATTCTTTGGAAGCAGTTAGGGTGGATTTTATTTTATAAGCGGAGCTTTGCCCCTGATCCAAAGAGTTTCAACAGAACTGGGGAGATTACTATCGAAACAACCGTTCGGGAAGCAGAAAAAGGTCAGATGAGGGTAGGGAAGTGTACAAAACAGATTTTGTATTGAATTTTGCTTTCGCACGGGAGAGATAGTCCTTTTTACATCCTGACTTGGGTCCGAAGACGTGATGAGGTAGAGGAGGTAAACCACGGGGAACTTGCCTATTCTGTGTTCTGGTTTTTATCTCTGAGGTGCAGTCGACGACCGCGGGTCAGGTTTAGTTTCTTATGGCCACAACGAAGCAGATTTTTTTGCCTGAAGGTTGTTCTCCACTGTGACAGTGATTTTCTGTCGGTACTTAACAGGATTTACCGTCCGTACTACGGACAGGAATTCAGTCGGAGGGGAGTGATATTTCCAGCGGGACTATCTCAACAGGAGTAATTCAGACAGGGGATTATAAACCGGGACAGAATGTGGACGGGCAGACAGGGTAGGCACTTTTTTCTCAAAACTTTGATAGATTTAAAGAATTCTTTCCCGACAGGGGAAGGTGTTTTAGGGTTCCTTTATCCAGGGAGAGTAAGTTTCTTAAGGAGGGTATGGTACTTAGAGTTTCCATTTTTTTGCCAACACAATATATATCTGCCAAAGCTGTTCCATGAGCATAAAAAAAGACCCAGTCCATTGATGGAGGGGCCTTTTTTTAAAATTTAAAAACGAACTGTATCGATCTTTCGTTAATCTACCCTGCTTCCTCCCCTGAGAGAGGGGTTCAGTATAGCCCTATCCAGTTGCTTACTGCTCATGGAAAGTATCTTCGATGGTCTTAAACCTTGTTATCCCTCGCTTAACTGGTTTTCTTTTCCGAAATCTTCTTAACCTGAATAGCCTGAAAGCCTTCTTTATCCACTCACTATCAGGATAAAAGTTCCAGAGACCCCTTCTTGCTTCTTCAAATGTCCTGAATTTTTTTAAATGGCATTGTGCAATTTACCCTCAAGTTCCGACTAATCCGATTAGCTCTATACTACCAGACCCACAATTAGGGTGTCAAAGAGCTCTCTCCTTCGGAGTAAAATTTTTCTATAATATACTCCTCTGTTACTACGATCAAAATGATCAGATCTTTTAGAGACCAATGAGGAAGCAGGACCTCTTAAGAAAGGATTACTTTTCACGAAGCGTGATTTATTGACATAGGTAATTCCCAGACCTCGCCCATTTACTTTCGGAACTTTTGATCCCGTTTGATGGAAGTATATTTAGTATCTCTTTTTATGTCTTTCGGCTCTACCTCCTCGATCAATATCTTTTCCATCTTTTATTATCCCCTAATTTTCTTGGAGGATAGTCTCCCATCGTGACATTTCAGAATAGTAACCACAATCGAGCCAAAAAGATGGAAAGTCTCGCTAACTTATGTTAAGTTGATTGTTAAATCTTTTGTTGGAGGGAATATGGAGAGTCTAACCATATCTGATGTTCTCAACTTCGCTGTGAGAATAGAGGAAATTGGGGAAATGTTTTACAGAAAGGCAGCATTGATAGTTAGTGGGCAGGAGGAGGTTACCCTCTTCCACAGGTTAGCAGAAGAGGAGATAAGACATAAAGAAATATTTAAGGAGATGCTAAAAAAAGCAGGCGGAGAGATTCCACCCGAAAGTTACCCGGGAGAGTATTTCAAGTACCTCCGTGGCTTCATAGATGGGAAAGTGATCTTCAAAGAGGGGGTAAAAGATCTGATAGAGGAAATAAAAGATACTAAGGCAGCCTTGGATTTTGCTATACAGAGGGAGCTTGATTCGATCCTTTTCTACCATGAAATAAGGGAATTGGTTTTAGAAACTCAGAAGAAAATGGTAGATGAGATAATAAGCGAGGAGCGGAAGCATTTTGAAATACTTTCCCAGATAAGGAAGAAATATGATCAGTGAGCTTCCCTTCTCCTTATCCGTCTTATTATCTCTGATGTGGAGTGGGCCTTCTCGTCTCCCACTATAGCAACCCTCCCCCCATAAGAGAGAACAATCTCCCTTTCTGGAACAGTATCTTCTCTATAGTCGGTCCCTTTCGCATGAATGTGAGGTTTAAGGAGCCTCAGAAGATTTTCCACAGAAGGTTCTGAAAAAAGGGTAACGTAATCAACGTAGCTAATCGAGGCAACTATCTCTGCCCTTTCCGTATCTGGTGTGATAACCTCTTTACGCTTCTTGAGGCTTAAGAGAGAAGAATCGTCGTTTATAGCTACAATTAGGATATCTCCAAGCTCCTTTGCCGCTTTTAAATATCTCACGTGACCTACGTGAATTATGTCAAAACAACCATTTCCGAAAACGATTATTTTACCTCTCTCTCTCTCTTTATCTACGATCTTCTTAAGTTCGAGGTGATCGAGTACTATCCTTCCCATAGTTCCTTATCACTTCTTTCAGCTCTTCCCGTGATGCTGTGGCCGTCCCCCTTTTCATTACCACAATCCCTGCTGCAAAATTAGCGATCTTTGCCGCAGAATAAAAATCAGCACCTGATGCCAAAGAAAGTGCCAGTGCGGCGCATACTGTGTCCCCAGCACCTGTTACATCTGTCACTTCGTCTTTGCCAGATATTGGAATGTGATGTACCTCCCCATCCCCTGTGAAAAGGGTCATACCCATATTCCCCCTCGTTATCAAGAGGGCTTTCAAGTTAAGCATTTTCATAATTTTCTTTCCCATGACTTCTACGTTCAAATTCTTTCTATTCTTCAAAAGTTCCTGCGCTTCCTGTTCGTTGGGAGTAATGATCGTGAAGCCACTAAAAAGAGAAAGATTGTACCTCGAATCTCCAACCACAAGGGCATCCTTCGCATAACTTCTCATCACTTCTATAACCTTTCTATCCACAACGCCGTGACCGTAATCGGAGACGATAAACCCGTCTACTTTATCCTTCATATTTCTTAGGCACTCTATGATCTTTTCTCTTGTAGTCCTTGAAGGGGGGTTCTCTTCTATCTTGTCGATCCTTATTATCTGTTGTTTTGAAGTGTGAGTATCTCCTGCGAGAATTCTCGTTTTGGTAGTCGTCGTTCTGTTATCCCGCAAAAGTCCTTCAAAATCAACCTTCCCCGATTTGCAAAAGTAATCGACCAATCTATCACCAATTTCGTCCCCCCCTATTATACCTACGGGGTATACATAAGCTCCTAAGGCGACAAGGTTACTTATAGTATTGCCCGCACTACCAGGGAAGAGCTTTTCGTCCTCATACCTCACGACAACGACAGGCGCCTCTCTTGAAAGTCTGTAAGGACGGCCAAAAATAAAAATATCCGCTATTATGTCTCCGACAACGCAGATTTTTTTTCCTTCAAATCGATCCACAACCCGGACGAGATCTTCCATGCCCTATAAACTCCCTTATCTTTTCAAAGACCATTTTCGGCTCTATTTTTCTCATACATTCCTGTCCCCTTTTACAATCCTTTTTGTTACAAGGACTACACGGAACATGGGAATTGATGACAGTAGTCACCGAGGATGGGTACCTCGTATACGTTTCATCCATGGGTCCGGCAATGACAAAAGTTGGCACACACAAGGAGGATCCTATGTGTCGGGGTCCTGTGTCATTGCTGACCAAAAATGAGGCTTTTGAAATACAAACTTTCAGATCCCTCAAATTGAGGTATTTTATTTCTATAAGATCCCTTTTTCTCGCCATATCTTTTATCCTTTCTGCTTTCCCTCGTTCATCGCCATCGGGCAAAATGTAGATCTGAATCCCCATTTCATCTGCTATAATGTCAGCAAGCTCAGCATAATATTCCTCTGGCCAGCATTTTGATGGGCCGTACTTTGCTCCTACTGTGAATACGCAGTACGGGGGAACTATTTCACTGTATGCGTCCGAAAAACACCTCTCCTCATCCTCCGTAACAGCTAAAAAAGGAGCATTTGCCATCCTCTTTATCCCAAGGAAGTCCGCTATCCTCAAGTAATGCTCTACTGTTGGTTCAACTCTCGTTTCCACTTTTAGCCTTCGGCTAAGTAATATTCCTCTTAAATTTTTTTCGTACCCAATCCTCTCTTTCACCGCCCCCATAAAAAGCGTTAGGGCGGAACGGAAAGAATGGGGGAGGACTATTCCTAATTCAAAATCTTTTTTTCTCAGAAAAAAGGAAACCTCTAAAAGCTCCCAGATCTCTTTTCCCTCAAGAGGTAAAAATCTATCGAACAGATTCAAGCCATTGTAAAGATGTATTGCCTTTTGTTTCCCACAGAACCACAATTCCCCAGGAACACTCCTTCTCAAAGAATAAAGGAAAGGGATAGCCATTACCATATCCCCGAGCCAATTAGGCAGAAGAACTATCGTCCTTCCAGTCACTTCTTACACCCATAAATGGATTGTATTTCACTGTGTAGAAGACCCTCTCATTGGCCTCCATCTCGGAGTCGAGATCTTTTAAGAGTTTTTTAAATTCATCCTTCCTTCTTTCATATTCTTCCTTCCCCATTTCCATGATCCGTTCCACTATCTCCATGTATTTTCCACTTCCGTCAAAATCGGCATAAGCGTTAACAAAGGCACAAAAGAAGGTCTTTAACTTATCTACGAGAAGATCTTCCTCCTCACCAAGCCTCATGCATGTCCCATCGGTAAAATTATCGAGCTCCACCATTTTTTGAAAATCGATCATGTTGTTCTTTTTTGCTATATTGTAAGCCTCTGTGCCGACGAAAGGGAAAAATAGGGACCATCTCATCCTTCCAGGTTTTATCTTAGCTATCAGTTTGACCGTCTCTAATAAATCGGATGTCTTCTCATGGGGAAGCCCGAGCATCACAAAGGCAGAAGTGTGAAGTCCGTACTTGTGAGCTATAGAAAATGCCTTCTCTATTTCCTCATTTGACATGAAACGTCTAAGAATGTTCCTCCTTATCCTCTCGCTTCCACTTTCCAGCCCGAACTTAACTATCCTGCAACCCGCTTCTTTTAGAAGGGAGGCTACCTCATCGTCAAAGATCCGGGTATGAGCATTACAGACAAATCCCAAATTTGTAACTTCTTTGTACTTCTTCGAAAATTCGTAAAGCCACTCTTTATCAAAAGTAAATATGTCATCATCGAATATGAACATCCTGATCCTCTTGTAATTGGTCAGAAGATAATCAATTTCCCCTATTAGCTCGTCAACGGTATGTCTTCTTATGTAAAACTTGGGAAGGTGGCCATTTTTCTTATAAAGTTCGATTATTTTGTGGTTTAGACAATACGTACACCTGAAAGGACATCCCCTTGAGGCCAAAAGACCGACCCATCCATCCTTTGCATCTATCATCTTCTGGAAATCGAATATCTCGTAATCTTTAAAGGGGAGTTTTTTGAGATCCAAGTACGGCCTTAAGGGTTCTAAAAAAATTAACCCGTCCTTTTTGTATCCGATGTTACGTATGCCTTCAGCTTTACCCCTTATCATCAATTCGGCGAGAGCCTCCTCCCCTTCGCCAACACATACATAGTCGACATAAGGATCCTTCAATGTCTCTTCGGGATCCATTGTTGGGTGGATGCCGCCGAAAAGGATCGGGATTTCAATCCTCTCCTTGATTACCTTCGCAATTTTACGCGCATATTTGTACTGATTAGTCAAAACAGAGAACCCAACGATATCAGGTGAGAAGTTCTCCACATCTTCTATTATTCGCTCATAGTCCAAAGGGTAGCCGAGTTTTTCGTTTATATTCAAAAGGCCGGTCTCAATACCTCTTGCTTTTAAGTATGAGGAAATAAAAGAGATTCCGTAATTAAAGCCTATCTGGGTGTTTATATTCGGGTAGATGAATAAGATTCTTTTCATTTTTTACCAGCCTTTTCTGAATAAAATGACTTTACCACATGGAAAACATGTTCAGGCTCAATACTGGTAAGACACTTCCTATCTTCACAGTCCCTTTTTTTGCAAGGGCTACAGGCTATCCTCTTTCTTATGATCCTTTTGTCCGGGCCATAGGGAGTATTGATCCTGTAGTCAGAAGGGCCGAAAATCGCAACTAACGGCGTACCTGCCAAAGATGCGAGGTGGGTCACGCCGGAGTCCCCTCCTATGTACATGTCCACCTTCCCAAGGAGTGCCAAAAGCTGTGGAACATTTGTTGGACAGGAGACTACAACTTTTCCATTTGTTGCACTTCTTAGTCTTTCAGCCTCTTTCTTCTCCTCATGTGTGCCCCAAAGGACAATCACATTAGCTCCTATCTCTCTATCTATTCTCTCTGCCAAAATCCTGTAGTTTTCTAATGGCCATCTTTTATAAGCCCCTTTTATGCTCGAAAAAGGGTTTATCGCAAAAACGACTTTGTCTAAACCTTTTTCATGAAAAAATTTTTGGATATACTCCTCGTCCTCCCCACTGATTCTGAAGGGTATATTCTCATATGACTCATCGGCTTTTAAATGGCGTACTATGAGCATATTTCTTTCAACCTTGTGTAAAAAAGGGTCACTGCCATTTACCCTTTCATCGTAAAATATGCTTGAAAATTCCTTTGCATAAGGTTTACCAAATCCTATTACCCTTTTTTTCTTCGATAAAAAAGAGATGAGCCCACTCTTTAATATTCCGTGAAAGTCTATAATCAGGTCAAATTCCTTTTTCCTCATATACACGAAAAAATCCCTAATTACTCTTAGGGCCCCTAAGATTTTACCTCTCTTTAAAAAATCAACAATCCTTTCCCTCGGAAATCTGATAGTCTCATCTACGAATTCGACGCATGAGAGAAGCTCATAGGCTGAACCCTCGCAAACCCAGTGCAACTTCCAATGGGGGAAGTGTTTTTTCAACGAATATACTGCAGGTAAGGTCATAACAACGTCTCCTAAAGAAGAAAGCCTCACAACGAGAATACTTTTAGGATCACACATCTTTTAAGAGTTCAAGAAGTTCTTGGGGAAGGGAGATAGGTTTCTTATTCTTGTCTACGCAAATGTGCTTTGTATAACCTTCTGCAACCAGGTTCCCGTCCTTCAAAATCCTGTATTCGAATTTAAGACCCCTCGATTTTAGGTCCTTTAACTTTGTCCTAACTATGAGAAGGTCATCGTAAGTCGCCGGAGAAACGTACCTTATTCCAAGTTCTGTTACAACAAGATGATAGCCCTTCTCTTCGAGTTCTCTATATGTAAAACCTTTCTCTCTTAAGAACTCGCTTCTTCCTATCTCAAGGTAAGTAGGGTAGGTTCCGTAGTAGACAATCCCCATTCGATCCGTGTCCGCATATCTAACTCTAATTGGAACATCGACCTCTCTCAATTTTTCTTTTTTTTTCATCTTTCTCTCCATAAAAGGGGTTATAAAGCTCTAAGATACTCGGGCCTCAAGTAAGAGGGGTCCTTATTTTCCAAAACATGTTTGATTGCCCTAACCATCCTCTCTTTTTCTTCCGGGAGCCATCCTTTGACTGGGAGGTAATTAGAAGCGTGGTTAGAGGCAAAAAAGCTTCTTTTAACATTTATGTTTTCTATCATCAATAAAAGCTCTTCCAAAAGCTTATAAGGATCAGGGAGTTTGAATTTTCCCGCCCTTATCTCCTGGTCGAGGGGGGTATCTGGGATGACAATGAGGGTAAGGGCCCCTATGTATTCAGGCTCAATTTTGCTCAAAAGTTTACCGGTTTCAATAGCGTGAATCTCACTTCTCTCCTCTCCTCCAATTCCAAGAAGGACTGTGACCGATAAAATGATTCCCGCTTCTTTTACTCTTTTTGAGGCCTCTTCTATCTTCTCAACTGTAGTACCCTTATTCATCCTGTCCAAAGTTACCTGGTCTCCTGATTCTACGCCAAGATATACGATCCCAAGGCCCAGTTCTTTAAGCCTCTTCAGATCGTCAACAGATTTCTTTAGGATAGATTTGGCGTTCCCATATATGCCTATCCTTTCAAGTCTGGGAAAGGTTTTATTTATTTCTTCAAATACTGGCAAAAGCATCTTCTGGGGCACAACGAGTGCGTCCCCGTCTGCAAGGAAAACCCTTTTTACAAACCTTGAAAATCTTTTTGCTTCTTCTAAGTCCTCCTTTATCTCCTCAAGGCTTCTAACCCTGAATTTCTTCTCCTTATATGACCCACAGAACTTGCACCTATTGTGGCTACAGCCTATAGTTAATTGAAGGATGAGGCTTTCTGCTTCACTTGGCGGTCTAAATATAGCCCCCTCGTATCTCATGGTTCGAACCTGTAGACCTTTTCTCCTTCCCTTATAAGACCGTACTTTTTTCTCGCTATCTCCTCGAGATACTCCTTGTCATTCTTCAGTCTTTCAAGCTCTCTCTTCATCTTTAAATTTTCCTCCTCAATCACCCTCATTCTCGCAACATTATCCTTTATCTCCTTTTTTAATCTTATGTATGCGAAAATACCGTCCTCTCCAAAAAACAAAACGTAGAAAAGGGCTATGAGCAGGAAGATCAAAAAACCGCGTTTTGCGGACTCCTCAAGCACCAGAACATATATTAACGGCTAAGCGGTAAAATGTCAATCTCCCTCCTTACTTTTTGATGATTTCAAGCTCTATCTCTCCGCCAAATTCGGCCGCCAGTGCATCTTTTAAGCTCTCAAGATCTTCCATCCTCTCGCATTCCACAACAAGATCCCTTTCATCAAGAACTTTAAGAACCCCGTATCTTTTTACCACTTCAATCACCTTTTGAGGATCAACGGTTATCCACCCTTTCATTCTTTTTAACAATTCCTCCCCGTTAAAGGACCTCTCTATAGTAAGATCGATCCTTCTCGTCTTTCCCTCCCACCCTATCACAGCGGGCTTTACTACGATCGGAGTGATCTGGTCTCCGACTGCGGCACATCTTAACCATATCCTTGCTCTCACCATTTTATTACCCCCGTTTTTCTATAATTTTTCATATTTTCAACTGAGGATCAACCGTGTTATAATCCAAAAAGGGAGGAAAAAAGATGGAATTGAAGGAGGTCATAAGGGGAAGGAGAAGTATAAGAGCATTCAAGGACGACCCAGTACCGAGGGAGGTCTTAGAAGCAGTACTTGGAAATGCCATCTTGGCTCCTTCAGCCATAAATTTGCAGCCCTGGGAATTTGTTGTCGTTTCAGGAGAGGAGAGGAAAAGACTCTCAAGAAAGCTGATAAAAGCTTATAGGGAAAAAAGGATCTCCTGTAGCCCTGGAAATATCAAACCCCTTTCTCAAGTTTACACAAAAAGGGGGCAAGGGTCTTTTATGGGTTTAAGTCCTCTTATCCGGCAAATTGGTAAAGAGTTCGAAGAATTCGTAAACGAGGGAAGCTGTGACTTTTACGGCGCTCCTACAGCAATAATAGTATGCCTTGACAATTCCTTCTCCCATAGAAGGTTTGTCGATATTGGGATCGCTCTCGGATACCTTCTCCTCTCAGCTCAAGAATTTGGACTCGGAACATGTCCCATAGGCCTCATATGTGCCTACGAGGATGAGATTAAAGAAGTTCTGAATATACCTGAGAATAAGACCGTGGTAATAGGGGTCGCTATAGGATATCCGGACCTTTCAAACCCCATTAACAGCTTCAAAACAGAAAGAGATCCCCTTAACAGTTTTGTGAGGTGGATAGATTGAGCTTATGGAGCTGGTTTTACTTTCCACACTTTTTCCGCATATTCTCTAATTGCCCTGTCAGAAGAGAATTTACCGCAACGGGCTATGTTAAGAATGGCCATCTTGTTCCAGAGGAACTGGTTGTCGTAAGTCAGTGCAACCCTCTCTTGGCATGATACGTAAGACTCGTAATCGAGGAGAACGAAGTACTCGTCCCTCTGAAGAAGGGCCTCTACTATCGGTCTGAAAAGAGATCTATTTTCGGGAGAAAAGTAACCGTCCCTTATCTGATCTATTGCCTTCTTTAACTCCCAATTCCTTTCGTAGTATTCGTATGGATTGTACTTAGGCCTAATCCTTTCCAACTCCTCCACTTGATGTCCAAAGGCAAAAAAGTTTTCCTCCCCGACTGCCTTTCTGATCTCTATGTTTGCTCCATCCAAGGTCCCTATTGTGAGTGCCCCATTTATTGCGAATTTCATATTTCCAGTACCCGATGCCTCATAACCAGCTGTGGAGATTTGTTCAGACAGATCTGCAGCAGGGATGATCCGCTGGGCATGGGTTACACTGTAATTAGGTACGAATACCACCCCTATCCTCTCCTTGACCCATGGTACCGAATCGATGGCAAGACTTACATTGTTTATCAGCTTTATTATAAGCTTGCAAAGGAAATAACCGGGAGCGCTCTTTCCCGAGAAAAGGAATATTCTCTTTCCTATCTGGTTATCAAATCTCCCTTCCATTATTCTGTTAAAAAGAGTGATAACATGGAGGATATTTAGAAGTTGCCTTTTGTACTCGTGGAATCTCTTTATTTGACAGTCGAGGAAGGCCTCTCGGGGAAGATCGATGTTATAATTTTTCTTTAGAAAGTTCGAGAGCTTATCCTTATTCTCTTTTTTTACTTTAGTGAACTCATCCTGAAACTCAGAATCCTCTGCATATTTTTCCAGTTCAACTATCTCCTCAAAGTCCCTTATCCACCCATCCCCTATGATCTCCGTGATAAGAGCTGAGAGTCCAGGATTTGATTCGAGTAACCACCTTCTGTGCGTGACACCGTTCGTTATATTTACGAATTTTTCAGGCATCATCTCATAAAAGTCCCTGAAAACCTTTCCTTTCAATATCTCCGTGTGGAGTTCGGAAACGCCGTTTACTTTATGACTTCCAACAATGGCGAGATGGGCCATATTGATCAGCCTTTTCCCATCTACATCTTTTACGATTGCCATACTTCTTATCTTTTCAGGGTCGTTTGGAAATTTCTCCTTAACCTGGATAAGGAACCTCCTGTCTATTTCCTTAATTATCTCGAGATGTCTTGGTAACAAACGCTCCAAAATCTCTTCCGGCCAAACTTCGAGCGCCTCTGGAAGGATCGTATGGTTTGTATAGGCGAAAATTCTCCTTGTTATATCAAAAGCCTTTTCCCAGGGGATATTCTCCTCATCCACAAGAATTCTCATAAGCTCCGCAATGCCAATCGACGGGTGCGTGTCATTCAACTGGATCGCGACTTTCTCTGGTAAGGCCAGATATGTCCTGTGAGTCTTCTTGTATCTCCTTATTATGTCCTTGAGGGTTGCGCTGACGAAGAAGTACTCCTGTTTAAGTCTCAGTTCTTTTCCCGCGATTGACTGGTCGTTGGGATAAAGAACCTTTGATATATTTTCGCTTAGAGACTTATTTTCTATGGCCCTTAAGTAATCTCCGCTATTGAAGTACTCAAGGTCGAATTCCCTCGTCGATTTTGCTGCCCATAACCTGAGGGTATTTACGACACCGTTTTGATATCCAGGGACAGGGTAGTCATAAGCCATTGCCATAACCTCTTCTGCATCAACCCATTCCTTCCTGAACCTTCCTCCTCCCTCAGTTATAGTCCTTACCCTGCCATAAAACTTTATGAGATAAAGATTCTCCGGCCTTGGAAATTCCCATGGATTCCCGTACCGCAACCAACTATCAGGAGATTCAATCTGATATCCGTCCCTTATGTTCTGTGTGAATATGCCGTACTCGTATCTAATACCGTATCCGTACGCTGGATAGCCCAACGTGGCCAAAGAATCGAGGAAACACGCAGCGAGCCGTCCAAGTCCTCCGTGTCCAAGGCCCGCATCCCATTCCTGTTCCAAGATATCTTCGAATGTAAGACCGAATATTTCAACGGCATGCTGGAATTCGGGAGGGAGATCAAGGTTAATTATGTAGTTCCGGAGGAGTCTTCCCAAAAGAAATTCGAGAGAAAGGTAGTAGACCCTTTTTGCATCAATGTGGTAGTACCTTTGCTGAGTTTCTATCCATTTCTCCGTGAGATATCTCCTAACAGTGAGAACAGTGGCCTCGTATTTGTCTCTTGGGGTGGCGGAGTAAAGGTCCTTTGCAAGACCATATACAAGACTATCCATTAGGTCAGATGAAATCTCTTTTATACGGAGGGGCATCGCCAATACTTGAAAAATCGGGGCGACTGGATTTGAACCAGCGACCTCTTGCTCCCAAGGCAAGCGCGCTTAACCATGCTGCGCCACGCCCCGAAAGGGATTCAAACTGAAATGACTTCTTTTACTTCAGGAACCTCCTCTTTTATCGCCTTCTCAACTCCCATCTTTAATGTCATCAGACTCATTGGGCAACTTCCGCAGGCTCCTCTGAGTTTTACCTTCACAACCCCTTCAGAATAATCAACAAATTCAATATCCCCGCCATCCCTCTGCAAGAATGGTCTTATTTTGTTTATAGCAGCCTCTATTTTTTCTCGCATGAAACCTCCTTTCCACAATAGTATAAACAGAAAAGAAAATCATTGTAAACAGAAATGATTCAAAATAGGGATTGTTGACCCTTTGGGGTCACCCTTTCCGATTCATCGAATATCTTTATCTTGCCGTATACCCCATCATAGCCAGGGGTGATTTTCACTTTGCCTTCTCTAACTCTTCGTACCCCCTCTTTTATAAGATAGGAAGAATGTTTTTCAATCTCGTCGAGGGAAGCCTCCAAAAGAATGTGGAATTCATTTCCAACTGTGCTTACCAATCTCATGTATTCTGATTGAACTTTTGTAGCAGTAACATTAGTACCGTATGCTTCTGCTATTATCTCAGCGAGAGGGATAATTGAAATGAAGGGAGAAGCCCCCTCTGGCTTATGCCCATCTTTTCTATCGGAGAGCAATTCAACTCTGTGCATAACACCCACTGTTACTTTCTCACCGCATTTGGGACAGAGGTAGCCATGACTTATAGTCTCTTTTGGAGAAAGTACGACCCCACAGGCCCTGTGACCGTCAAAGTGGTATTTACCCTCTTCGGGGAAAAATTCTATTGTGCCCAAAAAACCCTCTTTTTTCTCAATAGCTTGCTTTATGGACTCGTAAGATATCTCACAGTCAAAAATATTGGCCTCCCTTCCTATCCTCTGTGGGGAATGGGCATCAGAATTGGAAATGAGCGTTAGACTATCGAGCTTGGATACCCGCCAGTTCATAGGAGGATCAGAGGAAAGACCCGTTTCTATCGAAAATATAAGCGAAGATAACTCCTCGAAACATTCTTCAATAGAGTCGAAACCAGATTCAGATCCGAAGATAGAAAAATGGGGTGTCCACGCATGGGCCGGGATTATCATTGCATCAGGACATGTTTCCATCACCATACTCACAAGATCTTTAATATCTATCCCGAATATCGGTCTTCCATCAGCTTCAAGATTTCCAACCCTTGATAGGAGGGCCTGAAGCTTAAAGGCGTCACTAATTCCTGGAAGAAAAATCAGCGTGTGGATTTTCCTTAAACGTCCTGATTTTTTGTATATTGTGCTTACCTCTCCGGAAAGCAAGAAATAAACTTCGTCTTTCACCTTTTCAGGTACATTTCCTTTTCTATACTTCTCCTTAAGCATAAAAAGGCCATTCGGAGCCCTTTCAAGTTTTTCATTCAACTCTTTGAGCCATAAAGGATGCGTCAAGTCTCCAGTGCCAATAACCTTTATGCCCTTAATTTGGGCCCATATCCAGAGATTCTCTGGGGTCATTTCCTTGCTTGTGGCTCTTGAATAATGGGAATGGACGTGTAAATCAGCAATAAATTTCATCCCTCCTAATATAACACACAAAATGGGAACTTGAAATCTCAAAGAAAATGCCTATATTGAGATATGCACGATCAGAAGGAGGATGGTATGTATGAACAGGGACCCATAAGACCACCGAGTGAGGCAAATAGCCTACTTGTAAGAGTGACAAGGAACTGTCCTTGGAATCAGTGTATTTTTTGTCCTGCTTACAAAGGTACCAAATTCTCAAAGAGGACTGTGGAAGAAGTAAAGAGGGATATTGATGAAATGGCAGAAGAATATGGTCCCTATTCAGCACAAATAAGGACTGTTTTTCTTCAGGATGCGGATAGTCTAATTATAAAAACGGAAGATCTTTTAGAGATACTCGCACATATTAAAAAGAAGTTCCCCTCTGTTTCGAGAATCACATCCTATGCGAGAGCAACGACTATAAAAAGGAAGAACGTGGAAGAATTAAAAATGCTCAAGGAAGCCGGCTTAAATAGGATTCATGCTGGAATGGAAAGCGGGTCTGATATGGTTCTTAAGTTTGTAAAAAAAGGTATAACCTCATCGGACATAATAGAGGGAGGGCTCAAAGTAAAGGAATCTGGGATCGAACTCTCCGAGTATATAATGCCAGGACTCGGTGGGAAAAAGATGAGTGAAATCCACGCCAGGGAAACAGCTCGCGTATTGAACATCATAGAGCCGCATTTCATAAGAGTAAGAACCTTCGCTATTCATCCCGCCTCTCCTCTTGCAAGGATGGTAAAGGAGGGGACCTTCATCCCCATGAACGATGAGGAGATTGTAAGAGAGATAAGGCTCCTTCTTGAGAATTTAAGGGAAATGAGAAGCTACTTCTCCTCCTCCGATTTCAGTCTAAATCTTCTAACGGAGCTTGATGGCTATCTCGATGAAAAAAAGGAGAGTATGCTAAAACTGATAGACAGATATCTCTCAATGGACGAAAACAAAAAGAAAGCGTACTCCCTCTTACGGCGAGCCTCGTTCTTCAACTACCCCCTTGAGGTTTTGGAAAATGAGGAATTTATGGCGAAGATAATGCCGGAAATTGAGAAAATAGAGAAAACGAGAGAAGACGGATTTGACGGTTATATAAGACATCTTATGAGTTATCAGTTACCCCAGCCCCAAACTGATAATTGGAACTAAGTGAGACAGATCTCGATAGCCTCGTCCATTCTTTCGATGAATTTGAAGTCCATGTTCTCTTTGATACTTTCGGGAACCTCTTCTAAGTCTTTCTCGTTCAACTTTGGCAAAATTACTGTCTTTATGCCAGCCCTTTTTGCTGCAAGCACCTTCTGTTTTATTCCACCCACTGGAAGTACGAGTCCCCTTAAAGTTATCTCTCCTGTCATTGCAACATCGTTTCTTACCGGTCTGTCTGTTAAAAGTGAAACGAGGGAAACGAGCATCGTGATCCCGGCAGATGGACCATCTTTCGGGATAGCACCTTGCGGGACGTGTATGTGAATGTCGTGCTTTTCGAAGAAATCTTCAGGAATGTTAAATTCCTGAGCCTTACTTCTCACGTAGCTCAACGCAGCCTGGGCAGACTCTTTCATCACGTCTCCCAACTGGCCGGTGAGTGAAAGATTCCCTTTTCCTCTCATCTTCGTCGATTCAACAAAGATTATATCTCCTCCTGTCGGTGTCCAGGCAAGACCTGTGGCCACCCCCGAATACTTGGTTCTCTCCGCAACCTCAGAAAAGTACTTTATTGGACCGAGATATTGATGGAGATTCTCTTCAGTTATCACCCTTTTCTCAGTTTTCCCCTCCGCCACATCCTTTGCAACAGCCCTGCATATCGTAGCTATCTCCCGCTCCAGGTTTCTCACGCCAGACTCCCTCGTGTAAGACCTGATTATCGCCCTTATAGCATCATCCTTAAACTCAATATAATCCTCCTTAAGTCCGTGTTCTGAGATCTGCTTTGGGATTAGGAATTGACGGGCTATCATGAGCTTTTCTTCATCTGTGTAACCTGGAAGTTCGAGAACCTCCATCCTGTCTCTTAGTGCTGGAGGGATCGGATCGAGCATGTTCGCTGTGGCAATGAACATCACCTTGGAAAGGTCAAAGGGTACCTCGAGATAATGGTCACTGAAGGAAAAGTTCTGTTCCGGATCTAATACCTCGAGCAAGGCACTCGATGGATCCCCGCGGAAATCCATTCCGATTTTGTCGACCTCATCAAGCATAAAAACAGGGTTATTCGAACCAGCCTTTTTTATCCCCTGTATGATCCTCCCCGGAAGTGCACCTACGTAGGTCCTTCTGTGACCCCTTATTTCAGCCTCATCCCTTATTCCACCCAAAGATATTCTCACAAATTTTCTTCCAAGCGCCCTCGCTATTGACCTTCCAAGGGATGTTTTGCCAACACCAGGCGGACCGACGAAACATAATATAGGCCCTTTCATGTCCGACTTCAGTTTCCTCACAGCAAGATATTCAAGAATCCTGTTTTTCACCTTATCAAGGTCATAGTGGTCCTCGTTCAAGATATTTCTTGCTTCCTCTATGTTAAGGTTGTCTTCCGTATGTTTCGACCAGGGAAGCTCCACAAGCCAGTCAAGGTAAGTCCTTGAGACAGTGTATTCCGCTGACATTGTGCTCATCTTAGAAAGTCTATCAAGCTCCTTCTCAGCGACTTTCTGTACATCTGGGGGCATCTTGGCTTCAGCGATCTTTTTCCGTAATTCCTCTATTTCTGCAAATTTGTCATCCGTCTCTCCAAGTTCTTTCTGGATCGCCTTTAGTTGTTCTCTGAGAAAATACTCCCTTTGAGTCTTATCAATCCCCTCCTTCACATTAGACTGTATTCTGCTACTCAGTTCTAAGGTTTCCAGCTCTCTATTCAGAAGGATAGTCACCATCTTCAACCGATCCTTTAAATCTATCCTTTCGAGAATGTCCTGTTTTTCTGCAACGCTTATATTTATCGTTGATGCTATAAGGTCAGCGAGGTTTCCCGGGGATTCTATCTTTTGAGCTATCTGGCCAAGTTCAGAGGAGAGATAGGGAGCCATTTCAACTGCCTTTTTGTAAAGGCTCTTTAAGTTTATATACATGGCGTCTATTTCGATGTCCTTCTGATAATCCTCGAAGATTGGAAGTATCCTCGCCCTTAAATATGGCTCCCGTGCGGTGAATTCTATGAGTTTAAATCTGCAGATACCCTGAATTACAATCCTCTGGCTTCCGTCAACCATCTTGACCATCTTCACTATGGTTGCCACACACCCAACTGTATATAGATCCTCGATCCCTGGGTCCTCTATATCCGGATTCTTCTGCGTAAGAATCCCTATTATTCTGTCCCTTGACATAGCCTCATCCACAAGAAGGACAGACTTTTCCCTTCCCACGACCAAAGGCATGACGAGGTCCGGATATGCAACCGTCCCCCTAAGCGGCAAAATCGGTACTTCGTTTGGGATCGAGAGCCTGTCCTTTAAACTTTTATCGCTTCTGAATCCTATTACCATTCCTCACCTCTATTTTTTTACATCCTCAAATTCCGCATCGAGGACTTCGTCATCACCCTTCGAACCGCCGGATGCTTTTTTCTCTTCCTTCTTCTCTCCAGTATATGAGCTCGCTTCCTGGGCTCTCCTGTAAAGAACTTCAGCGAGCCTATGGGAGGCCTTGGTTAAATCATCCATCGCCCTTCTTATTCTACTTATATCACCACTTTTTAGAGCATCCTTTGCGGAAGAAAGTGCATCCTCGAGACTTCTTATATCATCGCTCGAAAGCTTATCCCTGTTTTCATTGAGTGTCTTCTCTGTTGTGTAGATCAGATTGTCAAGCCTGTTTCTTGTCTCCACTTCCTCCCTTTTTCTTCTATCTTCCTCTGCGTGCATCTCAGCCTCTTTTATCATCCTCTGGATTTCCTCTTCCGTCAGACCCGTAGACGCGGTTATCCTTATGTTCTGCTGTTTACCTGTTGCCAGATCTTTTGCTGTGACATGCAATATACCATTAGCGTCTATGTCAAAAGTAACTTCGATCTGGGGCACACCTCTCGGAGCAGGAGGTATTCCGACAAGGTGGAATCTACCTAACGTCCTATTGTCCTTAGCAAGTTCCCTCTCTCCTTGAAGAACATGAATTTCAACACTTGTCTGATTGTCTTCTGCTGTCGTAAATATCTGGCTTTTCCTTGTCGGTATTGTGGTATTCCTCTCTATGATCTTGGTCATAACCCCACCCAATGTCTCAATTCCAAGGGAAAGAGGTGTAACGTCAAGCAAGAGGACATCTTTTACCTCACCAGCGAGTACTCCACCCTGAACCGCTGCACCTAAAGCCACAACCTCGTCAGGGTTCACACCTTTGTGGGGTTCCTTACCGAAGAAGTTTCTCACAAGTTCCTGAACCTTAGGGATCCTTGTGGATCCTCCTACCAGCACTACCTCATCTATCTTGTCCGGAGTCAACTTTGCATCCTCAAGAGCCCTTTTGCAAGGCTCGATAGTTCTCTGGATAATATCGTCCGCAAGTCTTTCGAGTTCAGCCCTCCTAAGTCTCATGTTAAGGTGCTTAGGACCAGAACTATCCGCTGTTATAAAGGGAAGGTTTATTTCTGTTTCAAGAGTTGTAGAAAGCTCACATTTTGCCCTTTCAGCAGCCTCCTTCAATCTCTGGAGTGCCATCCTATCCTTGGAGAGATCTATACCCTGCTCTTTTTTGAACTCAGAGACCATCCAGTTTATGATCCTCTGATCTATATCGTCGCCACCCAAATGGGTGTCACCGTTTGTTGCTTTAACTTCGACAACGTTATCTCCAACTTCAAGAATTGATATATCAAAGGTTCCACCACCAAAGTCGTAAACGGCAATTACTTCATCTTTCTTTTTGTCGAGCCCGTAGGCGAGTGCCGATGCGGTGGGCTCATTTATTATCCTCAGAACGTTTAGACCCGCGATCCTTCCCGCATCCTTTGTGGCCTGTCTCTGAGAATCGTTAAAATAGGCAGGGACTGTAATCACAGCATCCTCAACAGGATGTCCCAAGTACGCCTCAGCGGCCCTTTTTAATTTCTGCAAGATAAATGCGGATATCTCCTGGGGCGTGTACTGTTTACCTCTCACTTCCACCCTCACATTTCCATTTGGATCACTCACAACCTTATATGGGACCATCTTTATCTCTTCCTGAACCTCATTGTACCTTCTACCCATAAACCTCTTTATTGAGAATATTGTATTTTCTGGGTTTGTGATCGCCTGTCTTTTTGCAGCCTGCCCTACTAAGATCTCCCCATCCTTGGTGAAGGCAACCACACTTGGGGTTAGCCTGCTACCCTCTTCATTTATTATGACTTTGGGTTCCCCCCCTTCCATTATTGCTACAACAGAGTTTGTTGTACCAAGGTCTATCCCTATAACTTTCCTTGCCATGATCTATCCTCCTTAACTTGTTTTCTAAAATATCAAGGTCTCGAGTTAATATAATTCTGCGTAAACTCGTTGTCAATATAAGGAAGATCGGTTATTTCCCTTTCTTTCTGTAGTTCGTAAGGTAGATTCCCAGGCTCACAAGGACAAGACCTGCGAAAAGCCCCTTTGTGACCTCCTCATTAAGAATCAGAGATCCAAAGAGAACTCCGAATACAGGTGAGAGGAAGGTGAAAACTGAAAGTTCAGAAACAGGGTAAGTGTGAATCAGCTTAAACCAAGTGAGATAGGAAAAGAAAGCAACAACAATGGAGGAGTATAAAAGAGCAAGAACTGGCATGACCCTTATATCTTTTATCCATTCGTTCTCGAAAACGAAGCTTACGACAAATATGATAGGTGCTGAAAGGACCAGTTGGTAGAGGAAGGTATTTATGGGATGGACTTTTTCCGCAAGGTATTTTTTTATGTAAACGGTCGTTGCACCCCACAAAAACGCTGCCATTAGTTCGAGTAGATCGCCTATTAGCATGTGCTTTCCAAAGTATGAAGGCTTACCTTTAAATACCGAATAGAAGCCAAAAAAGGCGAGGATGAGCCCTAAGATCTTCAAAAAGGTCAGTCTTTCCTTTAAAAAAAGATAGGCACCGATTGCTACCACAAAGGGGGAAAAATTAATGAGAATTCCAGCCCTCGCTGAATCCGTGTATAGCATCCCAAGATAAATGCACACAAATTCAAGCCCGAAAAGAAGCCCAACCATAAAGCCGTGGAAAAGTCTTATATCCCTGTGAAACAAGGGTTGTCTGATATGAAAACAGTAAGCAATGCCAAAGAGAGAGGCAATCGAGGACCTCAAAAAAGAATTAAAAATTGGGGAAAAGCCAGTATTCGATATCTTTATGGCACTGTAGTTTAGACCCCAAAGCAGGGTAAGGAGGAACATTATGAAGAATCCCTTTAAATCTATGTATTCTTTGGCCCTGGTCACATCTTACTTTATACAACCCCCTTCTGCTATGCGCCAATAGGATAAAAGGGGGGTTCGAAAGAACCCCCTCAAAGTCTCTCACGGGTGTTTCGCTTTCTTTCCCGTAAAATGGCACATGGAGCAATCCATAAGACCCCTTGTATTTTCGAGGGCCCCTCCTTTGTCATGGCAGCTTCTACATTTTTTCACTTCCTGTGAAAGTAAATAACCCTCTTTGAATGTGCCCGCAAGGTAGCTCTCTACCAGCTTTAAGGCGTAAAGAGCACAGTCCGCAACCAATCTCCCACATCTTTCAGATCTTTCCTTCGAGAATGCCTTATAACCGTTTACCTTACACCATCTTGTCACTGAGACGTGACAAAGCGGTGATTTGGAAACGGATGTTTTCATTTCAAAAGTCACTTTCGGGTTTTTTGGGACATATTTAGGAAGGGCTTCCTGTTCGTAAAAGTTAAAAAGATCCTTGATAAGCTCAAATGATTTTTCCCTTTTTTCTTTTTCAAGTGCGCCTGTAAGTAAGAATATAGCTGCTGATGATCCAAGTAGAGCACCACAAAGGGAAGAAACCCCTGCCACTCCCCCTTCACCAAAGATAAAAAGTTCAGTTGGGATTCCAGTGTAGGGATAGCCTACAGTATCCTGGAGTGAACCGACTATGGAATCAAAAGCTCCGTAACAGCAAGCACCTTTGTAATACCCGAGATATGCCCTTTCTGCGACTTTTTCTGGATCAAGCTTCTTATAGGGCCATGGAAGCGGGGGAACCTTCTCCTCCTTTGCGCTCAAAGCTCTTGCTGATATAAGCCCTCCGCCAAGTATGAGTGAAGCCCCTATCAGTTTTAAAGCATCTCTCCTTTCCATAAAGTACCTCCCGTCTTAAACTTGGGCCGTGAAGGATTTGAACCCTCGACCAACTGATTAAGAGTCAGCTGCTCTACCAGACTGAGCTAACGGCCCTTTCCTTTTTGATAACATATAGCGGACAAAAATTCAAAATTTTTTCGCGGATAAAAGGTTTGACTAAGCACTTTTCATGTGATACAAAGATTAGGCGGAGATGAGCGGGGAGGAAACAAAAGATACTATAAGGTCTTTGCTAAGTTACAGTTCCCTGGGAATCGAAATGGGGCTTTCCGTGGCAATAGGGATAGCCCTCGGTTTCTTCTTGGACAAGGTTTTCAAAACATACCCTTATTTGACTATAATCTTCATGATCTTCGGTATTGTATCCGGATTCAGAACAGTGTACAGAATCGCAAAGAAAATGGAAAGGAAAGATGAAAGCGGGGATTCTTAGGGAGATTGAGAGAATTAACGTTGTAATTCTTTGTCTTGGTTCGCTTTTAACACTTTTTCTTTCTTCTCAATTCAACTACTTCTTGAGTTTCGCTCTTGGGAGCGCCATAATGAGCTTGAATTTTAGAATACTAAAGGGCATAGTCGAAAAAAGTCTTCTCAGTCAGAACATTGAAAGAAAGGGTTTGCTCATAAAGCTCCCTTTAAAATTCTTAGGTCTACTTGCTCTTATATCTCTCGTTTTCATTTACGGTAACGTTCATCCCATCTATTTCCTTTTGGGTCTTTCCACAGTTCTTCTCTCCATCATTTTTGTCCAGATTCCTTCCGTAAAAATCTTCTTCCAGGGAGGGGAAAAGAAGAATGGAGCATGAAGTTTTTACATGGGTTTCCCTTATCCCTTTTTTGAAGGACCTTCCAGCCCATGTCTCAAATGGAATTTTAGTTTCAGTTATCCTTATTTCGATCGTGGCGTTCGGCTATAGGCAGCTCAAAAGGACAGAGGAAGAAGTTATACCTGAGCCCAGATTGACCTTTCGGAATTTTGTTGAGGTCATCGTGGAGGGAGTATCAAAACTGGTTTCTGATTCCATGGGTCCAAGGGGTAAGGAATTCATTTTGATAGTTGGGACTTTAGCACTCTTTATTCTCTTTAACAATCTTTCCGGGCTTGTCCCTGGGTTTTTGCCTGCCACTGACAACGTTAATACGACATTTGCCTGTTCTTTAACTGTCTTTGTTCTGACGCATTATTACGGTTTCAAGGAACACGGGATAAAATATCTAAGGCACTTCACAGGCCCTTTTTGGTGGCTTGCGCCCCTTATGGTCCCCATTGAGATCATAGGACACCTGGCGAGACCTCTTTCATTAGGGCTTAGGCTCTTTGGGAACATAACTGGTGACCACTTAGTAACAGCTATATTTTTTGGTCTTATTCCACTTATAGTCCCTCTTCCAGTCATGTTCCTCGGGCTTTTTGTTGCCTTTGTACAGACTTTCGTATTCATACTACTTTCTATGGCATACTTTTCCGGAGCAATATCCCATGAAGAACATTAAATATCGTCAAGGAAAGGGGTGAGACGTGATGAAATGCGCAACTACGGTAATAGCTTTTTTGTTGATCGCGGGCCTCTTCGCAGGCGCGGCAATGGCAGCCGAGGAGAAAGCGGGGCTTGATCCCTCAGTAAAACAGATGGTTGCCCTTGCTGCTGGTTTCGGTGTTGCTATCGCCGCGTTTGGAGGAGCCTTAGGTCAGGCACGAGGGATTGCCTCAGCGCTTGATGGCATCGCCCGTAATCCTGGGGCTTCAGGGAAAATTGTAACCCCCATGATTATAGGACTTGCCATGATCGAGTCCCTTGTCATATATTCCCTCGTTGTATCGCTTCTTTTGATCTTCAAACTCTGATCACCTAAGGAGAGGCCGATTCGCCTCTCCTTCTTGAAAATGTCGCTTTATCTTGAGTATTATCGCGATTCCTGGAACTGCAAGGAGGGAACTGATAATAAAAAATGGGGTCCAACCGAAGTAAGAAGCAACAAAGCCAGAGGTGGGAGAGATCAATATTCTTCCGAAAGCTGAAAGAGAAGAGAGAATTGCGAACTGGGTGGCACTGTATTTTTTAGTACAGAGGGACATAAGATAAGCCATGAAAGCTGAAGTCCCCATACCTCCTGACACATTCTCAAAAATAACACATAGTACGAGTAAAAGGTAGCTCTTGCCGTAGAGTGAAAGAAAAATAAAAGCCAGATTCGACACCATCTGGAGGCAACCGAAGTAAAAAAGCGCATCATACAGACTCAGCCTAACCATAATGATCCCACCCAAGAATGCACCAGCTATAGTACATAGAAGACCTATGAGCTTATTCATCGTTCCAACCTCAGTGGGCGTAAAACCAACACCTTTAATCAAAAAAGGGACAGTCATGGCCCCAAGGTAAGCATCCCCGAGTTTATAGAGGATCACAAACATCAAGATGAGAAGAAATTTCTCCTTCTTTATAAGTTCAGAAACCGGGACGAGTACCCACTCTTTGAAACCGTCCTTCCTCTTACGCGATATGGGTTCTTCATCTCCGGCCAAAGTCCCAGCGATCGAAAGGAGCATAAGAAATGCGAGGAATAAGTATGTGGACTTCCAACCTAATCTATCCGCCATAATTAGGGCAATTGCTCCGCTTACGAGCATGGCTATTCTGTAACCCATAATAAAAATAGACGCACCTATCCCAAGCTCTGAAGCTTTTAAGGAATCAGTCCTAAAGGCATCAACGACTATGTCCTGGGATGCGGAAAAGAAAGCCAGAAAAAAGGATATGATCCCAATAATTCCAATTTCTTCTTTCGGGTTGAAAAAAGAGAAGGAGAGGATAAGAAAAAAGAGAACAACCTGTGTTAAAAGTATCCAGCCCCTTCTCCTTGATAGTAATGGAATGCTGAATCTGTCTAAGAGAGGAGCCCATAGAAATTTTAATGTGTACGGGAGACCGGCAAGTGTGAATATTCCGATAATCTCAAGATCCACGCCAGATACACTCAAGTAGGCTTGAAGTGTACCACTACTTAGAGGCAATGGAAGTCCCGATGAAAAACCGAGAACGGTTACAACAACCATCTTCTTCTTGAGGATTGTGGATAGATAAGGGCTTTTTAATTTCAAAACTTGGCCTTTACTGATTCAGCTTCTCTTCCACACAACAGAGGAGCCTCCCCTTGTAAAGTAATAGGTACAGCTCCTCTCCAGCCTCGATTTGGTCTACATCTCTTATTATCTCTTTTTTTTCTTTTTTTATTGCGATACTATAACCCCTCTTTAAGATATTTTCCGGGTTCAAATCGTTCAATCTTTGGGTGAGGGCAACTAATCTATTCCTTTTATCCTCCAGAAAATATGAAATGTGCCTCAAAAGGGAACCGTACATATCATCCAGGTAGACCCTCTCTCTAAAGAAATACGCTTTTTTGTCCCTAAGTTCGAAGTAGAGCTTAAGGAGGTTACCTCGACCCCTCTCAATAATTAATTTCAAAGCCTTTGCGAGCCTCTCTCTCACACCTTGTAAGTTCTCTTTCAAAAGTTTCTTTTCCGGAACAACAATGTCTGCTGCTGCCGTAGGGGTCGGGGCTCTTACATCTGCGACAAAATCTGCAATCGTGAAATCTATCTCATGCCCTATTCCAGTCACAACGGGAATGTCGGAAGCAAAAATGGCCCTTGCAAGAGCTTCTTCATTAAAAGGCGCTAAGTCCTCAATAGATCCTCCTCCTCTCGCTACTATGATAACATCTACTTCCCCTGTCCTGTTAAAGTACTCCAGACCTTCTATTATTTCATAAACCGCCTCATCACCCTGAACCCTCACTGGATATATGAGGACTTTCATGTTCTCAAATTTTTTTTCTATAATCCTGAGCATATCCCTTATTGCCGCTCCTTTTGGCGAAGTAATAATGCCCACTCTCTCTGGCAAGAGAGGGATCCTCTTTTTCCATCTGGAGTCGAAAATGCCTTCCTCTTTAAGCTTCCTTTTCAGCAACTCGAATTTTACTGTGAGTAACCCTAACCCTCTTGTTTCGATCTCTTCAACCAAAAGCTGGTATTCCCCCCTCTTTTCGTACACATCTACCCTTCCTCTTAAGAGGACGCTCAGTCCATCCCGAAGATCCTCACCGAAGTATCTATCAAAAAAGTTGAACATCACACACTTAATCACCGCATTCTCGTCTTTTAGTGAAAAATAAAGATGTCCTGAAGGATAAACCTTAAGGTTAGAGATCTCCCCTTCTACGAAGACCTCTCTGAACTGGTTTACTATGAGCCTTCTTATTTCGAGAGTTAGCTCTGAGACAGTGTAAATCTTTTGAGGCCATAAGTGGACCATTACTTTTTAAAGTAATCTTTAACTATCTTCATGGCACAGTACTCGCCACACATGCTGCAAACGTCATCCTTCAGTCTTCTTTGGGATCTGAATCTTATTATTTTTTCTGGATCTATCGCGTATTTGATCTGTCCCTCCCAGTCAAGGGACTTCCTGCATATGGACATATTTTTATCCCGTTCAAGGGCCTTTTTATTACCCCTTGCTACATCAGCCGCATGTGCTGCGATCTTAGTAACTATCACTCCCTCCCAAACATCCTGAGGTGTAGGTAGTCCAAGATGCTCAGATGGAGTAACATAACACAAGAAGTCTGCACCGTAGAAACCGGCCAAAGCGCCTCCTATAGCTGAAGTTATGTGATCGTACCCTGGGGCTATGTCAGTGACAACAGGGCCGAGAACATAAAATGGGGCTCCGTTACATAATTTTTTTTCAAGGAGGATATTCGCTTCAATAAGGTTCATTGGAACATGCCCGGGACCTTCTATCATTACTTGAACCCCGTTTTCTTTCGCAACATTGGCAAGCTCTCCAAGCGTCACCAACTCCTCAATCTGGGCCCTATCTGTTGCATCCGAGATGGAACCAGGTCTTAGACCATCTCCGAGACTAAGCGTCATATCGTATTTTTTTGCTATAGAGAGAAGCCTATCAAAATGTTCATACAGAGGGTTTTCTTTCTCATTTACAATCATCCATTCCGCGAGGAAAGCCCCTCCCCTACTCACTATATCTGTTATTCTTCCTTGCTTTTTCAACCTTTCCAGGGATCTTCTGGTGATCCCACAATGGACAGTGATGAAATCTACTCCATCTTCCCCGTGTTTTTCTATGACATCGAATATCTCTTCAGGCTCCATACGAACTATGCTTTTTTTCCTCCTAACTGCCGAAACCGCCGCCTGATATATAGGAACTGTACCTACTGGCATCTTTGCATGCTCAATAATTATTCTCCTTATTTCATCGAGATCTCCCCCTGTACTCAGGTCCATAACGGTATCGGCTCCTGCTTTTTTTGCCATCTCGAGTTTTTCTAATTCAAGATCTATATCGCAAAGCTCAGGAGAAGTACCTATGTTCGCGTTGACCTTCACAGTGAGGCCAGAACCTATAGCTTTCGGAGTGAAATCCCTGTGTCTATTATTGGCAAGGATCACTATCGTCCCTTCTCTTATCCCTTCCCTTATGAACTCCGGATCCACATCCTCGTATTCCGCAACTCTTTTCATCTCAGGAGTTATAAATCCCTTCAATGCTTCTTCTATCTGGTTTCTCATCTCAGCAACTTCTCCATCTTTTGTAATAACTCAAATGGGTCCCTTGCGAAAAGCCTTATCATGGGCTCTTTTCCAAAATCTCCCCTGTCATAAATGATGTCTGGCATAAATTCCGCTTTCTTAAGTACCTCCTCAACCAAATAGTCGAGACTCTTTCCCTCGCTCTTTTTTATCTCCTCTGGTTCTACCCTCCTGTCAAATGAAAGGTCCTTTAAGCCATTCTTTCTCGAATTTTCCAAAAACTCCTCTTTGAATCTTATGTTAGCACAACTTCTCATCTGGGGGTAGAACTTCATGAAGGAAATCAGGGTTCTTGCCACATGGCTTGAAGCCCCAAACTCTGGATCAGACTTAATGACAATTTTGTCCCTGTGCCTTGAGATCCTCCCAGGATATCCACATACATCCTCTATACCCCTTGCTCCAGGTATGGCGTAACATATGTTCATCTGGACTTCAGGTATGAGATCGACAGGGTTCAGCTTTTCAAGTTTTTCTTTAGCTCTTTTAAGGGCATTTATAACCTCGAACCTCTTAGCTAACTGCCCAAAATATAAGGAAAGGGAAGAGTACATGTAGCCATTTTCGTTTATCCCATAGGCCTCCCTGAATATAGTATCGATTACATTTTCTGCCTCGAAAAAGGCATCACGGGGATGGAATCCGGAAGAGAGAAAACACAAAAGAGCGGAAGAAAAGATACATCCTGTTCCGTGCAAAGTCACTTCAAACCTTACCCTCTTCCTTTCCAGGAATGTTTCTCCGTCGTAGAAGATATCGACTGGCTCTCCACTTAAATGACCCCCTTTTATGATGACAGTTTTTGCACCCATGTCAAAGAGTCTTTTCGCACAGACTTGAGCCTCCAGTAAGGTCTCAACTTTCGTACCCGCAAGTATACTCGCTTCCTCTATATTCGGAGCAAGGCAACTGGCGTATGGAATTAACCGTTCTTTAAGGGATTTTATTCCGCTTTCATCCAAGAGAGTACGACCATTTTTTGCCCTAAGTACGGGATCAATGACAAATGGCCGATTAGGATCCCCCAATCTTATGATTGAAGAAAAAACCTGGATATACTCTTCACTTACGAGAACGCCTGTTTTCAATCCTCCTATCTCTATTTTCTCATCCTCCAGAACCTTTAACATCTCCTGAAATAACGGTAATGGTAATCTATACAAAGACCTCACTCCTTTGGGTCCCTGCACAACGATTGAGGTAGGAATTCCGATGCCATGAAAGCCTAAACTCGTGAAGATTTCTACATCCTTTGTGATCCCCGCACCTGACGTGGGATCAAAACCAGCGATTGAAAGAAGAACTTTCATCTAAGATCACTCAAAATAAGTTCCGCAACTTTCCTCCCGGAAAGAAGCATACCTCCGAATATTGGGCCCATTCTGTATGAACCAAATGTTGCGTTAGCACCCATGCCAGCAACGTATAAACCTGGATATACTTCTTTGGTATTCTCGAGGGTCATATCTTCCGCGATTTCGGCCCAAAGACACTTTTCACCCTCTATCTTTCCTGAAGGGGTCTTAAGCTCAACATTCATCTTCTTTTCCAATACCTTTACGATTTCAACGGGATGGCCTGTAGCATCAACAACAGCCCTTGCCATCACCGTTAAAGGATCTACATGCAATGATGCCATCTCCACAGCAGTCCAGTTTATCACCACTCCAGCAACTCGATCCTTTCTCACAACGAGGTCCTCCACACTTATGAGATTGAATATCTTAACACCGGCTTTTATCGCCCTAAAACAGATGCCAGTTACAGCCTCTATGGCGTCCGCTACATAATACCCATCTCCATAAGGCTTTGCCTCTATCCCGAATTCGTCAAGTATCTCCCTTCCTTTTTCCTGAACTACAATCTCGTTGAACATCATACCTCCGCCCCACATCCCGCCGCCAATTGAGAGCTTCCTTTCAAATAAAACCACCTTCAATCCTCCTCGGGAAAGAAAATAAGAAGCAACAAGCCCCGAGGGGCCACCGCCACAGACGACTACGTCAACATCGATTGAGGAAAGTATCTTCTTTAAATACCCTTCGATTATCGCTCTCGTTATCACCCTCTCGTCGATCATACTCACTCTCCTAAGAGATTTGAATAAGTATACCACACCTTTTTTAAATAAGACCAAAAAAGCTTACCTTTCTCTCACATATATTCCTTGACAGCAAACTTGAAATTGTATACACAATAAGCGAAAGTATGCGATTTCCTCTGGGAGTAATAATTGAGTGACTTAATAGGCACGTTTTTTTGGAGGTGAGTGATGGATCTTTCGAATCGTATCAGAAGTCTTAACCGTATCCTTTACATCATAAGCGGGTTTGTGCTCCTATTTATGGTATTCCTCACCGTAGCAGATACAATACTGAGGTACTTTAAGAAACCCATCGTTGGAACGTATGAGCTCGTAGGTCTTTCCGCGGCGGTTGTTCTCGGTTTCTCTATTCCATATACTACGTTGGTCAAAGGTCACGTCGTTTTAGACCTCCTCACGATGAAGTTCAAACCTGGGGCGAAAAAGTTCTGGCTCTTCGTGACAAGGATCTTAGGTGTCTTTCTTTTCACTTTCATGGGCTACGAACTTATTTCCATGGCCATTGACCTTAAAAGATCTGGGGAAGTCTCCGCAACACTCAAGTTACCCTTTTACCCTGTTGCATTTGGAATAGGACTTTGCCTCTTTTTGCAGGTTCTCACGCTCATCATAGACGCTGTATCTGCCATAAAGGAGGAGAAAAAATGAGCTCTGAACTTATCGGTGTCATAGGTTTTCTCTTTATGTTCTTTCTCATGGCAGTTGGTCTTGAGATAGGTTTTGCTATGGCCATAGCTGGATTTTTAGGCTTTGCGTATCTCGCATCCTTTCCAGCCGCATGTAATTTACTCGCAAAGGATATTTACGACGTTTTTACGACGTACAGCCTTACCGTTGTCCCCCTGTTCATATTCATGGGACAGATAGCAGCAAATTCGGGAATCGGAAAAAAACTCTATGATATGTCGTATAAATTCATCGGACATGTTCCAGGTGGGCTTGCCATGGCAACGAGTGTGGCCTGCACTTTTTTTGGAGCTATTTGCGGTTCCACAACGGCGACTGCGGCAACATTCGCGAGTGTATCAGTTCCTGAGATGCGCAGATACAGATACGACGACAAGCTCATAGGTGGTGTCATTGCATCTTCAGGCGGTCTTGGCATTATGATCCCCCCAAGCGTTATCTTTATCGTTTACGGCATATTTACACAGCAGTCCATTGGAACATTGTTTATGAGCGGGGTTCTCCCAGGCATTGTCATCTGTTTACTCTTCTGCCTTGCCATTTATATATGGTGTAAAAGAAATCCAAGTCTTGGTCCGAAGGGTGAAAAGGCAACATGGAGAGAGAGATTCAAATCCCTTTCAGGCGCTATAGAGATCATCATTATCTTCTTAATTCTCATGGGAGGAATAATGAAGGGGATTTTTACTCCAACAGAGGGTGGTGCTGTTGGAGCCTTTGTGACCCTTCTCATAGTCATACTCACAAGATCGATTACACGGGAGGCATTTTACAAGTCGATTCTTGATACTCTCGTCTCTTCCTGCATGATCATGGTCATTGTTGCCGGTGCGACAATATTTGGTCACTTCATTGCCCTATCCCGCATACCCTTCAGTGTAGCATCATGGGTTGGAAATTTAGGCCTTCCTCCCAAAGTGATCATGGCAATAATAATATTTATCTACCTAATCGGAGGTTGCGTGATAGATGCCCTCGCACTCATCGTCCTTACTATCCCTATCTTTTATCCTGTGATCCTTCATCTCGGATTCGACCCCATATGGTTCGGCGTGATAATAGTCCTTATCACCATGATGGGTGTAATAACACCCCCTGTTGGCGTAAATAGTTACGTTGTGGCCGGTATTTCCAAAATCCCGCTGAACACTGTATTTGCAGGAATATGGGTCTTTCTTGGTTGCCTCATAGTTGCGGCTGCCCTTTTTATATTCATTCCCGATCTATGTCTATTTTTACCGAGGTTTTTCGGAATGCTTAAGTGAGAATCTCCTATGGAACTTAATCGGTATCAACATAAAAAAAGGGTTGACAAATAGAATCCGATTTAATAAAAAGTAAAGAAAAAAAGGAGGTTTAATCATGAAGCATTGGAGGTTAGTTGCTAAAAAGGCTAAAGTTTCACGTATATTCGTTTTCTTGCTTGTATTTTCCTTCTCTCTCTTTCTTATCCCGCGGATTTCCTCGGCCCAAAAAGCGGTTGAGCTAACATTCTCCAATTTCTTCCCCGCAGCTCACAAGAACAGCAAAATAATGGAGGAATGGATAGGGGAGATTGAGAAAAGAACGGGTGGTAAGGTGAAGATCAAATACTATCCAGGGGGCACACTCACACCGGCAGCTCAGGTTTACGATGGGGTCGTAAAGGGAATAAGTGATATCGGAGAAAGCTGCTTTGCTTATACGAGGGGAAAATTCCCGGTAATGGAAGCTATAGATTTACCATTTGGGTATAGGAGTGCTGTTGCTGCAACTAACCTTGCCAATGCTGTTTACAAGAAGTTCCAGCCAAAAGAACTCGCGGATGTTAAGGTCCTCATACTCCACGCACACGGTCCTGGTATACTCCACACGAAGTTCCCAGTGTCCAAACTTGAAGATGTGAAGGGTAGAAAAATAAGGGCAACAGGACTTGCATCAAAGATAGTAACCGCACTTGGTGGAGCTCCAGTTGGAACAACAATGCCAGAGACTTACGATGCCCTTCGTACTGGAGTTGCTGAAGGTGCACTCGCTCCTGCGGAGGCTCTACAAGGCTGGAAATGGGGTGAGGTAGTATCTTACACAATCCAGAGCTTTGGTTCAGCCTATACAACTGCCATGTTTGTAGTTATGAACAAATCTAAATGGAATTCATTGCCGAAGGATGTACAGAAGGTCTTCGAGGAAGTGAGTGCTGAGTTTACAAAAAAGCAGGCGGAGCTCTGGGATCAGATAGACAAGGAGGGGTACGAGTTCTTGAAATCCAAGGGTAATAAGATCGTCCCGCTTTCCCCAGAAGAAAACGCACGCTGGGCAAAGGCCGTTTCTCCACTTCTTGATGACTACGTAAAAGAAGTATCTCAAAAAGGTATCCCTGGCAGTGAAATTGTCAAATTCTGTCTGGATTTTCTGAAAACGCAAAAATAACTATTTGACAAAAACTGTGGCGGGAGCTCACATTTTCTCCCGCCGATTTTTTTCTCGGCCGATCCACATTTTTTTCTTGACATAAGTCCTCGAATCTAATAGAAAATTTACAGAATCTATGTCAAAAGAGAGAGCGGGCGTTAGGTCAAAAAGGGAAAAGAAGTCCACATATATAGCAAAAATTGCGGCAAGACTTTTCAGCAAAAAAGGGTTCCTCGAAACTTCGATAAATGATATTGCGAAATTTACGAAGATGAGCAAGGCGAATATTTACTATTACTTTGAAGACAAGAATTATCTGCTCACGTACATCCTGAATGAATTCTTCGATACCATCCTTTCTGAAACAGAGATATATTCGAGGAATGATATAACCTGGGAGGATAAGCTCAAAATCTTCATAAAAAGGCATGTGGATATCTACGTGGAGAATACTCCTCAGGCAAAGGTTCTTTTTAGAGAAGTGAACAATCTTGATCCCAGAAATAGAAAATTGATGAGACAGAAGGAAAGAAAATACTTTGAGATATTAAGGGAGATCGTCTCCGGATATCTTGGTGATAGTGCCTCAAAAGAAGACGTGACAGCATTGAGTTTCTTCATTCTCGGAGCCTGTAACTGGATGTATCTCTGGTATGACCCGAAGAAGAAGATAACACCGGAGAGAATCTCGGAAATGATATTCCAAGTATTCAAAAACGGAATAGCGTCCCTAAAGACTAATTCAGCCTCCTGACTTGACAAACTAACCATCCAAAATTAACTTAAAAGAGACGATGGGAGAGCCAAGAATAAGACCATTAGAGATGATCCCTTTAAGAAACGGGGAAAAAGAGCTTATCCTGATCAGAGATCCGGAAGGTATAATGGAAGAGAGTCTTATCGTGTCAAAGGACGTGGCATACCTTATTTCCCTTATGAATGGAAGGAGAACTTTGAGGGACATTCAGGCAGAATATATGAGAATTTTTGGGGAACTACTCTACATGGAAAAGATAAATGATCTTGTACGTTCCCTGGACGAGCATTTTCTCCTTGAGAACGAAAGATACGAAACTTATCTCAGAGCGTTGAAGGAGGAATATGACTTGTTAGAGGTGAGGCCCCCTTCACTTGCGGGAAAAAGCTACCCGGAAGGCAGAATGGAACTCTTATACTTTCTCGACGAATTCCTTCCTGCAAAAGATACGGAAACGACTATAAAGGGCCGCATAACAGGACTACTTTCTCCACACATAGACTATAAAAGAGGAAAGGAAGTATATGCCCGTACGTATCCATATCTCAGGCATGTGGACAGCACTCTCATTGTCATATTTGGAACTTCGCACAGGATCTCGGAAAAGCTCTGGAATATATCTCTTAAAGATTTTTCGACACCATTGGATAGAATACCGGTTTCTCAGGAATTAAGGGAGATGATAAAGAACCATCCCATACTCAAGAAGTATGTCTGCGAGTGGCCCCACAGGATGGAACATTCGATCGAGCTTCAGCTCCCACTTTTGCAGTTCACGATTCAAAAGGACTTCGAGATACTTCCAATACTAACAGGTTCAATGCATGAATACGTTGAAGGGAAAAAAGATCTGGACGATCCGGAAATAGAAGAACTCCTTTCCTCACTAAAAGAATGTTTGTCATCTTATGGAAAGCCGTATATCGTTCTTGCTGGAGCTGATCTCGCCCATATTGGTGCGCAGTTTGGAGATCCCTACCCATTAGATTTTTTGACTTTAAACGCTTCTAAAATAAAAGACGAATTTCTCCTCGATGCCATAAGAGAGTGTAACGCCTACAAGTTCTTTAACACAATAAAGGAAGAAAAAGACAAAAGGAGGATATGCGGGCTCGCTCCAATATACTTTCAACTCCATATGCTCAGTGGGTCCCGTTGCGAAATAACACGTTACGAGCAGTGGACAGACGGGTCATCCTCGGTTAGTTTTGCTGGAGGAGTATATTATATGGAGTAAAATCGGGAAGACAGGATTTGAACCTGCGACCCCAGCGTCCCGAACGCTGTGCTCCCCCAGCCTGAGCTACTTCCCGAGTTGGGTATAATTATAGCACAAATGCTTATAAAAACGTACCCCGAAGACTTCTGTGTAAAGGAGGTCTTAGATTTAGAAAGATCAGGAGGTCCGTATAGCTATTACATCCTGAAAAAGAGAGATACGAATCTCTTCCACGTTCTCGAAGTCATATCTCAAAGATGGAAAATATCGAGAGAGAGATTCGGATTCTGTGGGATAAAAGATAAAAGGGCGATCACTGAGCAGTACCTGTCAATAAAAGAGGGTCCCGAAAAGGATTTAAGAACGAGGAACTTTGAGCTGATTTTCATAGGTACGGGAAATAGGCCGCTTAAGATAGGGGATGCACAGGGCAATTTCTTTACGGTGACCCTCAGAGGCGTAGACACAAAAAAGGTTAGTGAGGCTTTCCAGATCATTGGAAGGATTGGTTTTGCAAATTACTTCGGAATTCAGAGGTTCACTCCAGACATGCACGCCAAAGAACCAATAGCCAAGCTCCTCTTAAAAGGAAAATTTGAAGAGGCGCTGAAAGAGTATTTCATTAACCATCCTGATCCCCAAGTAAGAAAAAAGCTAAAAGAAGGATGGGAGAATTTGCCAGAAGTCCTTGAAGATCTTCATGGTCTTTCTAAAGTCGATAGAATAGTTTTGAAAAGGCTTTCGAAGAAAGGAGGTGCCGAGGAAGCTCTTAAGGCTTACCCAAAGGCGATTAAGTTGATGTTCTTTTTTTCCTACCAGAGCCTTCTGTGGAATAGAATACTCTGCGAACTTATAAAGGAAAGAGGGGAAACCTTTATGGTACCCCTAACCAGAAAGGAAAGGATCGCCTTTTACATCTCCCTTTGTCCTGGCATAGAAAAAATGATGGAATTCGAGCTTCCCTATATAAGTGAAGAAGTCTACTCCCTTCCGGTGAGCTCAATAAGAAAAAAGATCGATAAATGGATAGAAAAAGAAGGGCTAAGGCCCGATCTTAAAAGAGAAGTTCTGGGACTAAGAGCCTTTTCTTCTGGAAGAAGAAAAATGATAGTCCTCCCAAGAGATATGAAAGTCTGCGAAATACATAAAGATAAAATCACTTTACAGTTCTTCCTCCCATCCGGCAGTTATGCAACTATTTTTCTCCTTAAAGTAATTAACTATCCGCTTTGACAATTTGGAAAAGAGAAAGTATCATAAGTTGCCTTGCTCGCTGAAAATCTTATAACCTTAATAGCGAGAAAGAAAATCTCTGAGCTTTTGAACTTTGAACATCCTAAGGGGCCCATCTTTGACCCAAAGGAACGGACAAAACCGATCCTCATGTATATCCACATACCCTTTTGCGAAGAACTTTGTCCTTACTGTTCCTTTCACAGGGTAACTTTAGACAGAACCCTTGCCAAAAGGTATTTTGAGGCCCTAAGGAATGAGATTCGCATGTACGGAGATATGGGTTTTAAATTCGATGCTATATACGTTGGAGGTGGAACACCTACTGTTCTGATTGAGGAACTAATCGAAACCCTACGTCTCGCAAAGCGGAATTTTTCTATAAAGGAAATATCAGTCGAAACAAACCCGAATCATCTTACGGAAGAAAATCTGAGATTGCTTGAAGAGGAAGGCGTAAAAAGGCTATCCGTTGGAGTTCAAAGCTTTGACGACAGTGTACTCAAGTCGATCAAGCGTTACCATAAGTACGGGAGTGGAAGAGAGATAAAGGAACAGCTAAAAAGTTTAACTGGGATGTTCCACACACTAAACATAGACATGATCTTCAACTTTCCTAATCAAACCATGGAAAGTATCCGGAATGACCTTAAGGTGATAGAGGAAACAGGGGTTACTCAGGTGACTTACTATCCCCTAATGGTCTCGGCTCAAACGAGAAAAAAAATAGAAGAAACCCTTGGAGTTGTCGATTATAGGAAAGAGAAAATCTTTTACACGTTGATCTTAGAAACCTTAAGCAAGGACTTCAGCCCATCCACAGCATGGTGTTTTTCAAAAAAGGAGGGAATGATCGACGAGTACGTTGTCACTTATCAACAATACGCAGGCCTGGGCAGCGGATCAATAGGTTATATAGACGGGGTTGCATACGCGAATACTTTTAATATCCAGAGGTACATTCAAAAAATAGAACGAGGCGAAATACCTGTCGAGGGAGTGAGGCGATATAAAAGGAGGGAGATGATTCGGTATGACTTTTTAATGAATCTTTTCGGCTTGAGGCTCGACTTAGGTGAGCTTGATAAAAGGTATGGAGTTTCAACAAAAGTTAAACTTCTCCCCGAAATTACATTCTTCAAGGCTATTGGCGCCATAAAAAATGATGGCAAAAAGATTTCTCTAACAAAGAGAGGCCTTTATTACTGGGTCATCATGATGAGAGAGTTCTTTACAGGAGTTAACAATTTCAGGGACTTTTTAAGGAACCTCTGATTTCTTAAGCAGGTTTCAGATCCCTTATCTTCCTTTTTATTACCTTCCCCTTATCCTTTGGAAAATCGACCTTCAGATACGCTGTCTTCTCAAAGATCTTCCAAATGGTTCCTTCAATTTCCCTTCTCGCGAAGTTAAATTTTACTCTATCCCCTACCTTCATCCTCTGCCCCTTAAAAGATCATTCATTCTTTTCTTTTTGCGTATTTTCTGTGCTTGACTTATGCTCATCTAATTCCTTCTTTTTAGATCCATTTTTTCCGGATACCGCGTCTATTGGTCTTTTATAGTCAGTGGCATACCAGCCAGTACCCTTAAGATGAAAGCTACACTGGGAGATAAGCTTCTGAACTTTCCCATTGCAAAAACGGCAGGTGTTAATAGGTTCTTCAGTTATCTTTTGAAATACCTCGAATACCTTTCCGCAGTCCAGACACCTGTACTCGTATATCGGCATACCTCCCTCCAGTCTTCATTATAGTTATAATATAGTGCCCGCTCATAAAAAGGTCAAGGGCTCCTCTTTGTCAATAAGACCCATATGCCACCCTCAAGAACAATTGTAGAATCACCCTTCAGTCCCAGATTTTCCAAAAGAGAATCGATCTCTTTCTCGCTTATTTCTATTTTCCCGAGTCTCTCGTTAAGTATCTTTGACCTCTTCCTCAAAGAATCTATAAGTTGAGAGGGTGTATCTCTTCCAAAACCACCACCCAAAATGGCCACGCCTCCTTCTTTAAGAAGCCTATAAATACTTAAAAGATCGAGTTTGAAAATAGATGGAAAAAAGAAGGCACCCCTCAAAAAGATAAGGTCGAAATGTTTTTCCACGTTCTGGAATGAGTCATCCGTAGGAATGACCCTGATCTTCTTTAGCCCCCTCTCCTTTATCTCCCTTTCGTACAATTCCTCCAAACCCGAGGGAAAGGAGAGTATATAAAACTCATCTCCCATTCCCCTTCTCGAAAGTTCGTATATCACTCCACAAAAAGGGCCTGCTTCGGCAACAATTCCCGTCTTTCTTCTGAAAATGGCCGCGACGAAATTTGCAAGATGGGGAAAAACAGGTTCCCAAAGACTGTTTAGCTCTCTTATTATTTCAAGCATCTCAAACTGAGTCTTGCTTTATGTGGCTTAAAATGTAATCTTAATATAGGATACCTGAAAAATTGGAGGAAAATCAATGGACGGACACATTTACAGGGCCTTCGACCAAGAGCTTAAGGAGCTCAAGGAAAAACTTCTTTACGAGGGGAGCCTCGTTGAGAAGGCAATAGACGAGGCATTGCGTGCGCTCCTCGAACGGGACTCGGAACTTGCGCAACAGGTAATATCGAATGATGACATTCTTAATGCGAAAGAGGTGGAACTCGACGAATTCTGCCTTAAGCTCCTCGCGCTCAGGCAACCAGCTGCCAAGGATCTCCGCTTTATCACTACGGCTATAAAGATAAACTATGACCTCGAAAGAATAGGAGATCTTGCGGTCAACATCTGCGAAAGGACTCTTGAGCTAAACCAGGAACCTCAGCTGAAACCATACATTGATCTTCCAAAGATGGCAAAAATAGCTCAGACAATGGTAAAGGAGAGCCTCGATGCCTTCGTTAAGGAGGATGTAGATCTCGCTCTTAAAGTGGCGAAGGACGATGAGCTCGTTGACCAATTGCTCGACCAGATTTTTAGAGAACTCCTTACCTATATGATGGAGGATCCGAGGACTATAAGTAGGGCAACCAGGCTCATCTTCATATCTAAGTATCTGGAAAGGATAGCGGACCACGCGGTTAATATTGCAGAGCTCGTTATATTCATGGTAAAAGGAAAAATCATAAGACACATGAAGCCCGTACCAGAAGCCTGAGCAAAATGAGATCTCCTCCGGTTTTGATTTTGGTTCTCTGCCTTTTTTGTCTCTTCTCATGTTCCAAAAAAGGGGGAAATCTCGATGGAAAAGGGAAGCAGATAATAACTATCGCTGGTTCAACATCGGTACTTCCCTTTACTGAAAAACTGGCGGAACATTTCATGAAGGATAATCCAGACTACATTGTCGATGTCCAGGGTGGGGGTTCGACCGCAGGGATACAGGCCACTTTAAACGGCACAGTAGATATAGGGATGTCCTCAAGGAAATTGAAGGAGGGAGAAGACCTCAACCAAATCACTATATGTTACGATGGCATAGCTATAATAGTGAATCCGAAAAATCCAATAGAGAATCTCTCACTTAGAGAGGTGAGGGAAATTTTTAGTGGCGCGATTAAGAATTGGAGAGAAATCGGTTGGGTCGATAGGAGAATAGATGCGGTAACAAGAGAAGAGGGTTCGGGAACGAGAGGAGCATTTGAAGAACTCGTTATGAAGGGTAAAGAGATAAGCGATGCCATAATGGTTCAGGATTCTAACGGCTCAGTGAAGGAAGTTGTCGCCACCGATCCTTATGCAATTGGCTATATCTCACTTGGGATAGCGGATAAGCGGGTTAAAATAGTTGCCATAGATGGGGTCAAACCAACTGTCGATTTAATAAAAGTGGGAAGATATAACCTCGTTAGACCGTTCCTATATTTGACTAAAGGGGAGCCGGATGCTCGTGTGAGAAGATTCATCGAGTTCGTACTTTCCAAGAAAGGACAGTCTTTACTGAAGAGCGAGGGACTAATAGGTGCCTGGGACTGAAAGAGTAAAAGTCACTAAGGAAAGATGGATAAAGGGTCTCTTCTCTGTATTCGCTTTTTCTTCCTTGTTTTTTCTTCTTTTGATCTTTGCCTTCATTCTCTTCGAGGGAATCCCTCTTTTTCAAAAGATGGGTATTGGACACATAATAACTGGAACAAAGTGGGCTCCAACAAAAGGTCATTTTGGAATAATGCCAATGATAATCTCCTCGTTTCTTATCACCATAGGAGCCTTGATAGTGGGAGGTCCCTTAGGATTGTCCTGCGCTATCTTTCTTTCCGAGTACGCTGGAAAAAGAACAAGACTTGTATTAAAGCCTTCTTTAGAGCTTTTAGCTGGAATACCTTCCGTAGTTTACGGGTTTCTCGGGGTCGTGTACATCGTTCCAGCCATAAGGGAAATCTTAGGCGGTCCTGGGTTTTCCCTCCTTGCAGGTTCCATCATACTTGGTGTGATGATACTTCCCACAATCGTTAGCATTTCTTTTGATGCTGTAAGGAGCGTGCCCGATGCATATAGAGAGGGATCCTATGCAATGGGTGCAACGAAGTGGCAAACGATTTACAGGATAGTTATACCTTCCGCAAAATCCGGTATTCTGGCAGGCTTCATTCTCGGGATGGGCAGGGCAATAGGGGAAACTATGGCCGTAATAATGGTCGCCGGGAACGCCCTAAAGATTCCTTCGAGTATTCTTGATCCTGTCCGAACACTAACAAGCAATATTGCTCTTGAGCTCGCGTATGCCACAGGGGACCATAGACTCGGCCTTTTTTCTACTGGTGTTGTGCTCCTGATAATAATAATGATCCTCAATTACATAGCTAACTTCGGCATAAGGAGAAGATTGATTAGGTGATTTTAGAGCCAAGGAAAATAGATAAAATCGTAAAAAGCGGATTTTACATTCAGGCGATCTTCGCAGTTGGTCTTCTTTTTGCAATTGTGGCAATTGTGGTAATAAGGGGTGTACCCCATATAAGCGTACGGTTTATATTTTTCGAACCTATAGACATGGGAAGAGAGGGAGGGATCTTTCCCACAATAGTAAGCACGGCAATTCTTGCGATCTTTTCACTATTGCTTGCGACCCCCCTTGGGGTTGGAACCGCAATTTTTCTAACAGAATACACAAAAAGACCTCCCATAATAAGGGTCATAAGGTTTGGGGTCGAGTCCCTTGCAGGGATACCTTCAATAATTTATGGTCTTTTTGGCTTCATCTTCTTTGTCGTAAAGCTGAAGATGGGTTGGTCAGCCTTGGCTGGAATTTTAACTATGACTATCATGATTCTGCCCACAATCATAAGGACAACGGAGGAAGCCATTCTCGCAGTTCCGAAGAATTTGAGGTTGGTCAGCTATTCCCTCGGAGCCACCAAATGGGAAACAATAAAGAAGGTTGTGCTTCCAACTGCATCTCCAGGAATACTGACGGGAATCATGCTGAGCTTAGGAAGGACCGTAGGTGAGACAGCTGCTGTCATCTTCACAATGGGTAGTTCTTTAAGGATGCCCCATTCCTTATCAGAATCTGGAAGAACAATGGCCGTGCACTTTTACATCCTCGCGAGAGAAGGCATCTCTCTTGAAAAAGCATATGCGACTGCCCTTGTTCTCATTCTGAGTACTTTACTTATAAACGTTTCTGCTTATTACATCATGCATGGGATAGTTAAAAGACGGATGCGGTGAAAATGGACAAGAAGATAGTTATCAAGAATCTGAGGGTATTCTTGGGAAAAAAGGAGGTTCTAAAGGGTATAACAATAGATATCTACCGGAACAAAATAACCGGTTTTATGGGGCCCGCGGGAAGCGGAAAGTCCACACTTATAAGCGTTTTGAATAAGATGATAGAGTTCGAAGATTCATCCCGTGTGGAAGGTGAGGTACTCCTTGAAGGAAAGGACATAAGAAAAATGAACGAGATCGAACTCAGAAGAAGAATCGGAACTGTTTTTGCTTTACCCATCCCCCTTCCGGATACGATTTACGAAAATGTCGCGTTTGGACCAAGGCTCAAGGGAATCAGTAAGAAAGAGGAGCTCGACTCAATAGTAAGAAAAAGTCTTGAGGAAGCCTATCTTTGGGAAGAGGTTAAGGATAGGCTCCATACCTCAGCTATGAAACTTTCGGGTGGCCAGCAGCAGAGGCTCTGTCTTGCGAGAACACTTGCCTTGCGCCCCGAAGTCATCCTGCTTGACGAACCATGTTCCGGACTTGACCCTATTTCGACAGCGAAGATAGAGGAGGCGCTTTCAGAACTAAAAAAGAATTACACCATTGTTCTCGTTTCAAATAATACCAAGCAAATCGCTCGGATAACAGATTACACGGCTTTCTTTCTTCTTGGAGAGTTAATAGAGTACGATGTGACGGAAAAGGTCTTCACGACCCCTAAGAACAGAAAAACAGAGGATTATATCCAAGGAAAATTTGGATGATGATTAAAGTTCTGGAAACAGAAAATCTGAACCTTTATTATGGTACCTTCCGGGCATTGAAAGACGTGAACTTCTATGTTTTCAAAAACACAATAACAGCCCTGATCGGTCCGTCTGGTTGCGGAAAATCGACTCTACTTAGATGCTTTAACAGGATGAATGACCTTATAGAGGACGTAAAAATAACCGGAAAGGTTCTGATAAATGGAACCCCCATCGAAAAGATAGACGTTATAGAACTGAGAAAAAAAGTCGGTATGGTCTTTCAGAGACCGAATCCCTTTCCTTTATCAGTTTACGAGAACATGGTGTACGGGCTAAAAATCAGGGGCTTAAATATGAGAGCGAGAAGCATGGAAATTGTCGAAAAATGTCTAAGAGCGGTTAATCTCTGGGACGATCTGAAAGATAGGCTACATGAACCTGCTCTCTCCCTTACTGACGAGATGAAACAAAGGCTTTGTATAGCCAGGCTTTTAACCGTGGAACCGGAGATAATCCTCCTTGATGAACCCTGCTCGACCCTCGATCCCATCGCGACCATGAAAATAGAGGAACTCCTCGTTAGATTGAAAAACAATTACACAATATTGATCGTCACTCATAACATGCAACAAGCTGCAAGAATATCGGATTGGACCGGATTCATGCTTTTGGGTGAGCTCATAGAATTCGATTTAACACCAAAGATATTCACATCCCCATCGGACAAAAGAACGGAGGATTATATAACAGGAAGGTTTGGATGATCGATCGTGGATTGTCAGTTTGGGTTAAAAGCTCCCGGATTCTATGTAGGAGTTTCTCCGGCCTTCGCCTTTTTCACGGGTCCCGGATTCTTCTTCTACTCCCTGAAGTCTGCATTCTCACGGAAAATTCCAATTCTCCACAAAGATTAAATAGAGCTTCCACGAAGCATTTTTACGAGATTTTGCAATCTCATATTTATTTTTGAAAGGGGGGTGTTGGCTAAACCTTGTAGAATAGATCTTCCATATTTTGGTTGCGGGGGGCAGATTTGAACTGCCGACCTTTGGGTTATGAGCCCAACGAGCTACCGGGCTGCTCCACCCCGCTAAGCTTTTATTTTAAACGAAGTGACTTATAATGTCAACAGACTACCAAGCCCCAGAGCGAGAAATCAACATGCTAAAAAGGCTTACCCAAATAGGGATTGCTCTCTCCAAAGAGAAGAACATTAACCGTCTTTTTGAAATGATACTTGAATTTGCCATGGATTTCACACAAGCGGATGGAGGAACCCTTTACGTCATCTCTGAGGACAGGAAAACTTTGAATTTTGTAGTAACAAAGAATAAAACCTTAGCCGCGAACTCAAAACTAAGGGACCTTTCTACTCACTGGAATCCCATACCACTCATGAACGATGACGGTAGCCCAAACCTTTCTAATGTTTCCTCTTATTGTGCCATAAAGGGGGAAGTGATCAATATACCAGACGTTTACGAATCAGAAGAATTTAACTTTCAAGGCCCCAGAGAATTTGACCTCCGAACAGGTTACAGATCTAAATCGATGCTTGTTGTACCCATGAAAAACCACGAAGATGAGATCATAGGAGTACTCCAATTGATCAATGCGAAAGACGATTCCACAGGGCAGATCATATCATTCTCATCTTTTTCTCAGGAGATGGCGGAGTGTCTTGCATCTCAGGCTGCTATCGCTCTCACGAACAGAATGCTAATAATGGAATTGGATAATCTATTCGAGTCCTCAATAAGGGTTATAGCTTCCGCCATAGATGAAAAATCTCCTTACACAAGTGGCCACTCAAGAAGGGTGGCAGATTTGGCGGTGGAGATGGGAAAAAGGATAAATGAAACAAAGAATGGCCCCTTCGCTAATCTCTTTTTTAATGAAGAAGAACTGAAAGAAATCGCATTAGCCGCCCTACTTCACGATCTCGGAAAGATATCTATACCCGAGCACATAATGGACAAGAGAAAAAAACTCGAATCTGTATTAGACAGAATAGAACTCATAAAAATGAGGTACGAAATTTTAAAAAGGGAGAGGGCAAGTTCAAAAGATGTAAAAAGCGATAAGGATTTTGAAATCGAGAAAGAGATCCGTTTTATCGAGGAAGTGAACAGTGGGAACTTTCCACTAAGCGATGAAATGCTCGAAAGATTAAGAAGAATATCAAAGAAGACTTATAGGTCTGATAAGGGGGATATGCCGCTCGTTACAGAGGAAGAGCTAAAATATTTAAGTGTGAGAGCTGGCACTTTAACTCAGGAAGAAAAGGCCATAATTGAGAGCCACGCAGAGATCACTTTCAAAATGTTATCTCAGTTGCCTTTCCCGAGAAAGTTAAGAAACGTACCTTTTATTGCAGGATCTCATCATGAGAAGCTGAACGGAAAAGGTTATCCGAGAAACCTTAAAGCGGAAGATCTCCCGCTTCAGTCAAGGATCCTCTCAATAGCCGATATATTTGAGGCTCTTACAGCAAAAGACAGACCTTACAAAAAAGCAAAGACCTTATCCCAAGCAATAAGAATTTTAAAAGAAATGGCAGAAAAAGGTGAAGTAGACAGGGATCTCGTCGATCTCCTTGTAGAGAGCGGCATCGCTTACGAGTACGGAAGAAGGGAATTGCTACCTGAACAAATAGATATTTAGAACTACTTACAATTTCTCACACCTATAAAAGATCCCATACTTAAAACTTGAAACCAGAAGGAATTGGGGGTGGGTTCTCTCCAAGAGCATCGCAAGGAGTCTCTCTAAACCCTTCACATCTCTTTGCAAATCATATTTATTTAGGCAGATCACGTATCTTTTACCGTCTATCCCTTTTAACATTGGTCCAGAAACAAGGGCCGCGAACCTTCCTTCGTCGATTTTTTCTTCACCCCTTATCCCTTCTTTTTCATTTAAGAGTTCCCATCTAAAGACAACCTCATCGACCCTCTTATACATTCCGTCGAGTCCGCTAACAAGAACTACAAGATCAGTGATCTGAGGGATAACAGGTTCATGATAGGAAGGATACTTAAGGGGCTTCCCCTTTGAACCATCACCTTCTATAAGGACCATGTCGTAAAAACGGCCGAGTTCAAGAAGCGTACTTTCCTTTACGCCATCGAGCTTCCCGTCAACGATCCTCCCCCCTACACGTATTAATGGTTTGTCCTTCATTAGGCCATCCGTTAGCTTTTCTTCCACAAGAAATGGTTCCTTCGCATATATCTTCGTCGTCGTTGTGATTACTGGAAAGAGGCCTTCCTTGAGTAGACACTTGGCAAGAAACTCGATAAAGCTCGTTTTTCCCCCGGCTCCGATAAGAGTTATGAACTTCTCTCCGTAAAAGAGGGAAGGTAAAGTTCTAACCCTCTCAAAATGGAACATGGTGAAGGTTTAGTTTTGGACTTCCTTTTACTTTTCAGCAGGTTTTCTTATCACTGAATCTCCTGCCTGTGGACCCACACTTATTTCCACGTCTGTGGTAAACCCTTCTCTGCTTATCTTTATCGTACAGGTCTTGTCTTCCTTGGCATAATTCATTGTGATGTCTTTAAAGCGGAAACTGTTGACGAAACGCCACCCATTTTTTGACATATTAACCTTGAAGTAGTTTTGCAAAGAGTCCACATCAACGTTTCCCCTCAAAAGCAGGACCCCTGCCTTTATTGAAGGGGACTCGTAGATAAAGCTTTTGTCAGATACAAGTTCGAGTTCCTTAGGGATTGGAATATCAGGAAAGTTGTAAAACACCTGATTAAGTCCCGGACCTTCTTTTTGCCCTTTTTCTGGTTCTCGTAAAGTGCTCTTTTGAAAATAAGCGCAACCCGAAATTGACATCAAAAAAACTAAAAATGCTAAGACTATTAATTTTCTCATCACATACCCCCTTCATTCTTGTTTCTCTCAATGAACGCGTAAGCGTTATGGTTATGTATGCTTTCCAAGTTCTCGGCCTCAACAGAAAACCATGTAAAGTTCTCATCTCTCGAGAGAGCAAGGGCAACATCCCTCACAACATCCTCAACAAATTTCGGATTTTCGTATGCCCTTTCTGTCACATACTTCTCGTCTTCCCTTTTCAAAACGGAGTAGATGTCGGAACTCGCACATTCCTCTATTACACCGATAAGGTCCTCGATCCAAAAGAATTTCTTAAATTTAACGCTCACCCTTACCATTCCTCTCTGGTTGTGCGCACCGTAGTTAGATATTTCTTTCGAGCACGGGCACAGTGTACTTATGGGCACAGTTACCGAAACTATGAATTCTTTCATTTCATCTGTCTCATTCATCGATCCTATGAAAGCACACTCGTACTCGAGGTATCCAGGTGATCTCGATACTGGCGCTTCCTTTTCGATAAAGTAGGGGAATCTTATCTCAATGTGTGCCTTCTCCGCATTGAGCCTGCTCTTCATTTCCCTTAAGATACCGGGAAGGTTCTTCATGTTGATCATATTCTTGTACTCATGCAAGATCTCTACGAACCGGCTCATGTGAGTTCCTTTAAAATTGTGGGGGAGATTAACGTACATGTCTATGGTCGCAACCGTATGCTGGAATCTGTTTCTTTTGTCAAGAACCACTATAGGGTATTTTATGTTCTTGACCCCAACCTTGTCTATCTCTACTTTTCTTGGATCATACATACTTTGGACATCTATCACTTTTCCTCCCTGTAAGAGGCACAACTATTATCCGACTCCCAAACGCGGACCTCAATTAAGCTTAATCCTTTTTCTCTTAATTCCGGCTCGAGGGACCTGTGGATGTATAATGCTATGTTCTCCGAGGAGCTTGAGCGGTTTTTGAAGAAATCTACCTCGTTCAGGTACTTGTGGTCGAGTCCCAAAATTACTCTTCTCAATGAATCTTTTAGTTCTCTGAAATCGACAAGTATACCTTCCCTACTTAGCTCTTTTCCTCCAACTGAGAGTTCAACCACATAATTATGGCCGTGCAGTTCCTCACATTTTCCTCCCACCCCCGAGAGATTATGGGCCGCAGAGAAGGAATCTTTAATGGTCAGGACAAACATCCTTCCTCTTTCTAAAAAGGAGAGAACAAGTTTGAGAAGAGCCTATCTTTTTTTAACAGCTTTTTTTACTATAACGTAGCCGTTTTCTGGTCCAGGCACAGCTCCCTTTACTACAAGAACGTTAAGTTCCGGTTTCACTTCTATAACTTTCAAGTTTTGCACCGTCACACGCCTCGCACCCATGTGCCCTGGCATTTTTTTTCCTTTCATCGTACGCCCTGGCGTCATGTTTTGCCCAATAGAACCGCCGTGCCTAAAGTACTCGTGCGTTCCCCTTGATGCGGGAGCACCGCTAAAACCGTGCCTTTTTACTACACCCTGGAATCCCTTCCCTATGGAAGTCCCTGTCACGTCTACATATGTACCCACTTCAAAAATGTCCACACCGTAAGTCTTCCCGACCTCAAATTCTCCCAACTCATCACCTTCCACCCTGAACTCTTTTATGAACCGTAGTGGGGGAACCCCTGCTTTTTTGAAGTGTCCCGCCATAGGCTTATTCACATTCTTGACCTTAACTATTTCGTCAAAACCAACCTGTATTGCGTTATATCCCTCTTTTTCTTCGACTTTCTTTTGGATCACATAACATGGTCCGGCCTTTATGACCGTAACGGGGACCACGTTCCCAAACTCATCAAAAATCTGGGTCATCCCGAGCTTTTTCCCAAGTATACCGATTGCCATTCTTTCTCCTCCTCAAATGTTGGGAAATATTACATTAAAAGCCGCCCGATGTCAAGGTTCCGAACCTATTTGTGGTTACTATTTTTCGAATTCTAGCCAATAGAGCGCGGCACGAAGACCCACCGATCACTGGGTCATAGTCATCCCTTAGTTCAGTGAGAACGTTCATATGCACCTCCCAGATCCTTTTACTCTGATTTTTCTCTTCCGGCAAATACCAGTGACCGGGAAGTGCAATAACATTGGGGTGCAAGCCTTCCACAGGCTTAACTTTTCTTATGATCATATCTTCTCTCCGTGGAACCTCGATGAACACGTAATCCCCTTCCTTAAGTCCTAATTTCTGGGTAGTTTCATAGGCAATCTCGACGACAGGGTCTGGATCGAGTTTTCGGAATTGTGGGATCTGGACTCCGAGACCATGGTAGTGAGCAAATGTCCTAACCCCTGTAATCATCACAAAAGGATAATTCTCAAGTATTTCACGCTCAGTTTTTTCTATTTGACTTGGTTCCCTATATACTGGGATGGGTTCGTAACCATACTTCTCCAAGATGGATGAATATATTTCCACTTTTCCCGAAGGTGTGTTGAAACCTGGTCTTCCGTCCTCTCTCAGCAAACCTTTTTCGTACTTTTTTTCGATCACGGGATTCAACACGTAAGACCTTTCGGAGAATTCTCTAAAATTCATTTTCAAAGGTGAGAGTCTATAATCTAAATACTCTTCGTAACTCTCAAAGGGCAATTTGCTAATCACGCCCAGAGAACGCATAATTTCTATAAGTATCTCACCTTCCTCTTTAGCTTCCCCTTTTGGCTTTATGACCCTTCTTCGTGCGGCTATAAAGTTCATACCAGAGTATTCCGCGATTCCGTTTGATTCATAGAACCAGGTGATTGGCAAAACATAGTCCGCAAACTCAGCGGTCGGAGTCATGAAAAGCTCGAAAACAACAATAAGCTCAAGTCTCATAATCGCCTCAAGGGTACGTCTTGCTCCTTCCAGAGCAGTGAGGGGATTGCAATCTGTAAGGAGCGCTTTGACAGGGTAAGGTTTCTCCTTTATCATGGCCTCAATCACATCATAAGGGTTCGGGGATGGAAGGATGCGTGAAACAAGAGAACTTGGACCTGAAAGCAGAGGAAATTTCTCCGAACTTATCTGTTTTTTTAGAAGATCTTCTGGGATATTTATCTTTTCTGTCCTCGGTGGAATCTTAATCAGGTTCCCACCTTCAATATCAACGTTTCCAGTCACTGCGAGAAGAATCCCTAAGGATCTAAGAGCATTTATAGAATTTCCACTCATAACAAGGCCCATAAATGTGAATATTGCGGAGGGCTTGTTTTTTGCGATGATCGTTGCTGCCTCTGCTATAAGATCCCTATCCACTCCAGTTATATGAGAAGCTTTCTCAAGCGGAAACTCTTCTGTGCGAGTCAAAAGCTTTTCAAAACCGTATGTCCATCTTTCGATGAATTCCTTATCATGCATACCCCCTTTAATTATAAAGTTCAACATTCCCATTGCAAGTGCCAAATCTGTACCAGGTTTCACTCTCAACCAAAGGTCTGCTTCTTTTGCACTACGTGTAGGCCTTGGATCAACGACTATAAGTTTAGCGCCATGCTTCTTTGCTTTCTCCATAATCTTCCACTTGGCAGGGTTAGTTTCGGGGGGATTTATACCCCAAAGCACTATGGTCTTTGTTTTTTCCGCATCCTCATATGATAGATTTGGATAGAGGATAAGATTTCCGAATGTGAGAATATCTGCAATCAGGATTGGAGTAAAACAAACGTGGTGGTCATGTCTAAAAAAATTCGGAGTACCGAGAGCGGATGCAAATGCGTACCATATAGATACGTCCTTTGGGGGAAGTGATTGGACACACACCGATTCTGGACCATACTTCTCTATGATACGCTTAATTTTTAAGGATATACCCTCTATTGCCTCTTCCCACGATATTCTCTGCCACTTACCCTCTCCCCTATTGCCTTTCCTCTTCACGGGGTAAAGGATCCTCTCCGGAAGATCTCCTATTTCAAAAGAGGAAAGCCCTTTCGCACAGAGAAAACCTTTGGATAATGGATGCTCTGGATCACCTTCTATAGTTATGCTTTCATTCACCCTTTTTACGATCATCCCGCAGCCGTTTAGACAAAGCTTGCAACACGTTCTTACTTCTTTCGACTCCCAGTTATCCCATTCAAATTTCTTATCCATACTTACCCCCCAACTTGGCATTTTCGTATATGTTACATCATCTCCTTTACTTGTTCAAGGAAGTTTTTTAAAAAAATCTGGATAGAATCAAATGATCTACCTATAGATGACTTTGGTTTCGGTCCCTGAAAGCTGACTTTGACTGAATTCTATTCGGGGGCGAGCAAACATTCCTCCTTCAGGCAATCTTTGTTATGCCCAGTAAATACTTGGTGGCGGAATAGATGCTCAAGATAAGTGCAATAATCAATGCCACAAGCCCTGGCTCCATATAAGAACTTCCGGAGATGATCGGATTTTCGAATGACCTATTAAGGAGTAAAAGGGATATACCTATAATCTGGAAGGCTGTCTTATACTTTCCAGATTTTGTCGGATAAACAGTTATACCTTCTTCAGCGTAAAAGGCCCTTATGCCGTTTATTAGAAACTCTCTCAGAACCAGTAAGACGGTCAACCACAGGGGCACTACCTTGTAATAGCTCAGTGTCACAAGGCATGAGACTATAAGCATTTTGTCTGCTATTGGATCTATGTAGACGCCAAATCGAGATTTCAGCTTAAGTCTTCGGGCAAAAAAACCGTCTAACCCATCAGTTATCCCAGCTAATACGAAAAAGAAGAAGGACAGAAGAAAAAATCGATTTTCCTGAAGGGAAATGAAGAAACATATCACCGGAATAGAAAGAATGCGCAGCAGGCTTAACCTGTTGGGAAGGGTCCAAATAGAGGTTTTTTCATCCTTAACCATCACGCAGGGATTTGAGCTTTCTGTAAAAGTACTTAACCCGTTTCACGTACTCTTTCGTTTCTTCAATAGGGGGAATGTTCTTTCTACTTTCTAACACCCTTTTGGGGCCCGCATTATAGGCAGCAAGAACAAGGTCCAAATCTTCATTGAAATAGTCTTTGAGGATTCTCAAATATAGCGTCCCCCCTCTTATATTCTCTTCGGGATCGAAAACATCTTTTAAGTTTAACATCCTCGCGGTATCCGGCATAAGCTGCATTAGTCCCATAGCCCCTCTTCTTGATATCGCATATGGATCAAAGTTTGATTCTGCCATTATGACCGCTTTCACGAGTAAAGGATCCACCTTGTATTTTTGCGAATAAAAGTGGATAATCGGATCGTAACTCTCATTACTCCTCAAGCCATAGGAACCTTTCCGATGGAAATTAGAGTCGGGGATCAAAACCCGAAACTCTCTATTTTTAGGCTTCACATTTGTGAAGTGAACTATCCCTTCCTCATCAACAAAAGTGTATATGGCACACTCAGCAACTTCCAAAAAGATAGCGAAAAAAATCAAAAAAGCTATCATCGCTTTTTCCTTCAACCCTTTTATCCTCCCTAAGACTTCGAAAGTTCGTTTATGAGCCTTTTAAACTCTTCGTAGTTTATTGTCTTTACCCCAAGGGACCTTGCTTTTTCAAGTTTAGACCCTGGTTCCTCGCCCACAATAAGATAGTCGGTTTTCCTGGACACCGAGGATGACACATGCCCACCCAAGGATTCTATCAGCTCTTCCACTTTCGACCTTTCTTCCTCGAGCTTCCCGGTGATCACGAACGTCAGATCTTTAAGTGGTAGCTTTGCTAACTTCTCCTCTTTTTCGTAATCGGGATTTTCAATCTTCAAGCCCATCCTTTTCATCTCTTCTATGGCCTCAATATTCTCTTTTCTTCCGAAAAAATCAGAGATCGACTCTGCTATTTTTTCTCCTATCTGCTTTATCTCCATTATTCTCTCTTTACTTACTCCATAAAGATCCTCTATACTTCTGAAATTTTTTGCGAGAAGTTTTGCCACATATTCTCCAACATGAAGAATTCCAAGCCCGAATATTAACCTGCTCAGTGTGGTATTTTTACTCCTCTCTATCGCTTCTATGATGTTAGATGCAGACTTTTCTTTGAACCTCGGAAGCTTTAAGATGTCCTCTTTCTTCAGCTTGAAAACGTCTGTCAAATTTTTTAAAAGCCCTTTGGAATAAAATAGCTCAACGTTTTTTTCGCCAAGCCCTTCGATGTTTAACGCGTTCCTTGACGCAAAATGTATGATTCTCTCCATAACCTGCGCTGGACAGTTTATGTTTACACATCTTACAGCGACTTCGCCCTCCTCCCTCACCACTCTGCTTCCACACTCGGGACAGACTTCGGGGATAGGAAATTCCCGCTCTTTTCCAGTCCTTCTTTCTTTTATGACAGCGACAACGTGGGGAATAACGTCTCCAGCCCTCTCCACTACTACATAGTCCCCAATTTTTATGTCCTTTCTTCTCATCTCATCAAAGTTATGCAATGTGGATCTGGATACAGTTACGCCCCCTATTTTCACTGGTTCAAATACGGCATAAGGAGTAAGTACCCCTGTCCTTCCAACTGAAGCCCTTATATCTATTATCCTCGTTGTCCCCTGATGAGCAGGGAATTTATAAGCAATCGCCCATCTCGGTTCCCTCGTTTTTATACCAAGGATCTTTTGTAATTCAAAGTCATTTACCTTTATGACCGCTCCATCTGCCTCGAAAGGCAGATCCCTTCTTTTCGATTCCAATTCTTTTATGGCATCGATTAATTCCTTAACCCCTTCGACCACCTTGAACGTATATGGAACAGGGAATTTTGCAGTCTCCAACCACTTTATGAACTCCGATTGTTTCCTGAAGGTCATCCCTTTGCAAAAACCGAGCCCATACGCTGCAAAGTGAAGCTTCCTTTTCGCTGTAATTGAAGAATCGAGCTGCCTAACAGATCCAGCAGCTGCGTTTCTCGGGTTTGCAAATAGGGGCTCCCCATTTCTCTCTCTCTCCCTATTTAATCTCTCGAACTCCTCTATGTCCATGTAAACTTCCCCTCTTATGTCTATCTCTTCCGGCACAGCTTCCACATCTATTTTTAGAGGAATACTTCTTATCGTCTTTATGTTGAGTGTAACATCCTCCCCCTCATAACCATCTCCGCGAGTTGATGCAGCTCTCAATAGCCCCCTCTCATAGGTCAGTTCTATCGCCAGACCATCATACTTGGGCTCTAGGGTATATTCAATTGGCATCTCTGTCTTCAGGAACCTTTTTATCCTTTCATCGAACTCCTCAATCTCCTCGTATGAAAAGGCATTGTCAAGAGAAAGCATAGGTTCTCTGTGCCTCACCTTTTCAAACTTATCTAAGGGAGGTGCCCCTATTCTCTGAGTTGGCGAATCAGGCAGGACGTACCCGTATTTCTCTTCGAGCTCTTTAAGCCTTCTAAAGAGTCTATCATATTCATCGTCAGATATTACTGGAGAGTCAAGAACATAGTACCGGTAATTATGGTAGTTTATCTCTTCGACGAGCTTCTCTATCTCCTTCTTTACATCTTCAGGAACGAACCCCGCCATGTCTTTTATTATAGCAATTTCGAAACCAAAACGGAATCTTTCATGCCTCACAAGTTTTTCGTACATTCTGTGGAAGAAAAATGTTAATAAACTTACGAGATGCAAGGTGTTCTGTACGTTGTCTCAACTCCTATTGGCAATCTCGGTGATTTGACAAAAAGAGCCGAATCCACAATAAAAGAAGTCGACTTCATCGTAGCAGAAAACAAGGAAAGGGCGAAAAAGCTGTTGAACTATCTGGGTGTGAAGAAGAGGATCCTCACCGTAAATACTTACAGTGAAAAAAGAAGAGCAAAGGAGATCGTAAAGAGAATAAAAAACGGGTCGTCCTGCGCCCTCATCTCCTCCGCTGGAACTCCTTGTCTCTCGGACCCTGGTCATATATTGGTGTCCAGGTGCCTTGAAGAGAAAATCGAGGTGAGAGTAGTCCCAGGTCCATCAGCATTGACATCAGCCATTGCCGTATCGGGTATACATATGGATCGGTTCTTTTTCTACGGATTCCTGCCACAGAAGAAGGCAAAAAAGAGAAAGGTATTAAAAGAGCTTTCCCATTTCCCGTATCCTATCGTATTTTTCGAATCCCCAAGAAGAATAAAGGAAACTTTGAGTGAAATAAGGGAGATATTTGGGCAAAGAAGGATAGCTCTTCTAAAGGAAATGACGAAAATCCATGAGAATGTCATAAGGGCAGATACGGAGACCATTTTTGATCTTTTAGAAAAGGTAGAAATTTCTGGCGAGTTTACTATAATCGTTGATAGGCCGGAAACGTAAGTTCAAATCTCGTTCCCTTACCCTTTTCACTTTCCACTCTTATCTGTCCGTTTAAAGCTCTAACTATCTCGTATGTGATATAAAGCCCAAGTCCAACCCCCTGAGCTTTAGTTGTAAAAAAGGGCTTAAAAAGGTTTGCCTTCGTCTCTTCGTCCATTCCACTTCCAGTATCTTCCACAGTCACCATTACCGAACCATCTTGTGCGTTATCGGTTTTGATTTCTAACTTCCCCTTATCTATGCCTATGGCCTCTATCCCGTTCTTTATGAGGTTTATAAAAACCTGACACAATCTTCCGTGGACTCCAATTATGAAAGGGTTTTTTGCGGAATAACTTTTCACTATCTCTATTTGCTTTTTCCTGTATTCTGTGTAGAGGATCCTTAGGGCGTCATCTATGGCCTTGTGCACATCTACAGGCCCTTTTTCTTCATCCCTTTGTCGCGCCGTCTGAAGGAGGCTCTTCACTATGCCATCAGCCCTTCTTAACTCTCGAAGACAGAAATCGAGGTCCTCATAAAGACTACTTTTCTTATCAAGCCTGTCGAGATGATACTCTATAGTGCTCATAACAGACCCGAGAGGATTATTGAGCTCATGAGCAACTCCCGACGCGAGCCTCCCAACCGCAGCAAGGCTCTCGCTCCTTATCAGAGCCTTTGTTCTCTCCTCGACCATCCTTTCGAGTGATTCAGTGAATTCCTTTAGCTTCCTAAGTATGTGCGCGTTGTCCATTGCAAGGGCTAAGTTATTCGCGAGGATGGAAAGGAGCTCTATCTCCTCCTCGGTATAAAGACTTAAGTCTTTCTTTTCTCCAAGCAAAAGATAAGAGGGGAAGTGCTCTGATGGCACAAATATTCCTATCCTGAAACCTCTTTCCCAATCGGGATCATTTTCCTTCAAAAACCTGATAGGTTCAGTCGGTTCGTCCTTTTCGCAAGGCCTTATCTCGCACGCGGAAAGAGAAAAAATCTCCCCAAGCCTGCTGAAAACTATATCCTTTGCCTCTTCAACAGATCTTATCCTGAGGATTGAAAAACTCAACTCCTTAAGTATCTGCCGCCTTCTTATCTGCTCTTTCAGGGTAACTGTCACAATCCATTCCTGGATTTTCTCTTTGAAAGCGAAGAAGATGATAATGGTAGGTAAGAAAGCAAAAAAGGCCTTAACCCAAAATCCCACATTTTGACCAAAAATGTTTTCCGCAAAAGTAAGAAAGGCCGTAAATATCCCTCCGGAAAATAAAAGAAGCACGAAGAATTGTAGCCCCCTGTTCAAAAAGATTCTCCATTCCATAATGTCATGTTTATAAATGGCATATCCGAGAAGAGCCATGGGAAGGAAGACAAAATTCCCGAGTGGGTAGATCTCCCAACCTTCCATCACTAACACATCAAAATGATTAACAAATGCAGCAACACCTATGCTCAAGATTATGTATTTTATCCTCGCCCTTTTTAGCCCCACTTTTTCAGATCTAAGGGATGTGAGAAGTATTGAGAGGGAAAGAAGCACGCTTAAGGCGCTCAAGGTCCCAAAGATGTAGAAAAGGGGGCCCGGGGTGGCAAAGAATCCAAAAAAGTACCTATTTACCCCCTTTAGGTAATAATCACTCTGAGTGAGGGGTGCCAAAAAAAGGGCGACTATATAGAGGGTCTTGTAAAGTAGGGTGTATTCTCTTCTTCCCGTTATAACAGAGGTAAAATGGAGGTAAAGGGGGATGATGAAAACGAGAAAAAAATGATCGATTCTGCTGATCATGAGGGAAAGATTCCCATCCTGAAGGATGGTAAGTAGTGTCTTGTCCAGGTTTAAAAAGAAACCTAATAGGCAGACAAAAGAGAAAAGGAGATTCTCCTTTTTTTCTCTACCTTTGAAAAGCCCCATGGTCACGAATATGAAAAGAAGAACGCTCGAAACAAGAGGAGGGATTGAATAGATACTCATCCCCTTCAAACTTACAAAAAGTTTTCTCCCTGTTCAAGGGATAATTTATGTGGTATAAGAGTAAACGTGAAGGAGAGAATCCTTTACAACGCTTTGGCATTTGTTCTCGCAGGGGGGGTCGGTGAGAGGCTATATCCGCTTACGAAAGATAGGGCAAAGCCCGCCGTTCCGTTCGGCGGGAAATACAGGATAATAGATTTTACACTTTCCAATTGCATAAACTCTGGCATAAGAAAGGTATTCGTTCTACCCCAGTATAAGTCCCATTCCCTTTTGAACCACATAAGGGATGCCTGGAGCATACTAAATCCAGAACTTGGAGAATTCATAACTCATCTCTCCCCTCAGATGAGACTGGGGGAAGAATGGTATAGGGGGACAGCTGACGCCGTTTATCAGAACCTTTATCACCTTGAGCAGGTAGATGCGGACAACATTCTCATTCTTTCAGGGGATCATATTTACAAGATGGATTACGGCAATTTTATCCGATACCACACTCAGAAAAAGGCGGATCTTACAATTTCGGGGATAGAGGTAAATATAGAAGAGGCTAAACGCTTCGGGGTTTTGGAGGTAAATGGGGAGGACATGCTTGTAAATTTTTACGAGAAACCAGAAAATCCTCCATCTATTCCTGGTAAGCCTGAAAAAGCTTTTGTGTCCATGGGAGTATACGTATTTAGAAGGGAGGTGCTGATAGGAGTCCTGAAAGAGGATGCTACAAAGAGAAGCTCTCATGATTTCGGAAAGGATATTATACCTTCAATGCTCGGAAGATTCAGGATATTTGTTTATAGATTTGGACATGGTAAGAAAAAGGATTCTTCTTACTGGAGAGATATTGGAACGATAGATGCGTATTACAAAGCAAACATGGATCTTGCCTCTGTAAGCCCCATTTTCAACCTTTACGACAAAAATTGGCCAATAAGGACATATGAGGGTCAGTATCCACCTGCAAAGACGGTCTTCGCAGATGAAGAGAAGGGAAGGGCTGGTAAGGCCCTTGATTCGATAATATGTAGTGGAGTCATAATAAGTGGAGGAAGAGTAGAGAGAAGCATCCTTTCTCCAGGTGTAAGAATAAACAGCTACGCTGAGGTCAAAGATTCTATTTTATTCCACAACGTGAACGTGGGGATGAGAGCGAAAATAAAAAGGGCCATAATAGATAAGGACGTAAGAATCCCTGAGGGAGAAAAGATAGGGTACGATCTGGATAAGGACAGAAAAAGATTTTACGTATCAGAAGAAGGGGTAGTAGTGGTGCCGAAGGGGGCTGTAATAAGACCTTAGCTTTTTCTTTCGCATATAGTTTCAGCCAATCTCGTGAGGTTTATTTTATAAGGAGAGTGGGGAAATTTCATAAGCTGCCTCTTCGCCTCATCGATGAACTTTGCTGCTATTCTGTACGTATAGGCAAAACCACCCCTACTTTCTACGATCCCTTTTACCTTAGAGAAATCCTCCGCGGAAATTCGGCTCTTTTTGAATACGGAATTAATCACTTCCCTTTCTTCTTTTTTTGCCATCCTCAAAGCGTATATGAGCGGAAGAGTCACTTTTTTTTCTTTGAGATCCGTACCTATTTTTTTACCTAGGCTCATGTCCGTGGACAAGTAGTCAAGGGCATCGTCAGTTAGCTGGAAAGCGTAGCCTAAGTTCTTTCCAAATTCTTTCATCAAATCCCTCGTTTTCTTCCCCTTTTTTGCGAGCACTGCACCTATTTCGCAGGAAGCGGAAAATAAGGCAGCAGTTTTGCTCCCAATGATCTCGAAGTACTCTTCCTCACTCAAATTGAGATCCCCTGTCTTCAGAATCTCTAAGATTTCTCCCTTCGCAACCTCTACAGTAGCGCCTGACACTATCTTTATAAGCTCTTTGTCTCCGTCCTCACCCATGATCTCCACAGCCTTGGAATAGAAAAAGTCTCCGAGCAGAACACACGGTTCATTTCCCCACAGGTGGTTAACCGAGGGTCTTCCCCTTCTTAACTTTGCGTTGTCCAATACGTCATCGTGCAAAAGAGTTGCTGTATGGATAAGCTCGATTATAGCTCCGTATATTATAGCCCTCTTCCCCCCATATCCGCAAAGTTTTGAAGTGAGTATCACAAGAGCCGGCCTTATTCTCTTCCCCCCTCCATCTATTACATATCTCGTCGCATTATCTATGAAGGGAACCCCCGAACCTGTTATCTCTATCAAAAACCTTTCTAATCTCGCCATTTCCTTTCTTATGGTCTCCATCTCTTAAAGCTCGTAATAGCTTCTTACCTCTTCTGTATATCCCGAATCCTCATACACATAAAGGGGCTTCTCAACAATTAAACCAGCTTTTGCCCCCTTTCTCAGTTCAATAAGAGCGAGGTTTGCCATTTCATTCATTCTCGAATGAACAAATCTTATCCTTTTTGGTTCAAGTCCGCAAGTTTCTCCAGATAGGATGATCTCGGAGAGTCTATGGGCAGGGTATACAAGGTATAGGCGGCCCAAAAATCTAAGTAAGGCACTACTTATCTCCATAATCTCACTCGCACTTAAGGTGCTCTCGTGTCTTGCGAGAAGCTTTGATCTTTTGGGACTTTTCCTTCCTGCTTTTTCCTTTGTGTATGGAGGGTTGCTTATTACCACATCGAATGGTTCTCTTTTCAAAAAATCCTTCATTATCCTTATATCCCCATGAATGAAATGAATGTTATCGCAACCGTTAAGATCCCTGTTCCTTTCAGAAAGAAAAAAAAGCTCCCCCTGTATTTCCACCCCAACGAACGGGTTTCTATATCCCTTCTTTGAAAGATAGATTGGAATGACTCCGCAACCACTTCCTATCTCGAGAACCTTTTCGTCCTTCTTGAGCCTAACAAAATTTGAGATCAAGATCGAATCTATTGAAAATCTGTAACCGTGCTTTTTTTGAATAAGTAATAGCTTTTCGTTACATAGAATGTCGAGCGTCTCATCATCTTTTATCTGAACATCCCTATCCATGCCTATAAAAAATTGGCCCTGTGGGTATCTTCGGGAAGAAGTAGGTAGATTTGGGAGGCATGTTTAATTTTGCTTCGGCGATCTCCTTCACCTCGCCAATACTCACGGGGGGACAAAGGAAAGCCATGTCATAAATCCCCTTCTTTATACCATCTAAAGCTTTCTCGAAGTAAGGCGTGAAATCGATCTCCCTTTCCTCTATTTCAAGTAGAGCCCTTATTACGTGGTCATGGATTACCTTAATCTTCAGCTTATCCAAAGGGCTTTCGTTAGAGATATTATCAAGACCTCTCTCAAGCTCGAAAACGTAAATATTTTGCGGATCCTCTCTTCTCAAAACTCCAAATGAGAGATTTTTGTCATTTAGGAGTTTTTCCTTCACGATAAAAAGGTTTTCGGAAGATGCAATCACCGATCCATGTTTCACACCTTCAGATAGTTTATGCCATGTTCTACTCCCTTTTTCTCGATTTTCGAATTTTATAAGCCTATGATAAGGCAAAATCTTTATCCCATTTCCGAGCATGTTCGTCAAATAGATTGGTATGTAAGAAAAACCGAGGTCCTTTGCTACTTCTAATCTATGGTGACCGTCAGCTATGTAAACTCTCTTATCCTCCATTAACTTTACGAGTCTCTCGATCTGGTCACCATTTTCCATACGGAAAAGTTTCACGCCTATTTGTCCTTCGTCCACGAAATCGTAAAGTAACTTCCTGTCACTTCTCTCTAAAACGTTTTCTATTTCTCCTTCCTTGTCAACATAGAGGCCAAATACAAGACTGCTAAAAGTCCTGGTTGCCTGAAGAAGCCTCTTTCTATCCTCTTTCGGCTCCATCCTTGTCTTCTCATGGGTGAGGATCATATTTATGTCCAGTCTGAGAAGTGTCAAAAAGCCACTCCTCTTATACATCTTTCCGTTAAAAGGAAAGGTTTGCTCAAGAATATAGAAGGTCTCCTCACTATCCTCGTAGAGTACTTTCTCCTTAAGCCAAAGCTCGAGAGTCTCTTTTGCGCTCTCATACTTGTCCTTCTGAGGTGTGTCTAAAGGAAGTTCGACCCTTATGGCGTTGTATGGTGACTTATAGTAATATTTCTTTGGATCCTCGGTAACGTCGTAAGGGGGGCACACACATTTAGCTATATCACCTACGATCTCTTTATTATATAGAAGTCCTCTAAAAGGTGAAATTCTTGCTCGCGAAAACATGGTTTTTTGTAACATATCTTGTCTCGAAACGTCAAAACCAAATTGTTTGATAACTCCCTATTGTGAGAAGCAACTATTCTTACAATCTGAATATCCAAATTCCTATTCTTAAGGGCCAGGTCGTTGGATTTATAGGTCTCTTGACAGCTACAAAAAGGCCGACATACAATGAGATAAAGATCGTTAATGAAAAGGGGGTCCCAATGAAGATAACGAGAAGAGAATTTTTAAAAACCTCAGCTGGTATCGCTTTAACCAGCCTATTGGCAAAAGAAACTTTATCGCAGGCGAAAGAGGTTTTGCCTCAGAAAAACAAGGGTCTGAGGCTCATACTCTTAGGGACAGGGGGTGGACCAAGGCCTAATAAGATGCGTTCCCAGTCTGCCTACGTTTTACTTATTAACGATACTCCTTATATAATTGACTGTGGCCACGGAATCAGCCGACAAATGGTATTTGCGGGAGTTCCTCTCAAAGACATAAGGTATATCTTCATCACACATCATCATTCTGACCACAACCTTGACTACGGAAATCTAATTTACAACGCTTGGGTGTCCGGATTTAAAGGCCGAGTCGATGCCTATGGCCCTCCGCCCCTCGAGAAGATGACGAACCTATTTTTTGAGCTGAATAATTACGACATAAATATCCGAATTCCAGATGAAGGGAGACCCCTTCTCAAACCCATGGTGATTCCGCACGAAATCTATAAACCCGGGGTCATCATGGAGAACGAAGATGTTAAGGTAACCGCTGCCATTGTCAACCATCCGCCAGTCTTCCCAAGTTTCGCTTACCGTTTTGATACAAAAAGTGTCTCAATAGTCTTTTCTGGAGATACAACACCATGTAGAAACCTAATCGAATTGGCAAAAGGTGCGGACATACTTATTCACGAAGTTCTTCACAAGCCTTCTCTCCATAGATTAATTGCGAGAATCCCGCACGCAGATCGCCTTTTAGAACATATTGTGGCCTCCCATACCACGCATACAGACGTCGGGAAAGTGGCAAAAGAAGCAGGTGTCAAAACTTTGGTCCTGACTCACTTTGTCCCTGTGGATGATCCCACACTTACGGATGATATGTGGGTGGAGGAAGCAAGAACTCATTTTGATGGAAAAATAATAGTCGGAAAAGATCTTATGGAGATTTAGCGCATTTAATCTGTTCGTGGTCTTACTTGTTTCTTAAATTATAGTATCTGGGTTTTTTTGATTTTTTCTCCTAAAGCGAATCTACGCCCTTTAAGAAAATACGGTTTGTCCTATAGGTGAGGTACTTAAAAGAAAAACGATGTAAGCTTGACCGCAGAAAACTTGACTGAGATTCGATTGAAATGCTATACCTTTCACAAAAAAATAGCATAATTCAAGGGGGGTAGAAAAATGAGACACAAAAAATCATGGCTTTTTCTAATTTTTAGTACCTTGGCCATTTCGATTATCCTATTCGGTTCCTTACGGGCTTCTTTTTCGGCAACAGAATTAGTACCTCTTTATACTCCGCCTGTGGGTGGCACAGCGTACATACTGGGTGCGGGGATCGTAAGCCTCACAAATAAGTATATACCTGGTGCTAATTTCGTGCACCAAGCTACCACGGGAACGCTCGATATCGTGAGGCGCATGATGGAGAGGGAGTCTGCTAAGAAAGCATGCTTCGGCATTTTCGGAACTCCTGACGCATGGAACGCGTATAAAGGGGTAGGCGTTTTTAGTGGAAAACCTTTTCCAAACTTGAGAGCTGTCGTTTTTGTAAACGCTTCTGACATGTATCTTGTCGTTCCAGAAAAATCGCCCATCAAATCGTGGGCCGATGTTAAAGGTAAACGTATTGGCATCGGAGGGCCAGGTAGCACTGTCGCGAATACTACACTTTTAGTCCTCGAGTACCACGGTATCACAAAGAGTGACTTCAAACCTTACTACTATACTTACAGGGAGACAGTCGAGGGGATTCAGAATGGAAGCCTTGACGGAGGGATGCTGGGAGGAGGGTATCCTGTGGCAATGTACCGGGAGCTTTCTCTTCAGCAAGACGTACGGATTGTTCCCGTGGATGAGAAAGTTTTAAAGAGGCTAACCTCCGAACACCCGTATCTATACGCCACAATTGTAAAGGCCAAGGCCTATAAGGGTATAGAACAGGATACCCCGATATACGGCTTTACCACGGCTCTTTTCACACACGCTGGTGTGAGTGAGGATCTCGTTTACAGGGTTCTCAAGAACCTTTTTGAACATAAAGAGGAGTATTACGCAGTCCACCAGTCGGCCAGAGATATGAAAGCCGAGGATGCAGCTAAAGGAATCCCTGTTCCCTTCCATCCGGGCGCGGAGAGATACCTCAGGGAAATTGGGGTAATGAAAAGGTGAAGCCCACTCCTCGCAGGATACTTGTATTTGTCATCGCCTTTGCCATGTCCCTTTTTCATATGTACACAGCGGGTGTTCGACCCTTACCTGGTGTCCAACAAAGGGCTGTTCACCTTGCTTTTGTACTCTCCCTCATTTTTTTAATGTTTCCATTCAGAAAAAAGACCGATGGTGAAAGTGGCACGGCCATTGACGAGTATAGAAGCATTGGTCCATTTGATATTCTTCTCCTCATAATAAATGGGTTTATCGGGATCTACGTACTTCTGGAGTACGAAAATATAAGTTTCCGTGCGGGAAGTCCAAGTCTTCCCGACTCCTTTTGTAGCTTATTAGCGATTGTGATGGTTTTAGAGGCAACTCGCAGGGTGCTCGGATGGTCCATGGTAGTGATCTGTTTATTCTGCTTCCTGTACCTCGCGATTGGGGAACATCTCCCCCTCTACCTCGCACACACAGGCTTCACCTTTGAACAGATCGTAAATTACATTTTTTACAGTACCGAGGGGGTAATGGGGCCTGCTCTCGCGGTTTCTGCCACGATTATTGTAGTGTACATCACATTTGGCTCATTCCTACAAGCTTCTGGTGCCGGTCCTTTCTTCATGGACATAGGGATGGCACTGTTCGGAAAATTTAGAGGAGGACCAGCAAAAGCAGGCATCGTGGCGGATACCCTTTTTGGCATGATCACTGGTAGCCAGGTAGCCAATGTTGGCGCAGTTGGGACCTTCACTATTCCACTAATGAAGGAAGTTGGGTATAAACCTGTTGTCGCTGCAGCGATTGAAGCAGTGGGCTCGACAGGGGCCATGATAATGCCCCCTGTGATGGGCGCGGCTGCTTTCATCATCCCCGAATTCATCGGTGGCACGTATTTCGATGTTGTCAAATCAGCGATCATTCCCGCTCTCCTCTTTTATGCCACATTATACGCTGTTGTCGAGTTGCAGACAGCAAAGCTCGCTATCAAAAGAGTACCAAGTTCAAAATTGCCACGCCTCAGTACGGTTTTTGCCCAGAGAGGCCATATGATCTTGCCTCTTCTCGTGCTCATATACTTTCTTGTCGTAAAAGCGAGCTCCGCATCTAAGGCTGCTTTTTGGGCTATATTGGCGTGCCTTTTGGTAAGTCAGATACGAAAAAGTACGAGCATGAACCTGAAAAGCGTAATATTCGCCCTTGAAAAAGGTGCAAAGGGATCCTTGGTTGTGGCTATATGTTGCGCTTCCGCTGGCATAATAACGGGGGCCATAGGTATGTCTGGCCTCGGGGAGCGATTTTCCGACACTGTGATCGCTCTTGCAGGGGGAGAAAAGATTTTGCTTCTTTTTTTCACAATGCTCGTTTCTCTTCTACTTGGGCTCCCCCTTCCACCCGTAACATGTTATCTTATTCTCGCCGTCCTCGCAGCTCCTGCCCTTATAAGGGCAGGTGTAAACCCTATGGCCACTCACCTCTTCATCTTCTTTTTTGGGACTCTTGGCAATATTAGCCCTCCTGTTGCTCCAACCTCTTTTACAGCTGCTGGAATCGCAGGTACAGACCCAGCGAAGACCACAAACCTCGCATTTTTCTTTTCCTTGCCATCATGGGTCGTTCCTTATGTCTTCGTTTACAGTAATGAGATTCTGCTTATGGGATCGGCGAGCCTGATCTTAGCGAGGGTTATCACTTCGTTCATAGCTATATGTTGCATGGCTATCTCATTTCAGGGGTATCTTTTTAAACCTCTCGGATGGGTAAGTCGCTCTCTTTTCCTTTTGGCCGGAATTCTTTTGATTTACCCCCACTGGGGTACTGATCTCCTTGGTTATAGTCTCCTCTCATTCATTGTCCTATTTTATTTAAAAGTCGCGCGGAGGAAAAAAAGTAAGAACAGTGTCGAATCGCCACCCTCTTTATAGGTCCACATATCGACAGTCAAAGAGAAACAGTGAAGGCCAAAGTCAAAAACGTCCCTGAATTAGATCGTGTTTTTGCAGCCCTTATTTTAAGGAATAAACCGATCTTTATTCGTCAAAGTTTGAAATCCGGGTCTTTATACAGCAATTGTAAGGGGAGAGGGATTCTTAACCTAATTGCCTTTTCAGGGCAGGCATAAACACAACAGCTACAGTGAGCGCAAAATTCAGGATAAGCCACAACCGGGATTTGACCTTTTTCGGATCCAAAAAAGACGTCCTCTGCACAATATTCTGCGCAAATACCGCATCTTCTGCATTTATCCTTATCTATAACCGGCGGCATAACAAACCTCTTTCAAATTTTCTTTATCTCGATAATTGGTTTACCCTCATCTCCTCTTCTTATAAACACCTCTTTTCCATCCATGGTCGGGTCTGTAAGAGGGTAATCGGTTCGTCTATGTAGCCCTCTCGTTTCTTTGCGCGCCAATGCCCCTCGAAATACAAGTTCCCCAAGGTCCATTAGGTTTATCGTTTCAAGACAGCGGGTCAATTCCCACTGATTTCTGGCAATAATCGAGTTGTCCACTTTTTTGCGCATCCTATACAGGTATTCAAGGCCAGCCATCAAAAGACTCTCTGATCTAATAGGTCCCGCATAATCCTGCATCAGCTGCTGAAGAGCGATGTTCACTTCTTTCCAGTCAGGCCCTTCCTTTCGATTAATAATCTCTTTAATTGTAGCTTTTTTCTCTTCGATTTCGGGACCTTTCTCATCTATGCTTTTCAAATTGACACCTCTAATGTAATCTGCAGCATTTTCTCCTGAAATCCACCCATAGGTCGCTGCACAGCTTATGCCTCCCATAGATTCATCACCTGCAGAATAGAGTCCCTTTATAGAGGTCTCTCCCCGCTCGTTTATCCAAATTTTTCCTTCGGAAATCATGTGATACGTCTGGAATTCAATGGGGTGTTTCCTGATATCTATTCCTTCCTCTTTCATGTAATCGAGCAAAGGAGCATTTCCCTCATGCCACATCCAGTGCATCATGTAATCATAATCCTCCTCGGAAATACCCCGACAATCCATGTAGATAGGTCCATTTCCTGATTTAAAGAGCTCTTCTAAAAAGACACTTTTCACTTCAGGGGTCATGTCTCCGTATAGACGATTTGGGGCGGTGACGTATGGGCCAATCGGTCTTCCTTGAGGGTCCCTTAATACTCCAATCCAAGTAGCCTGACCAAACCGGCTGAAGTAACGAGGTCCAAAATGCCTTTTTGGCATTTCCGGGCTCACAATATAAGCCCCTGCTCTATAGGCCATGGCCCGCCCGTCACCCGTAAGCGTCAAGTTCCCGGGAATACTCCCCATCCAGGCAGGAGTTGGAGCTGGGTAGAGTCTATCCAGGCAACCCGTTCCCACTATAATAGCCTTACTCTCAAATATTACGAATAAATTTTCTCTCGTACTAATCCCTATAGCTCCGATGACCCCCTCATCATCTGTTATCAAATCGAAAACCATGACCCTGTTTATTATTTCTGCCCCCGAATCTAAAGCCTTCCTGATTAGAACCTTTTTTTGATCCCTACCCTCATATTTCAGATGGGTAAGGATGTCCCCCGGGAAGGAATGACCAGCAAATTCCCACCTTCCCTGGTATTTCATCGGTATTCCCCATTTGTCCCAGAGCTCAACGATTTCAAATGACCTTTCAAGAAACGTTCGAAGGACATTTTGTGCTGTTCCGGATTGCATCGCTCTCAGTTTCGGTATCTTAAGACTTTCTCTCAAAAAGGCGTCGAGATCTTTTCCATGGACCTCAGGTATGTAACACCAAAAATGGTCATTTCCACCTCTGCCTCTTCCGCTGTGATGGGCATGTCCTTTTTCTACAATCACAGTTTTTGCGCCCTTCTCGGAAGCCCTTATCCCGGCCATTAGACCAGCGATTCCAGCCCCAATACATAAAATGTCCGTTTTTATTATTTTTTGATTCACATCAACCTCCTACAGTCATTTAATCTGATCCTGCCCCACATGTCAATAGTACATGGTCTCATTTTAAGACTTGATCGCGTGCTTCCCGAGTACTTCATCGAAAAGGGGTGATTAGGTCAACAGAGCTTGACGGAGGCTGGAGACTATATTCACTTTTTAGATGCTGGAGGGTCCTTTCTTTTTTTACCTCCGAGCACGATTGACCACCCTTACCTACTTTTTTCCAAATTTCGGGCCTGAAAAAGTTGACAACTTGGTTGCCAGTATATTATCTAAAGACATATCCTGAAATTCTGGGGGGACCGGATGATTATAGATATCGCTGCACATGTCATGTTACCGAAATATAAGGAAAGGCTTTACAAATACTCCCATAAGTTTCCAACCGAAAAGGCTGTTCAGGACAAAAGACCTCTACTCACTGACTACGAGGCACGGATGGAAAAACTTGCAAAATACGGGAACATAGTTCAGGTGATAACAACCACTATGCCTCCTATTGAGGAGATTGTTGAACCGAAAGAAGCGGTGGATCTTGCTCGACTGTGCAATGACGAAATGGCAGAATTGGTAGCAAAGTATCCAAAGTACTTTCTCGGCGCTGTTGCAAACCTTCCTTTGAACAATATAGATGCCTCTTTAGAAGAGGCGGAACGAGCGATAAAAGAGCTTGGCTTTAAGGGTGTTCAAATCTATACGAGGGTAAACGGGAGGCCGCTCAGTTCAGACTACCTCATGCCCCTTTACAAGCTCATGGCGGAGTATGATCTCCCCATATGGATTCATCCAATGAGAAGCTCTAACCAGCCTGACTACCCGACGGAAACCGTTTCATACAACCAGATATTCTCAATATATGGCTGGCCTTATGATACTACGGCTGCAATGGTCAGGCTTGTTTTTGCGGGAATCTTCGAAAAGTTCCCAAACATAAAATTCATTACCCATCACTTCGGTGGGATTACGCAGATAGGGCGTTCGTGCACTGGAATAACGGCTTGGAGCGCCTGGGTACGGATCATTTTCCCGGATTGACAAAGCATCCTATTGAATATCTCAAGATGTTCTATGCTGATACTGCCACAAACGGAAACAGCACTCATTCAATGGAGTGTGGACTTGCCTTCTTCGGCGAGGACCACGTTCTTTTCGGGACTGATTTCCCATACGATGTCGAAAATGGAGACATAGCCATAAGAGCTACAATTGAAGGCATTGAAAAAATGGGCCTGTCAGAATCTACTAAACAAAAAATATACGAAGGAAACGCACGCAGACTATTACGTCTGTAAATTATAAGTATGGGAGGTAGGCATGAAAAGATATAGTTTTCCCGCAATTATCTTACTTTGTATATCTATTGCATGGGTCGGAAATAGTTTTGCCCAGCGGATCTTAAGCATAGGCACAAACCCAACGGGCTCAAGTTACCACATCATAGGAGTTGGTATAAGTACAATAGTAGAGAAGTATACGCCGATAAGGATCAAGGTGGTTCCCTATGATGCTGCCCACGCATGGATGCCCTTGATGCCAAAAGGGCAAATCGACTTAGGAGTAGCCAGCAACTGGAATGCTCAGAAGGGCTATCTTGGAGAATCAATGTATAAGGACCTTTCCAAGGGCAAGGGTTTCCCTGTGCGCCTTGTTTTTATCAGCGTCCCCAATATGATTGGGGCGATTGTGGCTGGATCCTCCAGCATCCATAGCATAGCAGACTTAAAAGGAAAGAGGGTTGCGGGTCGGATACCCAATGTGGCGATGCAACTGCAGACCGAGTGCATTTTTGCGAACGGTGGTCTAAAAATGGTCTGATGTGAAACCGGCCCCAGCAAAGTCTCCACCCGAGGGGGTTAAACTAATCATCGAGGGTCGCGCAGACGCAGCAATGGTTGCATTGGGAACGCCTGTCATCGAGGAACTCCAGGCAAAGAAGGGTGCGCGGTTCCTTTCTCTCGATCCTTCGCCCCAAGCGGTAGAAAGGACAAAGAGCGTCTATCCAGGATACCCTGTCAAAGTCCTTCCTGGTCCCGCTAAGACCGGGATAGAAAGAGAAACTTACCTATGGGCTTTTGACAATTACATCGTAGCGCGAGCGGAGCTCGAGGACGACGTGGTTTACCAGTTAACAAAGGCTCTCTTCGAGCACTGTGACGAACTTTCTGCTTTTCACGTTGGTCTAAAAGACTTAAAACCGTCCATGTTCGTTTCTTTAGAAGCTCTTATACCTTACCACCCGGGAGCTGTGAAATTGTATAAGGAAAAAGGACTTTGGACAAAGGAAATGGAAGCACTCCAAAAGAGGTTGTTGAGTGTCAAAAAAGACTAAGACTTCTGGGATGCTTAAAACGTGAGAAGCTTCTCTCACCGGGTTAAAGTGGAATCTGGAAACTCAAGTCTCAGTTTGTCCAAAGCAAGGGATTTCGGACAGTAATTATGCAGGGCACCGAAAAACAGGGATCAAGAAGAATAGAGGGGCCTTTGAGGACTGTGGCGGAACTCATACTCACTTTGATCCCCATAGTCGCAATTATCGGGATTTTGGACTTACCGTCGTACCTCGGCGTCTCTTTGTTTTTGGAGCAATATATTGGTATTATCGTCGGCTTAACACTTGCTGCCTCCTTTATTTTCTTTCCCGCCAGAAGAGGAGCAGAGAAGGTGCCATTTTACGATCTTGCCTTTGCCTTCCTTTCTGTCTTAGTTGGCCTATATGTGTGTGTAAATTACCAACAGATAGGGATCGACATAGGACTACTTAAGCCTGAACGAATCATCCTCGGAGCTATTTGCATTTTCCTTTTTGTCGAAGCTGCCCGAAGGCAGGTCGGGATTGTCTTTGTTGTCATAGCCTCCTTCCTTATAGGATACGCCCTATTCGCTTCCCATTTTCCAGCCGGTCTTCGGGGAAAAAACATTCCCTTTTCCGATCTTGTCACCTACCTGTATTTGGATTCTCACGGCATATTCGGCATACCTATTAGGGTGGGGACCACTCTTGTCCTTGTCTTTATTCTGTTCGGATCGGTTATAAACACCATAGGTATTGACAGATTTTTTAACAACATCGCCATATCCATTATGGGAAGGTACCGCGGAGGTCCCGCAAAAGCATCCGTTTTTGCCTCTGGTCTTTTTGGGATGATTTCTGGAAGTGCGGTTGCAAATGTGGTGACGACGGGTTCCTTTACCATACCCCTCATGAAAAAAATGGGGTTCAATCCTGCATTCGCGGGCGCTGTGGAGGCAGTGTCATCAACTGGAGGGCTTATTATGCCTCCTATTATGGGGGCAGCTGCTTTTCTTATGGCCACATATATTGGTGTGCCGTACAGAGAGATCGCGCTTTCCGCTTTTATACCCGCAATCTTGTACTATTTCGCAGTATTTGTGCAGGTCGATTCAAGAGCAGCGAGGGATGGACTTAAAGGGTTAGACCCTCGCGAACTACCAAGGTTAATTGACGTAATTAGGAAGGATTGGCCCTTTCTTATACCTTTCTTTGTCCTTATCGTTACGCTCTTTTTCCTTTGGATGGAACCAGAAACCTCAGGTCTTCTTAGTATAATAGCGAGCTTAATTCTTGCCTTTATCATGAAAGATAGGACGGGGATAGCCTTCAAAAAGATATTCCATATTTTGAGACAGACAGGTATGCTGGTTCTTGAAATATGCATAACCTGCGGAGTTGCGGGGATCATCATAGGAGCCTTAACTATTACGGGTCTTGGCCTCAGTTTCTCCTCTTTTCTTGTGAGTCTCGCACATGGGAACCGTTTTCTCCTTCTCCTTTTTGCGGCTATGGGTACAAGCATTCTGGGAATGGGTATGACGGTTACGGCTGCCTATCTCCTTATGGTTGCTGTTGTTGCTCCTGCCCTTGAAAAGGTTGGGGTTTCGCCTTTTCTCGCACATTTTTTTGTCTTTTATTACGGGGTCTTATCATTTCTTACCCCACCCGTATGTCTTGCATGTTATGCTGCAGCTTCTATTGCTGGAACGAAGATGCTGGACACGGCAATTAGAGCTATGAGGCTTGGGATTGTCGCATATCTTGTCCCATTTATTTTTGCCTACAAGCCTGCACTTCTCCTTAAGGGAAATTGGGTCGACCTTGTAGAAGCGATCTTTTTCGCTGTTATAGGGGTCTACCTATTAGCGAGGGGATTAGAGGGTTATCTCTTTAGACCCTTGGGAGCTCTAAGTAGGATACTTCTGATCGCAGCGGGTATCATTACGATGGTCCCTGGATACGAATTTGACATCGTTGGTCTTTTGATATCCTTTCCGATTATGATTTATGAGTGGAAAAAGGCTGAAAAACAACATTGATGAGTGAGAGTTCCTGTTCTCCAAGTCACATATTGATTCTAACTGAAAGGTCTTTCCCTAATAAAGAACGGTTTGTGCATCCCTACACTTTATTCCCAAAAATTACTATTCCATTTCCTTTCTTGCCGGAAAAAGTTCTATCAAGCAAACCTGCGATAGGCAAACATTTACAAATTATCGTTGACAAAGAGCCCTTTTTGGGATAAAAGATTGTGAAATTTTTAATTAACTGGCAAAGGAGGTAGAAGATGAAAGTTGCGGTATGTATCAAGCAGGTCCCGGACACAGAAGCAGAGATAAAGTGGGACACAGAGAAGGGAGTTTTAAAGAGGGATGCGATAGACCCTATAACAAACCCCTTCGATGAATTCGCAGTCGAGGAAGCCTTGCTTACAAGAGAAAAGTACGACTGCGAAATCTACGCTATCTCCATGGGACCTGAAAAAGCTCAAGACGTCTTAAGAAACGCTCTCGCTCTCGGAGTTAATGGAGTTTACCACATATTGGATGCCCAACTTTCTGGATCTGACACCTACGGGACCGCCTATGCACTCGCCGCTGCAATAAAGAAGATAGGAGATGTGGATATAGTTTTTATGGGCAGACAGTCTACGGATGGAAATACGGGCGTCGTTCCCGGCGAACTTGCAGCCATTCTCGGCTATACCCCCCTTACCTATGTCGCTAAGATTAGGGAGATCGACTTCCAGGGTAAAAAAATAGTCGTTGAAAGGGCAGTGGAAGGTGGTTTTGAGGTTGTGGAGGGCAAATTGCCAGCTGTAGTCTCAGTCATAAAGGGAATAAATGAGCCAAGATTGCCGAACCTGATGGGCATAAGAAAGGCGGCAAAGATGGAAATACCTAAGTGGTCATGCGACGATTTAGGGCTCGAAAAAGATAAGGTTGGTCTTTCCGCATCTGCCACAAGAGTTGTCGAGATATCAGTCCCGCCGCCGAAGGCACAGGGTGAGGTCTTAAAGGGAGAGCTCGACGAGGTAGCAGAAACTTTAGTATCCAAACTCCTTGATCTCAAGATCATTAAATAAGGAGGAAAAAAATGGGAGACGTATGGGTATATATCGAACACAAAGAAGGCTTTACATCACCTTTTTCCTATGAGCTCCTGGGTGTGGGGAAAAGGATTGCTCAGGAAAGGGGAGGAAAAGTATGTGCACTTGTTATTGGTGAGAATGTGGACTCCATAGTAAAGGATGCTTTCGCATACGGAGCTGAGAAGGTTTATCTGATTTCAGATTCCTCTTTCAAAAGTTTCAGGAGCGACCTATTTACAAAGGCAGCATGCACTCTTATTGAAAAATACGGTCCCGATATAATACTTTTCCGCTCAACTACTCAGGGTACGGATCTCTCATCTGGGATCGCAGGTAAGCTTGGGGTCGGAATCTGTGCGGATGCCGTGAACATATACCATGAAAATAACGTTCTGAAAATGGTGAGAGCCGCATTTGGTGGAAGGTTCAACGTGACAGTGGCAAATGAAAGAGCTTTCCCAAAGCTTGTAACAGTTAGGCCAAAGGCATTTGAAATGCCAGAGAAAAAGGAAGGTCAGGAAGGAGAAGTCGTAAAAGAGTCCTTGTCCCTGTCAGATGCAGATTCTTTCATTAAGGTTCTCGATTTCCTAAAATCTTCAGTGACAGTTAACTTAGTTGAGGCCGATATAATAGTCTCAGGAGGAAGAGGTTTGGGAAAACCGGAAGGCTTCAATCTCATAAAAGAGTTTGCTGATTTGATAGGAGGAGCAGTTGGAGCATCGAGAGCAGCTGTGGATTCTGGTTGGATTCCTTACGAACACCAGGTAGGCCAAACAGGGAAAACGGTTAAACCAAAATTGTATATAGCATGCGGGATCTCAGGTGCCATTCAGCATCTTGCGGGAATGAGAACTTCTGACTGCATAGTGGCCATAAATAAAGATCCAGACGCCCCAATATTCAAGGTTGCAACATTTGGGATAGTAGGAGACCTTTACCAGGTGATCCCAAAGCTCATCGAAAAATTCAAGGCTAAACTCGGGAAATAGATGGTAAAGGAATTGAGGACATTTAGGGCCCTTGGAGAAGGGCCCTTTATTTGTTTTGTAAAAGCTTCTTAAAATAGGTGAGGAGGGTGGGATGCACATACCCGACAATCCCTCATATAGAGAGCTTAAGGCCTTTATAGACGAGCATAAAAGAGAGAAAGGGGTGCTCATAAAGGTTCTGTATAAGGCCCAGGATATATTTGGTTACCTGCCGAAAGAGGTACAGGCCTTCATAGCGAAAGAACTTAACCTAAAGCTTTCCAACGTATTGGGTGTAGCCACATTCTACAATTTCTTTAGGCTCTCTCCCGTAGGAAAATACGTGATAAACGTTTGCTTAGGTACTGCCTGCCATGTAAAGGGTGCAGAGGATATTGTAAAGGCCATATGTGAAGAACTGAAAATAAAGATAGGAGAGACAACAGAAGATGGCCTTTTCACACTTTCCACAGCGAGGTGCTTTGGGGGCTGTGGCCTTGCTCCATGCATGATGATAAACGAAGAGGTTTATGGGAGGCTAAACCCAAAGGGAGTGATACAGATTCTAAAAGAGGTGAGGGAGAAAAAAAATGACTAAGGAAGAACTCCTCAAAATAAGGCAGACAAAGAAAGAAGAGAAGGCCTACACGGTCTTCGTATGTTCTGGTGCCTCTTGTATATCTTCCCATAGCCTGGACGTAAAGGCAGCCCTCCTAAAAAGCATAGAAGAGAAAAAATTGAAAGGGAAGGTATCTATTGTTGAGACAGGTTGCATGGGGCCTTGCCAGGAAGGTCCCCTTATGTTCGTAAAACCAGAAGATATCTACTACGTGAGGCTAAAGGCGGAAGACGTAGATGAGATAGTAAAAAGCCATTTTGGGGAGGGGCTCATTGTAGAGAGGCTTTTATGGGGGGAGGAGAAGGCGTTTTTTGAAAAGCAAAAGAAGATCGTGCTTTCAAACTGCGGTAGGATAGACCCTGAGGATATAGAGGCATATATCAGGGAGGGTGGCTACAGTGCCCTTCTTAAAGCCCTTGAAGAATATACCCCAGAGGGGGTTATAGAGGAGATAACAAAGTCAGGACTGAGGGGCCGTGGCGGTGCCGGTTTTCCGACTGGCCTGAAGTGGAGATTCGCAAGAAACTCAAAAGGTGAGGAAAAGTACATCATTTGCAATGCGGATGAGGGAGACCCAGGTGCTTTTATGGATAGGGCAGTTCTTGAGGGAGATCCTCACGCTGTGATCGAAGGTATGGCTATAGGTGCATATGCTATAGGTGCAAAGAAGGGCTTCATCTATGTAAGAGCCGAATACCCACTTGCTATAAAGAGGCTTGAAGTTGCCATAGAACAGGCAAGAAAGTATGGCCTTCTCGGAAAGGACATCTTTGGAAAAGGTTTCGATTTCGATCTTGAGATACGGATGGGCGCAGGTGCTTTCGTATGTGGAGAGGAGACAGCCCTTATAGCATCAATAGAGGGAAAAAGAGGGATGCCGAGGCCAAGGCCTCCTTTTCCTGCAGAGAGGGGGCTTTGGGGTAAACCCACGGTGATAAATAATGTTGAAACCTTTGCCAATATTAGACATATCATCCTAAATGGGAGTTCTTTCTTTTCGGCAATAGGCATAGGAGAAAGTAAGGGAACGAAGATCTTCGCCCTTTCTGGGAAGGTTAAAAATACGGGTCTTGTTGAAGTACCTATGGGCATAACCTTGGGAGAGATAGTCTTTGACATAGGTGGCGGGATACCGAAAGGAAAAAAATTTAAGGCAGTTCAGACAGGGGGGCCATCTGGAGGATGTATTCCTCCTTCTTTACTCAATTTGCCTGTCGCCTACGAGACGCTAAAGGAAGCCGGGGCTATCATGGGATCAGGAGGGATGATCGTCCTCGACGAGGACAACTGCATGGTCAATATGGCAAAGTATTTCGTAGAGTTCACCATGTCCGAATCCTGTGGCCAGTGCACACCATGCAGGGTAGGCCTAAAGCACCTTTACGACATTCTCGACAGAATAACTAAGGGAAAAGCTAAGATTGAGGATCTTGAGAGGCTGGAAAGGATAGCTATCGAGGTTAGGGATTCTTCCCTTTGTGGTCTTGGACAGACTGCCCCAAATCCAATCCTTTCTACGTTACAGTACTTCAGGGAGGAATACGAGGAGCATATAAGGAAAAGGAGATGTAGGGCTTCTGTTTGCGCTGCCCTTTTTTATGCGCCCTGTTCAAACACATGTCCCGCTGGAGTGGATGTGAGTAGGTATGTAGCTCATGTGGCTGAGGGAGAGCTGGACAAGGCCTTCTTCTGCCACATGGAGAACAATCCATTTCCTGCATCCTGTGCGAGGGTTTGCCCTGCCTTCTGCGAGACAAAGTGCGAGAGGGGTAAACTTGATGAGCCTGTTTCAATAAGGGAAATAAAGAGAATATTTGCAGACTACGCCCTTGAGAAGGGCCTTTCCTTTGAACCCCCAACAAAGCTGAAAAAGGAGAAGATCGCCATAGTTGGAGGGGGACCTGCAGGTCTTTCAGCTGCCTTTTATCTCACAAGGCTCGGTTATAGACCTACTCTTTTTGAGGCATCAGAATCACTTGGAGGGATGATGATGTATGGTATCCCTCCTTATAGATTACCAAGGCGAATACTCGAGGCAGAAATCGAAAGGGTCATAAAGGCAGGTGTGGAAATAAGGCTAAGAACACCGGTTAAAAGTCTTGAGGCTTTAAAACAAAATGGGTTCGATGCCATATTCCTCTCTATTGGCGCAAACGAATCCCAGAGACTTGGGGTTAAGGGGGAAGACTTGGAAGGAATCTTCGGCGGTGTTGAGTTCCTGAGAGGAGTGGCAGAAGGAAAGAGGTGGGACCTTAGAGGAAAAGAAGTCCTCGTTGTTGGAGGTGGGTCTACCGCGATGGATGTGGCAAGGGTGGCTTTAAGATTTGGGGCAAAGAGCGTAAGGGTCGCTTACAGGAGAACGGAGGAAGAGATGCCTGCCCAAAAGATTGAAGTAAAAGAGGCTGAAGAGGAGGGTGTGGAATTTCTCTTTCTCACAAATCCAATAGGCTTCAGTAAAAACGGCCGAATCGAGGTAAGGTTCGTTAAGATGGGGCTTAGAGGCTTCGACAGTATGGGAAGGAGAAGACCATATCCTATTGAAGGTTCCGATTTTTCCATACCCTTTGATTATGTATTTCTCTCAATAGGTCAGAGACCGAGAACTTCTGGTTTTGAGAAAGAACTCGATTTAAGAAAGGACGGAACCGTGGAGGTTGACCAGGAAACGCTGATGAGCTCAAAAGAAGGGGTTTTCGCAGGAGGGGACTGTGTCCTTGGGCCTGCAACAGTCGTCGAGGCTGTCTCCCAGGGAAGGCAAGCGGCACTCTCCATAGATAGATTCTTAGGCTATAGTGGAGAATTACCCTTTCCCGAAAGGCAGGAAGTGAGGACCACGTATAACGAGGAAGAATTTCTGAAAGAGACAAAAAGGGTAGTCCCGAGGATAAAGGGCGTGAAAGACAGGGTGTGCTCCCTTTTTGAAGAGGTAAACGAGGGACTCGACTATGACTCATGCTTATTCGAGGCAAAAAGATGTCTTCACTGTGACAGGGGTAAAAAAATAGAAAAGTAGGAGGGGTCATGGAGGTCACTCTCGAGATAGATGGAAAACTGGTCAAGGCAGAGGAAGGAGAGAACCTTCTTCAGGTTGCGAGAAGAAATGGAATCTTCATCCCAGGACTGTGTTTCTACAAAAGGATCTCACCCACTGGTGTCTGCAGGCTCTGCCTCGTCAAGGTAGAGGGGATGAGAGGGCTTGTGCCTGCATGTGCCACATACGTTAAAGACGGTATGAAGGTTATCGCAAATGATCAGGAACTCTTTGAGCTTAGACGTGATATCCTCGATATGTTGCTTTCCGAGCACAATACGGACTGTATAGCGTGCGATAAGGATGGATCCTGCGAATTACAGGATCTTGCATATAGATTTGGCCTTGATATAACAAAGAGGTCTTTTAGATCCCTGTGGCAAGAACTTGAAATAAAAAGGGACGACAGTTCCTTTGTGCTTTCCTTCGATGGTTCAAAATGTGTAAAGTGTCAGAGATGCATAAAGGCATGTTACGAGATCCAGGGGAAGGGAGTGCTTTCCTTCGCAAAAAGGGGCATGGATACCTATGTAGTCGCAGGGTTCGGAAATTGGAAAGATTCAGAATGTGATGGATGTGGGGAGTGCCTTCAGGCATGCCCTGTTGGTGCTATAACTGAGAAGCCGATAGTGGAAAGGGTGAGAGAGAAAGATGTTGAAAAGAAAATTGAAACCACATGCCCGTATTGCGGAGTGGGCTGCCAGATAGAGCTATGGGTAAAAGATGGAAAGATCGTGAAGGTAAAGGGTGTGGAAAGTCCGCCGAACAATGGTTCTCTTTGCGTGAAGGGAAGGTTTGGTCTGGGCTTCGTAAATAATGAAGAAAGGCTAAAGGCCCCGCTTATTAAGGACGGAGATGGCTTTAAGGAGATCTCATGGGATGAGGCAAAAGAGATCTTTGCAAGAAGGATAAAGGAGATAAAGGACACTTACGGTCCTGACAGTATAGCCGTACTTGCATCAGCGAAGATAACAAACGAAGAGAATTATCTGCTCCAGAAGTTCACAAGGGTCGTACTGGGCACGAACAACATAGACCACTGCGCCCGTCTCTGACACGCGCCAACGGTCGCAGGTCTTGCGGCCGCCTTCGGTTCAGGGGCGATGACGAACTCTATAGAAGAATTAGAGGATGCGGAATGTATCCTCGTTACAGGTTCGAATACGACAGAGACCCATCCCGTGATTGCCACATATATAAAGAGGGCCGTTATATTTAAAGGGGCGAAGCTTATAGTGGTAGACCCAAGGGAGATCGAGCTCTCAAAGTACGCACACGTTTCCCTTAAGCCAAAAAACGGAACGGATGTGGCCTGGATAAATGGGATGATGCATGTTATCTGGAAGGAGGGTCTCATAAAAAAGGATTTTATTGATGAGAGGACTGAGGGGTTCGAAGAGATATTACCCCTAATAGAGAAGTATACGCCCGAAAAGGTTGAAGAGATTACTGGTATTCCTAAGGAGGACCTCATTGAGGCGGCAAGGATCTATGGAAGAGCAGAAAGAGCCTCTATTGTCTATGCAATGGGTATTACTCAGCACATAACAGGTACTGACAACGTCCTTTCCCTTGCAAACCTCGCATTGATGACCGGGAATGTGGGAAAGCCATCGACAGGGGTTAATCCCTTAAGAGGCCAGAACAACGTGCAAGGAGCATGTGACATGGGCTGCCTCCCAAATGTCCTTCCCGGGTATGTGAGGGTGGACGATGAGGCAGGGAGAAGAAGATTTGAAGAGTTTTACGGAGTGAGATTGCCTGATAAACCTGGTCTCACTGTGACTGAGATGATGAAGGCTGCATCTCAAGGTAAAGTCAAAGCTATGTACATAGTGGGAGAAAATCCCATTCTTACTGATCCAAACATCCAACATGTGGAAGAAGCTTTACGAAATCTGGAATTTCTCGTTGTTCAGGATATCTTCCTCACAGAAACTGCAAAGTATGCACATCTCGTTTTACCTTCTGCTTCTTTTGCTGAGAAAGAAGGAACCTTTACAAACACGGAAAGGAGAGTTCTGCCCGTAAGACCAGCTTTTGAGCCTCTTAATGGTTCAAAAACAGATTTCGAGATAATATCTTTTCTCTCTGAGGCACTCGGTTACAAAATGGCAGTAAAGAGCCCAATGGATGCCTTGAAAGAGATAAATAGCCTCGTTCCTGCCTATGGGGGTATAACATACGAGAGGTTAAATTCTGGGGAAAGGATCCAGTGGCCTTGTCCGAAAGTTGACCATCAAGGAACGAAGTATCTGCACAAGGATTCTTTTGTTGGAGGTAAAGGTAAGTTTCACCCTGTCGATTTTATCCCTCCTGACGAATGGCCTGATGAGGCATATCCATTCCTCCTTTCAACCGGAAGGATAATCTTCCACTATCATACGGGATCGATGACAAGGAAGGTTGATTCCCTAAATCTCTTTGCCCCTCTGCCCTTCCTTGAAATGAACGAAAAGGATATGAAAAGGCTCGGGTTGGATGATGGGGAAACCGCACTTGTTGTCTCAAGGAGAGGAAAAGTTACGATAAGAGTTACAAAAAGCGAGAGGGTTCAAGAAGGGAGCGTATTTTTACCTTTCCACTTTTCAGAAGCGGCTGCTAATATTCTCACGAATGATGCTATTGACCCTGTGTCGAAAATACCGGAGTACAAAGTATGTGCGGTACGCATAGAAAAGCTTTAAGGCATGTTGGAAGATTCACCATCTGTAGAATAATTATACATAAGCAAATGAGCGAAGATAAAGACCTTCAGACAATGTAGAATTTTTCTACATGAGTCAGTGCTCCCCCTCTTTCTAACTCATTGAAATCAAAAGACTTTTTTTGGCACGCAAAATGCACCTCTTCCATACAGGAAGGGAGGTGACGTTATGAATAACTTGATAATCCAAACAGCAATCCTTGCCACAGGGATAGCATATACTCTCTGCGTCCTCTTTCCACTTTTCGGCGTCTTCGCAGGCGCCTTGAAGGCACTGAAAGTGGCAAAAGAGGAGGCCCAAGGGAATATTAAAAAGATAGGAGAGCCTATTCCAGTAGCGTAGGTGGAAAATGGGAAGGTCATACTTGGAACTTGATCTGTCAGGTAAAAGTGAATAAAATCTCCTGTGACTCTTTTAGGCCTCTTTTACATTAGCTTCCTAATTGGCCTCACTGGAGCTATGGCACCAGGGCCTCTCCTTACGGTTACGATAGGAGAATCTATAAAGAGGGGAGGGGGTGCTGGACCCTTCCTGGCTTTAGGCCATAGTCTTTTGGAGTTTTTTCTTCTCCTTCTTATCCTTTTCGGCTTTACAAAGTGGCTGAGAGGCGATACCGTTTACGGAATAATCGCCCTTTTTGGGGGGGTCGTACTTATTTACATGGCCATATCAACGATTAAAGCGATTCCCGCGTACACTTTGAAAAAAGAACCAGCTACAAAGCATAGGGGTTCCCACCCATTTTTTCTGGGAGCAATAATAACCCTTTCAAACCCTTACTGGTTCATATGGTGGTTTACGATTGGAACAGGATATTTGCTCTTCGCCAAAGATTTTGGCTTAGTAGGGGTCGTGCTTTTTTTTCTCGGACACATACTCTCAGATTTCGCCTGGTACAGCTTTGTCTCCTATGGTGTGAGTTTTGGAGGGAAAAGTATAAATACTCGTATACTCAGAATTGTTCTCTTTTTTCTATGCCTCTTTATCCTTTTCCTTGCATTCGCATTTCTTTATAAAGGCTTGAAGCTTCTCTTTATTCGTCCATAGATTTTCAAAGCCCGGTATGATAAGATGATTGGAAATGAAAAGACTGATTATAGCTTTCTTCCTTTTAGTACCTATCCTCGTCAACGCATCTGATTATTCGTCCGCGATCTTTTATTTCCTTAGTGGGATAGAAAAGGCAGAAAAAGGTTACTACAGGGATGCGGTAGTGGATCTGGAGAACGCTCTCAGATTTGATCCTTCTTCTTCAGAACTACGAAGCGAGCTTGGAAGTCTTTACTTACGAATAGGGGAGTTAGAGAAAGCCGAAAAAGTCTTGAAGGAGGCACTTGAAAAAAATCCTAAAAATAGAGGGGCTCTCTTACTACTTGGTGGACTTTATTCCGCAAGAAAAGAGAATGAGAAAGCAAAGAACATTTACAAAACATGTATAGAAACATTTGAGGAAGACACAGAATGTTACATTAACCTTGCCTCCTTATTTCTCCTCGAAGGAAAGCTTGAAGAGGCAAAGAGAGTCTACGAAGAAGTGATTTCATATGAACCGGAGAACATAATAGCCCTGTATTATCTTGGTCGCATAGATGCGGAAATGAGGAATTACGCGGAAGCGAAGGAGTATCTGAAAAGGGTCCTCGAGATTAGGCCAGCATTCGAGATGGCCTTATTTGACCTCGCGACCATTTATGAAATAGAAGGGGAGGCCGAAAAGGCTAAGGAAATATATGAGAGGATCCTCGCCTTCAATCCTTCGAACATAACCGTAAGGAATAGGATCGCCAATATCTATGTAAGAGAGAAAAATTATGAAAAAGCGATCACTGAACTTGAGAAGCTCTCGGAGATAGATAGGAAGGACCTGTCAATAAGGGTGAAGATAGGCCTTTTGCATTTGGAGCTTGGCCACTTTGAGGAAGCGATCAGAGAGTTCGATCTTTTCCTTGCAACGAATCCTAATAACAGTACGGTCCGAATGTATCTTGGCCACGCTCTGAAGGCCAAAGGATTATATAAAAACGCTATAGAGGAGTTTCTAAAAATCCCCGCAGACTCTGCTGAGTTTGAAAGTTCACTTCGAGCCTTAACCTACCTTTACATTAAGGCAAATCTCATAGATGAGGGTATCCAGAAACTGAAAGAATTCTTAGAGAAAGCAAAGGAAAAGAGGGAGATTCTTAGCCTCCTTTCAGCTCTTTACGAGGAAAAGGAAGACTATAAATCTGGGATAGCTGTGCTCGAAGAAGCGCTCAGGTTGGATCCAGAAAACCTTGATACCTTATATAGTCTGGGGATGCTATACGAGAAATCTGGAAAGACCGATGAAGCCTTAAAATTCATGCAAAAGATAATTGAAAAAGACCCCGATCATCCAGATGCCCTAAATTTTGTTGGATACACATGGGCGGAAAAGAATACAAACCTTGATGAGGCCGAAAAAATGATAAAAAAAGCCCTCTCAAAAAAGCCTGATGCGGGCTATATAATAGACAGTCTTGGATGGGTATATTTCAAAAAGGGCAAATTAAAAGAAGCTCTTGACCACATACTAAAGGCACATCAGCTCATACCGGATGACCCCACAGTCTGTGAACACCTGGCAGATATTTACGCTGCGCTCGATCAGTATGAGCTTGCAATTGAGTATTTAGAGAAATCTATTGAACTTGAGAAGAAAGAGGAAAAAAAGAAGGAACTAAAAAGGAAGATAGTGGAGCTTAAAGAGAAGATTGGAAAGAAGAACTGAGACTCAGAAGTACATACTTTTTTTACTTTTTTTTGCCACGTTCTTTACTTTCTCTTGCTCCCTTAACCCAAAAAGGGTTATTTGGCCAGAAAATAGTAGTCACTTTAAAGCATACTGTGAAATAGAAACTTACTTTAAGGATCTTTCCTTCAGCGGTTTTTTGAGTCTGGAGCTTGATTATCCTGATTTTTACGCTGAAGTTTTTGGTCCCTTTGGCACAACATTAATGACTGTAGAAAAAAGGGGTTCGTCTTTAAGGGTGGATTATGGAGGAACTGAAGATAATGGAGAATTGGAAACTATGTTTTTACTCCCAATCGACGAGATAATATACGATATCTTCGCTACCCCAATTTATCTCAAAGAAAAAAAGACCGAAAGAATTACTAAGGAAAAATACGAGGTGACATACTATTCGGGAGAAAAAGGCCCAAAGATCTGCTGGAATAGAGCGGATGGGGGAATGTGCCTCTCTTTTCTTCAGATAAAGTAAGTTAAAGGTCTCCCTTTTACTACCCAAACTGACTTCTTAAGGCCTGAGAGTCTGGTGATTTTTTCTCTCCTATGTTGCCATGGTGCGAGTTCCTTCCTTTTTCTCTTTGGCCTCCACATTTTTGATTGTTAGTTAATCTCTGGCAAGAATCTCTATGATCGCGGGAAAGATATATTCGGCCACATCTTTTCTTGACCCCCCATGGGTTATGACAATGTACCTTCCAAAGGAGAACTCCTTTGCATAAGACTTGACCTCTTCTGCGAGCCTTAAAAAGAAGTTCGTAGTCAATCCCCTGTCTCCATAGTCTCCCTCGCATGTATCATGGCCGAAGTTGTGAAATATGGCAAAGGGTTTAAAGGCCTTAACCCGCGGATAGAATTCTCTTCTTACAAGCTCTAAGTACTGATCGTCACTTATCCTCCAACCCACATTCACATCTATCTTTTCTCCCTGACCTTCAATTCTGTCCACAGAGCAAAAGCAAACATGAAGGACGTCCTTTTCATTTCTGAATATTTCCCTTGTCCCATTTCCGTGATGGCTATCCGTATCTATTATTGCGAACTTTTCTGGACCGTACTCTTTCCAGTATGCATAAATTGCAGGGCCTATGCAAGAAAGATATGTTCCACCCCACCCAGAGGCCCTCTCTGCATGGTGTCCGGCTGCACAGGAAAAGACCAAGGCATTATCGATGGCACCTTCCTTTATCATTTTCAAGGCCATATAAGTACCTGAGACTGAGAGGCAGGCAGCTTTAAAGTACGACGCATTTTTTAAAGAATCGAGATAGGATTTTTCGTGGACGAGAAGAATCAAATCCTCTTCTGGATCAGGGGGCTCAAATAGGATTATCTCTTTTCTATTTGCGAATTTTCTGAGGATGTTCTTAAAGTTTGCGAACTTGTTGCCGATTATGGGCCAATCTTTTTCCCCAAAATGGGGATGAAAAAAGACACCTACCCTCATCGCAGTAAAATAAATACAAAAAAGGAATGAAATTTCAACACAGAGATTCGACAAATATGTCGACTCCGAAGCCCATTTCCGGCAAAATTTTACGAGCCTTTTTTCCCCATTTTCCGAATGTTTATTAATTTCAAGGGCTTACGTGAGACCGCAATTTTGGTATGGACCTTGCTTCTAATAACTGAAAAACGTTCGAGGAGGTTCAAGATGAAGAAAAAGACTTTGATCCCACTAATTGCGGTAACACTGGTTTTAGGGCTATTCTACTTGGCTTTTGCCCGGGGTCACTCGTTCGGGCCAGGACCAGGTATATGGAAAGATCTCTCAAAGGAACAGATTGATAAGCTCTCCCAGATAAGGGAAAAATTCAGGGCCGAAACCCAGACCTTAAGAAACGAGATCTATCAAAAAAGACTGGAACTTCAAAAACTCTACGCTGACCCGAATGCGAACGAAGAACAAATAAGAGAGAAACAAAGAGAGTTGAATAGCCTAAGGGAGAGGCTTGAAGAGAAAAATGCGGAAAGACGCCTGGAAGAAAGGAAGGTATTTACACCTGATCAACTTACAAAGCTTGGAGAGTTTCAGAATAGGGCTTACGGTTCTGGCAGATTTTGTAGGTGCAGGTAAACAAAGGAAAGGAGGTCCTATGAGTTCCAAAAGGATAGGTCTAAGTCTTCTGGCCATAGCTATCTTCGTTTCCTTTTCCCTTTCATCCTGTGCTTCCTCAGGTTATAATACACAGAAAGGTGCAGCAATAGGTGCGGGAATCGGAGCTATAGCAGGTCAGGCAATAGGCAGAAATACTCAGGGAACTCTTATCGGAACTGCCGCTGGAGCTCTTGCGGGTGCTATACTTGGCAACGCTTTCGATCAGGACTTGATGTGGACTAAAGTTAAGGAGACCGAGGCCAAGACGACCTCTTGTGATAGTACTTATGAGGAATGTCCTCCAGGAAAATGGGTTCAAGTTCCAGGAAAATGGGTAGGAGGAAAATGGGTTCCATCTCACAAGGTGTGGGTACCCCAAGATCCGTGATATTCATCATTCTTTTCTGCCTTTTTCTTTTCTCTCCCGCCCCCCTCCTCTTCCCCCAGGAGCTACACGGGGATCCAGAAGGGGGGCTTTGTTTGACCCCTAAACAAAAAGCAAAGGTCGAGGAGATAAGAAAAAAGTACCTCGAAGAATTAATGGCCCTTAGAGAAGAGATTCTTAGAAAGAGGCTCGAGCTGATAAGCGAAATGAGAAAGGAAAATCCCGATCAGGAAGAGATCGCCAAGATAAGACGAGAGATGGAAGATCTAAGAATAAGAAGGGAGATCCTTTTGGGAAAGTATAGGGATGAGATCGATAGCGTTTTAAACCCTGATCAGAGAAGAAAGTTCGAAAATTATTTTGGAAGAGAAAAAAGGATGAGAAGGCACATCCGCTAATAGACAAATGGGAAATAGAAGTAAACTATTTTATTTCACCCTTGTTTTAGGCTTCTTCTTTCTCATAACCGGTTTAACAGGCTACTTTCAAATCGTCACTTTAAAAAAGAACATGGAGGCCATCCTTGCAAAGGAGGCGGAGATAATTGCCGGATACTTACTAAGGGAAATAAACATAAATCTTGAGTATATCGACGTCGCAGGCCGTTCAGAACTCATAATAACCCCCAGTTTCTTAGAGATAATGGCGTACGAAGAGGCTATCATTGAAGACCTTATAGAAAATCTTATAGCTGAAGAAAAGGGCCTTGACGAAATTCCTCTATCAAATTACATGGTTCTCGATGCAGCTGGAAATCTTCTTAAGAAAAAAGGAGGTATTGAGCAAGGAGAAAAGGTGATAAAAGCCCTTCTTTCCGGGAAGGAAAAAGCTCACCTAAAAACGACAAAGGGTTCTGAGCCTTATATCCTTATCGGGTTTCGAGTGGATAACAAGAAGATAATAGTTTTATCACTGTCAAAAAATGACATGGCTGAACTCAAAAAGAGATATGTCGTAAAGGAGATAGTGGAAAGAGAGATAGATAGGTTAAAACTCGCAGGAGTTAGGATCTTTGATCAAAATGGAAAATCTTTTTACATTTCTGTCCCGCAGGAGGGAAACCACTACAAGTTCATGACACCACTTAGCTCCCGGTATTTTCCTGGATACAGAATGGAGATATTCCTTTCACGGGATAATATTGACCAAGCTTTGAGAAAAACGACCTTCCACTTCATATTATACCTTTTGGTTATTATGGCTTTGGGTGGGATCTCATTTTACATGATCTTTATTCTCGAGAAAAAGTTCGAAAAGAAGATAGTTCAGTTGGAAAGGGAGATGGCCCGAAAGGAAAGGCTTCTTTCATTAGGAATGCTTTCATCGACTATGGCTCATGAGATAAGAAACCCTCTAAATTCAATAGCCCTATCCATAGAAAGGCTTAAAAGGGACTTCTCACCAAACGATGCAAGGAATGAGGAATACGACAAGCTTCTTAATGTGGTTGGTAAAGAGGTAAGGCGAATAAACAAAATAGTCGAGGATTTTCTTTTTCTCTCGAAACCCGAACCCGCAAGTGAAGAGATAGATCTGAGAATGATGATAGAGGAGCTCTTTGTTCTCCTAAAAGAAAAGGCCCAATTAAAGGGGGTAGAACTGATTAATGCTTTGCCTTCTCAGATTAAAATCAGAGGAAAGAGAGAGAAACTGAAACAGGCCTTTTTCAACCTGATTCTGAACGGCATAGAGGCTATAGAAGATCGGGGATATGTGAAAGTAGAAGCTGAAGAAGGGGAAAAGCGGTACACAATTTCAATAACCGATAATGGCTGTGGTATAAAAAAAGAAGATACGGAACGGATATTTGAGTACCATTACACGACTAAGGATAGGGGCATCGGGATAGGGCTTCCGATCTCATATATGATCTTGAAGGAGCATGGGGGAGAAATAAAGGTGGAGAGCGAAGAGGGTAAAGGAACTGTTTTTAGGATTTTTCTCCCAAAATAGAGGCGAGAAAAATGAAAGATCTGAACGTTTTGGTAATTGAGGACGAAATGCTTCAAAGGGAGCTTCTTTCTCAGCTCCTCAAAAAAGAGGGATACTCTATCTATGAGGCGGAAAACGGGATGGAGGCTCTAAGTATAGTTGAGAAAACCCCTATCGACGTTTGCATAGTTGACCTAAGGCTCCCGGATACGGATGGAGTGACGTTGATAAAGGAAATAAAGAGAAGGGATCCGGAAATAGACATAATAATGGTGACCGCATACGGAAGCATAGAGACTGCGATTGAGGCCTTAAAGTCAGGAGCTCAAGATTACCTCACAAAACCAGTAAACTTCGACGACATGCTTATAAGGATTGGGAAGATAAAGGAGAGGCGAAATCTGATCTCTGAAAACAGAATCCTTAAAGAGACTTTAAAAGAGAAGTTCAAAATGGAAGACTTCGTTTTTACGAGCGAAAAGATGAGGGAAGTTGCAAGTCTCATAGTCAGGGTTGCAAAAACCGATTCCACCTGCATCGTGGAAGGGGAAAGCGGGGTGGGAAAGGAGATAGTGGTAGACCTCATACACAGACTGAGTGAGAGAGCGAACTTCCCTCTTATTAAGGTGAACTGCGCAGCCATCCCGGAAACATTACTGGAAAGTGAACTCTTTGGGTACGAAAAAGGCGCATTCACAGGAGCATTTCAAAGAAAGCCTGGGAAGTTTGAGCTCGCGGATAAGGGTACGATCTTCTTAGACGAGATAGGGGAACTCCCCCTTACAATTCAGGCAAAACTTTTAAGGGTCATCCAGGAGAAGGAGTTTGAAAGACTGGGTGGACTTAAACCAATGAGGGTTGATGTAAGAATTCTGGCCGCAACGAATCGTAGGCTCGAAGAACTGGTGAAGAAGGGCCTATTCAGAGAGGATCTTTATTACAGGTTGAATGTAGTTAAGATATATATCCCACCGCTTAGGGAGCGAAAGGAGGATATTCCTTTTCTCATCGACCACTTTATAAGAAAGTATAGTCTTAGGCACAAAAAGGAAATAAAAGGTATATCAAAAGAGGCAAGAGACATGCTTATAAAGTACGATTATCCAGGAAATGTGAGGGAGCTTGAGAACATTATCGAACGTGCCATTGTCCTAACAAGAAACGAATACATAACGAAGGATGACCTTCAAGGCGTTGGCTATAGCGGAGGGGAGGAAAAAAAGCTTACAATGAGGAGTGTAGTGGAGTCTGTTGAAAAGAGTATGATTCTTCAGGCTCTTACGCAAAGCGATTGGGTACAGACAAAGGCTGCCTCTCTCCTCGGCCTAAGCGAGCGAATGCTAAGATATAAAATGAAAAAATACGGTATAGAAAAAGGGGAAAACTAATTTGAACCTTTTACTATCAACCTCTTATGATAGGGGGCATCTATCCTGAACTCCACAACCATCCCCTTGTCGCCTACCGCGTCTTTTGCGTATTCCTCACGTGCGTAAAGTCCATCGAAGGTATAACAATCGTAAAGTTCATGGTAAATGTAGGCTGCATAAACTAGCCCTTCGATGGGGTTCTCTCCTATCAAACTGACTTTTCTTATCTCCCACCGGCAGAAGGTGCCTTTCATGTTATCCCTACACTTTAATGCAAGATCACCGTTTGTAAATATCCCGAATATCCCCCTCCCAAAGAAAGCGGCATCCATGAGCACGAAAAGCTCCATGAGGTAAAATATATAACACAGAACTCCAAAATCGAAAAATCTCCGTATTTTCGATTCGAATTAGGAGCGAGAGGAATAGACTTCGTATTGACAAATGTCGGAGAATTTTAGAACATATTACCGTGAATAGAAAGGTTAGTCTTCACGATTTACTCGTCCATGACTTAGGAGGACCTATCTCTATTCTCGCAACTGATATAGGAAATCTCCTATTTAAGCAGGAAAAATATGGAAAGCTTACGGATGAACAGAAAAAAGTCCTCGAAAGGGCGCTAAGGAACGCAAGGAAAGCTCAGTCCTTACTTTCAGAAATGGTTGAAGCACTTAAATCTGAAGAAGGCAAGTTTGAGGGTTCATACTTCTCTGTTCGAGAGCTTGTGAGAGAGGCCTTAAAAGAAGTCTTGGATATCTATGAACCCGATTTAGCAGACAAGGTGCATGGGTGTGAAAATGAAGAGCTTTTTGTCAAGGCTCTTAACAATGCTTCTATTTTTTTGAATTTTGCCGGTAAGTACACAAAGGAGGACTTCTTCCACGACAGACAAAAAATCATTCAGATAATGAGAAATCTTTTTAGCAATGCGATTAAGTTCAGGAGAAAAAGGGTGGAGATAAGAATTTTTGGTGATGACGATCTCCACATCATGGTCGAAGACGACGGACCCGGAATATCACCTCAAAAAAAAGAAAACATATTTAAGAGGTTCGCAGACATAGGGATAAGAAAGGATGATACACCAGGGGGATTGGGTTTTGGCTTAAGCTGCGTAAAAGCAATATTAGAGAGCGCAAATGGAGAAATTGAGATTCAAAGCGAGGAAGGTAGAGGAACGATTTTTTTGGTCCGTATCCCTCCTCTCAGATAGAATCATAGGAGAAAATGGCCGGGGTCTATTTTAAACAAGGTTTCCGAAGTACCTTTGTCTCAGATATTAGGGGGATCGCGGAAAAATTGCACAGTTCCCCAAAAATAGTTGTACTGGAAGGAGAGGAAATAGAGAAGGGTTTAGCTAAGATCTCCTCTTCACTTTTTCTTGAGGAGAATCTTATAGTTTTTCTTGTGAATCCTAAGAAGGAGACGATAGAGAAGCTAAAGCCGCTACTTGATACCCTGAGCCAGAAGATATCCGTGGTAATACACGAGATAAAGGATAAAGAGGCGTCTGCTTTTAGATTCAGTCCTCCCGAAGAAAGGTTACTGAAAAAGAAGGTACTCTCGATCCTTAAAGATCATGGAAAGACTATGACAGACAAAGCTTACGCGATTTTTATGCAAAAGATAAGGGATGAGGCCTTAATTGAATGTGAACTTTTGAAGCTCATTAACTACGTGGGTGATAGAAAAGAAATAAGATTAGCTGATGTGGATACTATTGTGAGTGGTTCTGAGGAAGAAAGCTTAATATCACTTTTTGAGGCCATAAAGGAAGGTGATAAACGAGAATCGATAAGAATACTCCACACGCTTTTCATCTCTGGCATGTCCCCACTTTTGGTACACGCCTATCTCGTAAGACTGGTAAGGCTACTGATACAGGCTAAGGAAATTAGTAATGTTCTCGACCTCTCTAACTCTGAAACCCTCTTTTACAAGAAATTTTCAGGCTTGAGGAATTTATTTCCTTTCCTCCCTGAAGACAAAAAGAACTACTTCCCCTTACTCAGCCCTAAGTACGCCTTGGGTCTTATGAAACTGGCAAATAGAATTTCACTCAAAAGATTGAAAGATCTATACGCTTCTTTCATTTCCTATGACCTAAGATTAAAGACAGGTACAAAGTTCGACACCATCCGGCTGGAGAATCTTTTACTTTGGAGCTTCTATGGTTAAAGGGATTCTCTTTCTTCTCACGGTTCTATCTACTACACTTGTCGGAGGTCCAAAATATAGCTTCGCAATTATGACCATCCTTCTCGCGCATGAGATGGGCCATTACTTTATGACCAGAAGGTACGGGATCCCTTCGAGCCTACCGTATTTCATACCCTTCCCACTTTCACCCTTTGGAACCCTTGGCGCAATAATAAAAATGCGCGGCGTCATAATAAACAAGAAAGCCCTTTTCGACATTGGGGTGGCTGGACCTATAATGGGCTTCTGTGTTTCTCTTCCATTCATCGTAATTGGGATGAAACTATCAAAAGTCCAAAGGATAGCTGGAGGTGAATCTTTTATAAGGCTCGGCGATCCATACTTATTTAAGATCGTCCAAAAGATTTTTTACGGTGATCTTCCCCCAAATTATGACGTTGTTCTTCACCCTTTTGGATACGCGGGTTGGGTGGGACTTTTTGTAACTGCACTCAACCTTTTGCCCGTAGGGCAGCTCGATGGTGGCCATGTCGTATATGCAGTATTCGGGCCAAAAAGCAGAATAGTCTACGTTGCAACCACTCTTTTCATGATCCTTCTTTCACTCTTCTACAACCCCGGATGGTTCGCTTTGGTGATACTCTTACTCATCTTCGGCATGAGGCATCCAGAGCCCTACGACATGGAAACAGAGATAGATATAAAAAGGAAGTTTCTCGCAATTATCATCCTTCTGATATTCCTCCTCTCCTTCACACCCTCTCCGTTTCCGGAGATCAACGTTTTTCGGGAACTGGGAAAAGGTGTATGAGAAATAAGAGATTAAGCTTTCACTCGGTTCCAAAGTTCGTTTTAACTGGAGGCCCGTGCAGTGGAAAAACCACGTCCATAGCATATCTTGTTGAGCGACTTTCTGATCTCGGATTCACAGTATTCGTAGTACCCGAGACAGCAACTCTAATAACAAATTCCGGGATAGATAGGAGAAGGATGGAAAGTCCAACGCAGATCGTTAAATATGAAGAGCTTATTTTTGATCTTCAAATATTTCTCGAGGAAAAGATAGAAAGTTCGATAAATGAGATTTTTAAAAAAAGTAGTCCCGTAATGCTCCTCGACAGGGGCGTTGTGGACATAAAGGCTTTCTTACCTGAGGGCTACGAAAAGGAATTCGAGAGGATGCTAAAAAAGAGAAACATGACTCCTCAGATGGCAAGGGAAAGGTACACAGGGGTTATTCATCTTGTCACATGTGCTGAGGGAAAGGAAGAATATTACACATTAAAAGGGAATAGTGCTCGGATCGAGCCCCCAGATTTGGCGCGCAAAATTGACCGCAAAATCAGGGATGCCTGGTTGGGTCATCCTTCACTAAAGATAATAGGGAACGAACAGGACTTTCAGGAAAAGATTAGAAGGACATTCATGTCAATATCAAAGATGCTCGGTATCCCTGTTCCAAAGGAAAAGACAAAAAGATACCTCGTTGACAAAATTGAAGGCTTTCCGGTTAAAGACAAAGAAAGGATTGATATAGAGGAAGTCTACCTCCGGAGTAGAAGAAAAAATGAAGAGATAAAACTGAGGAAAAGGGGTCAGAGGGGTTCCTACTTATATTTTGTAATGAAACGTTATCCCCATCCTTCCAATCCAGAAGGTGTAGAGGTCGAGCAGATGGTGACCGAAGAGGAATACCTGAGGTTATTAAAGTTAAAAGATAAAAAGACCGTTCCCTTAAAAAAGGTGAGATATTGTTTTCTGTGGGAAAACCAGTACTTAAAATTGGACCTTTTCCTCGAACCCACGGACGGGTTAAAGATCCTTACCGTAGATATCACTGAGGAAAGCGAACGAGTAAGTATTCCAAATTTTTTTAAGATACGAGAGGAGATCACCCTAAAAAGGATGTATGAAGAGAGAAATCTCGCCTTGAAAAATCCCAAACTTCTGTAATCCTGGCCAATCCTTGAAAATATGAGGGCTTCTATGGTATCAATTCACATGCCCTTAGAATTTGAAGGAAAAACGCTTGAAATAGAAGGGCGCTTGAAGGTAAGGGAGTTACTTAAGAAACTCTCTTTGAGCAGCGAAGGGTATCTTGTAATTGTAAATGGGAATCTGGTGGCAGAAGATGAAATTATTAGTGAAGGAGACAACGTAAAAATAATAAGGGTGGTCTCTGGCGGTTGAAATGCAGATTTTGCAACGATAGAGCTGTAATAAACCTCAGGGCCTATAATATCTCCCTCTGCAAGAATCATCTCACATGGTTTGTGGAAAAAAGGACTCATGATACGATCCGCAAGTACAGGCTAATCCAAATGGAAGATACTCTCCTCGTTGCCGTCTCAGGAGGAAAAGATAGTCTGTCCCTCTGGAATATTTTGAAAAAGTCGGGTTACAAAGCAGATGGACTCTACATTCACCTCGGCATAGATTCGTACTCAGATGAATCTCTAAAAAAAGCCATCTCTTTTGCTGAAAGTATATGCGGAAGACTCTATGTTGTAAACCTGAAGGAGATCTTCAACCGCGGTATAAATGAGATTGCCCGCTTCTTAAGAAGGACTTACTGTTCTGCCTGCGGAACCCTAAAAAGATACATAATGAATAGAATCTGTATGGATAAAGGATATACTGCCCTCGCAACAGGACACAACCTTGACGATGAGGCCTCCGCACTCCTGGGAAATCTCCTTTACTGGAAAGAGGAGTACCTTTGGAAGAAAAACCCTCTTCTCGAGGTGGAAGAGGGACATTTGGTAAGAAAAGTGAAGCCTTTTTTCTTTTTGTCTGAAAAAGAGATTGCCGCATATGCGGTCGTTTCCGGAATCGATTATATTTACCAGGAATGTCCTTATTCTCGGGGCGCAAAGACCCTTCTTTACAAGGAAATCCTGAATAGAATTGAGGAAGAATCCCCTGGCACCAAACTCGGATTCTTGAAAGGATATCTAAAAAGAGCGAAAATAGAAAGGAAAGAAGGAAAACCGATGAAGTACTGCTCGGTCTGCAGCTATCCTTCCTTCGGTGAAAAATGCGTATTCTGTTCACTCACTGAAAGATTAAATCCATCTTTGTCATTCACATACGTGGAATACGACTTCGGAAGATGAAGGGATTAGATACCATAACACAGCTTATATTCAACGTTTATGAGGCTCACACAGTCGCGATATTTAGGAGGCATGGCGATTTCCTGAGATGTCTCTCCTTTTACACGCTTTCAAAAACCTTCACTGACCAAAAGCTACTACCTGTCGAAGATACACTCGCAGGGTGGGTAATAAAACATAAAGAACCATTAATCATACCCAATTTCGACAAGGAACTGGAGACACTTGGTTATTATGGAAAAGAGGAAGATATAAAATCATTCATGGGCTATCCAGTTGGGGAAGATGGAGTTATCGTAATTGACAGTAAAAAGAGGTATTCATTTACAGATAGAGAAAAGAAGAACCTTAGGGGCTTTGTACCTCTAATCGTTGAGAAGATGAGCGAGGAGGACCGCGGTTCTGAATTTGAGGAAAGTATTCACGAGCTTGAGACAAGGAGGCTCATCTTCTCAATTTTTAGGGATCTTTTACATGGGAAAAGAACTATAAGGGAGGTACTGAAAGAGGCTCTAAGTATCTCTGGAGGTGATACGTGTTTTGTAGGGATGGAAAAGGGTAGAAAATTAGAGATCAAAGATGCTGTAGGAGTCTCAGCTACTGAGTGCGAAGGAAAAACATGTGCTCTTGGAGAAAGTGTGGCATCGAGCGTAGTGGAAGGAGGCGGAGAGCTCCTACTTCCATTCGATACAGGGTATCTGAGAGAGAAACCCCTCATATATGAGGGAGAAAAATTCAGAGCAAGGCAGTTCTTTGGTTTTCCTCTCGTTGTTGAAGATATCGTATTTGGTGTTGCTGGATTTGCCACATGTAGTGAAAAACCCCTGGAGGAAGCATCGATAGGCACTTTAAGAGACATGGCTGTGCTGCTATCAATGTACTATTCGCAGCTCTGGACGAAGGAATACGTAGAAATACTTAGAGATGTTGATCCCGTAAGTGGCGCCTTGCAGTTCCATTACTTTCTCAGGGTTGGACAAGAGCTGATAAGAAAAAGAACAAAATTCGGCATAATAATGGTCCATCTTCTAAACCTCAGGGCATTTAATCGGGAAAAGGGGATGGACTTCACAGATGAGATGCTGAGAAGGGCATATCATATTATTAGGGAATCTTGCGGGGAAAGATCCTTCATCGGAAGAAAAGGTGGCGGTAAATTCTATGTTATAATCCCAAGAAAGGACCCTTGGAGCGTAGAAAACACGGCGAAAATTATTGATCATACCATTTTCAAGGGGATTTATGAGAACTACGAGGGAAAAACGAAGTTTCAAAAAAAAGAAGAAGGGGTCTACTCCAAGGTGGCCTTTTTTCCGGAAGATGGTGTAGAATTATGCACCCTACTTGAAAAAATTGAAAATTGAGGGGGAATGTATGGGAATACTGAAGAAGATAGCTGGTCTGTTCAGTTCGCACATGGCCATGGATTTAGGGACTGCAAATACTCTTATATACTTGAAAGGAGAAGGGATTATTCTCAATGAGCCATCAGTTGTCGCCATAGACAATAGCGCAGGGCGCGTAATAGCTGTTGGTAGACAGGCAAAGGAGTACATAGGAAGAACACCACCGAATATAAGCGCCATAAGACCCCTAAAGGACGGAGTTATCGCTGACTTCGACGTGGCGAGAGCCATGATTAAATACTTCCTGGAGAGAGTTCGGAAAGAGAAAAGAGTCTCGAGGCCAAAAATGGTCGTTGGTGTGCCTTCAGGTATAACTCAGGTTGAAAAAAAGGCGGTAATAGATGCGTGCCTTCAGGTTGGAATAAAAACGATTTATCTTATCGAGGAGCCAATGGCCGCGGCAATAGGATCAAATATGCCGATCGAACTTCCAAGGGGAAACATGGTAGTCGACATAGGAGGGGGAACTACGGAGGTTGCAATAATAAGTCTTTCCGCAGTTGCGTACAGTGAATCATTGAGGGTCGCGGGAGATGAAGTTGACGAGTCCATTGTGCGTTACCTTCAGAAAAAACATCAGTTATCAATAGGTGTGGTGGCCGCAGAAAGGATCAAAACAGAACATGCTTCACTATATCCCTCTTCTGATGAGTATGTAAGCGTTGTTGGGAAAGATATTCTAACAGGGACCCCAAAAAGCATAAAGATATCAAAAAGGGAGCTGACGGAGGCTATAGAAGAACCTGTCTCAGCCATAATAGATGCAATAAGGAGGGCATTAGAGAAACTTCCGCCAGATTTTGTCTCAGATCTTAACGAAACGGGGATGGTATTAACAGGTGGTGGTGCTCTCCTTAAAGGTTTGAGAGAAAGGATAGAACTTGAGACAGGTATAACTGTCCATGTGGCAGAAGATCCTCTTGTGTCAGTCGTTATGGGTGCGGGCCGCACCCTTGAAGAGATGCAAAGATACAAAAAGGTTTTTATAAATTAACCAGATCTTCAGCCGCGCTTATCAGTTCATCCTGAATTTACCCATAGAAATCTTGAGTTCTTCCGCAAGACGCGCAAGCTCTATCGCAGAAGTTGCTATCTGTTCAGATGTCATGCTATTCTCCTTTATCAGTGTGGCTATTTCCTCCACGTCTACCTTCGTAGTTTCTGAAGCAGCTGATATCTCCTCAGCAGCCGAGGCTATGCTCTGGATCATGTTTTTCAGCCCCTCGAAGTTTTCTACTATACATGAGAATGTTTTGCTTGCCCTCCTAAAGGATTCACTACCCAATCGAACGCTGTCGTCGACTTTATCCATTTTTGCTTTCACGTTCTCAATCTCTTCCTTTATATCCCTTATTGTTTTTTCTATCTCAGTTGTGGCTTCCTGAGTTCTTGTGGCAAGCTTTCTTACCTCATCGGCAACGACCGCAAAGCCTCTTCCATGTTCTCCCGCTCTCGCTGCCTCGATCGCTGCGTTGAGAGCGAGAAGGTTCGTCTGATCTGCTATCTCATATATCACCTCGACTATCTGTCCTATCTGTGCTGATTTTTCCTTTAGCCGCATAACCGAATGGGAGGAATCTTCGACGATCTTCTCTATTTGGTCCATCTCAGATTGAGACTCCTGAATCACCTTTTTGCCCTCATTTGCTATTTTTGAGGTCTCTTCGGCACCTCTATCAATGGAAAACGCATTCTTCGCGATTTCTGCAACGGCGGATGAGAGTTGTCCTGACATGACCGCTACCTGAGCTGCTCTCTGGTTCTGAGTTTGTGCGCGAGTGCTCATATTGCTTACCGCGGAACTGAGCTCTTCTGCCGAGGACGCCAGGTTCTCCGCCACACCCTTTATACTTGTCATGAGCTCTCTGAGTTTTTCTCCGGTGATTGTAAGTGCGTTTATGAGACTTCCGATCTCATCATGACGGGAATTCGATTCTTCTATTGTCAGGTCACCCTCAGAGAGCTTCTGTGCGATCCTTATCCCGGTATCTATTGAAGATGTCACATTCTTCGTCAAAGAGATGGAAAAGACAACCATAAAAATCATCGCCACGACACCGATAACAACTGCCACTGTCCGCATGTAAGTTGAGGCTTTTTTTGCGCCCTTCGCATATGCTTCCACGAGCTTTTCACAGCTCAAAAAGAGTCTCTCTTGCTTTTCCCGTGTTGACAGAAAAGTATTCGTCGCTATATCAAAGGTCTCAGCCTCACATAGCTCAATAATCTCTTTGTACCCCTTCCCAAGTTCCTGGAGAAGGTTCTTTATCTCATCTATCTCTGAGAGGTTTTTTCCACTTTTTCTCAGGTCCTCTACCAACTTCACGACAGAGTTCATAGAAGTTTCTATGGCTTTTTTACTTTCATTTCTTGTATTCGCGTCATTTATGAGAAGAATGGACGTTATTTTTATATTCAGTTTCTGTATCTCAGTCTGGATACCCTTCGCAATCTCCCCAAAATCATAAGCCTCTGAGATGTATCTTATCTGGTAAAGACCAATTGCGGAGATAAGAATTATGGAAGCGCAAACAATCGCGGTAAGGAGCCAGAGTTTACCTTTTATACTATACATCTTTTTGCCTCACTTTGGATAAGCTCCACACCCTATGATCATGTCCTGATAGAGCTCCACATATGCCCTCTTTCGTTCTATTTTCTTGGTGAGCGGATTCATGAACTTATACTCTTGCCAACCACTTCCCTTTGCCTTTACAAGCTCTATTCTTTCCTTAACATACTCTTTACCATCCGCATCCTTTACATTGTACAGGTTTTTCCCTATAAGCTTGGGGTTCTGACCATGAGCAAGAACAGTTCCATTTAGGTCGTACACGAAAATATAGAGATCCCTGTCAATGAATTTACCCTTGAGGTTACTAAATTCTGCAAGCGCCTTCTCTTTCCCTACTTCCTTCACATAGGCTATTGCCTTTTTCACAAGAGCTTTTGCTTCCTCCTCTGTCCCCAATTCGGCAGCTAAAGCGCTTAAAGTCCAGAAAAGGAAAATTGAAACTACGGCAAAAACGAAGAACCTTTACATCTCACACCTCCTATTGGCTTTTTAAAAGCTCTATTTATTTATCGCTCTTTCGGGTAAGAACTTAAGTGCAAAATTACTTAAGTTTTTCAGATTCGCTTTGGACCCCGGGTTTCAGTGAGTTCCCACTTTTGGCAGGATATTCCCCCCTGAGGGGATGATGTGAACTTTTCCCTTTGGCACAAATTCCTTTGCTATATTTACTGCATCATCTATATTTTCAGCGTGAATGAATCCCATCTTCCTTACGTCTTCTTTGTTTAATCCTTTAGTTACGTGAATGACTTTGAATCTTTCAGATATCTCCTTGAAGTGGACGATCTGCATCACATAGGAGACACCGAGGTTCCTAAGATGCTCCGGTATTCCCCTTTCAAGGAACATTTTATGATATTCTCCAGCTGGTATGGACTTCTCCATCTCACTAAGCAGGGGTCCTATAGATCCGGCCTTCTTATGGGGAGCAACCCATATTATAACTCCTCCATTTTTAGTCACGTACTGGGCAAGGAGGAGTGCCTTTGTGGCCTGAACCCCGATCTCAAGGGGATGGGCTGAAGTGATCGTTATGTCCGACGGACTCCCAATTTCAACCTCATGAAAAGATGCTGAATATCTGGATGCAATCATATGTTCAAAAAATGGATGTCCCGTAAAAATTTTAACCAATCTATCCTTTTCGTCCATAACCACATCTATCTTGAAAGAGAGGCCAGCCATTTCCCCCACTTCTTTTATCTCTTCAAAGAAAGGGTTTTTCCTAAGTACACCTACCCTGCTAAATCTGTTCCTCAGAAAGGTCATGTGATGCCTTTCCGTTGTGGAATAGGAGGTGACCCCTGGCATTACAATCTTATACCCTCCACCAAAGCCAGAAGAGGGATGGGGCATACATGTTCCTATCCCTATTATCAGATCGGATTCGTGTATCATTTTGTTTATCTCAACAGGTATCCCCCTCTTTGTCTTCCCTATGAATACATGCTCAGAGAATGGATCGTGGGAAAAGATCCTTCCTTTGAACTTTTCATAGATCTCCCTACCAACTTTCTTTTTTAGATCCTCCTCCTTTACGAGGGGGTGAGTCCCTGTTGCGCACACAAGTTTTATCCTCTCGTCCGGGATTCCCCCTTTATTCAGCCTTTCTATTACATGGGGTAGTATAAATTGGGCCGGCGTACTTCTTTGAACGTCATCGAATATTACTGTAACTTCAGATGCCGATCTTGCCAATCTCTCAATCCTCTCAGAATTAATAGGACTATCAAGAGCCCTTTTTATTTCATCTTCTGGATCCTCACAGACCTCGCATCTTTTTCGCCCTTCTACTACTTCAGCATGCCATGTCGCAGGGAGGGTAAAGTATACCCTCCCATCCTCGAAGTTTACGTAAAAGTTTTCCCTCATTTTCGCTCTCTGGTTAAATACTTCTTCAACTCCGGTCCTTCCTTTGGCACCTTTTGGATTATATCCTTCCATCCCTCATCGTAGGCGACTCTCAGGAATTTTTCTTTTTCAGCGGGTGGCAATTCGAGTATCTGGATTCCAGCCTTCACAAGTTCCGGCCTTTCCTTTTTTGCCAGATCCTGGAAGAGATTGTACGTCCTTTTTTCAGCCTCTATAACTGCCTCAATGAGTAAATCCTTAAGATTTTTCGGGAGAGAATCGAAAGCCTTCTTGTTCATGATGAGTGGATTTGGGACCCTGTAAAATCCGGGTTCAACCATATATTTTGTATGTTTTTCCCATCCCCAGTCTCTTATCCCCACTTCAGGCCAGCAGTATCCGTCTACAACACCTCTTTCCAGAGCGAGAAAGACATCTGTTGGAGCGATAACAACCGGGTTACCGCCCAAACCTTTTATCGCTTGAAGGTACATCGGTGAAACCCTGATGTTCAAGCCCTTTAGGTCCGCTTTTTCCATGGGCTTCTTCAGGTAAAGATTGAACTTTATATCGAGCCCAAGCCTTCCAAGATAAGTGATACCAAGTTTTTTCTCGTGGAGCTCGTTAATAAACTTTGTCGCCCCTTTTTGTCTCTCGTCGGGGGAAGGGAACTCTGAAAGCTTTATCGCGTCAACCTCTGGCAGAATTGAAACGTAGTAAGCGGTAGTCAAAAAAGCTATGTCCACGATCCCCCTCTGAACTGCCTGAGCCTGATCAGTACTCTTTATGGTTTCTGGTCCCCCAATGTAGTTGATTTTCAGCTGCCCCGGATACTTCTTTGCGACCATTTCTTCCACAAGTTCTGTGAAGATGAAAAAGGCCCTGTTGTCAGTAGCATTTTTTGGCCATGCCGTAACTGCCTTTAGAGTGCGAGTCTCACCATAAAGTAAAGAAAGCGGAAGAAAAATGGCCAGAACCATCAAAAAAATTGAAATCTTTTTAATCATACCAAACACCTCCTTTTTTTATTTCTCCCTCACCTCATGAGTGATGGGAGATAGAGAGCTATTTTTGGCATTGCAATGACGAAAGCGAGACAAAGATAATCTACAAGCGCAAAAGGGATAGCTGCTTTCCATATGTCTGCCATTGTTATCTCCTTTGGGCTCACCCCTTTCATAACAAAAAGGGTAACACCGAAGGGAGGGGTAAGCAGGCCCGTCTCCATATTTATGAGCATAAGCACGGAGAACCAGAGTGGATCGAAACCAAGCGCCTGAATAACAGGCATAAATATTGGCACCGTGATCATCATTATTGCCACAGTCTCCATGAAGCACCCGAGTATGAGAATCGTGATCATTAGGGCAGTAAGTATCACGTATGGGGAGACCTGAAGCTTAGTTACGAATTCAATAAGGCTCGAGGCGGAACCGGTAAAAGCGAGTATAGCACTATAAGTATCTGAGACAATGATAATCATAAAGATCATCGTTGTAATCTTCGTTGTCTCCATGATCGATTTTTTTATAATCTCAAGGCTCATCTTTCTGTAGAGGGAAGCGAGCAGAAAAGAACCGAGTGCTCCTGTTGCAGCCGCCTCAGTCGGAGTAGTAACCCCAAGGAATATGAGGCCTATGACCATAAAGACTATAAACCCGAGAGGGATTAGGTACTTAAACGTGACTTTCATTCTTTCTGAGAAACTCGCTTTTTCCACTTCATAACTCGGTGCTTCTTCAGGTCTTAGGCGAACAAAAACTATTACGTATAAAAGGTAAAGACCAGACATAAAAATGCCAGGTAATATACCCGCGATCAAAAGCTTCCCCACATCAACCTTAGCAAGGCTCGCAAGTACAACAGTCAATGCGTTTGGAGGTATGAGAGCATCAACAGTCCCTATCCCCATGATCGGACCAAGGCTCATCCTCTTACTGTAACCCCTTCTCAGCATCTCTGGAAGGAGAGTGGTTCCGAGAAGGGCGCATGTTGCGATCGTTGAGCCAGAGAGTGCGCCAATGATTACACCCATTAAGATGGCGAGTATGGAAAGCCTTCCCCTTATCTTTCCAAGCCACTTATCTAAGACGTTTATAGCTTCGAATCCCAAACCGCTGTGAAATATTATTGAACCCATTAGGATAAAGAGAGGAACTGGAACTAAAGCAAAAGTGGTGATGGAGGTCAAAATCCCTGTTACAAGTCCCATTATACCTTCTATTCCGCCCATAAAGATGTAGGCGGCAACAAGGTTTACGATGAGGAAGGAAAATGCTACAGGTACTCCAAGAAGAAAAAGGAGAACAAGAAAGGAAAATAGGAGTATTAGTGTTTCGTACCATTCCATAGTTTTTTAATTTCCCCTACAAATAGCCTTAAAAACTGTAAGGTGAGAAAAAAAGAGCCAAAAGGAACGATAGAGAAGACAAGCCATTTGGGAACCGTGTATGTCCTTACGTCTTTGACCCTTGTAAAAAGACATTCCACAAAGTACTTGAAACTGAAAATCGTAAGCACAGCCATAAAGAAAGAACAGAGGGTGTATATCAGAATGTCTATTATCAACTTTTTCCTTCCCCCTATTTTACTGTAAAGGATGTCTATTGATACGTGACCTTTTTCTCTCAAGACGTAGGAAGTGGAAAGAAAAACTATCCACAAAAGGGAGTATTCAGTTCCCTGAACAACCCAAAGTGGTGGTGATTTTAGGAAATACCTCATGAAAACGTTGTAACAAACGGATATTACGAGGAAAGCGATTATTATCCCTGAGAAATAGAAAAAAAGGTTTAGAATCCTGTCGAAAAAACTTTTTTCAGGATCAGAAGGCATACCTTAAGATGTCCTCCCTGGAGGTGTCTATATGAGCCGTTAAAGCCTCCTCTATTTTATTTTCGGAACCATCCTCTATGGCGGACAAGATCTTTTTGTGCCCTGTGATTGCTCTTTCCACATTGTCTTTCACATATATACTCTGGATTCTGTATCTAAGCATGTGTCGCCTTAATGTTCTTGCAAGCTCGAGAAGCCTTTCGCTTCCACTCAGTTTCGCTATGGTTTCGTGAAACTTTGCATCGAGATCGACGAACGATTTTATATCATTCTTTTTCAGCTTTTTTTCGCAGAGTTCTATGTTTCTTTTAAGCTCAGATAAAAGCTTTGTCTTATTCCTCTTTACGGCCCACGTGAGTGCAAGATTCTCAATCACCTTCCTTATCTCGCAAATCTCAAAAACTTCGTCTTTACTTATGGGTTTTACAAGGTAGCCACTTCGCGGACGGGAAATGACTAGTCCTTCGTGCTCCAAGGCATGAAGGGCCTCCCGAACAGGTGTTCTTGAGACCCCTATCTCCTTCGCGAGCTTTGCCTCATATAGCCTCTCATTCTCTTTGTATTCCCCTTTAAGTATTTTCTCCCTTATGTATCTATAGACCTTTTTCCTTATCGACTCTGAGTTTGAAAGATCAAGCTTTTTCATGCCTTTTTACAAGATAAAGAAGCCTCTCCCACTCTTTATCAACATTTCTCTGGATCTCCTCTATATCCTCTTCGTTTAAGTGAGCGAACCTTCCCTGGATTGATAAATATTCCCTGACCGGTAAGCCTTTTGGCATTTTTGTAATCCTATAAAAATCACCATCGAAAACCTCATACAAAGGAAAGACCTTTGTCTCACAGGCAAGCATGGAAACTATCCCCGTTAGGTCCTCCCTCATCCTCCATCCTGTTGGACAAGGAGATAGGATGTGTATGAATCTTGTCCCTTTCTTTTCCTTTGCCTTTTTCACCTTTTCCATGAGATCTTCAGGATATCCTACCGTTGCAGTCGCCGCATAGGGTACAGAGTGGGCAACGATTATGTCCATAAGCCTTTTTTTCTTCTCTTTCTTTCCCTTTGGTGTCGTTATGGTCCAGGAACAAAATGGCGTTGATGAGCTTGCCTGTATACCCGTATTCATATAAGCCTCATTATCCAAACAGACGTATATGAAATCCTCATTCCTCTCTGCAGCACCCGATAGGGACTGGAGCCCTATGTCATACGTCCCGCCGTCTCCAGCGAATGCAAGAACCGTTACGTCCTTCTCTTCCCTTATCTTTAATGCTCTTGAAATTCCAGCTGCTGTGGGAGCAGCAATTACAAAAGCGGAATGAAAAGCAGGTACTTTGAGAGCTGAAAGGGGATAAGTTCCGCTTATTACTGCCTCACATGATGGTATAATTACAACTATCGTTTTTTCTCCAAGTACACGGAGAACCAGCTTCATAGCAATGGCCATTCCACATCCAGGACAGGCGTAATGTCCCTGTCTTAAAAGGTCATCCCGTGTATCCATATGGGCACATCCGGTGGTTTTTCTTGATTTAAAACGTAGAGAGTTATCTTCTCTATGGTCTCGGGAGGCAGGTCCTCTCCGCAAAGACCGCCTATGAACCCATATACCTTAGGTCTTTCCTCAAGGTTGTACATTGCAGCTTTCAGCTCATCACAGAAGATGCCCCCTTTACCACAAGAAACGTTTCTATCAATCACTATCACCTTTTTCACATTTCTTAGATACCTTATGACCTCCTCATATGGAAAAGGTCTAAAAAGCTTAATCTTCAAAAGTCCTGCTTTTATACCCTTTTCCCTCAATGCCTCGACCGCTATCCTCGCACAGGACGTTATGGAACCTGATGTGACGATCCCTACTTCCCCACCTTCAAGCTCAAAAGGCTCGACTATCCCATAAGACCTTCCAAAGACCCTTCCGAACTCCCTATCTGCCTCAATAATCAAATCCTTTGCCTTTTGCGTATCCTCAAATTGCCTTTTTTTGAACTCAGAAAAGTAATAAGAATCAACAACATTTTGGAGAAATGCGGGATTTTTTAAATCGAACCTGTTTGGAAGATTCTTTGACGGCAAATACGAATCCACATCTATCTCCCGGGGAACATCAACGGGCTCTATGAAATGGGAAGTATAGAAACCATCTATTATGACCATTATTGGAAGAAAAATAGATTCCGCCACACGATAAGCCATGATAACAGTATCGAGAGCCTCCTGGCCATTTTCACAGTATAGCTGTAACCAGCCAGTATCCCTCTGCGAAAGGGTGTCGGTCTGATCGCTACCAAATGCCCACGGAGCAGAGACGACCCTGTTAACACATGCCATAACTATAGGGACCCTGTTCCCTGACGCGAAGTGGAGCATCTCGTGCATGAACGCTATACCCTGTGAGGAACTTGCGGTAAAAACTCTAACTCCCGTCAAAGACGCGGATATGCATGCCGCCATAGCGGAATGTTCAGACTCAGCTCTCATCATCTCTCCCTTAAGACTCCCTTGAGAGACCATCTCTGCGATCTTCTCATAAATCGGTGTCTGGGGAGTAATAGGATATGCTGCTATGAAATCAACTTTTGAAAGCCTAACTGCCTCGGCTATAGCATAATTACCCGATAGAAGTTCCACCATCTCTTTCCACCATTTCTATGATATGAGAAGGACACGTTTTAGCGCATATACCGCATGACTTGCAGTAGTTATCATCTACCTCGTACAGACCTTCTTCCTTTTTTATGACTGATACATCAGGGCATAGATAAAAACAGAGATCACATCCTTTGCACTGACCGCAGGATAAACATCTCCCCCCTTCTTTTCGTACCTCTTCTAATCCTGATGTGCGCACAACTTCCCTGAAATCTCTTATTCTTTCTACTGGATTCTCCTTCTCAATCTCCAATCCTTTTTCCCTTTCAATGACCAAGGTGTTTAAATAAGGGAAAAAAATCACCTTCCTCAGGTTCTTTTTCTCAAGATTCACGTATTTCCTGAAAGAAACCGAATTCTTACTACCAACTCTGAGCTCCTCTATTGGCAATTCGAGACCTTTTGCTTTCATATCGATAAAAATTGCGGCCCTCTTGCCAGAGGCAATAGCATCGGAGACAGAGGCCTTTTGCCCTATCACATCACCCCCTCCGTAAAGTCTCTCCACATTTGTCCTACCTTTTTCGTCAACTTTTAAAAAGCCTTTTTCTTCAAAAAGATCTCTATCGAATATCTCATGATTGACCCTCTGTCCTATGCAAATGATAACAGCATCTACCTTCTCCTCTCTTCTTTCATCCTTTGGAATGAATATGATCTCTCCAGTATATGATTTCCTTACTTCGGTCGCCTGAAAGATCACTGAGTGGATCCTCTTCTTTCCTTCGAAAGAGACTGGTAAATACCCACCTATAATATCTATTCCCTCTTCTTTTGTCTCTTCCACGTTCTCTTTAAGTGCAGGAAGAGAATCGATAGTCTCCGGTGAAAAGATGGAGACTTCCGCTTTCGGTCTAAGCCTCCTTAAGGTTCTTGCCGCATCCATCGCCACATCTCCACCCCCTATTATAACTGCCCTCTTGACGGATCCTTCGAGGCAAGATCGGTTTTTAAGAAATTCTAAACCGTAGTAAACACCTTTTTTTTCTCCTACCTCTATCCCAATCCTCTTTGCCTCTGTAAGGCCAGGTGCCAAAAATACGTAATCGTAAACCTTAAGCATTGAAAAAAGATCATCCTTTTTAACTTTCCTCTTAAGTTGCACCTCCGGATTAAGAGCCAATAACATTTTAATCTCCCTCTCTACAACTTCCTTCGGCAACCTGTAGTCTGGGATCCCGTATCTCAAAAGTCCCCCAAGACTATCTCCCATCTCGAATATGGAGACCTTGTGCCCAAGCCTCAAAAGGAAATAAGCACAGGAGAGACCAGCGGGACCGGATCCGACGATTGCAATCTTTTTTGGATTTCTTACCTCCAATAAGGGGATGTGATAGGAAGCATGGTCTCCCAAGAATCTCTCAATTGCCCTCACAGCTATTGGAGAGTCCAATTCTCTCCTATTACAACTTTCCTGACAGGGATGGTAGCATACCCTTCCACATATTGACGGAAAAGGGTTTTCAAAAAGGATCGTCTCTTTTGCTTTTTCCAATTCTCCATTTTTTAACTGAGAAATAAAGAGTGGGATGTCATTGGCTAAGGGGCAGGCCTCCCTGCATGGACCAACGCCTTCCTCATACATGGGTTTTAAACTGCCCCAAAGCCCTGTCTTTTGTGTCTCTGTCGATACCCTTGATAAGGGCATGATCTCTTCAAAGAGGCCTTGTCTCCTCATAGGCTCTTCTTAAAGCAACGAGGTTCTCCTCTATTTTTGAAGGTACGTATTCAACTACAGCCTTCTCGACAAATTCTAAGGGAAGATCATTATTTATCCTGGAGTAAGCCCCGAGCATTGCGGTATTTATAATGGTTCCTAAGCCAGATTCTCTCGCTATTTTTTGAGCATCAATATATGCGACTTTCACTTTTCCTTTGAGGTCAAGGGGTCTTTCAGAATTTATGAGAATTAAGCCATATTCCTTTATGTGGTCCGTGAGAGGTTCTTCAAGCAAAAGATCCTTTGCCATAACGATAAGATGATCAGCCCTTTTTATCTCGCATTTGAGAAGTATCCTATTTGAGTCTACCCTCAAAAAACTTCTTACAGGCGCACCCCTTCTTTCCCCACCAAACAGGGAATAACACTGGGGGTAAAATCCTCTTAAGAAGAATGCTTTTGCGAGTATCTGCGCTGCAATAACGGCTCCATTTCCCCCTCTGCCGATGAACTTTATCTCTATCACTTGCATACTGTACCCCAGCCGACTTTTGGGTGTCAAGAAAAAACTATTTCCACTATATATCAGATCAAATTACCAAACCCCAAGATTGCATCGATCAAGTTATCCCTGATCCATAGACTTTCACTCCCATCGGTGAGTAAAAACTCATGGGGATTTAGTTCCGCTGGTATAACTAAAAGGTCTATTCCGATCTTCTTAAGGGTCAAAATGTTTGATCCCTTTAAGCCGTAGACATAGGGAATCTCCCTTCTGTTCACAGCAATCTTTATTTTGCCTTTAAGATCGTATCTATTTTTGACCCCCTTTAAAGCTTCTAAAAAAATGAAACACCTAACCAAATAACCAAAAGAGGGATGATAAAATCCTCCCTGAATATTACTTCTTAGCACCTCATTGTCCGTTAGACCTATTTTTAGGACTTTTATCCCCTCTTTTTCCATATGACAGTAAATGTAAGCTGTCCTTCTCAAGACTTCCTCAAAATCTTCGAGCTTTAAAAAACCACTTGAGAGCATCTCCGCAAGCGGGGTCCCTTTAAGAACGACAAGAGGGTAAATCCTAATATAGTCAGGTCTAAGTGCCACTAAATTCTTAGTAGTAACCTTTATATCCTCCCTTTTTTCAAAGGGAAGCCCAACCATAACCTGAAGGCAAATTTTGAACCCTTTATCCCTTAAATATCCGTACATCTCAATGAGATCTGAAACCGTATGTCCCCTATTTAGAAATCGAAGTATGGAGTCGTTAAAGGTGGGTATGCCAAGTTCTATCACATTTACTTTGTGAGCTAAGAGAAAATCGATAACCCGGGCGGTCTCATCATCTATCCTTTTTGGCCTTGTTGATATCCTAAGACCTAATATCTTCTTATCGAACTCTTCCAAAATACTAAAAATCTCTTTTAGAATAGCCTTTTCTATTCTAAGAAAATCTCCTCCGTAAATTCCAACTTCGCAAGGGGTTTCAATTCGGGAAACTATCTCTTTTATATCCTCTACCTTAGGTTTCTTTCTCTCAGTTATGTAAGACTGCTCACAGTATATACATCTGGGATTACATCCAAAGTTGGGAAGAAAAATTGGAAAGATCATATAGGCCTTAGGACTATTATACCTTCCTTTCCTTTAACGTAATCTAAAAATTCTTCGTCAACCACTTTCCCCTTTATGGACGATGCGTGTCTTATGTAAGTCTGCCCTAGTTTTTTTACTATTATCCCAGCGTGTGAACAGTCGAGACCTTTTGAGGAAGTGTAAAAGCCAATGTAGTCACCTGATGAGAGTCTCTCAACCACTTCCAAATCGACTTTATCTGCGGGAAGATAGGAGATTTCTCTTTCTTCTGGTTTAATCCCCGAAAGTATGTACGTCCCGTCCTCTTTTACGTTCAGTCTCTTTAATGAGCGTTTTATAGAACCCTCCTTTAACTTACTTGTAAAATCTATTAACCCCTCATTCCAGTAAACCCAGTCTGTAAAAAAATGCTTACGCTCGTAGTAACTTACAACCCCATTCTTGTACCGAACCTTCTTAAGTGCCTCTCTAAACTCCTCAAAAGAAAATGATATCCTAAGGGCCTCAACGTACTCTATAAAGGTCATACAGTCCAATCCCTCAAAATTTATGACAAAAACCTCATCCTTTGAATCTCCTGAAGAAAGGGTGTTGGCTACGTAGGGCAAACCAAGAAAGATCTCTGAGATCTTAACCACCTTTTCTCCCGGATCTGAGAACGGTTCATTCAATAATTTTTCGATCTCGTGCCAAAGGAAACGGCCAAGTCTTACTATTTCTTTCATTTTTGGCTTGAAGATACCTGTGGACAAATTATAAAACATAAAAGTATGAGAAGAGAAGTAACAGTTCTTCCCCTCCACACCGGCAAAGCCCCTCCTTGGCTATTTGAGAGGATGGTCAAGTTCGCATCTAAAGTAGTAGAAATAGTCGTTTATGAGTTCGGCCCATACGAGTTTCTAAGGAGAATCTCTGATCCCATCTGGTTCCAAGCGTTCGGCTGTGCAGCAGGGTTCGACTGGCATAGCAGTGGTTTAACCACAACGCTCTGCGCAGCACTGAAGGAAGGAATTCTCCTTTTAGGCGACGAAATACCTATAGCGGTCTGTGGGGGGAAGGCAAAAAGGGCTCTCGAGACACCAAAGGAGATCGTTTCATACGGAGAAAAATGGGGGATCGACGTGGGGCGACTCATAGAGAAAAGTAGGCTCTGTGCCAAGATTGACAACGTTCTACTCCAAGATGGCTACGATCTATACCATCACACGTTCATATTTACAAAGGATGGAGATTGGGCGGTAATACAGCAAGGGATGAATGAGAAAAAAAGAAATGCTCGAAGATACCAGTGGCTTTCAAAGGAAAATCTCAATCTCACTCAGGATCCCCATACTGGTGTCACATGCGACGATCGGGGTATCATACTCAATCTTGTTTCAAGTGAGAGTAAGCCCGCTCAAGAGGCTATGCTCGACTTTATTAAAAACAATCCTGATATTATGATGTCCACCATAAAAAAGATAACGATGATAATGCCCGAGAGGCATTATATATCCCAAAAGGACATTGATGAGTCAAGGCTCAAAAAGATTCTGGTCGCGATCCACGAAAAAGAACCGAAAGAGTACATAGAGATGATTAAAATCCATGGTGTGGGAAGAAAGACGCTTGCTGCCCTTTCTCTTGTATCTGAGCTCGTATACAAAAGTCCACCGAGTTTTACGGATCCTGCGAGATTCAGTTTTGCCCACGGGGGAAAGGACGGTCACCCCTATCCTGTACAGAAAAATGTGTACGACGAGACGATCAACTTCTTAAGACAGGCCATAGACAAAGCAAAGATTGGGGATAGAGAAAAGATAAGCGCTCTAAGAAGGCTTTCCTCTTTTTGAGGTACATATGTCAGTTGTCGAAAGGGTAAGAATTATCAAACCCTTCTACGTAATGGAGTTTCTTGAAATGGCGAAAGCAATGGAAAAAGAGGGGATCGATATAATTCACATGGAAGTTGGAGAACCCGATTTCGATGCACCGGAGGAAGTAAAAGAAAAGGCATTTGAGGCCTTAAGAAAAAACTTCTCCCACTATACGGAAAGCCTTGGGATGGAAGAATTGAGAGGGATGATCTCAGAATATTACAGGCGCAGAGAAGGTGTGGAAATACCCATTGACAGAATCGTAATAACGAATGGCACATCAGGTGCTTTTCTTCTACTTTTTCTCTGTCTCCTTGACAGAAAAAAAGTCCTTGCTTTTTCCGACCCGGGTTACCCCTGTTATAAGAATCTCGGAATCTTATGTGATTCCAATATATGTGCGATTCCTGTGGATAAGGAAACGGGATATACGATAACCATTGAACATTTGAAAGCTCTCGAATCTCTTCCAGATGTTCTTATTCTTTCATCTCCTTCCAATCCTACTGGAGCGGTCTATAAAGAAGAAAGGGTAAGGGAAATATACGAGTATCTATCCAAAAATGGAAAGATTCTCATAGTCGACGAGATATACAAGGGACTCGTATATGACTTCGAAGTCAAAACATCCCTTACTATATCCGACGAGATCATAGTCGTAAATGGTTTCTCGAAAACTCACGCAATGACAGGATTTAGGATCGGATGGATGATCGTTCCACAAGATCTTATAAAGTACATACAAAAGTGCTCTCAGAACGTTTTTATATGTCCTCCATCGATTTCTCAGTACGCAGCGCTCTCTGCCTTCTCTTCTGAAAAAAACCTTTTGGCTATGAGAGAAGAATATAAAAAAAGGAGGGACTTTCTCTACAGCGAGCTTATATCGATGGGGTTTTCAGTCCCCTTTTTGCCCCAAGGAGCTTTTTACATCTATGCGGGCATTGAAAGATGGGGCTTAGACAGCATGGATTTTTGTAGGCGCGCTTTATTGGAAGCCAATGTGGCTATAACACCGGGGTATGACTTTGGCGATTATAAGGCCGCAAGCTACGTGCGATTCTCGTATGCTGAAAAGATGGAAAGAATTGAGGAAGGGGTAAAAAGACTAAGATCTTGGCTAAGAGCTATAAGTTGACATCCCCGAACTCAATACATTTTTTAAAGCTCGAGTATCTATCCTTTATCTCCCTGTGGGTTAGAGACTTCATTCTATTTGGACCAAAGTCCTCAACGTTAAAAGAAGCCATAACGCATCCCATAATAACAGCCTTTTTTAATGTCTCATTCGATACTTCACCTACATTAGAAAGATACCCCAAAAGGCCACCTGCGAAAGTATCTCCAGCACCAGTTGGGTCAAAGACATCTTCTAATGGATAGGCGGGGCACAAAAATACTTCCTCCACATTCACCATAAGAACCCCATATTCCCCCCTTTTTATAACCACAGTCTTTGGACCCATAGAAAGCAGTTTTCTCGCACCCTTCAAAAGGTTATGTTCCATTGTGATTTCCCTTAGTTCTGCCTCATTCACAACAACCATATCTACCCTTCTTATCACGTCGAGAAGCTCTTCCCTTTTATGCTCGATCCAGAAATTCATCGTGTCAAGGGAAACATAGGCGTCTCTGTTCTTTATTTGATCAATTATTAAAGACTGTAACTCTGGATCAATATTTGCAAGAAAGACAAAATTCGCGTATTTATAATGCTCAGGCAGTTTTGGCTTAAATAGCTCTAAGACGTTCAGCTTGGTGTCAATTGTCACCGCCATGTTTAAGTCATAACCGTATTTTCCTTTCCATCTAAAAGTACTACCGTTTAGTATACTTATCCCGCTAAAATCCACATTCCTTTCCTTAAGGAAAGAGAGTTCATCCATGTTAAAGTCCTCTCCTATGGGAGCGACCACTCCAACATGGGTGAAGAAACTTGCGGAACTCGCAAAATGTAAGGCTGACCCGCCTATGATACTCTCTGCCTCTCCAAAGGGTGTTTTAATAGAGTCAAAGGCTACTGTTCCGATAACAACGAGATTGACTATGTTCCCATTTCCCATGAGGAAAGGTAAACCTTCTGCTCCCTTGTTAGTCTGTCTATTTTTATCCCGTAGGAAGAGAGTTTCAAGTTGGCAACCTCTTCATCTATCTCCTTCGGAACGCCATATACTTTCCTTTCCAACTTCCTTCCGTTCCTCCACATGAACTCCACACAGAGAGCCTGGTTGGAAAAACTCATGTCCATGACCTCAGAGGGGTGGCCTTCAGCGCAGGAGAGGTTTACAAGTCTTCCTTCTCCTACGAGATATATCCGCCTTCCATCTTTAAGGGTGTATTCCTCAAGGAGACCTCTTAGTCTCCTTTTTTCAACCTTCATCTCTTCAAGCGCTCCTATATCTATTTCCACGTTGAAATGTCCGGAATTTCCCACAATCGCTCCATCTTTCATCAGCTCAAAATGTTCTTTCCTTATCACGTTTATATCACCCGTCGTTGTAATAAAGACATCCCCGATCCTTGCGGCCTTTTTCATCTCCATAACCTCGTATCCGTCAAGATGTGCCTCGAGGGCCCTAATCGGGTTCACCTCCGTAACAATCACGTGTGCACCCATACCTTTTGCCCTCATGGCCACCCCTTTACCACACCACCCATAGCCTGAAACGACAACCTTCGAGCCGGATAGAAGAATGTTCGTTGCGCGCAAAAGCCCATCTATTGTGCTCTGACCGGTTCCATATCTGTTGTCGAACATATGCTTGGTGTATGCGTCGTTAACAGCTATAATCGGGAACATGAGGACCCCTCTTCTTTCCATGCTCTTAAGCCTTATAACACCGGTTGTTGTTTCTTCGGTTCCCCCTATCACATTCTCAACAAGCCTCTTTCTGTCTTTCTCCTCCATCTTTTCTGCCCAGGCTTTTACCGTTCTCTGGAGAACATCGAACTTCTTATGTCCTATCATGTGGAGAGAACTCACAAGATCTGCCCCATCATCCATCGTTATGTTAGGAAAGGAACTGAGTGCCATCATTATGTGTTTGTAATACGTATCCTCGTCTTCACCTTTTATTGAAAAAACGGGGATCTCAAAATGTTTAACCATTGAGGCCGCAACATCGTCCTGGGTACTTAAAGGATTTGAAGCACAGAGTACGACTTCAGCACCCCCCATTTTTAAAGTCCTCACAAGATTCGCAGTCTCTGTTGTGACATGAAGACAGCACGCTATTCTTACGCCTTGTAAAGGTTTCTCCTTTTCGAACCTCTCCCTTATCCTCCTTAAAACGGGCATCCTTCTTTCCGCCCACTCTATCTTTTCTCTCCCCAATTCAGCAAGAGATATATCTTTTATGTGAAAATCCATCTTTTTCCTCCGCTTTCAGATTCCCGCTGCTCTTTTTATAGTCTCGACCATATCAAGCCTTTCCCAAGTAAATTCGGGTTCTTCTCGCCCGAAGTGACCTCCCCAAGCGGTCTTCTTGTATATTGGTCTTAGAAGATCGAGATACTCTATAATCTTCTTCGGTCTTAAGTCAAAGAGCTCGTTTACTATTTTCAGGATTTTTTCCGGATCTACTCGGGATGTCCCATAGGTGTCTACCATTACGGAGATAGGGCGGGCAACCCCGATGGTATAGGCTATCTGGATCCCGACCTTTTCCGCCAAACCTGCTGCGACAATATTCTTCGCGATGTATCTGGCCATATATGCACTACTCCTGTCAACCTTCGTTGGATCTTTACCCGAGAACGCACCGCCTCCGTGGCTTGCCACACCACCGTACGTATCGGCGATTATCTTCCTACCCGTCATCCCGCAGTCAGCTCTCGGCCCACCTATAACGAATCTCCCAGTTGTGTTTATGTATATTTTTGTCTCCTTGTCCATCATTGACTCTGGAATCACTTTTTTTATGACCTCCTCTATTATCCCTTCCCGTAAAGTTGGGGTATCCACATCAGGTGTATGCTGAGCAGCTATCACTACCGCTTCGACCCTTACTGGCTTTTTATCGATGTATTCCACGGTCACTTGGCTTTTCCCGTCGGGCCTCAAAAAAGTAAGAATATTCTTCTTTCTCACCTCAGACAGTCTCCTCACAAGTTTATGGGCGAGCATGATCGGCATAGGCATGAGTTCTGGCGTCTCATCACAAGCATAGCCGAACATCATCCCTTGGTCACCTGCCCCCATCTCATGGTCTTCCCTCTCATTTACACCGATTGCTATATCCTGGGACTGCTCATCTATGGCAGTGATAACGGCACATGTCTCCCAGTCAAAACCCATCGAGGAGTTGTTGTATCCTATCTCTCTAATTGTTTCTCTCGCTATTTTCGGAATATCCGCATAACCCCTCGTCGTTATCTCTCCTCCAACAAAAACAAGGCCTGTGGTAACGAGTGTCTCACATGCAACCCTGCTCGTCTTATCTTGCTCGATTAGTGAATCGAGAACAGCGTCAGATATCTGGTCAGCAATTTTGTCCGGATGACCTTCCGCAACTGACTCAGATGTGAAAAGATACCTCTTAGTTCCCATCTCCTCCTCCTTTAGTCTTTACTTGTTTCAAGAAAATCGAATCTATTACCTTCTAAAACCCACTCATCTTTCAAAAGATCTTTAAGTTCCCTTCTTAAAAAATCTTCCGCCTCCTTCCCGGACTCCATAGTAAGGACATGTTCTGCAAGATGTCTGCAGTAGTTCTGATCGAGCTTCCTTATCACACTCTTTGCCCTCGGTATGGAATAAGGGTTCATACTGAGTTCGTCTATACCTAAGCCCAAGAGCACAGGAATGTAGAGAGGCTCGGAAGACATCTCTCCGCATAATGCGACTTCTATTCCCTCCCTGTGGGCGGCATCGATAGTATTTTTGATAAGCCTTAGGACTGCTGGATGGAGGGGCTCGTAAAGGTATGAGACATATTCATTTACCCTGTCTATGGCAAGGGTATACTGTATAAGGTCATTCGTTCCTATGCTAAAAAAATTGACTTCCTTCGCCAGTATCTCGCTTATCATACAAGAAGAAGGGACTTCAACCATGATCCCTATCTCTATATCTTCCTTGTATCTTATTCCTTTTTCGTTCAGCTCATTCATGCATTCGTTGATGATCTCCTTTGTCCGCCTTATCTCCTCAATTCCCGACACCATCGGGATCAAGATCCTCAAGGGGCCATAAGCACTCGCCCTCAATATCCCCTTAATCTGGGTTTTAAAAAGGGCTACTTCTCTTATACACAACCTTATAGCCCTAAGGCCCATAGCCGGATTTAGTTCTTTTGCTACGTCGAGCTTTGATACAAACTTGTCCCCCCCTATGTCGAGCGTCCTTATGGTCACATATCGAAAAGAACGCCTTTCCGCAAGCTTCCTGTAAACCTGAAAGTGATCCTCCTCCGTGGGTATACTATTTCTTGAGAGATAAAGGTATTCCGTCCTGTAAAGCCCTATCCCTTCTCCTCCGTATTTTTCTACTATTTCCATCTCAGGGATAAGTTCTATGTTTGCGCCCACCTTCACCTTGAACCCGTCCTTTGTTTCAGATTTTAGTTTGGCTATCCTAATATACTCAATCTTTTTCTGCCTCAAGGTCCTCTGCTTGCGGATAAAATATTTTAAATCCTCCTCCAAAGGATTCACTATCACCAATCCTTCGTCTCCGTCGAGGATCACCCGGTCAAAATTTTTTATGGTGCTTGAGGCTATCTGGGTACCCACAACAGCCGGTATTTCTAACGCCCTGGCAACTATCGATGTGTGTGACGTTCTCCCCCCTATATCTGTGACAAAACCAGCGATCTTCTTAAGGTTTAGGTGGATTGTGTCTGCGGGGGAAAGGTCATGTGCAACTATGATGGTTCTCCCCATCACATTTATGGCATCTATATCTGACTTCACCTTCTTTACCATAAGCCTCATCAGTCTCTTGTAAATATACTCGATATCATGAGCACGTTCCTTTAAATATGGGTCTTCAACCTTTTCAAGGGTGCCTACGATCTTGGATACAACTAAATCCAGGGCCCATTCTGCGTTTACATTTTCATTCTTTATGGTGTCTATGATGGAGTTTATAAAGAAATGATCTTCGAGAATCAAAAGGTGGGTGTCTATTATGAATGCGTGTTTCTTTATATCCTCATCCAGCCTCTCTTTAATAGATTTCAGTTCTTCCTGCGCATCCCTTATGGCTGCTTTTAACCTCCCGATCTCCTTTTCATGTAACTCGGGCTTTATATTCCTCTTCGGAACAGGTATCTTTCCCCTTTCCAGAATAAAAGCTCTTCCAATTGAAACACCTGAAGATGTTCCGATCCCTCTTATTACCTTCTTTTCATTCATTCTTCGAAAAAGCCCTCCTCTATCAACCTGGAGAGTTCGCCAAAGGCCAAATTTTCGTCCTCTCCTTCAACTTCAAGGACAATCTCACTTCCAAAAGGACAGGCGAGCATAAGGAGGCTCGTTATACTTTTACCATTTACTTTTTGCCCGTCCCTCTCTACCCGAATCTCAGAGGCGAACTCGTTTGCCTTTTTTACAAAAGTGGCAGCTGCACGAGCGTGAAGCCCCAGCCTGTTTTTTATTATGAAGTTACCCCTGCGCATCCTTTCGCATTATATCGCGGGCTAAGTATATTTGCTTCTGTCCGTACTCGGTTATCGATTCTGTCAGTTCTTCTAACTTTTTCCTTTCCCTTTCAAGAGCTACCTTTACGAGCATAGGTAAATTCACGCCCGTTATTACTTCTATCTTACCTTTCTCTAAGAACGAAAGGCTTAAGTTGCAAGGTGTCCCTCCGAACATATCTGTGAATATAATGACCCCCTCACCAGAGTCTACCTCCCTTATCGCTTGCCAAAGCTCATTTTTTGCCTTCTCCATATCCTCTTCCGGATTTATATTCACGTATCTCATCTGATCCTGCTTTCCAGTGATAAGTTCAGTGGCAAGAACTATTTCCTTTGCCAGATTGAAGTGGGCGCAAACTACTATACCGACCAACTTCTACCTTCCTATGTCCCTATGGATAGTCGTTACATTATAACCCAAGTTTGCACATTTTTCAGAAAAGTTTTCCGCAACAAAAACGGATCTCTGTTTACCTCCCGTGCACCCGAACCCTATGGTAAGATAGCTTTTCCCCTCGTTCTCGTACTCTGGGATGAGGAAGGAAAAAAGGTCCCAGAGCATCTGGGAAAAGATCGCATAAGTATGGCTTGAGGAAATAAAAGATCTCACCTCTTCATCCTGACCCGTTTTCTCCTTCAGTCTCTCAACATAATAGGGGTTGGGCAGGAACCTAACATCTATAATAAGGTCCGCATCATGGGGAATCCCAAATGGATAACCAAATGAGATTATATTGATCTTCATCCTTTTCCCTTGAGTTGAATAGTTCTTAAAAACGAAGTTTCTCAGGTCATGGGGGGACATGGTTGAGGTATCAAGAACCTTGTCAGACATTTCCTTCAGCCAAGAAAGGAGAGCCCTTTCTTCCTTTATCGCCTCCTTTATGCTTCCTTTATCAAAAAGAGGATGGGCCCTGCGTGTCTCGCTGAATCTTCTTACTATAATATCCTCCGAGCTTTCGAGAAAAATGATCTCCGCTCCGTATTTTTTCTTGATTTCCCTTATTATATCTCTCCCCTCAGCAAAAAATTCCTTCTCCCTTATATCGACTACAAAAGCGCATCTTTTTGTCCTTTTATCGTAAGAAGAGTAAACCTCGAGGAATTTCTCAAGCATAAGGATTGGCAAATTGTCGATACAGAAGAAGCCTATGTCTTCCAAAGCCCTAAGAAAGGTCGTCTTTCCAGAGCCTGAGATCCCGCTTACTATTAAAATCTCAAAACCTTTCTCTTTCATTCTTGAGATTAAACTCCTCCTCCATTATGAGATCGCAGATTTTTCGCGCATCTCCAGCTGCCAGTATTCTTTTCACTAAGGGGCCCATCCTCAGTATCCTCGATATCTTCGAAAGTACCTCAAGATGAAGAGAAACTCTTTGTTCGGGGGCGAAAACCAAAAAAACTATGTTAACGGGCTTTCCATCCACAGCCTGGAAGTCCACGCCTTCTCTCGACACTCCAAGCGCACATATAACCTGTTTTAGGTTCTTCAGTTTACCGTGCGGTATGGCGACCCCATCACCTATCCCCGTAGAACCTAACCTCTCCCTCTCTAATACGACCTTTTCAGCCTCCATCGGGTCTGGTATGAGGTTTTTCCGCCAGAGGTGTTCTATTAGCTCCCTTATTACATCTTTTTTGTTTTTGCTTTTAAGTTCGGGCACAACACAGGTCTCATTCAGTATATCAGATAGGTTCAATAAGCCCGACCCCCTGTCTCTATTATCCCGAAGTTCCCATCCTTCCTCTTATAGAGGACGCATATTTTCTCATTTTCTCTGTCTTTGAAGACCAAAAAGCTGTTACCAGAAGCTTCAAGTTGAAGTATAGCTTCCTCAACATCCATTGGTTTGGGAGAGATGTCCTTCCTCAAAACAAGTCTTCCCGATTCTTCTTTTTCACCGAAAGTCTCCTTTTTCCTTTTTTCTCTGATTTTTCTAACCTTTTCCCTGTACCTTTTTAGTCTTCTCTCCAATTTATCCAATATTTCATCGATTGCTGCCCTCATGTCATCTTTGACTTCCTCCGCATTTATGATTATTCCGTCAAGATTCAGTATCACGTCGACTTTGTTGCGATATTTTTTCTCTGAGGATAATACAACATGAGCATCAATGGGCGTTTCCACATAACGTTCAAGTCGCTTCAGCTTTTCCTCCACGTAACTCTTCAAATATCCATTTGGTTCCATATGTCTAAAACTTATGGATATCTCCATCGCTCCCTCCAACTAATGGTTTCTCAGGATCTTCTTCTCCTTTCTCTCGAAGAACCGATACCAAGTTGCTCCCTGTATTTCACAACAGTCCTCCTCGCTATTTTGATTCCGTATCTCTCCTTGAGTATCTTTGCAATCTCATCATCAGTCAGAGGATTCTTCTTATCTTCCTTCTCTACCAATTCCTTTAGGAGATTCATAACCGAGTCTGCTGAGACATTCCCCCCGCTCTCTTTCCCTATCTTTTGTGGAAAGAAAAACTTCATCTCATAAGTGCCGAAAGGGGTGCTCATGTACTTGTTCGTTGTAATTCGGCTCACAGTAGATTCGTGAACGCCCACATCCATTGCCACATCCTTAAGGGTAAGGGGTCTCAGATATCTTATACCTTTTCTCATGAACTCTTCCTGGAAACGGACTATACTTTTTGCGACGAGGTACAGGGTTCTCCTTCTCTGTTCCAAACTCTTTATGAACCACTCTGCCTGTTTTATCTTGTTCCTTATGAACCTCCTTGTCTCCTGGTCTACCTTACCGCTCGCATACAGATCGAGGTAATACTTGCTTATCCTCAGTTCCGGCAACTCTTCGTCATTTAGCACGACATCAAATCCGTCATCCTTTTTAACAACGTAAACATCTGGCACGACGTAAATAGTCGCCTCTTCTGCAAAGTTCCGCCCGGGCTTCGGGTCAAAAGATTTAAGTTTGTCGTGTATCTCTCTGACCTTTTCTACAGGAAGCCCTGTTTTTCTTGAGATTTCCTTAATCTTCCCATCTTTTAGAAGCTCAAAGTACTTTTTTAAAACGAGCTCAAATAGGGGGTCTTCTTCATCGTTTGCTTTATACTGAAGGAGTATACATTCTTTAAGATCACGGGCACAAACACCGGGAGGATCGAGCTTCTTTATTTTTTCAATTACGCAACTTACAAGCTCTTTTGGGAAACCGGACTCATCCGCAATCTCCTCTAAATCACACACTAAATACCCATTGTCGTCTATGTTCTCTATCACCCATTCAGCTGCCTGCCTCTCCAACGGGTTAAAATCTGAGAGGCTTATCTGCCATCTAAGGTAGTCCCTCAAACTCTGCCCCTTTCTTAAAACCCTCTCATAGTCAGGGGCCTCCTTTTCCTCATACTCCCCGTAGTCTTCAGAGGGTGAATATTTTTCCAAGAACTCTATGAGATCCTCCTTAAGAGAACCCTCTTCCTCTCTTTGCTCTTCCTCTTTCTCCTCAATCTCAAGAACAGGGTTCTCTTTAAGTTCTTCTTCTATTGCCTCAACAAGTTCGAGTCGGGAAAGCTGTAAAAGTTGGATCGCCTGCTTTAGCCTCTGGGTCAAAATGGGAGCTATTTTCTGTTCTTGCTTTATTTCAAGCATCTATATAGAACTCCTCACCAAGGTATATCTCTCTCACGGTCCTGTCATTGGCTATAGTTTCGGGAGTTCCCTCTATTATAAGCTTTCCGTCGTTTATAACATAGGCCCTGTCACACAAGGGGAGGGATTCACGAACATTGTGGTCGGAAAGGAGGATGCCGATTTTCCTATTCTTAAGCCCCCTTATTATCTTTTTCAGTTCAGAAATGGAAAGGGGGTCGATACTTGAGAATGGTTCATCGAGTAATATAAATCTCGGAGAAACCATAAGGGCTCGGGCTATCTCAAGTCTTCTCCTTTCACCGCCGGATAAGGAATCTGCCATATTTTTTTTTAGATGATCCAACTTAAAAGCCTCAAGAAGCTCATCAACCTTTCTTCTTATCGAATCCCTGTCCAATCCATAAAATTCAAGGATTGAAACGAGATTATCCTCCACGCTCATCTTCTTGAACACAGAGGGTTCTTGAGGAAGATATGTAATACCCTTTCTCGCCCTTAGGAACATGGGTAGTCCTGTAATATCTTCCTCGTCGAGCATAATTTTACCCCTATCCGGCTTTATGAAGCCTATGATGATGTAAAAAGAGGAGGTCTTTCCAGCTCCGTTAGGCCCAAAGAGGCCCACTATCTCCCCCTCCCTCACAGAGAGACTTATGTCATTGACCACTATCCTGCTGTTATAGGATTTGGTTATGTTGAAGGCTGAAAGCATCTATGACCCACTCCTCAATATTTTCATTCTGGGACTGAGAGTAAAGAATCTCCCCTCTTCGACGAGATACACTATTCTATTCCCTTTTAGTTCCATGTCTTCCCTTTTTACCCAGGCGTTGCCTGAAAAAACCACTCTTTTTTCACTAAAATCATATACTGCCTCATGACTTTTCGCAATAGTTCCTTTAGAATCCATCTCCACATTTCCCTTAGCTTCAACTTTTTTTGGCTGACCCTCCTCCTCGTAGATCTCCATTCTCTCACATTTCAACCTCATCCCCTTTTTGTCCACAACCACGTTGCCGCTAAGTGAGTACATTTGCTTACTCTTCTCGTAAGTAAATGTGGAGGCTTCAAACTCGTACCATTCCCCTTGTATCTCAACAGTCCCGGAAACATCCTTAAGGAGGGTAAACTTCCCCTCTTTTAGCTCGCCTCTTATACCAGTCCCAACCATACTTAGGTTTTTCCCTTTTACGACGACTACTTCGTCTCCAGATATTGAACCTGTTTTGAGGTCAACATTTATTGATTTGGTCTTTACTTCGTATTCATTCAGAAAGGAACCAAAAAAACCGTAAAGGGCGGCATTCTGTTTTTCCGTGTCTACCAAGCCCCTTTCACCCTTAAAGGCAATCTCCCCTTCTTTTCCAGAAATGTATCTCCCCTCAATCCCTTCAAGGTCTACCTCGCTTCTATCCATATACTTTTTTGCTATTTTTGCCTTAAGCCTCAAATCTATCCTTCCCGCTTTTTCGCTTGAATATGTGGCGTCCCTTACTATAATCACTTTTTTCTCTTCCTCACTCATCTTTGGAGTTTCAACTTTTTCTGGCCTTTTCAAAAAGAAGTAAAAAGATGAGAGTAAAATTAGGAAAACGCTTGTGGAAAGTGCACAAACCGCTATTTTTCTCTTCATTTAGGATTAGACTATTTTTGCTTTGAGCAGGTCATGTATGTGAATTATTCCGATCGGTTTTCTTTCACCCTCTTTCTCCAGAACAAAAAGGGATGTGATAGCGTGATGCTCCATCTTCTTCAGTGCATTTGTTGCAAGATCGTCTTTAACTATGGTTTTTGGGTTACAGGTCATAACTTCAGAGGCTTTCTTTTCGAGGAATCCGTTCCCGTATTTCTCTATCCCCCTTCTTAAATCTCCATCAGTTATAACACCGATTAGCTCACCCTCCTCATTATAGACTCCTGTAACTCCAAGTCTTTTTGAAGTTATCTCCAGTATGGTATCCTTCATAAGGGTATCCACATTGACCTTCGGGATCTCATCCCCCTTATGCATAAGATCCTCAACTTTCAAAAACAGTTTCCTCCCGATCGTTCCTCCAGGATGGAAAAATGCGAAATCTTCAATCCTTATCTTCCTCTTAGCCATTATCGCAACTGCGAGAGCATCGCCTAATGCAAGCGAGGCAGTTGTGCTTGATGTTGGTATAATGTTGAAGGGGCAAGCCTCTTCAACGTCTATCTTTAGAACCACATCTCCGTATTTCGCTATTGTGGAGTCAGTATTACCAGTGACTATTATGGTGGATAGATCTATCCTCTTTATAGCGGGGAGTATCCTTATAATCTCTTCCGTTTCCCCGCTCCGCGTAACTATGATGACACAATCCCCTTTTTTTAACATCCCCAAATCTCCGTGAAGAGAATCGGCTGGGTGAAGGAATATAGCGGGACTCCCTATACTTGTGAGAGTTGCAGCTATCTTTTTGCAAATGATTCCAGACTTTCCCATCCCTGTGAGTATGATCCTTCCTTTACAGGATTCTATTATCTCCACGGCCTTAGCAAAGCTCTCGTCGAGTTCTTCCATCACCTTAAGGATCGCCTCCGCCTCCTTTTTTAGAACCTCTTTTCCGATCTCCACAATCGATTCTACGCCTTTTGTATGCATACCGCTTCCTCTATTTTTTTCAGGACCCTAAGCATTTCTGGTAGATCCTTAAGGGGAATTGAGTTTTCTCCGTCACAGAGCGCCTTTTCTGGGTTCTCATGTACCTCCATGAAAATACCATCGGCCCCGCACGCAATCGCACATCTTGCAAGGGGGAATGCGAATCTTCTTTCCCCGCCGGATCTATCTCCCATTCCTCCTGGGATCTGAACGCTATGGGTCGCATCGAATATTACAGGATAGCCGAAATCCTTCATTATAGGGATAGATCTAAAATCGCATACAAGGTTCCTGTATCCGAAGAACGTTCCCCTTTCCGTCACAATTATCGAGTTGTTCCCCGCATATTCAACCTTCTCTATAGCATACCTCATGTCATATGGGGACATGAATTGACCCTTCTTTATGTTCACAGCCTTCTTCGATTTTCCACAGGCGATAAGGAGGTCAGTCTGTCTCGAAAGAAGGGCAGGTACTTGTATAATATCTGCAACTTCCTTCACCTTTTCCACCTCTTCCACAGAGTGGACATCCGTTAGGACAAATACGTCGATCTCCTCCTTCACCTTTTTTAAGATCCTTAACCCCTCCTCAAGTCCCGGACCTCTGAAACCCTTAATCGATGTTCGATTCGCCTTGTCATAAGATGACTTGAAGATAAAAGGGATCGATAGCTCCTCGGTTATTCTTTTCAGCTCCTTTGCGATTCGAAGCGTAATCTCCTCCCCTTCTATAACGCATGGCCCCCCTATAAATACAAAAGGCCTTCCCCCTATTTCTATATTTCCGATTCTCACTTTTTTCCCCATCTTTTTCTCTCCTGCCTAAATCTAAGGGAGGCTTTTATGAATTCTCTAAAAAGTGGATGGGGCCTGAAAGGCTTTGACTGAAATTCAGGATGGAACTGGCATGCCAAAAACCACGGGTGAGGTTTAAATTCGACTATTTCTGCGAGCTTTTCGTCCGGGGAAATACCGGTTATCTCAAGGCCTACCCTTTCGAGCTCGGATCTATACTCCATATTAAACTCGTACCTATGTCTATGCCTCTCGTATACCATGTCCTGCTGGTAAGCCTTATGAGCCAAACTGCCAGGTTTTATCCTGCAAGGGTAGGAACCGAGCCTCATGGTCCCTCCCTTATTCGAGTATTTGTCCCTCCGCTGAATTTTATCCTCCCTGTCTACCCATTCTTCTATGAGGTATATAAGGGGGTATGGGGTCGACTCATTAAACTCAGTGCTATTCGCATCCTTAAGTCCTAAGACATTCCTTCCAACCTCTATAACGGCGAGCTGCATACCGAGACACAAACCTAAAAAAGGGACATTGTTTTCCCTTGCATATCTTATGGCCCTTATCTTCCCCTCTATCCCCCTTTCTCCGAAACCGCCAGGCACAAGTATTCCATCGAAATTGGAAAGTTGAGATAGATCCTCCTTTTCCAGTAATTCTGAGTCCACATAGTGGACATTAACTCTACAGTTATTGGAAATACCCCCGTGGACTAAGGCCTCGTTCAAGCTCTTGTAAGAATCTTTCAATCTCACGTACTTGCCCACCATTGCTATGTCGACTGCTCTTTTTGGGTTTTTTATAGCCTGGACTATCCTCTCCCACTTTTCCAAATCAGGCCGTTTTGCCCATATGTTCAGCATCTCTGTAATCTTATCGTCCAACCCCTCCCTATGAAAAAGAAGGGGAACCTCATACACTATATCAGTGTCCCTTGCGGTTATCACCGCGTCTCTTTTAACATTACAGAACAAAGCTATCTTTTCTTTCAATTCAGGGGAGAGAGGTTTCTCTGTCCGGCAAAGTATTATATCGGGCTGTATTCCAATTTCTCTAAGTTCCTTGACGCTGTGCTGGGTTGGCTTTGTCTTCATCTCATCCGCCGACTTTATGTAAGGAACGAGAGTAAGATGGACGAAAAGGGTGTTCTCTTTCCCAAGATCGTTCCTTAGCTGTCTTATAGCCTCGAGAAAGGGGAGACTTTCTATGTCTCCAACCGTGCCTCCGATCTCAACAATAAGTACATCCACATTTTCTTCCACATCTAATATCCTTCTCTTTATCTCGTCCGTTATGTGGGGAATTACCTGAACCGTTCCTCCAAGGTACTCACCTTTTCTCTCCTTTGAAATAACGGTGTCGTAAACCTGACCAGTCGTGAAATTATTCTTCTGAGTTATCTTAGCGTTTGTGAATCTCTCATAGTGACCAAGGTCTAAATCGGTCTCAGCCCCATCTTCCGTAACGAACACCTCTCCGTGTTGGAAAGGGTTCATAGTACCCGGGTCTACATTTATGTACGGGTCGAGCTTCTTGAGCGAGACTGTAAGACCCCTTGACTCAAGAAGTGCTCCTATTGAAGCAGAAGCTATTCCTTTTCCCAGTGAAGAGACAACCCCTCCTGTCACGAATATGATCTTTTGCCTCATAGTCTGTTCTTTGAAAATAAAATTGAAAGTAAATGCTCCGGCTCATAAACTCGATCACTTAGAAATTCATTGTACGTCACATTCTCATTCTCATACCCCATCTTTTTATCGTATATGACAAAGGGTGTCGGCTGGGCATAATGGGTCCTTATGGAAATAGGGGTCAGATGGTCAGTAACGATCAAAAACCTTAATTCATCGCCTTTCTCCTCATAAATTGGACCTAATATTTCCGAATCGATCCTTTCTATAGATCTGATCTTTTCTTCTATTTTTCCCTCGTGGGAGGCCTCATCTGGCGCTTCAACATGCACATATACTACATCGAATAAAGATAAAAGCTCTATCGCCTTTTTTGCTTTTGCGCCAAAATTGGTGTCCAAATATCCTGTCGCGCCTTCCACGTATGGGGTGAATAGACCTGCAAGCCTGCTTATCCCCTTTACGAGATCGACTGCACATACCGTAGCTCCTGAAAGATTAAACTTTTCCGAAAAAGGAACAAAATCGGCTCTTTTTCCTTGACCCCAGAGCCATATGGAATTGGCGGGCCTAAGCCCCCTTCTTAATCTCTCCTTATTGATCTCATGCTGAGAAAGTACCTCCCTCGCCCTGTCCATTACTCTTATGAGGAAAGAAGAACCTTCACCTTTTGGCAAAAAACCACTTATCCTTTTTCCCTGTATGTCGTGGGGTGGAGTGCTTTCCATCCTCCATTCCCCATTCTTCCAGATCATTATGTTCCTGTAGCCTAGTCCAGGAAAAAAAAGGATCCTTCCGTCTCCTATACTTTCATTCAAGCTTGACATCAGGGTAGAGGCTTCCTCTTTCGATATGTGGCCCCCACTATAATCCCCCATTACAAGATTGTCCTCATCGCCTTCAAGGTATACGAGGTTACATCTGAAAGCAACATCATCTTTTTCCATCTCATGGCCCATCCCGTAGAACTCTATTGGGGCTCTCCCAGTGTAGTACTTCTTCGGGTCATAACCAAAAAGGGACATGCAGGCTATATCGCTACCAGGAGGGTAACCCTGAGGGACTGTTACGACTTTCCCACAAAATCCTCTTTTTGCCATCATATCCATATATGGCTTCCTTGCCACCATAAGGGGGGTCTTTCCACCAAGTTCTTCAAGGGGGAAGTCTCCCATCCCATCGCCAATAAGGATAAGATACTTCATAAATTCCCCTGTTCTATCCTTAAATATAGAGTTTCGCCTTTTATGAATGGTAACCCGTCTATCTCTTTCTTTGCCATCTTTAGCGGACCTTCCCTTGCTTCGTGAGTGAGCATAACGATTGGGACCGATCCGCCTTCCTTTCTCCCTTTCTGGATCACCGCAGCTATACTTATATTATGGTCCGCAAGAATACCCGAAATCTTAGAAAGCACTCCCGGTCTATCCTCCGCTATAAATCTCATGTAGAAAGGAGCAACGCTTTCATCTCCGCTCTTTATTCCATTTATCTCCCCGGAAAGGGTTGGAATTTTTAGAACTCTTTTCCCACCTCCCATTCTCGAAGCCATATCTATGATGTCACTCACAACAGCGCTTCCTGTCGGATCGGCTCCTGCTCCTTTCCCGTAATAAAGGTTGGGGCCAGTCCTGTCTCCAACGACAAATACAGCATTATATACACCACCAACGCTACTTAAAGGATGGTCATTAGGCAACATCACGGGCTCAACCCTCGCCTCTATTTGAGAGTCAATTAGTTTAGCAAGGGCCAAAAGCTTTATTCTATAACCGAATTCCTGCCCGAATCTTATGTCCATAGGTTCTATACTTCTTATCCCACGAACTATTATGTCTCTGAAGGGTATTGGGTAATGAAAGGCCAAAAGAATGAGAATTGCGAGCTTATGGGCTGCGTCCACACCGTCCACATCTAAGGAGGGATCCCTTTCTGCAAATCCACAATTCCTTGCCTCTCTTAGAGCGTCTTCAAAGGAGACCCCTTCCTCACTCATCTTGGAAAGGATATAGTTGCTCGTTCCGTTAAGAATACCGAGAATGTAGGTTATCCTGTTTCCCACAAGCCCGTCTCTTATTGCTCTTATTACCGGAATACCCCCACACACAGAAGCTTCAAAACCTATTTCGCAACTCATCTCTCTTGCAAGTTCAAAAACCTCTACTCCCTTCTCCGCAAGGAGTGCTTTATTCGCTGTCACAACCCATTTTCCCTTTTTTAAGGCTGAACATATGTAATCGTATGCGGGCTCTATACCTCCTATGAGTTCAACCACAATATCTATTTCATCGTTATCTATGACTTCCATAGGATCATCCGTCAGAATGGTAGGGTCAACATGAACTTCCCTTTTTCTTTTCAAATCTATATCAGCTATTTTCAGTACCTTTAAATCGAGGCCTGTTCTCTGCCTTATGAGCGATTCATTTTCCTTAAGGATTTTGAAGGCCCCAACTCCAACCGTTCCAAAACCTATTATCCCAATCCCTATCATCTCTTTTTTGTAGAATAAAGTAGACTCTTTATTCCCCTTACTGCCTGTCTTATTCTGTGCTCGTTCTCAACCAGAGCGAACCTTATGTATCCTTCACCCTGCTCTCCAAAACCTACGCCAGGTGAAGTCGCCACTTTTGCCTCCTTAAGCAACAATTTAGAAAATTCAAAAGACCCCATTTTATCGAACGGCCGGGGGATCTTCGCCCAGACGAACATCGTTGCCTTAGGCTTTTCAACTACCCATCCATATCTTGAAAGCCCCTCGCAAAGCACATCTCTCCTCTTTTTATATTTTTCAACAATCTCTTTTACCTCTTCCTCGCACTCGTTCAAAGCTATTATTGCCGCTATCTGGATCGGCTGAAACATACCGTAATCGAAATAGCTTTTTATTCTTGAAAGCGCGTTTATCATCTTCTTGTTTCCAGCCGCAAACCCAACTCTCCATCCCGGCATACTGTAACTTTTAGAAAGAGAAAAAAATTCAACGCCAACATCCTTTGCGCCTTCAACTTGGAGGAAACTTGGTGCGGAATACCCGTTAAAGACTATGTCCGCGTAAGCGATGTCATGTACCACCATGAGGTCGTATTCTTTAGCAAATCCAACTATCCTCTTGAAGAAATCGAGATCCACAACTGCGGTTGTTGGATTGTTTGGAAAACTGACAATAACCATCTTGGGCTTTGGCCACTGCGATTTTACAGCATTTTCAAGTCTGTCAAAAAAGCCTTCAACCGGTAGAAGGGGGATCGTTCTCAGGTCCCCACCGGCAATTACCACTGAGTAAGTATGTATGGGATAGGCAGGGTCAGGAACGATCACGATGTCTCCGTGGGTTACGGTAGCAAGTACAAGGTGGCCAAGCCCCTCTTTTGCTCCCATAGTCACCACAATTTCTTCCTCCGGATCTACCTCCACCCCATACTTCCTTTTATACCAGTTAGATATGGCAAGTCTTAGCTTATAGATGCCCTTTGTTAAAGAATATCTATGGTTTCTCGGGTTTTTTGCCGCCTCTATCAGCTTTGAAACGATGCGCTTAGGAGTCGGAATATCGGGGTTCCCCATACCGAGATCAATGATGTCCTCTCCTTTTCTTCTCGCCTCTATTAATAGATCCCTTATAACCCCGAAAATGTAAGGGGGAAGCCTGGAAATCCTATAGAAGTCTTCCATTTCAAAGAGAAGACTATCACAGAAAAGCCTGACAATCAACTAATTTGCTTTATACATGTAGCTTGTACTTTATATTCCTCAAAAGCTCCTTTCTTTTTTTCCTCTCTTCCTCATTTTCAATCCCCTTTGGCTTGGAACCATCTATGACTCCTATTATACCTCTCCCATCCCCATCCTCCAAAACAATGACCTTCAAAGGATTTGCAGTAGCACATATCACGTGGCAAACTTCTTGACACGATTTTATCGCGTTGAGGACGTTTATTGGGTAACCGTCTTTTAAATAGATAACGAAGGTATGCCCACAGGAAAGAGATAGACTCGTCTCTCCCGCCTGCCTTACAAGCTCCTCGTCATTTCCTTCACATCTGACAAGACAAGGGCCAGATGCTTCTGAAAATGCTATCCCGAACCTCAGACTTGGGGAAGAAGAAACAAGAATTTCGTAAAGGTCTTCAACAGTCTTGATGAAATGGGCCTGTCCGATAATCACGTTTGAACCTTCCGGGATTTTGACATCAACGGTCTCTATATTCATGGTCCCCTCCTAAGATTTAAATGGTTCTTCTTTTGTAAAATCAGGCAAATACATGCCAGATGAGTCAATTTCCTGGACATATACATTCTCGAATCCCAATGAGGAAGCATACCTGATGACCTCATCATATTCTTCCTCATAAAGAGTTCTCCTTATCATGGGGAACTCGTGAGCCCTGAATAAGGGTCTATACTGGGACATGAGGCTTATACTGACAGATGTCCCGATTTCCTCCCTAATCCATCTTAGAACACTCTTTGTGCCAGAAAGACCGTTTGGCAAAACGAGAAGCCTTATTATCAAGCCTTTTTTCCCAATCCCTGATTCAGTTATAAGGGTACTGCCAACCTGCCTCTTCATCTCAAGAATAGAATCTATGGCGTGCTTGGGATAATCATTGGCAGATGATAGCTTTTTTGCTATCTCTTTATTCCAGTATTTGAAGTCGGGAAGATAGATATCTACGAGGCCTTCCAAAAGACTTAAGATCTCACTCCGTTCGTAAGCGTTCGTGTTGTAAACGAAGGGAATTTTTATACCCTTCTCTTTCGCCTTCCGAATTGCAATTGCTATATGTGGTATATAAGGGGTTGGGCTTACAAGATTTATGTTATGGGCACCCGCTTTTTCCATCTGAAAAAATATCTCGACCAGATCATCTAAACTAATCGTCTTGCCAAGCATATAGTTGCTTATCTGGTAATTCTGACAAAACACACACCTCAAATTGCAGGAGGAAAAAAATATCGCTCCCGAACCTCTTTCTCCACTTATAGGTGGTTCCTCACCGAAATGTTTCCCGTAGTAAGCCACAACTACATCGTTAGAAACTCTGCAGAACCCCTTCTCCCCTTTCAACCTATTTACTCCGCATCTTCTCGGGCAGATCTCGCACCTCTCAAGAAGAGAAAGATAATCCATTTTTTACCTCAAAAGATACTCCATTTCGTCAATAAGAGAAGAAAGGAGCAACCTTAAAATAGATAATCTTTTTTTGCCGTAGACGAGGACAGGCTTGCCCTTTATGTGAAGAACCATCTTCAAGTCTTCTACCGCGTCGTAGAAGGTTCCTATCTTATCTACAAGGTTATATTCTTTGGCCATAGTCCCTGTGAATATTCGACCATCTCCTATCTCTTTTGCCTTCTCCATAGGGATATTCCTCCCCCTTGAAACATCTTCGAGGAACTGTTGATGGATTGTGTCTATTATCCCCTTCAGGTAAGCCCTTTCGTCTTCCCTCATTTTTCTGAAGGGATTACCTAAATCCTTGTATTCTCCAGCTTTTATAGTATTCGCCTGTAATCCTACTTTTTTTAAAAGATCCTCAACTACTATCTGCTCCATGAGGACACCTATGCTACCAGTTATTGTGGATGGCATTGCGTATATCTTTTCACCTGCAACTGCGATGTAATAACCTCCCGAGGCACAGACAGAACCCATAGAGATGAAAACCCTCTTCTTCTCCCTCAGTTTTTTTATTTCCCTGTGTATCTCTTGACAGGGAGCGGAAGCCCCACCTGGAGAATCTACCCTAACTATCACACCTTTTATCCCCTCATCATCTTTAAACTTCTCAATCTGCTCGAGAATCTCGCGAGAATCAGCAATAACCCCCTCTATCTCTATAACCCCTATTTTTTCGCCTGAAAGTTTACCAATAACGGAAGCAAAAAATATTATCGCCCCGATTATGAAGAATCCGATGATCAATGCTCTTTTTTTCATTTGACTTCTCTCCTTTTTAGGATGATTCTACCGAAGGGTCTGTGCTGAACTATTATTGCGACCCTCCTTTTTACTATTTCGAGCATAGATATGATCGTTGCCACCTTTTCTGATAAATTTCCATTCTCACCCGTATCAAAGACAAATGCGCCGATTTTTCTTAGTCTCTCCTCTATGTAAGAGAGCCTTTCCTCAAGAGTTGGTCTTATCTTTTTAATTTCTATGAATCTTTCTTCCTTCCTCCCCATGAGCTCGAAGAATGTTCGCATAAGGACATAAAGATCGAAGCCCTTATCTTCCTCTACACTGCAATTCTGTCTCACGAAAATATCCCTATGCAAATGAGGGAGCCTTTCAAGGGATGAGGCGAATCTTTTCGCTCTTTCATACTCATATATCCTTTCAAGCAAAACTTCCTCCTCCTTTTTTTCTTCATCAGGAAAAAGAAGCATTCTTGACTTAAGAACGATCAGTAAAGAGGCGATCTCTATGAATTCTTCAGCGACCTTAAGGTTCATCTCTTTTACAAGATCTACGTAGTACAGGAATCTGTCCACTATCTCTGATATGGGCACATCCCATATACTGAGTTTGTTCTTTCTTACGAGCGTAAGAAGCAAGGAGAGGGGACCCTCATAACAATCGAGTTTGACTTGAAGGGAGGGGAAATCGAGCTCAGCCATTCTTTCTAAGAAGACTAAGGACGTAGTTAATCTCTTCTTCCTTTGTCCTCAGTATACCATCTATTTTTGCGTCCCTCACACTCTGTAAAAGTTCTTTGAATATGGGTCCTTCTCTGATTCCCATAGATTTAAGATCATCGCCCGTGATCTCAGGTTTTACTGAGGAGCTGGTGGTGATGAAATTCGATATGGCCTTTCTTGAGTCATCCTTTTCACTTAGTGCCATCAAGAAGAGGACAGCCTCCTGTGACATGTTCCTAAGGATACTTGCAACTTCACTTTTTTTCATCTTCCCAAACTTATCAAGGAAGATTTTTGCTGAATTTATCGAGACTAAATCATCTTGAAGCTTCCTTTTTTGTTTATTACCGAACTCCATCCTATTTAGGAATCCTTCAACATCCTTTTCGCCCATATCGCTCATAAGGGCAATCAAATAAAGATCTATATTGTCGCAGGGTTTCTCTTTGTAAAGAAGCTCGTACCAGCTTCTTATCCTTCTTACCTCTTCGAAGAGCCTAATCGTCTTTTCGGTAAAACTGAGCCCTTGATAAATAGATGGAAGTATACCGAGCTCCTCGAGTCTCATGATAATTTTCTCAGGAGCATCCTCTAAAAGGATCAGCCTCAACTCATTCCATATTCTTCTCCCTTCCAATTTTGATAGGAAACCCATTCTTACAGCATTCCGGATAAGGTTCATCGTATGTTTGCTAATTCTGAAGCCGAAACGGTGTTCAAATCTCAGTGCCCTTAAAATCCTCGTTGGATCTTCCACAAAGCTTAAACTATGTAAAACCCTTATTGTTCGCTCCCTTATGTCCCTTTGACCACCGAAGTAGTCAATGAGCTCTCCAAAAGTGTTCTTGTTTAGGGATATGGCAAGGGTATTTATGGTAAAGTCCCTTCTTAAAAGGTCCAGCTTCAAAGACCCCTTTTCGACCACCGGTAAGGATCCCGGTTCACTGTAGTATTCGAGCCTGCATGTGGCTATGTCGACTGTGAACCCGTCGGGATAGATCACCTTTGCTGTTCCAAACTCCTTATGCTCTTTGACTTTTACGGGATAAACTTTCGAGATCTCATTCGCGAATTTTATACCCTCACCCTCAACTACTACATCTACGTCATAGTTCTCCCTTCTCAAAAGTAAATCCCTCACAAAACCCCCGACCAGGTACGCATGGTATCCCATTCTATCCGCAATCTCTCCCAAATCTCTCAGTCTTCTGAGCACGTCTTTTCTTATTCTTTCTTCAAGTATGTGTTTTACGGTTCTTTTCTTTTCAAAATAAGGATGTTCAGATATCGGACTTGCAGTACTCTCCATAAGCCTTAGAAGATCGGTCCTTGTTATCCCTCCCACGAGTTTTCCATTTTTCACAACCGGCAAAAACCTCTGGTTTGACCCGACAATTATGTCCCTGATTACATCAAGGGGATCATCTTCCTTCACCACCTTTATGTCGCTTATCATATACTCCCTCACCGGAACATCTCCAAGGTCATGAAAGCAGGCCTTTTCAACAATTTGCCTCGTCACTATCCCGATCACTTTTTCATCTTCCAAGACTGGCATCGCATTTATACTGTACTTGACCATCGTTTCCCTTGCGAACTCCATAGATTCATTGGCAGAGATCGATTTTACGGGAAAGAACATTATGTCCTTTGCTTTTAAGACGAGTCTCACATTTGCCTTGAGAACCCGTATCAGTTCCTCTTTAACTTCCACAAGTGTTTTATCCTTGACTGTGGCAGATCCAGCCTCCCTATGTCCCCCGCCCCCAAAAAAGGCGAGTATAGAACCAACGTCGACCTCGGGGATCCTGCTTCTGCCAATGAGAAATATTCTGTCATCCATACTTATCAGCGCAAATATCACATTCAGGTTCTCCATGTCTCTTAACTTGTGAACAACGAGAGCGATTTCCCCAACGTATTGACTTAACGTACACTCTGTAATTACTATGTCAATACCGTTAATGTTGTAACTTACCGCATTACTTATAAGTTCGTTTAGGACTGATACTTGTTCAACGGTAAGCTCCTTTACAAGCATTTCAGAGACTACGTTAAGGTTCGCACCCTTAGAAAGGAGGTAAGAGGCTGCTTCAAAATCGTCAGTCTTTGTTGAAGGGTAAGTGAAACTCCCCGTCTCTTCGTAAATACCAAGCATCATACAGGTCGCCTCTTCTGGTGTGATAGGAATCTCTCTTTCTTTGATTATCTTCACAAGAATACTCACTGTTGCCCCTAAATTCTCGATGAACTCTACTTCGCCCTTTATATCGTCCTCGCTTGAAGGATGATGGTCGTAAATATGGATTCTTAGATCCTTTTTACCCAATATCCTCGAGAAATCTCCGATCCGTGATCTCTGCCTTGTGTCAACGAGAATCAACGTGTCTATGGAATCAAGGTCCAGATCTTTTATCTTAACCATATCAAGGACATGGAGGGTCGATCTTATAAGGAAATCTCTAAGGGATTTCTCCTGAGAACCTGGAAAGACAAGGAGTGCGTCCCCGTAAATCTTTTTTGCGGCGATCATGGAAGAAAGTGAATCGAAGTCGGCGTTAGTATGGGTTGTGATGACCTTCATCTATGGTCTCGGATGGAACCTCTTATGGATCTCCTTTAGACGTTTTCTGTCTATATGGGTATAAATCTGAGTAGTCGATATGTCTTCATGACCCAAAAGCATCTGAACTGAACGAAGATCAGCCCCTCCGTGAATCAGATGGGTTGCAAAGGTGTGTCTTATCGTATGCGGTGATACCCTTTCTTTCCCCAGAAACCTGGCATATCTTTTTATTATCTTCCAAATTGCTTGCCTCGATAGTTTCTCTCCTTTTGTATTTGGAAAGAGATATTTTCCCTTTGGGTTCACCTTCTTAATGTATTCACTGATGCATTCGATAGAGTGCTTATTTAGCGGTACTATCCGCTCCTTTGACCTTTTACCCATCGTCACGATGAAGCCAGCCTCAAGATTCAGATCTGTCTTTTTCAAATTTATAAGCTCCGAAACCCTGATCCCGGTGGCATAGAGAACCTCAAGAATCGTTCTATCCCTTATCCCGGTTTTCGAGTCGTCTGGCAATAGTATCAAATTCTCCATTTCCTCTTCGCTCAGAACATCGGGGTAAGGAGGGTTTACTTTCGGACGATCCATATCTGAGAGGGGGTTTTCTTTAATGTAACCTTCCTCCATCATAAAGTTGAAAAACCCATTTAGGGAGGAAATGTATCTTAAAATGCTCCTCGGTTTTAGATTCTTCTTTCTCAGAGAAACGATAAACCTTTCAATATTATCTCTTTTTTCTGCCTCTTCGAGGCTTCCTTTGATGAATTCAATGTAAGAAATGACGTCCCGGGAATAAGCTTCCAGTGTATTTGCAGACGAACCCCTTTCAGCTGCAAGATAGGCAAGATAAGTATCGAGAATCTTTTCAAGAGAAGCCATCACTTAATACCAGTTGATCCAAAGCCACCCTCCCCTCTTTCTGTCCCTGGGAGGGTTTCATCTTCAAGGAGTTCTACTTTTTCAACCTTCTTTATCACAAGCTGGGCTATCCTCATACCATGTTCAACGACAAAAGGAGTATCTCCGTGATTGATTAAAATGACCTTTAATTCCCCTCTATAGTCCGCGTCCACAGTCCCAGGTGAGTTTAGAACAGTTATCCCGTGTTTAAGTGCAAGTCCACTTCTCGGCCTTATTTCACCCTCGTAGCCATCCGGAATTACCATCTTTATGCCTGTGGGAATTATAGCCCATTTTTTCGGTTCTATCACCACAGGTCTTTTAAGACATGAAAAGAGGTCTAAGCCTGAGGAAGAGGGAGTTGCGTAGACAGGCCTTTTTGCTTCCTTTTTCTTAGTATAGCGGATCTCTAATTTAGCCATATTTCCTCTATCTTCTCCTTTTCACCGTTTCCGAGGACGATTACAGAGAGATCCTGAAAACTCTTGAAAACTGCTTGTATCACATCATTTATGTCTTTTACCGTCACCTTGTCTATCGCTCTTAAAGTCTCTTTTACAGGGATATATCTGCCGAAATATATCTCGTTTTTTGCAATCCTGCCCATCCTCGATTCTGTATTTTCAAGGCTGATGTGGAGGTTTCCCTCAATGTGTTTTTTTGCGAACTTAAGTTCGCCCTCCGAGATGCCCTTCTCTTTCAATTTCCTAATCTCTTCCTTTATGAGCATCATCACGTTAAGATAGTCCTCACGGGACGTGGAAGTAGAAACGCCGAATGTACCAGTATCAAAATAGCAGTTAACGTAGGAGTAAATCGAGTAAACCAACCCCCTCTTCTCCCTGATCTCCTGAAAAAGGCGGGAGCTCATACTTCCTCCGAGTATTGCGTTGAGGAGATAGAGGGTGTACCTTTTTTCGTCTAACTGGCTTACCCCCTCTGTGCCTATTAAGATATATAAGCTTTCAAGATCCTTAGGGAATACATCTATGGTCCTAAAAGGGATTGGGGGTATATCATCTTTCTCCTTCCGAGAATGGCAGTTTTCAATATCTCCGAAAAGCTTCTCCACCTTTTTTAAAAACTGCTGATGATCTATTCTTCCAGAAGCTGTAATTACCATTCTATGAGGCGAGTAATTCTTCCTGAAATGCTCAAGAACGTTCTCTCTTTTAAAAGATTCCACATTTTCCCTTTTTCCCAGAATTGGTAGACCAAGACCGTGATCCCTGAAATAGCTTGCGTAAAAAACGTCAAAGATGTACTCCTCCGGATTATCCTCAATCATCCTTATCTCCTGAGTCACCACATACTTTTCTTTTTCTATGTCTTCCTCGGAAAAAAGCGAGTTCTTATACATGTCCGAGAGCACATCGAGACATAGATCTATATCCTTCCTTAAAACTTTAGCATAGAGACAAGAATATTCCTTCCCTGTAAAAGCGTTCAGGGTACCCCCAACAGCATCTATTTCCCTTGCTATCTCGTACGCAGATCTTCTTTCCGTGCCCTTGAACAGCATATGCTCTATGAAATGGGATATTCCGTTATTTGCGGGATCCTCATATCTCCCGCCTGTCTTCCACCAGATACCTATTGAAACGGTTGGGAAATGAGGAATCGACTCCGTTATAACGGTCAGGCCATTATCGAGTACGGTTTTTTTGAACATCTTCTCTCATCTTAACTCCCTGAGAGCTGCCTTTCTTGAGAGCTTTATCCTTCCAAACTGATCTATCTCTATCACCTTTACGGGAATTATATCCCCTTCTTTTACAATGTCAGTTATCCTTCTAATATACCCGTCTGAAAGCTGACTGATATGGACGAATCCATCAGAACCAGGCCAAATTTCGACAATTACACCGGAATCTACTATCCTTTTTACCTTCCCCTTGTATATTGCACCAAGCTCAACCTCCCGAGCAACCTCTCTTATCATCTCTATAGCTTTCATCGCCGATGACTCATTCTGCGACGCAACCCTTATCAGTCCTGAGTCTTCTATGTCTATCTTAACCCCGGTCTGGTCGATTATTCCTTTTATAACCTTCCCTCCCGGCCCTATAACATCCCTTATCTTTTCAGGATTAATCTTTATAGTCAAAATCCTCGGTGCGTAAGGAGAGAGCCTGTCTCTCGGCTTGTCCATGGTCTGGTTCATGATCGAGAGGATCTTTTCAATCCCCTGCTCAGCCTGTTTCACCACCCTCAACATGGTCTCCTTTGTTATGCCTTTTATCTTAAGGTCCATCTGAATGGCAGTTATACCGTTCCTTGAACCGGCGATCTTGAAATCCATATCTCCTAAATGATCCTCATCACCTATTATGTCCGAAAGGATTATTTCTGTTCCATTTTCTTTCACAAGGCCCATTGCGATGCCCGCAACAGGCTCCTTGATCGGTACTCCCGCATCCATTAGTGAGAGGCACCCACTACAAACGGTCGCCATAGATGAAGAGCCATTAGATTCGAGTATCTCTGAGACGATCCTTATTGTATAAGGGAACTCCTCCTTTGGTGGAAGGATAGGAGAAAGAGCTCTTTCTGCCAGATATCCATGTCCGATTTCCCTTCTCGTTGGTGCCCTAAGAGGTGCGACCTCTCCAACTGAAAATGGCGGAAAATTGTAATGGACCATGAATGTCTTAAAGACCTCACCCTCGAGCAGGGATTCCACCTTCTGTTCGTCCTCAGAAGTTCCGAATGTTGTTATCGCAAGTGCCTGTGTCTCCCCCCTTGTGAAAAGCGCTGAGCCATGGGTTCTCGGAAAAATTCCGACCCGGCAAGAAATCTCCCTTAACTCATCAGGTTTTCTCCCGTCTATTCTCAAGCCAGAGGCGATTAACTTTTCTCTCATGAGTTCCCGTAATATTTCATCAAATGCCCTTCTAATCTTCTTCTCCTCCAGAGCCGGATAAATACTTGAAAGACCCGCTTTTATCTCGCTCAGCCTTTCCCTTCTCTTCTTCTTTTCCGGAATATTCAAGGCCTCATAGATCTCATCCTTTATTCTTTCCTTTATTTCATCTTTAAGCTCCTTTACAATCTCCTCGTAAGAGAATTCCCACTTCCTAATCCCAAGCTCATCTTTTAACCTTTCCTGGATTTCAATGAGGGGGAGTATGCTTTTGTGGCCGAAATGGATTGCTTCGACTATATCCTCTCCTTTAACAAATTTCGCCCCACCTTCGACCATTATGATTGCGTCCTTTGTTCCCGCAACGACTATCTCCATGTCACTCTCTTCCATATCGGTTGTCGTTGGGTTTAGAATGAATGAGCCACCTTTTCGTCCGATCTTAACACCCGCGATAGGGCCGTCGAAAGGGATCTCAGATAGGGTAAGAGCACATGATGCGCCGATGATTCCTAAGATAGCGGGGTCATTTTCCTGGTCCGCTGAAAGAACAGTGGCTATTACTTGTACCTCCCTATTGAAACCCTTAGGGAAAAGAGGCCTAAGGGGTCTATCTATCAACCTTGATATGAGGATCTCCCTATCGGAGGGCCTTCCTTCCCTCTTAAAAAAACCTCCAGGGAAACGCCCTGCTGCATATGACATCTCTTGGTAGTTAACGGTGAGCGGAAGAAAATCTATATCCGTCTCCTTCCTTTCAGCAACAGCTGTCACAAGAACCGCCGTCTCTGCGTATTGGACGAGAACGCTCCCATCTGCCTGCTTTGCCATCTCTCCATAGGTTATGGAGAGTGGTCTACGGGCAAAATCTATTGTGACCGTCCTCTTTCCCATCTGTTTTCCCTTCTTACTTTCTTAAGCCAAGTCTCTCAATCAACCTTTTATACCTCTCCGTATTCTTCGTTTTCAGGTAAGTAAGTAGCCTCCTTCTTTGCCCAATCAAGATCAAAAGCCCCCTTCTTGAGTTATGATCCTTTGGAAACTTCTTAAAGTGCTCTGTGAGAAGCTTAATCCTTTCAGTTAAAAGTGCGATCTGAACTTCAGGGGACCCGGTATCGTTTTCGTGAAGCTTAAAGCTCTCAATGATCTCTCTTTTCTTGGCCTTACTCAGTGCCATTTCAAACCTCCCGCACGTGTATTAACCTCTTCACTCTTATGGTTTTAGATGAAGGATCGGCAATTCCAACTGCTAAAAGGCTTCCCTCCTTACTTAGAACTTTCGTGAATTCCCCGTCCTTCCAATCCCTCACACTCCCGAAGATGGGGATGGGCATACCATGTCTCAAAAACCTTTCCAATGGTTTCTCTATAACAACTTCCTTAGCAGACATGAAGAGTTTCTCACAGGGTATAAGGTTCCTCTGTATGTCATCCACTGTTTTTATGTCCTCTATCTTTACAGCCATTTCCTCCCCAAATTCCCCATGTCTTTTCCTTTTTAAGGCATACAAACAAGCTCCACATCCTAATGTCTCACCAAATTCTTGAGCGAGGCTTCTCACATACGTACCCTTTGAGCAATTAAGCTCAATTTCAACATATGGATGCTCGTAATCGACTAATCTTATATCATATATTTCGACTTCTTTAAACATTGGCTCCACGTTAACGCCTTTTCTTACAAGCTTATAAAGTGGTTTTCTCCCCACTTTTTTCGATGAATAGGGAGGGATCCTCTGTCTGATCTTTCCCTTAAACTTCATGAGATTTTCCTCCAGAAAAACCCTGTCAAAGATGGGTGGGTCAATCTTTTTTACCACCCTTCCCTGGATGTCGTAAGTGTCAGTGGAGACGCCCAGTAAGAATTTGGCTCTATACACCTTCTCGCCATCTTCGAGGTAAGGGATGAGTTTTACCCCCTCGTTTATGGCTACTGGAAGGATGCCTGTCGCATTTTTATCAAGAGTCCCTATGTACCCTATCTTTTTGAATCTTGCGACTCTCTTTAGCCTTCGTATGACATCGTATGATGTCATCCCCTGTGATTTATCGATTATCAGGAATCCGTTCATAAAACCTCTGAAACTGCTCTTTTTATCAATTCTTTTACATCTTCGAGTTTCCCATTTACTATGCATCCTGCGGCGTTTTTGTGTCCCCCTCCACCAAATCTCTGACATACCCTTCCCACATCGATGTCATTCTTCGATCTCATACTCACTTTACATCTTCCACTCTCAAGCTCACGTAAAAGAACAACCACTTCCACTCCTTTTAACTCTTTTAAATACTCAACAAAACCGTCAGAATGCTCATAAGTCGATCTCGTCTTCTTGAGCATCTCTGTAGTAACAGAAGCTATCCCCAATTTTCCACCTTCTTCTATTTCAAGGGTTTTTAGGACCTCAGAAAGAAGAAAAAACCTCTCTTTTGGATGATTCTCATAGACCATTTCTGCGACAAACCTTGGGGAAACCCCATAACTTAACATTTCCGCACATATCTTAAAGGCCCTCTCATTCGTGTTTTCAAATCTGAAGGAACCAGTGTCGGTGAGTATACCTGTATACAGATTTATTGCAACCTCGTAAGTAAAGCCATTCTCGAAAGATTTGAAAATGTCGTAAAGGATTTCCGCTGTCGAGGACGCTCCATAGCTGACATAATTTATCTTTCCAAACATCTCGTTTGTCTCATGATGGTCAATGTTCACTATAAGATCATGTCCTTGCAAGATCTCGTACCCCTCTCCCACCCTTCTTAGATCACCACAATCGAGAACAAGTATTCCCTCATATTCCATCCCTAATTCGTTTTCGATCTCTTCTGGTCTCGGTAAAAATGCGTATCGGTATGGTATAGCATCCTTGAGATATACCTTTGGAGATTTGCCCATTTTTTTTAGAAAGAAATACATGGCGAAGACTGATCCTATGGCGTCTCCGTCAGGATCGACATGAGTTGTGATGAGAAACCTCTTCTTTTCTTCGAGTACTTCCTTAATTTTCCCTGTCATCTCTTCTCCTTGTCAATATCTCCTCGATTCTTAGCATTCTTTCATAACTTTTATCAGGAAAAAATGAGAGTTCGGGCATGTATTTTATCCTTATTCTTTTCCCGAGCAGAAATTTTATGTAGCCCTTCGACCTCTCGAAAGCCTCCTTCGTTTTCTGCCAGTCCTCGTCAGAGCCGTAAACAGTGTAGTAGATTTTTGCCTGCCTTAGATCCTCTGACATTTTAACGTCTACAATTGTCACAAAACCGATCCTAGGATCACGGAGCTCCCTCTGAATGATTGTTGAGATCTCCTCCCTCAGAAGATCCTGGATCCTAAATTTCCTATACCTCATTTCCCATCTGTATTATTTCTGTCCTCGTGCTTATTATTTTGCCAATAAAAAGACCCTCAATGAAGTTGTGCACGTCTTCGATCATCTGGTTTATGTAATCTAAGTTTTCTCCCACAACTGAAAAACCTATGTACGCCTTTTGCCAAAGGTTCGACCTATTTATTTCCATGATCGAGATGTTAAACTTTGACTTCGTTTTTTCTACTATTTTTCTCGTCGCCTGCCTTTTCTCTTTTAGGGAGTGATTATCTGGCAGGAATATCTCTACACTCGATATGCCCACATACATTCTCTTTATCCATCAATCCTCTGAGCCTCTTTTTCCTGCGTGTAAAACTCCAAGATGTCCCCTTCCTTTATGTCGTCAGTTCCCTCGAGTGCTATCCCGCACTCGTAACCCTGTGTGACCTCCTTCACATCATCTTTGAATCTTTTCAGAGACTTAACTTTTCCTGAAAAAACTTCTTCTCCATTTCTTATGAGCTTCACATTTGCGGTTCTTAAAACTTTACCTTCTAAGACAAAGCATCCAGCAACGGTCCCAACTTTCGATATGTTGAACACTTTTCTTACCTCTGCTTTTCCCGTATAGATATCTATTACCTTTGGCTTTAGTTTCCCCTCGCAAGCCTTCTTAACGTCGTCTATTAGATCATAAATCACTGAGTATGTTCTTATCTCTATTTTCTCTTTTTCTGCAAGTTCCTTAGCCTTGACAATGGGCTTTGTGTTAAAGCCCAAGATTATTGCGCCTGAGGCTAAAGCGAGGTTCACATCCGTCTCCGTGATCGCTCCAACACCGCTGTGTATTATTTGAATCCCAACCTTCTCATTGTTTATCTTTTTCAGTGCCTCAGCGATAGCATCCAGGGTCCCTCTCGTATCACCTTTCAAGATCACATTCAGGACTATTCTATCAGAATCATTTTGAGCTGCGTAAAGGTCTTCGAGACTTATCCGCTTAGCTGTAACAGATTCCCGCTCTTTCAACTTTTCGAGCCTAAACTTAGAAATCTCCTTTGCGTATCTCTCCTCAGTTGTAACTATAAATCTGTCTCCTGCCTGAGGGACCTCTGGAAAACCAGTCACAAGGACCGGCATTGAAGGGGTGGCCACCTCAATTCTCTGTCCTTTGTCGTCAAACATGGCCCTAACCCTTCCGAAGGAAGTCCCTGCAATAAAAGGATCATGGATCTTCAATGTCCCCTCTTGGATTATGACTGTACCAACAGGACCATGCCCTTTGTCCATCTTCGATTCTATTATTATGCCCCTTGCAGGCTTGTCAGGGTTTGCTTTAAGTTCAAGCATCTCGGCCTGGAGGATGATCAGTTCCAAAAGCTCTTTTATGCCTATCTTCTTTTTCGCTGAAATCTTTGCGAAAAGAGTGCTTCCACCCCACTCCTCTGGAACAAGACCGAGCTCAGCGAGATCTTTCATAACTTTTTCTGGATTCGCATTCGGTTTATCTATTTTATTTATCGCAACTATGATAGGACAAGAAGCCGCCCTTGCATGATTTATGGCCTCGATAGTTTGAGGCATGACTCCATCGTCAGCAGCTACGACAAGGACAACTATGTCCGTAACCTGTGCACCCCTTGCCCTCATAGCCGTAAAAGCCTCATGACCGGGGGTATCAAGAAAAACGATTTCCTTTCCGTCCACATTCACCATATAGGCACCTATGTGCTGGGTTATTCCTCCAGCCTCTTTTTCAGCAACGTTAGTGTGTCTGATTGTGTCAAGGAGGAGAGTCTTCCCGTGGTCAACATGGCCCATGATCGTCACGACAGGGGGTCTCGGTTTCAGCTCTTCTGGCTTGTCTTTTTTCTCCTCTTCTTTAGCAAAAAATTCTTCCTCTATTGATAACTCTCTCTCTAATTCACAGTTGAACTCCTGTGCAACAAGGTAAGCGGTATCGAAATCGATGCTCTGATTGATCGTAGCAATAACACCGAGAGAGAGGAGTTTAGCTATTAAATCCTGGACCCTGACCCCCATCCTCTTTGCAAGCTCTCCAACCTGAATTTCATCTCCGATCTTTATGGTTTTCTTCAAAGGCCTTATAGGCTCTACTTTCTTCTCTTCTTCCTTTTCAACTTTCTTTTCCTTCTTCAATTTCTGGGCTGGAAATTCAAAGACCTTCTGTCTTCTTCTCTGAGGAATCTCCTCCTGAATAACGACCTTTCTTTTCGGAAGCACCTTCTTTTTCTGTTTTTCCTCCTCTATCTCCAGTTCCTCTATCCTCTTTAAGAACTTCTCAACCTTCTTCTTCTTCCTTAGGTCTTCCTCCTCCTCCATGAAAGCAAAATCCACATCGAGGCTTTTACTGTATGCTTCTTCCAAAACTTTCGTTATCTCTTTCTCCTTTTCTTCTCCTATGAGCTCAAGGTCTCCTTTTGGCCTATCGAAAACAAAGTCTGTTATTGATTTTCCTTCGATCTGAACTTCCACTGTGGGGATCCTGACCGGAGGGCCCTCTATTTTAAAAACCTGTAAGGCTTTCTCTTCCTTTTCCTCTTTCTTTTGTTCCTCAATAGGCTCTATTTTTACCTTCTGTCTTGCATCTTTTTTCTCCTCCTCTTTCGGCTTTTCTTCTATGCGTGGCTTTTCTAATTCTTTTACCTCTTCGACTACTTTAACTCTCTCAACAAGCCTAACTTTTTCCTCTTTCTCCTCGGAAGGAGGGGGTAAGGTTTCAACCTTTTCTTCCTCAACCCTTTTTGTTGAACTTACTCTCCTCCTTATTACAGTGGATGTTACCCTTTTTTCGATAAATTCGGGTTCTTCTTTCTTAACCTCCACTTTTTGCTGCTCTTTAGGCTCTTCATCCTTATCTTTTATCTTTACCCCCATTGTTTTGAGCTTAAGGAGGAGTTCGTCTTCAGATGCCTTGTCTTTAAGTGTTGTAAGCTTTATCCTTGCCATTCCTCTACCCTTTTTTCCCGGGATTTTTCTATGTATTCTTTGGCCTTTTCAATAATAGTCCTACAGTCATCAATCGCGATGCTCGTGATCTTGTTCATCTCTTCGGGAGTAAGCTTAGATATGTCCTCCGGCTCTCTCAGATACTCGTCATAAAGTATCCTTGCGAGGATCTCATTGATGTTAAGTTTCTCCATTAGTTCAGATATCACAACCTTCGATGTCCTTTCCAGTTCAGATTCGCTTACGATATCTATTCTCCATCCTGTTAGCTTAGAGGCGAGCCTGACATTCTGTCCCTTTTTCCCTATAGCCAATGAAAGCTGGTCATCAGCAACGACTATTTCCATAGAGTTTTCCTCTTCGTTTAAGTACACCTTCGATACCCTGGCAGGAGCCAATGCGTTACACACGTATTTCGCTGGATCAGGGCTCCACGGGACTATATCTATTTTTTCACCTTTCAGCTCCTGAACCACGGTTTGGACACGGGAACCTTTCATCCCCACACATGCGCCTATTGGGTCTACCTCGGGATCTTCCGTATATACCGCAATCTTCGCCCGCTCTCCCGGTTCCCTCGCCGCTCCTTTAACCTTTACGATCCCTTCCTGTATCTCTGGAACCTCCATCTCGAAAAGTTTTATAAGAAATCCGGGATGGGTTCTTGAAAGAAGGATCGAGCAACCCCTTTGTGTCTTTTCTACATCCAAGATGTATCCTTTAACCCTGTCCCTCTGCTTGAATATCTCACCAGGGATCGTCTCTTTCATTGGCAAAATTGCCTCAGTTTTCCCAAGATTTACGACGTAATGGTTCTTCTCTATCCTCTGTATAATCCCGCTAACTATTGTTCCTTTCCTATTCACATACTCATTGTAGATAACGTCACTTTCCGCGTTTCTTATCTTTTGCAGTATAACCTGTTTCGCGGTCTGCGCTGCTATCCTTCCGAGAATAGAAGTGTCCAGTTTGATTCCTATGCTATCCCCTATCATGCACTCGGGGTCGTGCTTTCTCGCTTCCTCAAGAGAAATCTGTGTATCGTTGTCCGTTGGGCTTTCCACCACAGTCTTAAACTGGAACACTTCAATTTCGTCAAGTTCCTCGTTGTATCTCGCTTCCAGGTCCAGATGGTTCCCAAACTTCTTTTTGCACGTATGCACCATCGCATCTTCCAGGGCCTTTATGATGGTCTCCCTGGGAATGCCCTTTTCTTTTCCAACTTGCTCTATTACGTAGTTCAAACCAAAGTAAGCGGCCATAATTCACCTTCACATTTCAAATTCTAAATTAGCCTTTTTTATCGCATCGAAAGGTATTAAAACAGAACCGGACTTTCCTTTGACCTCTACCCCTTTTTCTCTTATATCCCCTATTTCACCTAAGAAATCTGTCCTTCCTTCTAAGCTCCTTTTTGTCACTATTCTGCAAAGCCTTCCCTTGTACCTTACAAAATCATCTATTCTTTTCAGTGGCCTTGTGAGCCCAGGGGAGGAGACCTCCAGGTTATAAGGATGATCTATAATATCCTCCACATCGAGCAAAGTCCCAAGTTCCCTGCTCACCCTCTCGCAATCACCTATATTTACTCCTCCTTCCTTATCTATATAAAGTCGAAGAAGCCACCTTTTCCCCTTTGGCCTGAATTCTATGTCTACGAGCTCAATTCCCCCCTCTTCAAGTATCGGGGCTACAAGGTCTTTGACTTTCTCAAGGATCTCTCTTTCCATTTTTTCCAATACTAAAAAAGTGGGTGAAACCCACTTGTCTTTGTCATATTTTTAGCATAATCCTCTAATAATTTCAATCGAAACTCATTCGTCCTTCCATCCTATCCTTTTCTTTATGTCTTCTCTGAGTGCTCTTTTGTCAATCTTGTTTGCCGCAGTCAGAGGCATGGAATCAACAAACTCGATTCGTTCTGGAAGTTGAAGAACAGAGGCTTTTTTCTCTTTTAAGTGAGATATTATCTCCTCGAAGGTTATTCTTTCACCCTCTTTTGGCTTTATGTATGCACATACTCTCTCTCCCATTTTCAAATCTGGCATTCCAATTACGGCGCAAAGTGCGACTTTTGGATGAGTGTATATGAGATTTTCTATCTCCGTTGCGCTTATGCTCTCCCCTCCCCTTTTTATCATTTCTCTAATTCTTCCTGTAATCGTTATGTTTCCATCATCATCTATCGTAGCAATATCTCCTGTTCTGAAAAAGCCGTCTTCTGTGAACACTTTTTTATTCTCCTCTTCACTTTTGAAGTAACCGGTAAAAACACACGGGCCTTTTATGATCAGCTCACCGGCCTTCCCTGGCGGAAGTTCATTTCCTTTCTCGTCAACAACTTTGTAAATATCATAGGGACAAACCTTTTTCCCCACACTTCTTGTCACGATCTCAATGGGATCGTCAAGTCTTGTCTGAGCCTTCATTCCTTCCGTACCACCGTAAGCATTTACATAAACGCATTTAAGTTTTTCAAAGGCTTCTCTTATGAGCTTTTCTGAGCTTGCCCCTCCACCGCAATACATCTTTTTTAATGAGCTTAAATCGTAATTTTTAAGCCCCTCGAACTCTAAGATCCTTGACACAAATGTGGGTGTCCAGGCAGTGTAAGTAACCTTCTCTTTTTCAATAGTGCGGACTATATCTTCCGCCCTTGTAGAATCAAGCATCACAACCTTTCCGAAGGAGAAAAGTGTGGTACAAAGTCCCATGCTGAATGCCAAATCGTGCCCTATGGGAGCAGAAATCAGGGTTATGTCGTTTAGAGTCATCTCAAGAGCGTAAGAAGCGTATCTTACCCTGCATAGGTAGTCATTGTGGGTTCTTGGTACAACTTTTGGAAGACCGGTTGTACCACCCGTTGGCCCCATATGGGCAACCTGCATAGGGTCTGGCCTTCTTTTTTCCAATAATTCTAAGGATGAAGCACTTATCTTTCTTTCCATAAGGCTTTCCAAACCAATAAGATCCTTCCTCCTTCTCCCTCTCACAAGAATCACATTTTTTAACCCCGTGTTCGCGCTTTTAATATCCTCTATTATGGGAAGGTAATCGGTTTTTCCGTAAGTCTCTGGGACTATCCAGGCTTTGGCCCCAGTTAACTTAAGAAGATGGGATATTTCGTACTGCCTGTATCTGTCAATGAGAAGGACAGGAATCGCTCCTATCTTCTGGAGAGCAAAGTAAGAGAATACGAATTCAGCCCAGTTTGGAAGCTGTAGTAGAACCCTTTCAGTCTTCTTTATCCCAAGTTCAATTAACCCTATTGCCAGTCTATTTACCCTTTCTCTTACCTCATCGTAAGTGAACCTCATTTCCCTGTCAACAAGTGCTTCCCTTCTGGGATAAATATCTGCCGCCCTGTCAATTAAATCTCCAAAAGTAATTCCCATCCAGATACCTAACCTTCTGTATCTCTCTCTGTCCTCCTTCCGATGTGGAGTGAATCCTTTGAGAAATCTCATAGCTTCCCCCTTTGTTTCTTTGATTCAATATAAATCCTTTTCTTGGTACCGATCAATACCTTTAATTTTACACTTGACAAATGGGAAGAACGGGGCTAAAAGTATGACAATATGACTGTATCACAGAAAATCCACTTCAGTCCAATACTGCGGAAGAGGACATTTGAGATCGTTTCTGATGAAATAAAAAAGCTCATCCTAAAAGGAGATCTTAAGGTAGGCGACAAACTTCCTGCCGAGTCTGAACTGGCAAGGAGATTTAACGTAGGAAGACAGAGTATAAGGGAGGCAATGAGGCTTTTAGAACTCTCTGGGTACATAAAGGTAGAGAAAGGGCTGGGGAAGGGCGCAGTAGTTGCAGATACGGTCATGAACACCTTCTCGAATCTTTTCCTCGAAGCATTCCTAATGAAGAAAATAGATATCCACGATTTAACTGTCGCAAGGATAGAGATAGAAAAAACAATGATGAAATATGTCCTTGAGAACATAAGGGATGAGGATATAAAAGCTCTCGAAGAGAATGTTAATTATTCCAAAGAGAAGATCAAAGATAGAATCCAGCCATTCAGTGAAAATATAGAATTTCACAAGATGCTTGCAAGAATATCAAAAAATTCAGTATTCATTCTCGTCATGGAACTTATAATGACAGTCGTCTCCGATTTTAGAAGTCAGATCCAGCTCCCCTTTTCCTTTCCGAAAAAAAATATTTCTGATCATGAAGAAATAGTTGAAGCCCTAAAAAAAAGGGATTTAGGGGAGGTGATAAATTTGCTTGAGGACCATTTAAAATACGTTGGAAAAATTATGGAGGACGCACTCGCAAAGAGCGAGTATTTTCCAAAAAAATAATGAATGGGGGGTAATTATGAAAAAATTTACCTTTTTAGTCTCTCTTTTTATCTTTCTCTTTTACGGGATGGTCTCTTTTTCAGCGGATCAGATAAGTATCGGGACAAACCCCATAGGAGCTTTCTTTCATACCATAGGCGTTGCAGCAGCAAAGGTTATAAATGATCACACAAACCTTAAGGCAGTTGTAAAACCAATGTCTGGGCCAGAAGCTTGGATGCCCTATATGGCAAGGGGGGAAATGCAACTCGGCGTGATGAACATGTGGGACGCGCAGATGGCCGTACCTGGAAAGTATGAATGGGAAAAGCTTTCCCAGGGTAAAGGATTCCCAAATTTGAGGCTTATTACTCCAACTGTTCCAAATAAAATAGGGCTTATGGTTGCAAAGGATTCTCCTGTTAAGAAGATATCAGATCTTAAGGGTAAGAAGGTAGCGGGGAAATATCCGAGATCTTCCATCACTCTCCAAACCTTGGCTCTCCTTGCAAATGGGGGGCTCGAAGAAAAGGACGTAATAATGGTGCCTGTTCACTCTCCGCCTGATGGAGTCAAAGCCGTTATCGAGGGAAGGGCTGAATCTTCTGGAACTATAACCTTGGGTACACCAATAATAGAGGAACTCAATGCGAAAAAAGGTGCGCGGTATCTGCCCCTTGATCCGTCGCCGCAACTTGTAGAAAAAATGAGGAAGTATTTCCCAGGGTACATGGTAAAGGTAAAGGAAGGACCTGAAGCAGTGGGCATAACTGGTGAGCAGTATCTTTGGGCGTATGATATCTATCTCGCTACTATGGCAGAGTTGCCGGAGAACACAGCGTACACAATAACAAAGGCCCTTTATGAAAATTGCAAGGAGTTCGAACTGGTCCACAAACTCTTAAGGGAATGGAATCGGGAAGCCTTTATATCAAAAAACATAGTGATTCCCTACCATCAAGGTGCTGTAAAGTACTTCAAAGAAAAAGGTATCTGGACGAAGGAGATGGAAGAGATTCAGGCAAAACTCCTCTCACAGACAAAAAGGTAAGAAGTGGGCGAAGAAAGGGTTTCCCGATTCAGGGATGTAAGGGGGATAAAAAGGGTAATAGGTGTTCTACTCCTTTTTTTCATCCCCCTCCTCTCTATAGTCGCAATACTTAACGTTCCCGCATTTTTTTCAAAATCTTTCCATATCCATCAGTGGGTAGCCCTCATTTACGGACTAACACTTTCCTCAACCTTCATATTTGTTCGTCCGTCGAGGAAGATAAAAAGTGACGAGGTTCCCTTATACGATACCATTTTCTCCGCCATTTCCCTTTTTTTATTCTTTTACCTCGGTATCTTCTATGATGAAATAATGATAGAGGTTGGCCTACTAAAACCTGAAAGGATTTTCTTTGGCGTCCTCGCAATTCTACTTACACTTGAAGCCATAAGGAGAGTTGCGGGATATGCATTCCTCATTATCATCCTTTTTTTCATACTCCTCGCACTCTTCCTTTCCAATCTTCCTTTGGGGCTTAAGGGCATATCGTGGAAAGACCTATCAAACTACCTCTACGTTGACCCACAGGGGATCGTAGGGGTTCCAGTTATAGTTTCTTCAACTACAGTTCTTATATTCATTCTATTCGGTCAGATGATAAGTAAGATAGGACTCGGTGAATTTTTCAACGATGTGGCCACATCCCTTCTTGGGAAATATAGGGGTGGCCAGGCAAAGGTGGCGGTACTTGCTTCTTCCCTCTTTGGAATGATCTCTGGTAGTGCTGTTGCTAACGTCGTCACAACCGGGACTTTCACGATCCCTCTGATGAAAAAGGCAGGGTACAAACCTTATTATGCTGGTGCTGTAGAGGCTGTATCGTCCACCGGTGGACAGATCATGCCCCCTGTTATGGGTGCTTCCGCGTTCATCATGGCCACGTTTTTGGGAATCCCCTATGCTAAAGTGGCACTTTGTGCTATTATTCCCGCCATTCTTTACTACTTTGCGGTCTTTGTCCAAGTGGACCTTGAGGCTAAAAAGTTGGGGCTTAAAGGGATAGAGAGAGAAAAGATCCCATCCCTTATGCAAATCCTAAAGAGAGACTGGATCATATCCCTTCCCTTTTTGCTTTTGATTTACCTCCTATTTTTCAAGCAGATAGAGGCTGAATACGCAGGGATATACACGATAGCCTTTGCCTTCCTCCTCGGCTTTATCATTCTTAAAAGGATAAGGCTAAGAAACATCATCCCAATATTTTCAGAATGTGGAAAATTCTTCATAGAGATATGTATCACATGTGCGGGCGCTGGTATCCTTATCGGGATTCTATCTATAACGGGACTTGCCTTTTCTTTCTCCACTTTACTTGTAAAGCTTGCCGGTGGAAAAATGATCCTTTTACTCCTTCTTAGTGCCCTTGGTTCTGTTGTTCTTGGAATGGGTATGCCTGCGACGGGCTCTTACCTTCTAATGGTCACCCTTGCTGCCCCCGCATTGGTTCAGCTTGGTGTAGAACCATTACTTGCCCATTTTTTTGTCTTCTACTATGCGGTGCTATCATTCCTTACGCCGCCTGTTTGCCTTGCGGCTTATGCAGCCGCGGCAATAGCGCAAGATAGCATGCTCAAGACCGCTTTTCAGGCCATGAAACTTGGCGTGGTTGCCTATCTCGTTCCTTTTATATTCGTATTTAAGCCAGCCTTGCTGCTCATTGGCTCTCCACTTGAGATACTTGATTCAGTTATATTCGGCATAGTGGGGGTCATAATCCTTGCCATAGCAGTCGAAGGGCACCTTTTTAGAGATTTGAAAATCTGGATGAGAATGATCCTTTTTGCATCTGGCCTTACGGTTATGATCCCAGGGTTTATATACGATGTTATGGGGCTTATCGTTTCTTCCCCCATCATAATCTATGAGTTCATGAAAGGAAGGAGGAAAGGATGAAGATCGACATGTTCTGCCACATCTTACCGAAAAAGTATCTTGAGAAGGTCCAAAAAATTGCGCCTTCTGCCAAGGACATGAATAAGAGGGTGAGAAACCTTTTTGCCCTCTACGATCTCGATGACAGGATGAGGCTCATGGATAAGTTTGACAATTACATTCAGGTTCTCACACTCGCTTCACCACCCATTGAGACATTTGGCCCCCCTCATGTGACTAAAGAACTTGCAAGAATTGCGAATGATTCACTTAAGGAACTTGTGGAAAAATACCCTGAAAGGTTCCTCGGATTTGTCGCATCCTTGCCTTTAAATGACATTGATGCCTCGCTAAAAGAGGCAGATCGGGCGATAAAGGAACTTGGAGCCTTCGGAATTCAGCTATTCACCAATGTACTTGGCAAACCCCTCGACAAACCGGAATTTGAACCCCTTTTCAAGTACATGGCAGAGATCGACAGGCCCATATGGATTCATCCTGCAAGAGGTGCTGATTTCCCAGATTATAAAACGGAGAAAAAGAGTCATTATGAAATATGGTTCATATTTGGATGGCCTTACGAGACGAGCGTATGTATGGCCCATCTCGTATTCGGCAAAATATTTGAGAGATATCCGAACATAAAAATAATAACTCACCATTTAGGGGGGATAGCCCCTTACCAGGCAGGTAGGGTCGGACCCGCGTGGGATATGCTCGGGTCAAGAACCTCAGATGAAGACTACGAGTCATTAATAAAGTCCATGAAAAAAAGGCCAATAGATTACTTCAGGATGTTTTACGCTGACACCGCGCTATTCGGGGCAAGGGAATCCACGAGATGCGGAATTCAGTTTTTCGGCGTGGACCACGTGGTATTTGGGACAGATATGCCTTTCGACTCAAGGCCAAATATCCATGAAGAGGATTCTCCTTATATACGGGATACTATCGATATCATAGAGAAGATGGACATATTGAGTGAAAAGGAAAAAAAGGCAATATTTGAGGGGAATGCCAAAAGGTTGCTTAAGATTGAGGAGGGATAGATGACAAACGTAAAAGAACAGATTTTTGAGACTGACATCCTAATCGTAGGAGGGGGACTCGCGGGAAACAACGCAGCAATAGCCGCACTTGAGAGGGGCGCAGATGTAATAGTGGCTGAAAAAGGATCCCTTGATCGGTGTGGGGCGATAGCAGGCGGAGTTGACCACTTTATGGCCTATTTGAACACAGCACCCTGGGATACTAAAGAGGCTTATCTTCAGTACGTTGCAAGGATAGCAAGGGGTGCGGTCAACTTAAAAATACAGGAAGCTGTTTTTTGCAAGGAACTTGAGGATGCTTTAGAAAGGATGGAAAGGATCGGTTGTACACTCAAGCAAGCTGACGGTACTTACATGAGAACACAGTCCTTAGGCCAGCCCGGTCCATATTTCATCAATTTCAATGGGAAGAATCTCAAACCTCTTCTCGCAAAAGAAGCGAGAAGATTAGGCGTTAAAGTGATTGAAAAATGTATGATAACAGATCTTCTTTTCGACGGAGAAAGGGTAACTGGTGCTACAGGTTTCAATATTAGAACAGGAGATTTCTATGTGATTAAGGCAAAGGCTACAATCCTTGCAACAGGATGCACAACCAGACTCTTTTACAATCCATCAGGTCTTCCTTTTAACACGTGGCAGTGTCCAGCAGATACAGGAGGTGCCCAGGTAATGGCATATAAAGTGGGGGCTAAGCTCGCAAACATGGAATATATGAGAATAACCGTTGTCCCGAAAGGATTCAGTGCGGCAGGGCTAAACGCGCTTACGGGAATGGGCGGAAGATTCATAAATGCACATGGGGAAGAGTTTATGCTCAGGTATCATCCCATGGGAAACAGGGCTCCGAGAAGTGTACTCGTAGAAGCGGTAATAAGAGAGATACAGAAGGGGAATGGGCCGATATACATAGACTGCACACATCTTTCAGAAAAGGAGATCGACCATCTGAAAAAAACTTTGGGCTACGATAAGGATACTTTGCCGGATTTCTTAGCCCAAAAAGGTATAGATCTCTCAAAGGAACCCCTTGAGGTAATACATTCAGAAGGTTTTCAGGCTGGACCAGCGGAGGTTTGTGGAAGTGGAATAATGATAGATGAAGATACTGCCTCCTCAGTAAAAGGACTATTTGGTGCTGGCGATTGCACAGACCAGATGAGATGCGTCCATCTCTGTACCACAGGGGGGTATCTCTCCGGGAAAAAAGCATGGGAATACGCAAGGGGCCTCTCTTCTTCACCAAGATATGACAGAGAAGAGGTAGAAAGGATAAAAGAATCTGTATATGCGCCCATTTTAAGAGAAGAGGGGATAGACTACCGAACATTGGAGAACGCAATAAGAAGGATAATGTGGGACTATGCAGGTCCTTTAAGGAATGAAAAGAGTTTAAAAGTAGCAATTGCAAAACTGGAGGCCCTTACAGACGAAACGGAGAGACTAAGGGCAAGAAACTTTCACGAACTTATGAGGGTTCATGAGGCAAAACAGATTTTAGAAGTTGGAAAAATCATGTGCCATGCGTCAATTGAGAGAAAGGAGACAAGATTTGGAATATTTCACTATAGATCAGACTATTTAGAGACAAGAGAAGATTTTGAAGGGGAGATAGTGATTTGGCAGGAAAACGGGAAAATGAAAAAGGAATTCAAAAAGCTTGACTACAGTCAGATTCCGTGAGGAGGACAACATGCCACCACTATTAGACATGGAAAAATGTTCAGGATGCGGCATATGTGACAGAATCTGTCCCTTAGATGTGATACATTTCGATGATCGGAAAAAGATCCCTATTGTCATGTATCCTGATGAATGCTGGCATTGTGGCTCTTGTAGGCTTGAGTGTCCGAAAGAAGCCATAAAGATAGTTTTCAGTCCGGAAATGATCTACTGAGGGAAGTCCATATGAAAATTATCGACGTCCACAATCATCTCTATCGTATGGAGTGGCTTGACTATCTGGCAAATCACTCAAGAACCATAAGTATCAAAAGAAAAGAAGAGAAAATACTTATTTACTTCAAAGGTTCGAGACTTGCGACAATCGAGAAAAAAGGCCATATAGATCCGGAAGCGAGAATAAAGGATATGGATGAAAAAGGGATAGACGTTCAGATTTTAAGCTTGAGCACACCTTCTGTTGAATTAGCTCCCAAAAGGGACGGGATTCCCTGGGCAAAAAGATTGAACGATTACTTCGCCACAATCTGTGAGAAAAGAAAGGGAAGATTCTATTTCTACGCAGTCCTCCCCCTTCAGGATATAGGAGCTTCCGTGAAGGAATTGGAGAGGGCAAAGTTTGACTTAAAGGCTAAGGGAGCGGTGATGTTCTCTAACGTTTGTGGTAAGCCCATATATTTTCAGGAATTTTACCCAGTCTATGAGGCAGCATCCGCACTCCATATCCCGATCTTAATTCATCCTGGTCCTGCCATCACAACGACGGTTCTTAAAAAAGTCATGATGCCAGTCCCCCTATTCGGATTCCTTATGGATACGACTATCGCCGTAACAGGGCTCATATACTTCGGGATCTTTGATAGATTCCCAAATCTGCGCATCATTCATCCGCATTTAGGTGGATTTTTTCCTTATCTCGTTGGAAGGATAAACGACTCTTACCATGCGTATGGAAGAGATTACAGATTCTGCCTGAAAAAAGAACCCTCATTGTACTATAAAGAGAATGTGTACATCGACGCAATATCCTTTCATCTTCCAGCGCTTAAGTGTGCACTCGATTATCTTGGACCTAATAGGATACTTTTTGGAACCGACTACGCTCATCCCATAGGTAGCATAGAAAAGGCAAAAGAAAGTATAGAATCACTACCTATCACTCCCTCGGAAAAGGCAAAGATTTTTAGCGAGAATGCGAGGGAACTCTTTAGGATATAGGAGGAAGAATGGCTGAAAAGCCCATAAGAAGCACCTGCGGTCTCTGCCAAATAGGATGTGGGGTATTAATTTACGAGGAACAAGGGAATATAAAAAGGATAGAAGGGGATGAGGAGCATCCTTTAAATAGAGGAAAACTGTGTGTAAAGGGGATGGCTGCAAAAGATTACTTTTATCATCCAAAAAGGCTAAGAATCCCCCTCAAAAAATCTGAGGATGGGAAATGGGAGGAAATTACCTGGGAGAAAGCAATAAAGGAGATAGCTGAAAAGATGGCTGAGATCAAAAGATCTTATGGGCCTCAGTCAGTTGTATTCATGAGGGGGGCAGCAAAGGGGCTACAGGATGATTATCTTAGTAGATTCGCGAATGCCTTTGGTAGTCCTAACATAACATCGATGGGCCACGTATGTTTTATCCCTCGAAGGGTTGCCTCCTTTATGACTTACGGGTTTTATGCTATCTCTGATTTTGATCATCCTCCAAATTGCATAATAGTCTGGGCGAATAATACGTCAGATACCCTCCACCATGTGTACGAGAGGATATGTGAGGCCAAAAAGAAAGGCTCTTTTTTAATAGTTATCGACCCATACAAGACAAAAGTTGCTGACATTGCTGACTTTTGGGTTAAAATAAGGCCAGGGACCGATCTTTTTCTCGCTCTTACTCTTATAAACGTACTCATAAAAGAGTCGCTTTACGACACGGATTTCGTGGAGAAATACACTCTGGGTTTTGAAGAACTAAAGGGGGAGATTGACAAGTACGAACCTGAACTGATTGAAGGAGTAACCGATGTTCCATCAGGCCGAATCAGGGAGATCGCAAGAATATACGCAAAAAAAAGACCATCGGCTATACACTGGGGAAATGGGATAGATCATACGCTCAACAACTTTCAAACGGCAAGGGCAATCTGCATTCTAAGGGCGATCTCTGGGAATCTTGGTATTCCAGGAGGTGATATATATTTTTCCCAACCGAACATAAAGGAGAGGGGTTCACCGGAAATTACCCTGCAGAATCTTATTGATCTGGAAAAAAGAGAAAAAAGGATCGGGGGGAAAGGATTCATGCTTCCCAATCTCTTTTACGCTCTCCCCCAGCTTGCGATAGATGCCATACTTACCGAAAATCCCTATCCTGTCAAGTGTCTCTACATCCAGGGAGGGAATTTTCTTCTCACCTATCCAAATGCAAAAAAGGTATATGAGGCCATAAGGAAGGTCCCTCTCGTTGTCGTATCAGATCATTTCATGACACCTACCGCGTATTTGGCACATTATGTTCTCCCATCTGCGACCTTCTTCGAATTCGATAGCCTTGTTCTTCCACCTTATTCCATACCTGTCCTTTCCATACAGCAGAAGGTAGTTTCTATACCTTATGTTAAATCCGATTACGAAATTTTAAGGGACCTTGCAAAGGCACTCGGTTTCGGGGAGCTTTTCTGGGAAGAGGAAAAGGAATGTTTAGACTTCATCCTTTCTCCACTTGGGATCACCTTTGACGATTTTAGAAAAATAGGCATCATAATAGGTGAGCCAAGACCTTACGATCACTTGAAGAATGGGTTTTCCACACCATCTGGTAAGGTTGAAATATATTCTAAGAGGTTGGGTGAATGGGGTTTCCCCCCTATTCCTTCAATTGATGTGGAAAATATCTTCTCACGGGAAGAAGATTATCCTCTCATACTTACAAGCCTTAAAAGATCTTACTTCAGGCACTCGGGAGGAAAAAATATAGAGAGTTTAAGAAGCAAACATCCTGAGCCCATAGTTTACATTCATCCAGATGTGGCAAGGTCTCTCGATATAGAGGAAGGTTCGTACGTTTACATAGAGACCCCAAGAGGCCGGATTTTGCAAAAGGCTAAAATAGAACATAACATACATGAGAGGACAGTTTGTGCGGACTTTGGATGGTATTTCCCAGAGGAAAAAGAAGAAACCTTATTCGGATGGGAAAGATCGAACATAAATGTTATTATAGGCGACGATCCTCCTTACGGAAAAGAGTTTGGCACACCAAACTTGAGGGCAGTTCCTTGTAGAATAAGGCGCGTCGAAAACTACTGAAAGGATCAGTTAGAAGCCGATGGTGGGATTCGAACCCACGACCTGCTCATTACGAGTGAGCTGCTCTTCCGCTGAGCTACATCGGCAAGAACTCTTAGATTTGGACTATTTGTATCATAAAAGGTACTATTGGTCAACGGGTTTGACAAAGTCTTTCCACATATTGTAAAGTAACCATCCAATGGAAGGGCCAAGACGGACTAAAATAATTGTCATCGGTTTAGTTTTGACTATTATGTCTATTTTCCTCCTCACCAAGAATGCGGCTATTGTGAAGGAAAAAAAAGAGGAAAGAAGGGAGAGGCTAATCGTCTCTCTCGCTGCAGAAAAAATAGAGAAGGAGGCAGCAAATACTGACAGGCAGACTCTTGAAGAGGTAGTAACCGCTATTTATAGGGCTTCAAAGAGAAAAGGGATCGACTATAGGATCGTTTTGGCCCTTGCAAAAGTGGAAAGTAACTTCAGGAATGATGCGATTTCACCAAAGGGAGCGAGAGGATTATTACAGATTAAACCGTCCGTGGCAGAAAGCATTGCAAAAGATTTGGGCATAAGGTTGAACAGCAAGAAGAGTCTCCATGAGTTTGAAAAAAACGTACTTATAGGAACTCACATTCTTTCCAGTCTCATCGAGGAGTTCTACGATATACATCGAGCATTGAGCGCCTATAATATGGGTCATAAAAAACTTCTCGAGCAATCGAATAGCGACTTTAGGACCACATTCTCTAAAGCGGTCCTCAGAGAATACAAAAGGTATTTAGAAATCTTACCTGACCCATAACATTGCTTTTAGGCTTAAATGTTTGAATTTGGGTACAAAAGGAAGCTCGCCATAAAAGGTACGGCGGGATCCTTCCCGTCATTTCTTATCTCCAAACTGAACAAGAGAACGATCTTTTTCTTCGACGAAGAGGAGGAGGCTCTCCTTTTCAAAGAAGAAATAGAGTTCTTCTCGGGAAAGCAAGTCTTTCTCTATCCTCCAAAGAGCAATAGGGTCTTTGAAAAGGATGACGAGCTAAAAAGAATTGGTTTCCTTTACCAACTTCTCAACGAGAACAACTTCATAGGGCTTTTCCCCGCGCAGGAATTATCCTCTCCAGTATGCTCCAGGGAGCTCATAATTTCGTATCTTAGATGTATTAAAGAAGGACAGATCCTTTACCAGGAGGATTTGATAAGATACCTGATTGAAAGTGGCTACACCCAGAGTTCGATCGTAAGAGAAAGGGGTGAATTCGCAAAAAGGGGCAGCATAGTCGACATATACTGTCCAAACTACGAGGAACCTTTAAGGATCGAATTCATGGGTGACGAGATCATCTCGATCCGTTTTTTTGATACACACACGCAGAGATCAAGAAAGCACATAGAGAAGGTTGAGATTTTAAGCCTCAATTCGCTAAATGATAAAACAGAAACGATTCTTGACTACATAGATAACGATTCGCTTGTAGTCCACAAAGGATTAGATAATAAGGTAGTTGCCCTTTTTGATCCAGATTTGGCAAAAAGATGGGCCGAAAAAATGGAGAGCGTGTATTCTTTGGATTTATCTGGGATAGAGAAGGACCGTAATAGTGATGCAGTTCTCATTGCAACTTCAAATGAGGATCTCAAAGCCCTTTTCCAATTAAAGAAAAACGAGGCCTTTAAGATCCTTGTGGAGAAAATCAGGGATGAATGGGCATCTGTACCATGCCTCTACATAGCCACAAATTCCCAATACCAGGCTGAAAGGTTAAGAGATATAATTTCATCTTATGGCGCCCTTCTCCCCATAATAAAAAATCCAGCCTTTGATCCAAAAAAAAGAGAATGGGGGATCGTCCCATGTGCGCTGAGGAGGGGCTTTCGAACTCATGACGTTATCCTTGTAACTGAGGACGAACTTCTCGGCCCAAAAAAGAGAATCGTAAAGAAGAAAGCTCAAGAGATAGATGAATTCATAAATTCCTTCAAAGAACTAAGGGTCGGCGATCTCGTTGTCCACATCGATTATGGGATTGGAATTTTCAGAGGAACGAAGCAACTACAGGTGGACGGATGTATAAGAGATTTTCTTGTAATCGAGTACGAGGGTGGGGACAAATTATACGTTCCCACGCACGATTTCCACCTTGTCCAGAAGTACATATCAAGCGGAAAAGAAAGACCTAAGATAGACAAGCTGGGCTCAAACAGATGGATTAAGACAAAGGCAAGAATAAAAAAGAAAGTGGAAGACATAGCACACGAACTGCTCCAAATTTACGTGGAGAGGCAGTGCTCCCAGGGTTTCCAATTTTCAGAGGAAGACGAATTATTCAGGGAAATGGAATCGAAGTTTGAGTACGAGGAAACTGAAGGGCAAAGAAGAGCCATAAGTGAGGTATTGTCTGACATGAAATCCCCAAGACCGATGGACAGGCTTGTATGTGGGGATGCTGGTTTTGGAAAAACAGAAGTTGCACTGAGGGCCGCTTTTAAAGCTGTTATGGACAGCAAGCAGGTCGCTGTTCTTGTGCCAACAACGGTTCTCGCTCAGCAACACCTCAAGACATTTACGGAAAGACTTTCTGACTATCCCATAAACATCGAAATGCTAAGCAGATTTAGATCAAAGGAAGAGCAGGCCCGCGTAATCGAAGGCTTAAGGAAAGGGACAGTAGACGTAGTTATAGGGACGCATAGGATGCTACAAGATGATGTGCAATTTAAGGATCTCGGACTATTAGTGATAGATGAGGAACAGAGATTTGGCGTCAAGCACAAGGAAAAGCTGAAGGCCTTAAAGAAAAACGTTGATGTTCTGACACTCACTGCAACTCCAATTCCGAGGACTCTCCACATGGCCCTAACCGGGATAAAAGATCTAAGTGTGATCGACACACCTCCTCTTGACAGGCTTGCCATAAAAACCTACGTAATGAAATTTGATGATGAAGTCATAAAAAAAGGCGTACTAAGGGAACTTTCCCGGGGGGGTCAAGTATTCTTTGTTCACAATTACGTTCATAACATAGAGAGGGTAAAAGATCACTTAAAAAGGCTTCTTCCCGACATCAGGATTGCCGTTGCCCATGGAAAGATGAGGGGGTCATATTTGGAGAAAGTTATGGTCGACTTTATTGAGAGGAAGTACGACCTGCTCTTATCGACCAATATTATAGAATCGGGCTTAGATATTTCAAATGTGAATACTATATTTATAAATAACGCACACAGAATGGGACTCTCGGAGCTTTACCAGCTCAGAGGAAGGGTGGGTAGAGGCCCGAGGCAGGCATACGCGTACCTTCTTGTCCCTGAAAACGAGACGCTCACAAGGGAAGCCATGCTTAGATTGAAGATCATTGAAGAAATGACCCAGGTGGGATCAGGTTTTTATATTGCTAATTACGACCTTGAGATAAGAGGATGTGGTAATCTGCTCGGAAAAGAACAGTCTGGGAACGTTAACTCAGTTGGCTTCGAGCTTTATCTGTCGATGCTTGAAAATGCAGTAAAAGAACTAAAGAGTAATAAAGCTCCAGAGGAAGAAGAATTTCTCCCTGAGATCTCAATCCCAGTGGAAGCCTACATTCCCGATTCATACGTTGAAGATCCATCTCAGAAGCTTCTCCTCTATAAGCGGATTGCAAAAATAAGAAACGAGGAAGAATTGAAAGAAATACAGGAAGAAATAGAAGACAGATATGGAAGGATTTCTCAACCTGTAAAGAATCTATTTTCGATTGTTGAATTCAGGCTCTATCTCGAAAGAATAAAAGTTAAAAAGATTGAGAAAACGGAAAAGGGTATGTATGTCCACGTCACAGAGAAAACTCCAATAAATCTCGATAAGCTTCATAAGCTTTCGAAAAGAGACGGGATAAAGTTCATGCCCGGAAACAAGATATTCATAAGGATAGAGAAGGGAATACGGGATCTTATAGGTTTTGCGAGAAATGTATTGTTGGAAGTCACATCTGTATGATATAAAGATCCTAAAAAAGGAGGCCTTTAGGATGAAAAAGTTGATATGCGCTTTCCTCTTAGCTTTTCTCCTTATCATTGGGTGCGGAAAAAAGGATGACTCAAAAATTGTGGCCGAAATAGACGGAGAAAAAATCACACTTAGCGAGTTCAATAGAGAACTCGATAAGATCCCAATGGAAGTAAAGATGTTCGTTGCAACCCAGATGGGAAAGAGGAACTATTTGGAAAGACTCATAATGAAGAGATTGCTGATAAAGGAAGCGAAAAAAGAGAATATTGAAAAGGAAAAAGAGTTTCAGGAAAGGCTCTCAGAAATAAAAGATCAGCTCTTAATAGAGATGCTTCTTAAGAAAAAGCTGGTACAGGATGTAAAGATTGACGAAGGGGAGATAAAGAAATACTATGAGGCCCATAAAGAGGAATTTAAGAAGCCTGAGGAGATTAACACCCGGCACATCCTTCTGAAGACGGAAGAGGAAGCAAAGCAGGTACAGGAGAGACTCACTAAAGGCGAAGATTTTATAGAATTGGCCAAGAGATATTCTATAGACCCATCTGCAAAAACAACAGGTGGGGAGATCGGGTTCCATCCAAGGGGGTCACTCGTCCCCGAGTATGAGGAGGAGGCCTTCAAGCTAAAAAGAGTTGGTCAAGTAAGCGGGATCGTAAAAACAAGATTCGGGTACCACATAATCAGACTGGAGGGAGTAAAACCGCCTTCCTACGCTACCTATGAGGAAGTAAAGGAGCTTATTAGGCAAAAACTGATCCAGGAGAAACAGGGGCAGCTTCTTGAAAATTACATAAACGAATTGAAGAAAAACGCAAAGATAAAAGTAAATGAGGAGATATTCAAAGAGGAGAAGCCTTCCGAGAAAGAAAGCCCAAAATCTCCTGAAAAACCGAAGAAATGAAGAATCTCTTCCTTTTGATCTTTATAATCTCTTTTCTTCTCTTTTCCCCTGAATCTTTTTCTGAAGTAGTCGACAGAATTATTGCAATAGTAAACGACGATATTATCACACTGAAGGAGGTAGAACAGTTCGTCCATGTGGAAAAAAACAGATTTAAGTCAGTGGAAGATTATCTGGTTGGGCTAAAACTGAGAGAGAAATTGGGCATACTCATCGAGAATACACTGATAAAACAGCAAGCGAAAAAGATGAAAATAGATGTCTCGGACAGAGAAGTAAGGGAGGTGGTAGAAAATATTAAAAAGCAGCACCTTATAACTGAGGAGGAGCTGAAGGAGCAATTAAAAAAAGAGAATCTCTCCTACGATGAATTCCTAAAAGGGATTAGGATTACCCTTTTAAGGAACAAGGTCCTTGCCAGGGTCATAACACCAGAGGTGAATTTGACTGAGAAGGCCCTGAAAGATTACTACGATTCACATTTCGATGAATTCACGGAAGAAGAGCTTCACCTTCAACAGATTTTCATATCCGGATTAAGGGAAGACTCTAAAGAGAGGGCCGATTTTGTGTACGACTCCCTGAGTAAGGGCATACCATTTGAGGAACTCGCGAAGCAGTATTCGGATGACCCATCTGGGAAATACGGCGGGGATGTGGGTTACGTAAAGAAGGAGGAACTCATACCTGAAATTAGAGAAGCGATCAAGGATTTAAGGGAAGGAAGCTATGCCCGGACCATCCAATCAAGGTATGGTTTCCATATATTGAAGTTAGTAAATCGGAAAAAGGGCGATATCATACCCTTCGAAAAGGCGAAGGAAGACATTAAGAGAAGGTTAATAATGGAAGAGTCGGAAAAGAGGTACAAGGATTTCATCGACAAGCTAAAAAGGAGTTCTTACATAGAGGTCAAGCTTTGATCCGGATCGCTATATCTATGGGTGATCCATCGGGTGTAGGGAGCGAAATAATACTGAAATCCCTATCCCGTATTGGAAAGAAGAGTATCCCGGTTATTGTGGGAGACATGGCAGTAATTGAAAAAACAAAGGATATCCTCTCTCTTAAGTCCCTTCCCCGTTTTTCTCCGTATATGGAAGGCAAATTAGGGGATGTGGAGCTTATCGATTTAGGAATCTTAAAGGACGTTAGGTACGGGGTTATATCTCCTGAGTATGGAGAGGCTTCTTACCAGTACTTAATGGAGGCCTTAAAAATCGTTCTAAATGGTGAGGTACATGCAATAGTTACTTGCCCAGTAAATAAAAAGTCGTTCGAACTTGCAAAAATCCCGTATAGGGGACACACCGAACTTTTGGCAAAGATCGGTGGGGTCACTGACTATGTTATGATGCTCGCAAATAGAAGGATCAGGGTTTCTCTTGTGACAACCCATGTCCCCCTTAGAGAGGTACCAACTCTTATATCTTTCGATAGAGTATTTAAAACTGTCTTTATCACGCATAAATCACTTGTGGAACTCTTCCGGGTTGAATCTCCAGTGATAAGTGTTTGTGGATTGAACCCACACGCAGGTGAAGAGGGGTTATTGGGAAATGAGGAAAAGATAATAAGAGAGGCAGTAGAAAAGGCAAAGAGCTTAGGAGTGAATGTAAATGGGCCTTTCCCTTCGGACTCAATTTTCTCAACGATGAAATCGGATGCCTTCGTATCAATGTACCACGACCAGGGACTTATCGCCGTCAAAACTTTGGACTTTAAAAGGACTGTTAACATCACATTAGGCTTGCCTTTTATCAGGACTTCGCCGGGTCATGGCACAGCTCACAATATAGCTGGTTCAGGCGTTGCGGACCCGAGCGGTTTTTTAGAGGCCTATCGTCTGGCAGAAAGACTCGCAAAAAATCTTTTGACAAAGTCTTACACATAGCTCTATAATAATTAAAAACCGCTTGGATCCAGTGTTCTGGACTGAGACGGAAGGTTGAAGGCTGAATTTGGAACCTTCTGGGAAACGTCCAGAAGGTTTTTTTTTGAGGAGGGTTCATGGATAAGGTTACAGTTCCCGCCTTGAAGGAAATGAAGCGGAAAGAAAAAATCACAATGCTAACCGCCTACGATTTCTGCTTTGCTCAGATTCTCGATGAAGCTGGGATAGACATTATACTGGTTGGGGATTCTGTTGGAACTACGGTGCTCGGATACCCAACCACATTACCTGTTACTGTATCTGAGATGATCCATCACACAAGGGCGGTAACAAAGGCAGTAAAAAGGGCTCTCGTAGTCATAGATATGCCCTTCATGTCTTATCAGGAAAGCATAGAGAAGGCAAAAAAGAATGCAGGAAAAATGATAAAGGAAAGTGGGGCAGAGGCAGTGAAAATCGAGGGGGGAGAAAGGATGAAAGATGTGATAAAGGCAATAGTCGATATAGATATACCTGTAATGGGTCACATAGGACTCACTCCCCAGTCTTACCATGCAATAGGGGGATATAAGGTACAAAAAGAGGAAAAGAGGCTGCTAAAAGACGCAAAAGCTATTGAAGAAGCCGGGGCTTTCTCAATAGTGCTCGAATGCGTCCCAAGACAGATAGCAAAAAGGATAACAGAGGAAATTTCAATCCCTACCATAGGCATTGGGGCAGGTCCTGACTGCGACGGTCAGGTTCTCGTTGTCCATGATCTTTTAGGACTCCTCGGAGATTTCAGGCCAAAATTCGTAAAGCAGTATGCAAGAATGAGGGATCTGGTCAAAAAGTCTGTTGCCGAATATATAGAAGAGGTTAGAAAAGGGATTTTCCCTGATGACTCCCATTCCTTTCATTAAGGTCAAATGCGAGTAGTAAAGAGTGTTCAGGAAATGGCTTCCCTTTCAAATGGAATTAGAAAGGATAAGACCATTGGCTTTGTTCCTACAATGGGGTATCTGCATGAGGGACATCTCTCACTCGTCCGCAAGTCAAAAGAGATGACCAACGTCACTGTTGTAAGCATTTTTGTCAATCCCACGCAGTTCGGACCTAATGAGGATTTTGATAGATATCCACGGGATCTTCAGAGGGACATCAGTTTACTTGAAAAAGAAAAGGCTGATATCCTTTTCTGCCCCGAGATAGAAGATATGTATCCAAAGGGTTATAGGACATACATAAAGGTTCTTGATATGGAGGATAGACTCTGCGGAAGGACAAGAAAGGGCCATTTTCAAGGTGTGGCAACGGTCGTGGCAAAACTTTTTAACATTGTAAAACCCCATCTTGCCTTTTTCGGCGAGAAGGACTACCAGCAACTGAAAATCATTGAACAGATGGTCAGGGATCTGAACATGGATGTCCGTATAGTGGGGTGTCCAACCGTTAGGGAGCCAGGCGGCCTTGCTATGAGCTCAAGGAACACGTATCTTTCTTCGGAAGAGAGAGAGAAGGCACTAAATTTATACGCTGCTCTGAAAAAGGCTGAAAGACTCTTTAAGGAAGGAGAAGAAAAGGCGAAAAAATTGGTAGAGGAGGCCTTAAATTTGCTTGCCTCCATTGAAGGCCTTGAAATTGAGTACGTAGAGGTGGTGGATCCGGAGACGTTGGAGGAACTTGACGTTGTGAAAGGATCTGCTCTTCTTGCAGTAGCCTGTCGGATTGGAAAAACGAGACTAATAGATAACCTCATTCTTCGGAGGGACAAGAAATGATGAGGTTTATGATGAAATCTAAAATCCACAGGGCAAGGGTGACCGAAAGCAATATGGATTACGAGGGGAGCATAACAATAGATGAGGCTCTTATGCAGGAAGCGGATATACTGCCTTATGAACAGGTAGATGTTTATAATATTTCGAATGGTGAGCGTTTCACAACCTACGCTATGAAGGGAGAAAGAGACTCTGGGATAATATGCGTAAATGGGGCTGCCGCACATAAGGCAAAGAAGGGAGACATAATAATAATAGTTTCATACGGGACGTATAAAGAAGAGGAGATTGTCTCCCATCAGCCAAAGAAGGTATACGTCGACGAAAGAAATAGGCCCATAGTCCCTTAACTAAGAAGAAGACGATCTAATGGTTTTTTCTCCCCCTTCCTCTTCGTCGAGGATTTCTCTTAAATAAACACAGAGAGGGATTTTTTGATACGGAGGTTCTCTTTCGTTATAAAAAGTAAATTCAAAGTCCTTATCCTTTTTCTCATTTTCCCTCTTTTTCTCCATCAGTTCTCCTCCTAATTCTCTTTAAGCCTCACACCTATGCAATCGTACGTGACTATGCCTCCCTGATAAGCGCATGAGGCCCTTCTTATGATCTTCCATCCTCCTACCTGAAGCACCCCTTCTTTTTCGATTCTCTCCACAATCTCTTCCTCCCTCTCAAGATTTTCCATTAAACCGGGACTATGGGTCAGAAAGACGGGCCTCATTTTAGGTAATGCGACAATAGTCAGGGGTTCGACGATCAAGTTGGAGAGATCCTGGAAAAGAAGAGCCTCCTTCTGGGGTCTTGCCTGAAGCCTTATCATCCTTGCCCTCGAATCAGGACCTATTGTTTCCTTTGTTGCATCGATAAGATCGAGGAGATAATTTCTTATGTCGTTGAGGCTTTCCGCTTCTTTTAGCTTATCTACCTGAGGGTACGTCTCAATTGCCTTTGCGATCATCGAGACTTCTCTAAGGTAGTGATTTCTCTGGTTTTCTGGAACAAGGTACATTAGAACAAGATTAACTGGTTTCCCGTCTGGAGCGCCGTAATCTATACCCTGGGGACTCCATCCTATGACACACTTGAGGTCTTCTTCAAATGGAACCCTCGCATGGGGACATGCCCATCCCTTACCCAGCGCAGTATTCACCGATTCTTCCCTTTTCATTACAAGTCCAACGACGTCTGTGTCTGGAGGGATCTCTGGAAAGGCCTCAATGACATGCGCAAGGAACTGTAGCGCATGGGTCTTATCGTTTTCTGGTAATTCAAAAAGTCTACCTTCTTGCAAAGCATCAAGGAGTGTATCCATTTTTATTCACCTCCATATCGATTAAAGAACCACAATTTTATCTGATGAGTGAGAAAAGCATACATAGCTAAGAAAAGTGCGATCCAGGCCCAGAAGGAACGGGGGAGGGAAACAAAGCCGAGACTCGGCGCCAAAGGAGAATATGGTAGGTAAATCCCTATTGCCATTATCACTAAGGTAGTGATGAGCATGGGAATCGATGGAAAACTTTCTACCATAGGGATCTTTTTTGTCCTTATCACATGCACAATGAGAGTCTGGGTGAGAAGGGACTCAACGAACCAACCTGTCTGAAAAAATTTTTCATGGTATTCTTTTGTTATTGCGTCTATTCCCGGAATTAGATAGGCTCCGCAATCGAAGATGAACCATAAAAGCCCGAAGGTTAAATAGTCGAAAACAGAGCTTATGGGTCCAAAAATCACCATGAATCGCCTAATCCCATCTATATTCCATTTTAGAGGCTTTTCCACCACTTCTTTGTCCACATTGTCCGTTGGGATTGCAGTCTGGGAGAAATCGTAGAGGAGGTTGTTTGTGAGAACCTGAATAGGTTGCATGGGGAGAAATGGTAGAAGATAACTTGCTCCCACGACGCTAAACATGTTTCCAAAATTAGAACTCGAACCCATCCTTATGTATTTCAATATATTTGCAAAGACCTTCCTCCCCTCTATTATTCCCTCCTCAAGAACACCCAGGCTCTTCTCAAGCAATACAATATCAGCGCTTTCCTTTGCAACATCAACTGCGGTATCCACTGAGATCCCCACGTCTGCAGCCTTCATGGCAGGTGCATCATTTATCCCATCTCCCAAAAACCCGACCACATGACCGTTCTCTCTCAAAGAGCGGACTATCTCCTCTTTTTGCATTGGAGAGAGCTTAACGAATATGTCGTAATCCTCAACAGCTTTTAAAAACTGTTCCTTCGACAAAGTGGAGAGCTCACCCCCAGTTATTAACTTTTCCGCCCCAAGCCCCACGTCTTCACATATTTTCCTTGTTACCAAACCATTATCTCCGGTGAGTACCTTGATCCTTACGCCTTTTTCCTTCAACAACCTTATTGCCTGAATAGCCGAATCTTTAGGAGGATCGTAGAAGGCGATGTAGCCTAAGAGTATGAGATCTCTCTCGTCTTCAACCGTGAATGTTGTCTTCTCCCTCGGAAACTCTCTATACGCTATCCCGAGAACCCTAAACCCATCCCTGTTCAGAGCCTCCACGTCCTCGAAAAGGTCCGCCCTTATGAGATCGATAAGAGGGTATATGTGATCATCTATCTGGTAATGGGTGCAGCAGGCATATATTTCCTCTACAGCACCTTTACATATGAGGACATGGGATCCCTCGTAGTCAACTACGACAGACATTCTTTTCCTCTGAAAGTCAAAGGGGAGTTCGTCGACCAATCTGCAAGAGCTCACGTCAAGATTCACATGTTCAAGTATTGTACTGTCTATAAGACTTTTTAATCCGGTCTGAAAATAGCTATTTAAGTACGCGTACTGTAAGACCTCCTCACTTGTTTTGCCTATTATATCTACATGTTTCTTTAGAACTACGCGATTCTGTGTGAGTGTGCCGGTCTTGTCAGTGCAGAGCACATCGATGGCACCAAAATTCTGGATAGATTGGAGCCTTTTGACTATTACTTTCTTCTTCGCCATACTCAATGCGCCCTTCGAGAGATTTACCGTTATTATCATGGGGAGCATTTGTGGGGTAATACCTACGGCAACAGCAAGGCCAAAGAGTAATGCCTGAACCCAATTCCCTTTCGTTATCCCGACAAGCAGAAAAACGGCAAAAACGAGAACTATCATCACCTTCGTCATTAGATAGGTAAAAGAACGGATCCCTTTGTCGAAGCTTGTCTCTTCCCTTTCTTTGGACAGTCTTTCTGAAATTCTACCGAATAATGTGTCTTTCCCAGTATGAATAACTACTCCTTTCGCTGTCCCGCTTATGACGTGTGTCCCATAGAAACATGCATTAGGTAACTCAAGAGCAGAATTGTAAGTCGACTGGGGAGCATCAACTGTTTTTTCAACGGGTAAAGATTCACCCGTAAGTGCAGATTCGTTGACGAAGAAATCCCTTGCGTGAATCAGTCTCAAGTCCCCTGGTATTACGGAGCCTGCCTTAAGGACCACAACGTCTCCAGGGACGATCTCAGAAATCACTATCTCAGTTTCAACACCATCTCTTATAACCGAGGCCATAGTCTTTACCTGTTTTCCCAATGCCTCTACTGCTCTTTCTGATCTGTCGTCAAATATGAAAGAAAGGCCAACACTCAGGAAGAGAATGATGCTCACGATTATTGTTGACTCTATCTCACCCATGATCCCTGAAACAAGAGCAATGACGAAAAGCTGGATCGAAAGCGGATTTTTGAGCCTTCCCAGTATGTTTTCGTAGAAACTGAGTTTCCTCAAGTGCGAAAGTTCATTCGGCCCATATCTTTCAAGCCTGAAAGAGGCCTCCTCATTAGACAGACCTACCTGGGTCGTCCCCATCTTTTTTAATGTCTCATGGGAAGGGATTTTACAGAGCTCTATAAATATCTGTTCCTTAGGATCTTTTATTCTCTGATCCGTAATACGTCTCATGACCCACGCTGTTCAAGGCCTTCGAGGCTTACGGCCTAACAGGTGGGCCATTCATCTTTTAGAAAGGAGGGCCCATCCCTCGGCCGCTTAAGCCCGAGGGGCCAATATTTTCACTATTCTCCGATTCTCCCATAGGCAATACATTTTATACATCCTGACTAAGCGCCAAGTCAAGTAAATACTGTGATCTTGTGGTTACTATTTAAAAAAAGATCCGCTTTTTGTCCGATCTTGATTCCTGGACGTTTATCACGAATATCGCGGGTGCTCCCAGGATAGGACACTTTGCTTCGCATATGCCACATCCAACACATAGATCTGGGTCGACTCTCGGCTGCTTAACCTTGAGGATCTTTCCCTCTCTATCGATAACCTCTTTTTCTTCGAACCAAATCGCCTTCTTTGGTGTAGGACAGACTTCCTCACACACTATGCACGGTCTTCCAAAGGCATAAGGGATGCATCGACTCTTGTCTATTATTGCAAGTCCTATCTTAGTTCCTTCCTTTTCCTTAGAGGAGAGCTTCCTTATTGCTGAGGAGGGACAGACCTGCCCACACATGGTACATTTGAACTCGCAGTACCCTATCCTCGGGACGAGGATTGGGGTCCACATTCCTTCGAGACCTGCCTCAAGAAGGGCTGGTTGTAGCCCGCCTGTGGGGCAGACTTTCATACATTCTCCACATCTTACGCATCTTCTCAGAAATTCCCATTCCTCAACTGATCCAGGTGGTCTAATAAGCCTTGGATGAAAGTATCTCTCGCCATAAAGGGGGTTGATCCTTATAAGTGGTACTGATAGGCCGCCAAAGAAAAATGACAAGAGAAGATGCCTCTTTTTAAGATCTACTCCCTCCTTTTTCCCACTTACACCATTTCTTATAGCATTAAATTGGCACGCGTCTTCACATTCAAAACACTCTATGCACTCTGAAACATACCATTTACCTCTTTTCACCTTTAGCCCACCCGCACAGTTGAGCTCGCATTTGCCACAGGATACGCAGTCCTCGCTTATCGATCTCCTGATCAGAGGAAAAAAGGAGAATATTCCGAGGAGCGCTCCCAGCGGGCATATATACTTACACCAGAATCTTTTCTCAACCATGTTCAGAAATAGGATTAGAAGAAAGAGGGATCCCACAAAAAAAGATTGAGAGAATTTTGGAGTCCTAAGAGGAAGGAGGGTAAGTTTTAAGAAAGTGTACAGGTAATCAGCGAAAGGCTTTAAAAACTGGGATGAATAAAAAAGGTCTACGAATCTATCAAGAACCAAAACAAGTGATGGATAGATTGAGATGGTGAGTGATCTCACAAGGAGACTTAAGGGATCGAAATATCCAGAGATTTGAAGGGAGAAAATCGAAGCAGCAAAAATAGAAGTTAGTACAAAGTACTTAATCCTGAACCATCCTCTTTCCCTATTATTACCTCTACTTTTTACTTTCGCGACCAAATCATTTATAAAACCAAGAGGACAAACCCATCCACAAAAAACCCTTCCGAGGAAGACTGTCACAAAAAGGGTAAAGACAAAGAAGTAGGAGATGCCTGAGAATGATCTATTCGCAAATATCACATTAAGAGCAATAAAAGGATCAAATTCTAAAAAGATTTTGACTGGGTAACGGATCTCGTCTTCTCCTCTCGGTTCCGTGCTTATAAAAAGGCAGAAGAATAAAAAAAGAGAGACAATTTGGAAGATGGGGCGAACTTTACGTACCTTAAGCCTCACTTTGGAGAAAGCCTTCTTATCCGCATCCGGTCAATGTCCATTTTGCCTACTCCCCGCATAGCTGCCTTTTTTATATGCCCTATATCCTCAGGCCTTATTCCAAAAAGAGTGGCACCGTAGGCGTCTACTGCAACCTGATCCACACCAGCTATTATGGTGTCCATCTTAACCACATTCCTCAAATCCCCACCTTGCGGCCCACCTCTCACGAGGACCCTTGTTGCATCCAGAACCGTAAGTGCGGGCCTTATAAATGCTGCAAGGTCTGCCAGTGAGTCATCAAGTCTCTGATGTATAAGGCCTCTAAACCCTCCCATAACACCCATCCAGTTTTTTATGGACATTGTGAGCCCAGCAAGACTGTGGTGCTTCGCAATAGGAACGTTGATGACCTTGTCCGCTTCAAGTACATCCGTTGAGATCTCCCAGGATTTTAGAGTTTCACCCCTTATGTCTACCCGTTTGAACTTTCTATCATCGGGATAAATGACCTTACCACCCGCAGATGTGGCGGCTTTTTCTATGCCGCTTTGAACGTAACACCTCCTCGGGTCATTCACACTTCTGTCAAAAACTTTAACGAGTTTTGCACCTGCTTCATAACAGAGTCCTATGAGTTCTGCAACCACATCCGGGTTCGTATTTGCCGCCATCTCTGGGGTTCTGTCCCATCCGATGTTCGGCTTAATGACAACCACATCTCCCCTCGAAATGAACCTACTCATGCCACCTAAGGCAAGAATTGCTGAGCGAACAAGCATACAGGGTCTTTCACCTTTTGCGACTACAAGATCCGGATACAAAGAGGGACTTGACCCAAAGGAATCGACTTTGTTAAGGGCAAAAGTGATAACACCCAGAAAAGCCGTTTTTAAAAAATCTCTTCTTTTCATAAACCCTATGTAAGGATACAGCCTCAGCCTAAGACAGTCAACTTAAAAATCAAGGCTTATATCCTATAATCAGATAGGTAATCCCAGGCCAGAACCTGTGAATTTTGACTGAATGTAGCCCTATTTTTTCCATCTCCCATTTTAGCTCTTCAGAGTCAGGGAAAGAAGTGACCGTATCGATGAGATAAAGGTAAGCATCGGGATCCTCAGAAAAGATCTTTGCAATGATTGGGGTTAAGTATCGAAAATAAGCCCTGTAAATTATTCCCACATCTCTCTTCATGCTCATCTCAAGGACCATAATCTTCCCACCTTTTTTCGTGACCCTTAACATCTCCATCAATGCTTTTTCCCGGTTTGGGACGTTCCTTAACCCAAAAGCTACGGCCGTTATATCGAATGTCCCTTCTCGGAAGGGGAGGAAAAGTGCATCGCCGGCGATAAAGGTAACACTATCCGAAATCCCCCCTTTTTTTACCTTTCTTACCGCGAGAGAGAGCATCTTCTCACTGAAATCTATCCCGAAGACTTTTACGCCGGGATAAAAATCAACTGCTAATATTCCGAGATCCCCCGTCCCACATGCAACATCAAGAAATCTTTTGGGCTCACCTGAGCAAAGGATCTCCAATGACTTTCTTCTCCAGTTAATATCTCTACCAAAGCTAAGTAATCGATTCATAAGGTCATACCGGCCCGAGATACGGGTAAACATGTACTTAACCATTTGACTGTAATCCCTTTCCGTTTTAGAGGTCGAATATTTCTTTTCTTTCATTTTAGAGCAAAGTTATTGAGCCAAGGGTCTACCGTTAAGAAACCTCTGGCATTTTTTTTTCCTGGGTAGTATGATCTATATCGTATAGGCGCCCGTAGCTCAGCAGGACAGAGCGTTGGCCTCCGGAGCCAAAGGTCGTGCGTTCGAATCGCACCGGGCGCAAAAAAGCTTTTTTCACGTAGGTCCTCTCACGTTATGGTCGTGTACGCGCTCTCCTTTTTTTATGCTGCTTGAGGCTATGCCTATCACCTCTCCGTATTTTAGAATTTGATCCCCTTCTTCGATATCCTTTATGGCGAACTTCTGTCCACGGGGGATGTTCTCGAGTAAAACGATTTCTTCCTCCAAATCGCCACTCTGGATTACTATTTTTTCTTTTGCCTTAAGCGAAACAAGGGCTACGGCCACGTTATCTTTTGGGTTCATGACCTGTGCTCTCTTTTTCATAATCTCCCTTCCCTAAAGCTAACTTTTAAAAGCCTCTCTGATCTTCCTCACCTTTGCCTTGTGGCCCTCAGGGCCTATCACAAATGACTCCGGTACCATTTCCATCTCTTGAAGATTGCTTACTATCTGTCCAATCTTGTCCCAGGGAATAGATAAAAGAATCTTTCCCTCAGGAAAAAGCCTTCTGGCTTTCATTCCAAAGCCAAGGCCACTTACGGTAAAGTTTATATCCCCTGTGAGATAGGGATAAACGAAAAGCCATGCGCAGGATGCGGCGGGTGTCCCCCTTGCGGTCCACATCTCTCCAGTAGTGTACGATTTCGCCCTCAAAATGATCTCCGCCTGCTCTACAGTCAACGTAAGGATAAGTAAATCGGGCTCGAAATCGCAGGCGCTAAGGGGGGAAAAGAGCACGTAGCTAATAGAACCTTGAGGTATTCGGGGTAAGTACTGATAGAGTCTTCTATTTGCCCTCTCCTCTTTAAAAATGCCCAGCCTTGGACCAACTAACCCCCTTTCAAAGATGGGGTCGCTCTCTCTCATTCCAAGAATGATTGGACCAATACATGTAAAATTGTCAACATCCACGAAAAATCTCCTCCCATCTTGGGCTTCCTTTAACATTTCGCAAAAATCGATTACCTTATCGAGCCTTGGGGCCCTCTCCGGCTTGAAAGTCAGGTATTTCATCGCAATAGGCTCGATATCAAAATTAAAGCTCTCGAAAACCTTTCTCACCCCTTCCATGTTCCCTCCCGAAAAACGAAATCTCTTTAAATTAAATAACCATTCTTCCTATTAATGACAAGAAAAAATGCACAAAGATGTGATGAGGAGCCGTGTTGGAATATAATTTCGTTTAGATTTTACGCGGGGCAATTCGATCCCTGTTATTACCAATGTCAATGTCACATTTTATTCCCAGTTTGAAATGTCACATTTTTCCGTCCATAAATCCTCCATGGATGGTTTTCAGGTGGTCTCCACTTTTTATTTCTAACCTTTATTGCTGGTAGGTATTCTCTTTTATGTAAGATATCTGAACCATTCTCTTTAAGCTGCCTTTTATCTTGAGTTTCAAGAAAGGACACTCTTTTGTCATCGAAGAGGATAACGATTTTCCCATCTTCATATTCGCAAACCTCAACCCACTTACCGCTGAAACTTCTAATCCCATTCAGCGGAAGTAACTGATACACCTTTCCTTTAAATCTTATCGTGTTATCCCTGTTAACCTTCCTCTGATGCCTTATGGTAAATATCAGTTCCAGGTCCTTGTCCTTAGTTAGCTCTCTGTAGGTACTCTCAACAGAAAGGGTATAGTGGCTACTATACCATGGCAGGAACTCCTCTTCGAGAAACCTGTTTAAAGTCTCGTAATCCTTTATTCCCTTTAATCTGATCTCGTTTATGAGTCTGTCCTGGAAAAATCCAAAAAGCCTTTCTATTTTTGCCTTTTGCCTGTGGTGAATTGGCATAGACTATCTGGATACCAAGTTCTTTAAGGGCTCTCTGTATCTGGGTCTCTGCCTGTTCTACAGATACTTCATAATGTATTCCTCCATCTCTTGTGGTC